>Ga0137297_11338_pt1 | contig 14501 bp, 12 predicted proteins | sample RamsorincwithD2O_FD_97191 | JGI IMG/M metagenome (GOLD analysis project Ga0137297, IMG submission 97191) | Mouse cecal microbial communities from Vienna, Austria - Mucin amended with D2O | ecosystem: Host-associated > Mammals > Digestive system > Large intestine > Cecum | place: Austria: Vienna... | reverse complement strand
CTGACGGAAGGGACGAAGACCGCACTGGCGCCCATCGTTTCCACGGCCCGTTCGGCCGGCGTGATCCTGAAATTCTGGGACAGAAAATATCACAGAGTGCCGGATCTGGTGGTGATAGAAGGGCCGAAGGCCGGCGGGCATCTGGGCTTTACGAGAGAGCAGCTGACAAGTTATCTGGGAGATGGCACAGAGGATTATGATGAGGAAATCAGAGAGATCATCGCTGTTGTAAGAGAGTATGGGAAACGATATCAGAGACAGATTCCCGTGGCTCTGGCGGGCGGTATTGAGAACAGAGAGCAGGTGCGGCACGCCTTTCTCCTGGGAGCAGATGCGGTTCAGGTGGCTACCAGATTTGTGACTACCTTGGAGTGCGACGCGGATAGCCGCTATAAAGAGGCTTATCTCAGGGCGAAAGAGGAGGATATCGTGATCGTTAAAAGTCCTGTGGGCATGCCTGGCAGGGCGATCCTGAATGATTTTATGAAAAGGGTGAATGCCGGAGAAAAGATTCCCCACAGTCCCTGTCATGGCTGTCTGAAACACTGTAATCCGGCAGAAATCCCTTATTGCATTACGGATTCGCTGATCCATGCGGCGAAGGGCGAGGTGGAGGATGGACTTCTGTTCTGCGGAGCTTACGCTTATAAGGCGGAAAAGATTGAGACAGTGAAGGAAGTGATGGATTCTCTGCTTTCGTAGGCGGCAGTGCAGTTTTGCGACGGCATTGGATTTGCTTGCTTTTGTTTTGACGGCTCCCCGGCATTTTCGGAATAAAATATTTTTTGACCGGAAGATGATTTTATTGTATACTCGTACTGACAGGGAAAAGGAATAAGAGAGAAATGGAAGATATCTATAAAAAAATCAATTATATACTGGTACAGCTGATCAATGAGATCTGGGAGTTAGAAGCGAAAGCGATCATCACGGACAGGTTTAAGGATCTGACGAATAACGATATGCATGTGATTGAGGCGATCGGGCTGGAGAAGGAGAGCAATATGTCTTCCGTGGCCAAAAAGCTGAATATCACGGTGGGATCTTTGACTACGGCAATCAACCATCTTGTAAAAAAGCAGTATGTGGAGCGAAGCCGCAGTGAAGAGGACAGAAGAGTGGTTCTTGTGAAACTGACGGACAAGGGCGTCGATGCCTACAGACATCATGAAGAGTATCATCGCCAGATGACAGAGGCGGTGTTGGAAAAGTTAGATGAGAAGGATATACCGGTGCTGATGAAAATGCTGGATGCTCTGGATGACTTTTTTAAGGGGTATGGGAAGTAAAATAAAAATTATGTCTTGCAAAAAGTTTGAAAACCGATTATAATAATATCGTTGTCCGAGAGGATAACAAAATGCTGGAATAGCGCAGTCGGTAGCGCAACTGATTCGTAATCAGTAGGTCGAGGGTTCAAGTCCCTTTTCCAGCTTAAAAACTCCGCAGATGCGGAGTTTTTTAATAAGAAGGGAGGCGGAAAATAATGACATTGTTACAGGAAGCATACACGCTGATGCAAGGGCAGCCAGAAAAAAATATCCGGCTGATTGTGGACCTTCTCCAGACTATGTCTACAAGAGAAAACACAGCGGATCAGGCATCGGCCGGGGTATTCCGACGAACTGGTCTTGCGAAAGGAGCCGTAAGCCTTCCAGGAGATTTTGACGAAACTTTTGATGCCCTTGATAATGATATTGAGGGACTGTTTTATGGAGATAGCTTATGAAATATTTGTTGGATTCTCATATTTTGATTTGGGCTCTGTTTGCTGATGAGAAACTGCCGGGTGAGGCTTATGCAATTGTCAATGATCCGAAAAACGAGATTTATTACAGCGCTGCTTCTGTCTGGGAGGTCGGGATTAAACACAGCAAATCTCCGGAAAAGATACCGGTTTCCAGTCAGCTGCTGACTGAGGGCTGTGATATGGCAGGCATGATTTCCCTGCCAGTGACAAAGGAACATGCCATGGCGGTGACGCGCTTGAGCCGCGCGGAAAACACTCCGCCTCATAATGATCCTTTCGATAAGATGCTGATTGCCCAGGCAAAAACCGAGGGCATGATTTTCCTGACGCACGACCATCTGCTGAAGGATTATGGAGAGGGGTGTGTCAGGACGGTGTGATACAGCAGCATGTAAGGTCCGGCCTATCGAAAGCAGGTGATCATATGCTGAACTAAAAGACGAGTATCTTTCGTTAAAAGCAATATTGCAGGTATCCGGCGTTAATTTAACAGATATGGACAAAATAAAAGAGTAACAATAAAGGATATTTATTATAATTTTAAGGTGTAAAGTCTGTTGAATTATTAAGGCTTTACACCTTTTTAAAAAGAAAGTTATATATGGACTTCGTTAAGTACGCTTTTACTTTATTATCTTTGTTACAACTGCGCTTATTATTGGATTATAAGTAACGGATTTAGTAACTTCGCCGTCGTTGCTATTATATGCTCCAACAGCGACACCAACATAATAGTTCCCGCTCAATGAAGAAACGCTAATTGTTTTCTTTATCGACATCGTGTTCGTTTTATATTGATTGGCATATATCCCCCATTCTGAAGCAGCCACTGAAAAAGTATTACTATTCGGGGAATTTGAAACGCCAACCATAATCGCTAAAGCATCATAGTAATATTTATTTGTTGAAGCTGATGCAATAATAGTTGGAGAAACATCGATGGTCAAAGAACTAACCCCAGTCAAATTAATTGGTGTTGAAGAAAATGCGTAATTCCAATATGGTTTAGGATTGTCACTTTCTCCAGTCTCTTTTCCACTATAAGTGCCAAAAGGTGTTGGAATAATGGAAGCAGTGCCGCTATTCCCATTTAAAGTTATTTTTGTCACCGTTGCCGAAGATTTCATATCATATGACGCAGGTTTGTTTGGATCGTTCCAGCCGTTATCATAAGAATTACATCCGATCAATGCAAGCCCAACATAATAATTTCCAGACAACCCCTTGGTATCCAACGTTAAAGTAATGTCTTCTTCATATGTTTCGCTACCAAACCTGGATTCCCCAATCAGCCCGAGAGAATATGTTGTAACAACTGGGGAATCTTCACTGGTTCTAGAGAATATACCAACTCTTACCCCGATATCATCATAATAGTATGTTTTATCCCATACTTTCCAATGAATTGTTAGGCTAACGGAATCGACATAGGTTAGATCTAGAACATTAGATCCAAACACGAAAGGAGGCCAATTATGATATTTAAGAGGCCAATCCACAGGTTTTTGAACACTCAATCCGGAAGGCATCTCATAAATATATTGTCTCCATTTAGCAGTCATTGTCATGTTGCCTGCAGTGGATATCGTCTGTCCGGCGGTATAATCTGTTCCACCGCTTGTCCAGCTAATAAACGAATAATTTGTTTTTGTAAACCCATTACTCTGCAAAGTAAAGCTCGGATTAGCCACATTACCATTATTATAATACCGATATCCGGTCTGGCTTGCGGTACTTCCACCCGTATGGCCATTACCATCGTATGAAACAGTTATCGTCTGCCTGAATACAGCATATAAAGTGATCGGACTATCCCCCATTATTTTACTTGTGAGGACAGAGCCGTTGGCAGTTTTATCGCTGCGCCAGCCGATAAATGTCCAGCCGGTTTTTGATGGTGTGAATGTCTTGGGAGATAGGGTAGATGATCCCTCATCTACCTCTTCCTGTTTTGTAATGCCTGTGTCAATGATATAGGTGACAATTTCACCGGCAGAATATACTCTTGTTCCACCTATATATCCCTTTTTCATTTTAACGTTTCCGAGGAAACACTTATATGTATTTGATCCAATATATCCTTTTGCCATAGTATCACCCCTTTACCCAGTAAAATGTAGTGGGGTGACTTGCCGCATCAGCGGGAAGAGAACTGACAAGCCGTACTTCAGTTATCGCCCCATTTGCAGTTAATGCATCTAAAAGATCAGATAATGCCATAACCTTATCTTCAGCGGTTTCCCCATCAGCAAACTCAACATCGGACGCATCCGTCCAAAAAGAGATTCTTTGCCATACTTTGTTTACTACATCAATACATTTTCTGAATTTTCTTCCTTTTACAATTTGTTCGTTAATAGCCATAACGTCTCCTTTCATATTTCATATAATTTTTTGTTGGGCAAAAACAATAAGAATGATTTTTATATCCAAATCATAGTTTCGGTTATAACAGGTGGTTCTATTTCAACCAACTCCTGTTCCTCTGTTTCATTTACATATATTTTCAGATTATCTGGTGAATCAGCATCGTCGAAAACATAAAGCGTTTCTGTATCGAAATATTCCGTATCATCCGGTGAAAACAGTTTTATTTCGTGCAGATCTTCCTCCTCATCAGTATCCGTAAAGATATGTATTCCATAACCTTTTTTATCATAAAAAAAGAATGGATTATTTTTTGATGGATCATTTAATAGATGTTCCTGCAAATGATATATGCGGTTTTCTATTAGATTTAAATAATCAGGAAATAATCCGTAAATACCTTTTTGCTGATTGATATAATCGTTTGCTTCATCATATTTCCCTCTGGAAATCAGCTTATTATAATGATTGACGACATCTGTTCTTTCAAGATCATTATCCTGAAAGAATACCCTGTCATCTATTTTCTGAGGATAGTATGATGTAGGATTACAAAGCATCATCTATCACCTCCAACCCAGATATCACCTTCTATACAATCCACATCATCCTCAGATTCGTCAAAATGTACTGCCTGTTTTCTCTGACGCGCATAGATCTGTGTATTATATATTTCCTCTTCCCATGTATTATAGGTAATGGCATCAACAATGTAGGGGATTAAAAGATCCTGATTTTCTTTTACCAGATTGGCAGCCTGTGCACATTGCCCCTGAAGGCGGAGCGAAGTGATTTGATTGATCAGTGGTGCAATATTATCATCTATATTTTTAAAATGATGCAGAATTATTTTTTGGTTTGGGAAATTACTGTATTCGTGTTCATATTGTGACATAATGTCCTCCTTTTCATTATTCAAAGTAGAAGTACAACAGATCCAGATTTGTAATTACCAGTCCGGCCTCTCCGTTTATAAAGGGCTTCCCTGCGCTCATATGGATAGAAAAAGTTCCATTCGAATTACTCCAGTGTCTGCATGTAACAAATATCCAGTTTTTTTCAGTGTCCGGATAGTATTCTCCTGGAATTTGGATCCATGTATTTGAGGGAATCGTAATAGATGGTATGGTTTTTCCGGCAGCATATTTGAGATGCATCTTATCCGTAGCCGGTGGGTCTCCTGTCATAATATAATTAGTTCCGTCGTAACGGAATGAATAGATATGATTTGCTTTAATAGCAGACTTATCAACCGATTTACCATTCCAGAATATGGCTCTGGCACCGGTATTGTTAACATTTAACGTCGGGTTTGCCGCTGTATTTGCAACAGTGAATTTTACATCAATCTTTGATCCGGTGACTAAAACGAAACCGGGGCATGGGACTAGTTTTCCTGCTGTACCTGCGGCGGTGGAGCAGACTCCATATGTGTTTCTGTCTGCATCTCCCTGAACGGACATGCCATCGATCGTTCTTGCAGTTTCCCATTTTGAGGCAGTTGCGGAATTTCCTGTTTTATCAACCTTATTTCCCACAATTTCTGTTAAATCTGTAATCAATCCCTTTAAAACTGCGCCCTGCCTGGCAGATAACGGCTTATCTGTAAAAGAAGATGTAAGATCATCAACAATATCAGATACATTTACTTTACCTGTGGTGACTCCGTCAATCAAACTTTTATTATTTTTAATATAAGCAACGATCTCACTCAACTGGTCAAGTGTCGTGTCGTCGCTGTCTGCCAGGACATTCAGTCTTGTTGTGAGCCCGGAGACAAGAAGTCTGATATCACCGTGAGCTGATTCAGCCGTATTATGAGCAGATATTGCAGCGTCCAAAGCATTTTGCTGTGCCGTAGATACAGGTTTATCCATATCAGATGTATTATCTGCATTTTCCAGTCCTACCTGTACTTTGGTAACATTATGCGGGTTTGCCGTATTATCAGTATGACTTTGAAGAGAATTGTGAATATCGTTTTCAGCGGAGATTGCTCTCGATATTTCATTACTCAAGTCCTGTTTTGAAGCAAACTGTCCGGTTTGATTTGCCATGTTCAAATCGATCTTATGAAGTTCCGAGTCAATAATATCGTTATTCTTATTAGCGACATTGATATTATACAATTCGGAGACATCTGGTTTTTCCAGATTTTTGTAAGTTGTAAATGTGGCCATTTAGTCCTCCTTTCTTTAATAAAAACAGGCTCATCATAAACCGATGGACCTGTCAGTTTTTAAATTGCCTGCCTCTGACAGCAGCAAGCGCCTTATGCGTATATTTACTTAATTCACCATGGGTATATCCCCGCAAAGTTTTATGAGTGCCGGTTTCGTTTCGCTGTTTTTCGTACAATGGATAAAATCTGTACATGGTAATTGTCGTTCTATATCCTGTGAAATCATGAGATACAGAAGAAATTATATACTGATGCGCTCTGTCGGCATCACTGCGTTTGTAGGACACCTTCTTATTTACCTCAAGAAAGGGCAGAAGAATAGTAGTGATGGTAATATTATCAGTCAATCTGCAGTTCTTCCAGTTCTCCCACCTCGCCCTGTCGGCGGCAAGATCGTCGGAAGTGATGTTCTCAAATTCTCCACTGACTTTAACATCCGGTATCTCACCGATTTTTTCCACTGTGAAAGGCGAGTTTGGAGTAACCGTCAGATCAACCCGTTCGCAGTGATAGAATTTTTGAAAATATTCTTTGGAATACCGTTCACAGGTTTCACCATCGGGTGCCGTCACAAATTCTCTGCTGTGGCTTCCGTCGGTGAGAACATTGATCGCATGTACCTGCCATTGCCCCAGTAGATAAGCACGAAACACATCCTGTTTATCGATACGCTTCCTTCCGATTCGGAAGCTGTATACCTGATTCCCTTTCAGTTCACCGGCCTTTATCGGCTCATCATCAGCCTCATTTAAAATCGGAATGGAGCCAAGGTCATTGATATTCAGGCAGCAGTCATCCTGATTTGCAGCCGGGATCTTTATGGCAATTACATCACCATCAAAATATCCATCTCCGTAACCTGCAACAGCGGAAACGTAGGCATTACCAAAGTAAGTACATTCTTCACTATAATAATCAGCCTCAATCTGCTTCCCCCAGACTTCACAGATATTCCGTACCGTAGTCATATCCACCGTAGTATTTTCAGCAATCAGAACACGCTCTATAAAGCTGTTGTCCAGATAAACAGCGTCCTCGTAGCAGAGAGGTTTCAGCCGACAGATAAATGCGTTCGTCTCCATATCAAAAAACATCTCATAGCCGGGATACAGGTCGCGAAAAGCCGTCAGAATAGAAAGAACACTGGATCCGGCGGCAAATTCCTGATTAAAGGGGATGGCATTCCAGGCAGGATTTTCCGCCCGGTAGCTTTCCCAGTCGTCATTGTATTCCGGCATGGCTTTATAAGAGCCGATATCGTCTACGCTGTGTTTCGTTACCCCTGCCAGCTTTTCCAGTGTTTCTTCAACGGCGCCACGGATCGTGTTGTGTTCGATCACCTCCCCGGTTTCCTCATTTTCTTTATAGGCCGGAAAACTGATGATTGATGCGCCCAGCTGGCCGTTTTTTGTGCCGTCCAGTTTCTTCATAAAATCCGAACAGTGGATCGTTAAATTGTCTGTTGTCGCATCGTAAGTTCCAACCGTATCAGTATAGACATAGTAACCAAGCGGATAATATTTATATTCTTTTGTTTTTGCCTGATATAATCCCACTGACATTCGTATGTCTTTATTCAGCCAGAGAAGGCTGTTTTCCATCAATTTGATTTTGGATGTGAACGTAGGCTGCACAATAATATCGGCGGTACGCCGGACGTCCGCCTGGCCGTCTATTGACATACTGCCGCTTTGTATGCCGCATTCCAGGATGCCCAGTGTTTTCTTCCCGGAATCTAAAACTTCAATTTTTAACAGCAGACTTGGATTAAATGCCTGTAGAAAAGCAGTCCGCAAATCTTCGTGTGTGATGATATCAGCCATAATTCACCTTCTTTCAGTAGTTTTTATTCTATAGGAAATTGCTCTGGATTTTAGGAGAATGCGAAGCATTCTCGCAATGCGAGCGCAGCTCGCTATTTTATAGTAGGGGGCAGAAGGGCAGTGTGTCATTTGCCCCTCACGCCGCAGATATGGAGTTCATTCAGTTTTCCCATAGGCTCTTTTGCCCATACTGCCTGCCCCGGTCTCAGCTCGACGCCCGGAATGGAACAGCGCACCGTTCTCTCGCTGCCGGCTCTGTCTAATATCACATATCCTTTTCTGTCAATTCCTGTGATAACTGACGGGTATGTGATATCACAATGGACGGCTTTGCGATCAACGGCATACTTCATTGTTTTTAAAATTTCATCTGCTACATTCGTCATTTCTGTGTGATCCTCCTTTCATTTTATAAATGATTGCGGCAACCGGCTTTCGGATATAGTTATGTTATCCTACCAGTCTACCTGATATTTCTTTGTGGACAGACTTTGCAGATCTCTTAACAGGGTTTCGGCAGCAGTATAATTATTCACATTGGGAAGCGTTACATGGATTTCCTGATGTACTACAGGCTGCATATTCCGGTTGTTCGTCACATTGTTTGCCACATGGTTGATGATGTTGGAATAGTTTATCGTTTTTGCCCACTGCTCCATCTGTCTCTGGCCCTCGAAAACCGCGTTGCTGAAAATATCCATCTCGCCGCGCATGATCTTATCTGTCAGCGGTTTGGTTTTCAGAAGAAGATCATATCCGCGGTCCCCCGGCTGCAGGGGCGTTAAGACTGTGCCGTTTTCCAGGGTGATGGGGTGGTCCAGGATGTTCAGGTTATTCCGTGCCGCTGCGGCATCCGAGAGAGCTTTGATAGAATGCTGATAGAAGGATTCTACCTGCTTCGTCATTTCGCCGATATAGCCCTGGCTTTCCAGATCGATGCTTTTCAGCGTGTCCAGGTAACTGTCTTTCCACTGTGCAAGCAGATCGCCATCCTTTCCTGACAGGATCTTCGCAACCGCATCGGCGCCGAATTCTCCGGTGAGGATTGTTATGTTCTTTGCCTGTTCCTGTACGTCTATGACTTCCTGCCATTTGGATTTAAACTGTTCCAGCGCCTTTACCTGTGCATCAGCGGCTTTGTTGATCTGGTCGATAAGGTCATCGTACCTGCTTATTTCGTCATCCAGCGCGTCGATCTGGTCCTGTATGGACTGTTTGTGGATCTCCGATTTCGCGTCGTCCAATCCCTTTCTGGCATCCCGTATTGCCGTAGAGTCAGAGGTGTAGATCATGCCTTTGTCGGCGGTATAAACGAGTTTTGTTTGCTGGTTTTCGGCCCTCGCCAGGTCGTACTGTGCTTTCTGGAGATGGAATGCCAGTTCTTCTTTTCTGGTTTTCTCGTCCAGGGCTTCCAGTTCTTCCTGTAAAGGTTTCTTTCTTGCTTCCAGAAGTTCTGCCTGGGCTTTGAGCTGTTCTTCCTGCTGTTCGGCGTCCTCACGGATTCGATCGATCTCCGTATCGAGAACAGATGTGGCGGCGTTTGCAACGCTGTTTAAATATTTCTTTTCTTCTTTCAGATATTCCAGCTTCGCCTCATGGTACTGTTCTGCATATTCCGAAAGATTCCCATAGAACTGCTCATAGGCGGCCTTCAATTCTGTCAGATACTGTTTTTCGGTGATGGATTCACTGCCCAGTCTGTCCTTTAACGTTTCAGTCTGCAGCTTATAGGATTCGACGCGCAGATCTTTCAGATCGGTATTCAGCTCTCTGATGGCGTCGGATGCGTTCTGCGCTTTCTCATACCATTTCTGGTAGCCGTCGATCTGTTCCTGGAGTTTTTCGTCCTTGATATCCTCTATACCCGCAGCGCCGTTTTGCACCAGATCTTTGTAGCTGTCCGGCAGGCCGATGGAATCCGCTTTGCGCATGTATTCTTCATATGCTTTCTGCTGTAATTCGATCTCTTCGGTGACTTTGCCGATCTCACTTGTAAGCGCCTCATTTTTCTGGGAAAGGGTAGAGTAGGAGGATGCGGTTTCATCCAGTACCTTGATCTCCTTTTCGACGTTTTCTATGGCCTGTTCGATCCAGTTGTATTCTTTGGTGGTGTCCCGCTCGGTTTTTGGAGAAGCGGAACTGCCGCCAGATCCTGCTGTTTTGTTAGGGACAGAAAAGTTAAATTTAAATGCTCCCTGCCCATTTGCGACATCAGCGATCTTACTTTTTAAGCCTGCGATGGTCGGTTCAATACCGGTAGCACCTAATTCCCGGGCATTTAAAGCGCGTTTGAGTGCATCCACATATCCAAGCATCTCTGCGGTCATACCCAGTGAATTGCATAACTGTTCCAATGCTGAAATATCAGATACTGTGTTAAGGGGATTCTGCGCAAGTTCCTTCTGAAGCATGTACAGTTTCAGATATTCGGCCGCTTCCACAGAAGCCTTTCCGGATTTTATAAAGCTGACGGCTTCCTCCAGTGTGATATCAGCTAAATTGTATCCTGACTGTATGAGTTCTTCCTGAAGATCTTTCAGGTCATTTAAGACTTCTTCTGCATTGGTGACGCCCATCTCTGTCAGGGACTGTACGAGCAGATCATATGTTTCAGCTGACATGTCAGTACAGTCTGTTGCGTAAATAATGCTTGTGGCAAGATGGTCAAACTGCTGCTGTACATCATCAGCAGTGGAAGAGGTATCATTTAATACGGATACGAACTCTTCAAATGCAGAATAATTGACAGTTAAGCCATCTATCTGTCCCAGTTTTTCTAATTCTGACCGGATGGATTCAAAGGTCTCAATGCCTGCATTTTCCAGGGAGAATACCTGTTTCCCGGTATCTTCATCCAGGGAGAAGATATTCTGGTAGGCTGATTTCAGGGAATCAAACGCCGGTTTAAGCCGGGTATTGACCTGGTTTATTGTTTCGGTGATAGAGAGAGGAGTAAATGGGGCAGATTCGCGTCCCCGGCTTAGATAGTTCCTTTCTGCTTCTGCAGCATCTCTGGCGCTCTGTACAATTTCTTTCCATGCGACAAGTTCTTCCTGCGTATTGATGGAATGTTCCCTGAAAAATCCGGTGGGATCATAATCCCCAAACTTATCTCTGGTAAAATTAATTGCATCCTGATACTGTTTCTCTAAATCTTCTGTTAATTCTAATTCAGGTGTTAAAGATAACGTTACTGCATGATCTTCTCCAAAATAATCCTGAGTCTGTCTGATATAATCAGCTTTTTCTTTTGGCGTCAGATCCTGGTTTGTAAATAGCTCTGATAATGCTGTAGAGATCTTATGATTATCTTTGACTTTGCTTATTTCATATAGAAATTCACTCTGCAGCCACTCACTTACCTCATCCCAGTTACCGGCATCCACAGTTTCCGGTATGAAATCAACCCAGTCTCCACTCTGCAGCATGCTCTTGATTACATGCTGCATATCGGAATCCATTTTGCTGAAATTCCATTCTGTAGAAAGCCATGTATTGATATAGCCTGCCATACCGGAGTTGGCAGAAGCAATATTGCCCTTTACGATTTGAGCAGTATCTTCATACTCAGCACCAAATTCTTCCAGTTTATCAAGTAACTTGTTAAATTCTCCTTCTGATAATTTTGTGAAATCCCATTCAGCGGAATCAAAAGAGTTGGCTGCATATTCAGATGCAGTGTATTTTTCGCTGTAAAAATCATTCCCATAACGGGAATTCATAATACCGGCTTCTTTTGCAGCTCTGATCAGAAGATTATTATCGCTTTCATTGCTTATAGATAATGTTGAATGCTTTCTCAGATCATCTGCCAGCCTTAAATGATTTTCAACTGACTTTTCGGCAGACTTAAGTTCTCTGTCAAATTCTTCATCATCTAACAGGAATCCCGCCCAAATATCAGGCATGTTTTTCATGATTTCCTGATTGGCAAGTTTCTGCTGTGCGCTGACCAAATCATTGAGGGAACCAACGATAGTATTTACATTCCCGGATAATCCAAGTATTGCATTCCCGTTCTCATCGTAATTGACAGTCAATTGTGGGAATAATTCAGCCAGCTGGTTGCTCAGATTAAGAAACTCCGTATACTCATCAGTGTTTAGGGAACCATGAGATTGATTGACCTTGCCTAAATTTTCTACTCCCTGTGCGAGTTTGGCATATCTGCTTTTGATATCATTCGTGGTTGAGGACAATTTATCAAAATCAGATTTGATATTGCTTACAGAAGATTTGGCTTCATCCGCAGTTTCCCTTATTTTCTGCTTTGCCTCTTCTAATGAATCATTGTATTTCTTAATGCCTAAAGCAATACCTGCGAATGCACCAATGGCTAATGTGGCCCATCCAAGAGGATTCGTAATGAGAAATTTCCGCATGGATGCAGTTGCCTGTTGGATTTTGATGCCTAATCCCTGGAAGGCTGTGCCAAGGCCGAGAGTGGTAGCTGTTGTTCCTGCCTGGGAGGCGGCGACAGCATTTGTGCTTGCGGCATTTAATACTTCTGCGGTTGTTGTCTTTAAAATTTCACCACGCAAACCATTAGCGTACAAAATTGCTTTAATCTGTTTTTCGTTAAGTGCGGATTGAGCCATAGCCGCTTTAAGAATCTCTGTAGTATATAATTTTCCTATCTTTTTTAAATCACTTAATGATTTACTGGATTTTGTTATAACATTTAATGCATCTTTGGTCTTGGCAAGAGATTTCAATTGCGTTTATATTTTTAGAATGTTATAATAAATCGATAATAAATGATAGGAGTAATACATGACAGCACAAGAAATTTGGGATCAAATCAACAATTTTGTCGAAGATAAAAATGTAAATGAATGCGTATGGTATATCATTTCAGAATTGCATGAGTCAAATAAAGAGAGTGAAGCAATTCAATATATCAAGGATTTTTTTAAATGTGATGTTGATACTGCAAAGAATGCTTTTGAAGTTTTTAAAAAGGAAATGGGTGAACCTCTTTCTCCTCAACAAATTGCCTATACAAATGCAGTAGCAAGAGAGGCTTTGAACAAACCCAAATGCCCAACTTGTTCCTCAATAAATCTGAAAAAAATTTCATCGACATCAAAGGTAATTAATACAGCTGTGTTTGGATTCTTTGGTACAAAAAGATATAAAACCTTTCACTGCAATAACTGTGGGTACGAGTGGTAAAGTTTATTATGTCCTTTCAAATAGTAGCAGAAAAATGGTAACAGGAAAGACGTCATTTTGATGGTGTCTTTTATTTGTATTATGTACACACTTTTATAACCACTCAATTATTCCTATTTCTAATGGGAAGGTTGTAACTAATCCTGTTTATATGAAATTTCTGATTTTTATTCGTCAGCCGAAACACTACGACCGAACGTATTGCCGAAAATCAAAACAACAATACGTACTATGCATTATTAGACAGATTACATATGGCTGCAATCTGCTAAAAGGATGGGTAGTCTGTGGGGATTGCTCTCTTATTATATCATAAGAGTACCGTCCTGCTCGTTGTCCATTGTCAATGATACTTAGGCACCTGTCAGATCTCTCCGCCATTCCCATATACCAACATAATCAATTTTTTCTACTTTCGTAACCTCATCCGCAATCAGGGATTGTGGTTTGATATGTTTTAGCCGGAATTTCCGGTCTTACCTGTGGGTAAGAGACTTTCAAGCATTTACTCCTTCATGTATAGTTTATACTCCGCTGAAAGTGTTTGCAGAGTCTTATTAAAAGCCCCATGTATCCATAGACTTGTAGATAACGCCATTATGTTATTTCCTTATCTATGATTGACCAGCTAAAATCTCTCGCCAAAGTGATTTTAACAGGGTGTCATCCTATGTCGCCATAAGATCAATCAAAGCTTTTAACGAATTGTGTAATTCCTATGCCTAAACCGCCGGCGCCAATGGTTCCTGACGGACCAAGATTATCTGTAATGCTGTTAATAACAGAAAGCAGTCCGTTCAAAGCATCGACAGTACCTGTAACCGCACCAGAATCTGCGAAATTCCCAATCAGCTCCGTCCAGGTATTACCAAGCCTCACCAGACTGGCCTCCATACTGCCTGCGCTCTTTTCGGCTGCCATGGCGGCGCTTCCTGCTCCCTGGGAATACAGATCAAGCATGGATTCGTAGGATTCCCAGTCTGACAGAAGGACAGACAGGGTGTCTGCATGATCCCCCGAACCGATCCCCGCAAGGATATCCTCCCGTCTGGCGTCGCCCTCCGGTAGTCCGTTAAAAGCCTCTGCCAGTTCTTTCAGCAGTTCCACAGGCGTCTTCAACTGTTCGGAACCGTTTACTATTTCCGTCATGGAAATACCGAGAGAACGGAGCGCCCTGGCGGCAGTCCCGCCAGCCGTATTCTGT
>Ga0137297_11334_pt1 | contig 14526 bp, 7 predicted proteins | sample RamsorincwithD2O_FD_97191 | JGI IMG/M metagenome (GOLD analysis project Ga0137297, IMG submission 97191) | Mouse cecal microbial communities from Vienna, Austria - Mucin amended with D2O | ecosystem: Host-associated > Mammals > Digestive system > Large intestine > Cecum | place: Austria: Vienna... | reverse complement strand
ACTCAGACGAAGACAGCTGAAATCGGTAGAGGCATCGGCGACGTTTTTTAGGAAGATAAGGGAAGCCGGGATAAAGCCTATTTTATTCGGTGGAAATTTATTGGGGCATGTTAGACACAATGGATTCATTCCCTGGGATGATGATATTGATTTTGCGCTGATCAGAGAGGATTATGAGAAGCTGAAAGAATACTGTAAGCTGCATATTTATTCGGAGAAAGAATCTGAGGACAGACAAAATAGAAACAAGGAAGTGGCGCCGGAATTGCAGCAATATGTGTGGGCTTTGCGATATGACCATCTGTATGTAGGGGCACAGATGGAGGACGGCTATTGTGTGGGTATAGATTTTTTCCCGTTAGAGTATTATGCGGATGACTATAGTCTGCAGGAATTCAGGGAATTAGCAGACAGGTTGAGAATGGATCTGCTGTTGCTGAATACCGAAGAAGAAAAAATAAAATACATTGAGAACGCAAAGAAAGATATGGGAGAGAACATTGCCAGAGAGAGCCATCATATATATTTTGGCCTCGATAGTATGGAAATGTGGCTGGGTTTCCACAGAGAGCACTTTATTCCCCAAGATGTGGTATTTCCCTTAAAACAGGTTATGTGGGAGGGGGAAATGTTCTGGGTGCCTAATGATGCGGAAGAATTTTTGACATATGAGTATCAGAATCCATGGGATTTTCCAAAGGATGTAGGTATTCCTTCCCATTTCAGGATAAGTGAAGATGAGGCATAAACAGGAACTTTGGATCTGATAAAGCGGATGATTGCGCGCTGGTATAATGGGGATTTTCATATTGCCATGAAGGGGAAAAGAGGCTGATTGTGGGCGTGTCTGAAATAAGCATTATCGTACCCATTTATCATGGGAAAAAATATATTGAAAATATGATACGGCAAATAGCTGCCTGTGCTTTAGAAAGTAAAGGTGACTATACCCTTGAACTTTTATTTGTCAATGACGATCCCGGCGAGTGCATAGGCAGTCTTTCAATGTACACGCAGGCATGTCTGCCGGATTTGTTTTCCGCGGGAATGGAGATTAGGACAATCGAGACAGAGCAAAACAGAGGTATCCACGGGGCCAGAGTCAGGGGATTAGAACACTGTACGGGGGATTATGTCTTGTTTTTGGATCAGGATGATTGTATCAAACCGGAGTACTTTTCCAGCCAGTTAACACATCTTGGAGAGGCAGACGCAGTGGTGTGTAAACTGCTCCATGAAGGGAAGCAGTTTTATGATACCAGGATGCCCTTTGAGCAGGTGATCACAAGGGACTTTATGATTTCTGTTAAAAATCCCATCATATCGCCGGGACAGGTTCTTATCAGAAGGGATAAGATTCCGGAGATATGGAAGGCAGCAGAACTGAAAAATAATGGGGCTGATGACTGGTTCCTCTGGATCTGTATGTCGGCAGAGCGCAGGCATTTTGCGCTGAATCAGGATGTTTTGTTTATACATGTTGTTGAGGGATGCAATGAATCTTTTCATGCGGGACATATGATCGACTCCGAGCGGGAATTGTATCAGGCAGTGTCTGATCATGGGATTTTACAAGGCAATGAATTGGGCGCATTGTATCAGGCGGTGCAAAAGGCCGCGGACGACCACATGAAAGTCCTGTACAAATTTCAGAAAATGTTTTTTGTATATAATGCATGGATGTCCTTGTATGAGCAGGGAATTTATATAGAAGATTATCTGTGGAAACAGAATATCCGCAGCATAGCTATTTATGGATTTAGTTATATAGGACACAGGATGCACTACGTCTTAAAGAAAAGCAGCATTTGTGTGGAGTGTTTTATTGATATGAATGCTGATTTCCTGGAAGGTGAAATAGCCATTTATCGTCCGGATATGCAGCTGCCGGCGGTGGACATGATCATTATCTGCCTGGTGGATGGCATAGAGAGCATTACCGGGAGCCTGTCTGCTGTTTCGCAGGCCAGGATATGTGGCATAACCGAATTACTGGAAGAAATGAAAGTTTGGAAAAGAGAAGATCTGGTACAGGAGAGGCTATGAAATATCTTATTTTTGGAACCGGCGATTACTATGAGAGATATAAAGATTGGTTTGCAAAAGAAGATATCGCAGCGTTGCTGGATAATTCCCCGCAAAAACAGAATACAAAGATAGATGGAATCAGGGTTATGGCGCCGGAAGACGGCGTAAAGCTGTCCTTTGACTGTATTGTGGTATTAAGTTTTTATGTGAAGGATATGAAGAGGCAGCTGAAAGCGCTCGGCGTTGAGCAGGACAGAATATTTCATTTTTATGACCTTTACAAATTGCCGGGAATCAAGAGTCAGGTAGATACTATCCGGTATTTTGGCGAAGCGCGGGAGATGGTGGAGCGCGAAGCAGAAAATAAAGTGCTGCTTTTGTCACAGGATTTAACATTGGGAGGGCCTGCCATTGCCCTGCTTCATGTGGCAAGAGTTTTACAGAAGAAAGGCTATCAGACAGTATATGCCTCCATGCTGGATGGTCCCTTAAGGGAGAAGTTATCGGGTTATGGGATTCCGGTAATCGTGGATAGAAGATTGCAGATAGGCACCATGGAGGAGACCTCATGGTCAGATAATTTTTCTGTCATCCTATGCAATACAATCAACTTTTATGTGTTTTTGTCGCAGCGCAACATTAACATTCCGGTAATCTGGTGGCTTCATGACTCTCTGTTTTTTTATGACGGGGTAGATAAGGATTTATTACGGAGCATTGACAGAACCAATTTACATATTGTTTCGGTTGGCCCGGTCCCACAGCGGGCGATGCGGATATTCCTGCCGTCTTTACCGATTGGACGATTGCTGTACGGTGTTGAGGATAACTGTCAGATGACGGAAAGAGCACCAAGAAGCAGGGAAAAGACAGTCTTTGCGGTGATCGGCTACATTGAAGCACGTAAGGGGCAGGATATCCTCATAGAAGCCATTGGTAAACTGCCTGCCGCAATAAGGCGAAGAGCGGTCTTTTATCTGGTCGGTCAGGACACTTCCCTGATGGCGCAGGAAATCAGGAAGCAGATTCAGGATATACCGGAAGTCATTCTGACTGGCGTGGTGGGCAGAACGCAGATAGATAATTTGCTGAGTCAGACGGACATGCTGATCTGCCCATCCAGAGAAGATCCCATGCCAACCGTGGCCGCAGAGGCTATGATGCACAGTGTACCCTGTCTGTTATCAGACGCTGTGGGGACGGCAGAATATATTCATGACCGGAAAGATGGAATGCTTTTTCCCAGTGAAGATGTCTGTGCGTTGTCCGGACAGATAGAGTGGTGTATTTCGCATACCGATCTGCTTGCTGATATGGGAAGGGCGGCACGTAAAATTTATGAAACAGTCTTTTCCATGGAAGCAATGGAGCGGGAAGTGTTAAAGATAATGGAAACCGCAGTAAACTGTTCCGATATAAATCCGTTAATGCATTATCCTGATGGGGTTGAGACAAAAGCATGCACGGAGATGAGGATCAGTATGCAGCATAAGGAAGATGAAAATGGCTGATGCATTGGAGTTATTAAAAAGATATCAGGACTGCAATATTGCAGTTTATGGATTAGGGATTGAGACAAAAAAGTTTTTGGAACGGCTGGATGGCAGGGTTCAGATTATAGGTCTGCTTGACAGCTATAAAGAAGAGGGAATGATGTATGGTTGTAGAATCATTTCTTTTTCGGAAGCCGTTCAAAGGCAGGTGAAGTTAATCCTGGTTGTGGCAAGACCGGGTTCCTGTAAGGCAATTGCCGGAAGGATTAAAGGTAAGTGTATAGAGCATGAGATAGATTTAATAGATATCAGGGGAAACGATCTGTGCAGAAAGCAAAAGGCTGTTTATGATTTTACAGGCGTTTCTGGGATTACCAGAGAGCAGCTTACGAAAGAGATTGAAAAACACGAAGCGGTGAGCGTTGATTTGTTTGATACGTTGATCATGCGCAAGACACTCTTTGACACCGATCTTTTTGAATTGCTGGATTCCAGGTTGAGGAAAATGGGGATAGAGATTTCTGATTTTGCAGCAAAGAGGCTAAGCTGCGAGAAGGAATTATCAAATGGAAGGGCGCCCAGACTCCGGGAAATCTATTTAAAACTGTCCGGGGAAAATAATGTGACGGACATCAGCCCCGATGAGCTGGCGCAGCTGGAGTGGGAGACAGACTGTAGTCTGCTTGTACCGCGGAAGACTCTCTGTGATTTCATGGATGAAATCCATGGGAAGGGCGTCAAAATATATATTGTATCCGATACATATTATTCGAGACAGCAGATTGAAAAAATACTGGAAAACTGTGGTATTGGGTTTTATACGGATATTCTGGCTTCCTGTGAATATGGTATGGGAAAACAGAACGGACTATTTGACAGGCTGCAGGAACGTATAGGCGGGAAAACCTGTATACATATGGGAGATGATGAAGTGGTGGATATAGCTTCTGCAAAGAAGCATGGTTTGAGTGCCTGCCGGATATACAGTGCGATTGATTTGTTTGAGGCCGTCGGATATTTTGGGATGTGGGATGATATGCGCAGCCTGTCCGACAGACTGAAAGCAGGTATGTTTCTTGCCAGATTTTTTAATGATCCGTTTCCGTTTGAGTCAGAAGATAAAAGAATCGGCATCGGCAGTGCTTATGACATAGCATATCTGTTACTGGCGCCATTGATTGCGGATTTTATACTTTGGTTTCAGATGCAGATACAGGAATATGATCTGAAGAATGTATGGTTCTGTGCCAGGGATGGTTATCTCATTAAAAAACTATATGACGAACTGACACAGGATGTAACTTCCATCTATTTTCTGACGTCCAGAATGGCGGCAATCCGTGCGGGAATCAAGGATGAAAAGGATATTCGATATGTGGAAGCGATGAATTTCAGCGGTTCCGTGCAGGCGCAGCTAAGGGAGCGCTTTGGCATACAAACTGACGAAGCAGAAGCAGACACTTCCCATGTAGCAGCTCTTACAGAATATGCGCGTGAAATCATGGGGCGGGTGTCGGAAAACAGAAAGAATTACTTGAAATATATTGAGAGTTTGCAGATACAGGATGGATCTGTGGCATTTTTTGACTTTGTGGCAAAGGGTACCAGTCAGATGTTTATTCAAAATCTGGTGCCCAACCATTTAAAGGGTTTATATTTTCTGCAGTTAGAAAAAGAAAATATGAAGGATAAGGGATTGGACATTATTTCATTTTATGATACGGAACATCTGTATCACAGCGCAATCTATGAGGATTATTATATTTTAGAGACCGTATTGACTTCGGATATGCCATCGTTGACATCATTCGATGCAGATGGAAAGGCAATTTATGCTGAGGAAAAAAGAACTTTGGATGATATAAAATGTATCCATGAGATGCAGACGGGGATTTATGATTATTTCAAAGAATATTTAAGACTGCATGGAGATATTCAGCCTGCAATAAACAGAAAAACCGACGAAAAATTCCTGGCACTGATACATCATCTGGAAATTCGTGAAGAGAGATTTACGAAGATGAAGGTGGAGGATATCTTCGTGAACAGATTTACGGATCTGAGCAGTTTGATTTAGTGACATGATTTGCAGCAGTCAGCTGCTGACTGATCCGAGGTTACTTTTTGCACCCGCACATCATTCGTGTAAACGTGCAAAAAGTAACTGTTAACAGAGCACTGCAGAGGTGTTAGTGGAGGCAGATAAATAGTATTTGCCTTTTTGACCGGATTGTGCTATAGTAAACATACATTTCATATCGTATTTATCTTCTCACAGATACGATATCTTACTTCCGAACATTCGGAAGATGCGAGGGCAATATTCACCTGTCCCCTGCCGCCGTCCATCAACAGCAGATCCGGAAACTTTGTAAAACTGCCAAAGGCATGATCCACATCCCTGCGGTTCAGGTCCTCTTTCTCTTCCATACCATGCACAAACCGTCTGGTAAGCACCTCCCGCATACATGCATAATCATCCGGCCCTGACACGGACTGAATGCGGAATTTCCGATAATCACTGCGTTTGGCTTTCCCTTTTTCAAAAACAACCATGGAACCCACATTGGCGAATCCACTGATATTGGAAATATCGTAAGCCTCCATACGGCTCACATCCTCAAGTTCCAAAAGGGCGGCAATCTCTTTCATGGCTCCAATTGTCCGGCCTTCTTCCCGGCGAATCCGTTCCTTATCCTGGCTTAGAATCAGTTTCGCGTTCTGCGCCGCCAGTTCCACCAATTTCTCCTTCGCTCCTTTTCTGGGCACCCTGATGTAAACCCGGTTTCCCTTTCTGGCAGAAAGCCATTTCTCCAGAATCTCAATGTCACCAATCTCTTCCTGCAGCATCAGCTCTTTCGGAATATAAGGTGTGCCCGCATAAAACTGTTTAACAAAATCCAGAAGAATCTGTGCCGTGTCATATCCTTCCACATGAGTCATATAGAAATGTTCCCTGCCAATCAGCTTACCATCCCGGACAAAGAACACCTGCACCACCGCATCGTGCTCGTCTTTGGACAATGCAATGATATCCTTGTCTTCCCCATCACTGTCCGTAATCTTCTGTTTCTGAGCCACGCTCTTAACACTATTATACAAATCTCTGCATCTGGCCGCCTCTTCAAATTCCATATTTTCTGACGCCGTTGTCATTTTCTCTTCCAGATTTTTTAAAATGGGTCTGTAATTGCCATTGAGGAAATCCAGAGCCTGCTCTACCCGCTCCCGGTATTCTTCTTTGCTAACGTATCCCTGGCAGGGTGCCGCACACTGTTTGATATGATAATTCAGGCAGGGGCGCTCAAGACCGATATCCCGGGGAAGTTTTCGGTTACAGGTCTTAAGCTGATACAGTTTATTCATCAGGTCGATGGTATCTTTCACTGCCGCAGCACTGGTATAGGGTCCAAAATATTTGGATTTGTCCTTCTTCATCTCCCTGGAAAAGAGGATCCGCGGGAACTCATCTCCCATGGTCACCTTGATATAAGGATAGGTCTTGTCATCCTTAAGCATGGTATTGTACTTAGGGCTGTATTCCTTAATCAGATTATTCTCCAGAACCAATGCCTCTAACTCAGAATCTGTCACAATGTATTCAAACCGGGCAATCTGCTCCACCATCTTATCAATCTGCGGCCCGCGGCCTACAATCTTGCGAAAATAGGAACGGACACGGTTGTGCAGATTCACGGCCTTGCCCACATAGATAATGGTATCATTCCCGTCATGCATCAGATATACGCCGGGAGAATTCGGGAGCTTTTTCAATTCTTCATCAAAATCAAACATAGTCTTTTCCTTCTGTCAGATACAAACCAATGCAATCATTGTACTGGAACAAACAGGGCAAAGTCAATCATAGACTTTGCCCTCTGGTTCTCTATTTATCCTCATCCGGCATCCTGTCCGGTGCCTGGGAAAACAATCCCCGGTTCTCGGCTGCTGGCTGTTCCAAATCACCCTGCGCCTGCCCGGGCTGCATTTGTAAACCGCCCGCCATCTGATTGCCTAATGCCTGCGGGCCGCCCGCCATCTGTCCGTCTGGCATCTGCCCTGCGGGTTGATGCTCACTCCCTTGGCCTGCCACCTCCGATACACTTTCCGGGGAAGGGTTTTCTTCCTTTTTATCCTTAAATCTCTCCGGTTCTTTCTCTTCCGGTTCCGGAAGTCCCTTTTCCTTTCGGAAAATCTTCATAAACTCTTTACCGGTAATGGTTTCTTTCTCTATCAGATGGGCCGCAAGTTTATCCATGATGTCGCGGTTTTCTTTCAGGAGTTTCTTGGCTTTCTTATAGCTGTCATGCAGCAGTTTCATCACTTCCGTATCAATATCAGCTGCCGTCACATCAGAACAGGTAAGAGACGCCCTGCCGTCCAGATATTGGCTTTCCACCGTTGCCAGACCCATCAGTCCGAACTTCTTGCTCATGCCAAAACGTGTTATCATGTTGCGCGCAATGCTGGTAGCCTGTTCTATATCATTGGCCGCACCCGTAGTCACCGTATCAAACACAATCTCCTCAGCTGCGCGGCCTCCCAGAAGTCCGGTCAGTCTGTCCCTGAGCTCTGCTTCAGTGTCCAGATATTTCTCTTCCTCAGGCACATGCATGACATAACCGAGAGCACCCATCGTCCTGGGTACGATGGTAATTTTCTGCACCGGTTCCGCGTTCTTTTGCAGAGCGCTCACCAACGCGTGGCCCACTTCATGGTAAGAAACAATCTTTCGTTCCTCCTTGCTCATGATGCGGTCCTTTTTCTCTTTCCCCACCAGCACCTGCTCCACAGCATCGAACAAATCTTTCTGACTCACATACTCTCTGCCCATCTTCACGGCATTGATAGCCGCCTCATTGATCATATTGGCCAAATCCGAACCAACTGCACCGGAAGTTGCCAGCGCAATCTCATTTAAGTCCACCGTATCATCCATCAGTACATCCTTGGAGTGTACTTTCAAGATCTCCACTCGTCCCTTTAAATCCGGCTTATCCACAATAATCCGTCTGTCAAAGCGTCCCGGACGCAGAAGCGCCTTATCCAGAATCTCCGGTCTGTTGGTAGCCGCCAGAATAATGATACCCTTCTTACCGTCAAAACCATCCATTTCAGAGAGCAGCTGGTTCAGGGTCTGTTCCCGCTCCTCATTGCCGCCGCCATACTTGGTGTCACGGCTCCTGCCGATAGCGTCAATCTCATCTATAAATACGATACAGGGCGCGTTTTTCTCGGCCTCCTTAAACAGATCACGGACACGGGAAGCTCCCACACCCACATACAGTTCTATAAAATCAGAACCCGACAGCGAGAAAAACGGCACATGCGCCTCCCCTGCTACCGCCTTGGCAAGCAGTGTCTTACCCGTACCGGGAGGGCCCACCAAAAGCGCTCCTTTAGGAAGTCTCGCACCAATCTTGGAATATTTTCCGGGATTATGCAGAAAGTCTACCACTTCCACAAGCGATTCCTTGGCTTCATCTTCTCCCGCCACGTCCTTAAACGTAATTCCCGTCTCTTTCTGCACATAAGCCTTCGCCGTACTCTTACCCACGCCCATAGGGCCGCCTTTGCCGCCCATACGCCGAAACAGCAGACTCAAAAGTCCCCACATTAAAAGAACCGGAAGGATATAGTAAAGCAGCACCGTCATAATCACACTGGAACTGTCGGAAACCTCTTTGTTCATCTCCACCCCATGTTCCAGCAGACGTTTAGCCAGTGTGTCGTCGTCTTCCATCTTACCCGTATAATAAGTGATACCGCCGCCGTATCCATAGGCGAACGGAGACTTTGTCTCTCCCTTCTTCGGATAAATCTCAATGCGGTCCGATCCCACTGAGACACTTTTTACCTCTCCATCCTCAACCATCTTAACGAACTGATTGTAGGTAATCTCCTGGTTAGTGGCGCCCGTCAACATTTTCATAAACATGCTGATACACAGAAGCGTAACCAGCGAGGCGATCACCAGCATGATCAGACTCTGTTTGCGGGGATCGTTACCGCCCCGGTTGCCGCCCGGACCGCCAGGGCCGCCGCTGCCATTGCCATTATTACCGGGACCGCCCGCGCCGGGGCCGCCGCCGTTATCATAGGAATTCATATTATCTGCCATGAGGAAACCTCACTTTCTTGTTTTCGCAATATCTATTCACTCTATTTTTTGCTTCACAGCTCTCTATTATAAAATAATCTTGTTTTAATTGCACTATTTACTATTATAGGGAAGGAAAAATCATAAATCAATAAGAGAATTATGAATTTGTGAACACAAGTATAAAAGTATTATAAAGTTTTTTACAAAAATTATGTTTTAGTCTGGATTTTCCCCAAATTTTTCTCTATAATGTTATAAGATATTGCTTTTTATCCGCACAGAAAGGCATGGACAAGCTATGGCAGTAAAATATGTATTTGTAACAGGCGGCGTTGTATCCGGGCTCGGCAAAGGGATCACAGCCGCATCATTGGGAAGATTATTAAAAGCGCGTGGTTATAAAGTAACCATGCAGAAATTTGACCCCTATATCAACATCGATCCGGGCACCATGAACCCAATCCAGCACGGGGAAGTATTTGTCACAGAGGATGGCACCGAGACAGACCTGGATCTTGGACATTACGAGCGCTTTATTGATGAAAATCTGGACAAGAACTCCAACGTGACCACTGGTAAAGTGTACTGGTCGGTCCTGCAAAAAGAGCGCCGGGGCGACTATGGCGGCGGCACCGTCCAGGTCATCCCCCATATCACTAACGAAATCAAAAGCCGGTTCTACCGCAATTTTACGGATCAGGAGACCCGTATCGCCATTATTGAAGTGGGCGGTACCGTGGGTGATATCGAGAGTCAACCCTTTTTAGAGTCCATCCGACAGTTTCAACATGAAGTGGGCAGAGAAAATGCAATTCTGATTCATGTTACCCTGATTCCTTATTTAAGCGCATCTCAGGAACTTAAGACCAAGCCTACCCAGGCCAGCGTCAAAGATCTTCAGGGAATGGGTATCCAGCCTGACATCATTGTATGCCGCAGCGAACATCCGTTAGACCAGGGCATTAAGGATAAAATCGCCTTGTTCTGTAATGTGCCGAACAACCGCGTCTTACAGAACCTGGATGTGGAGCATCTCTATGAGGCTCCCCTGGCCATGGAAAAAGAACACCTGGCACAGGTTGCCTGTGAGTGCCTGAATCTGCATTGTCCGGAGCCTGACCTGACAGACTGGAAAGCCATGGTGGAATCTTTACGGACTCCCACAGGCGAAGTCACCATTGCGCTGGTGGGCAAATATACCCAGCTTCACGATGCCTACATCAGTGTGGTGGAAGCCCTGAAACACGGCGGCATTTCCAACCGCTGTGTGGTGGACATCCGGTGGGTGGACTCTGAGACAGTCACCAAAGAAAATGTAGCGCAGCTGCTGGATGGCATAAACGGGATTCTTGTACCCGGCGGTTTCGGCGACAGAGGTATTGAGGGCAAAATTGAAGCCATCACTTATGCGAGGGAACACAAGGTTCCTTTCCTTGGACTCTGTCTTGGCATGCAGCTTGCCATCGTGGAATTTGCAAGAAATGTAATCGGCTATAACGACGCCCACAGTATCGAGCTGGCTCCTTCCACCACCCATCCTGTGATCGCACTGATGCCCGATCAGAACGGTGTGGAAGATATCGGCGGCACACTGCGTCTTGGTTCCTATCCCTGCGTGCTGGATAAGAGCTCCAGAGCATACGCCCTGTACGGCGAAGAGACAATTCATGAGAGACACAGACACCGTTATGAAGTCAACAATGACTACCGGGCTGTCCTCACGGAGAAAGGCATGAAGCTTGTAGGCCTGTCTCCTGACGGGCGTATTGTGGAAATGTGTGAGCTGCCTGATCATCCGTTCTTTGTGGCCACACAGGCACACCCGGAACTGAAATCCAGACCCAACAGACCGCATCCCTTGTTCAAAGGTTTTGTAGAAGCGGCGCTGACAAACAAACAGTCGTAAAAATATTATAAAATTCAGACAAAAAGGCGAAGCTGGTTTGACCGGCTTCGCCCTTCTTGCTTTGTCATACAAGTTCATTTAATTTATCCACAATCGCCTGAATATCCGCCATACTTACGTTACCGCCAAAACTCAAAGCACCCCGAAGCGGCGTAAACTTCGCCATGGCCATATTCATATCCTGAGAAATGGCTTCACTGGCAGCCGCGGTCTCCTCTTTTACCTTTTCCCCTCCAAAAACATCGAGTTTCAGGAGGTCCTTGACAATCTCTCTGGCTCTTGAATCTTTTATGACATCGCCCATAATGGTGTCTGTAGTGTATACAAAAGGCAGATCCACCGTAGATTCAATGTTGACTTCTTTAGTCAACAAGATATCCCGAGAGGATTTACCAATCATAATATCGAAAGCTCCTGTTTCCACATGCCAATCATGAATCCTCACACTATAATATGCAAAGGCTCTCTTATCCAGAGTAAAAGTCACCGTCTTCGTCTCTCCGGGAGCAAGCTCCACCTTCGCAAAATCCCTGAGCTCTTTCACCGGGCGAATCACTGTGCTTTCCTTGTCCGCCACATAAAGCTGCACAACTTCCTTTCCTGCCCGCTTACCGGTATTGGTCACGTCCACAAATACCTTCATGCTATCCGTATCTTTCATCCGATCTTTATCCGTTCTTAAGTCAGAATACTCGAAAGTAGTATAAGACAGTCCATGGCCAAATGGGAAAAGTACATCCATTTTCTTCTTATCATAATAACGATATCCCACAAAAATGCCTTCCCGATATTCCACCACATCTCCTTCACCAATATAGGACAGATAAGATGGATTGTCTTCTAACTTTAACGGAAAAGTCTCAGGAAGCCTTGCACTGGGATTTACCCTGCCAAACAAAATATCACAGACTGCACCGCCCACGGCCTGCCCGCCAAGATATGCCTCCAGGATGCCTTTTACCTGTCCTGCCCAGGGCATCTCCACCGGGGAACCATTATGCAGTACTACCACTGTATTGGGCTGCACCTCTGCCACTCGATGAATCAGTTCGTTCTGGCACACAGGCATTGCCATATGCTCTCTGTCGAAACCTTCCGACTCAAAGGCATCCGGAAGCCCCGCAAAAACAACTGCCACTTTTGCCTTTTTGGCAGCCTCCACTGCCTCAGCAAGCAGCTTCTCATCTATCAGATCTTCTTTATCATCAAATCCCTGTGCATAAGCCACATTTCCCATTTCCTTTGCCGCATCCCAGGCAGCGGTAATCTTATGGCTGTTGATATGGGAACTGCCGCCGCCCTGATAACGGGGGCTCTTCGCGTACTTACCGATGAATACAACCTCATCCTGTTCGGATAAAGGAAGTACGCCATCGTTCTTGAGAAGAACAATCGTCTCCTCTGCCACCCTGCGGGCTGTCTCGTGATCTTTATCCCGGTCAAATACCACATGCCTGTTCCTGTTTTCCTCATAGCGATATACAATGTTTAAAATACGTTCTACCGCCTCATCAAGCACGCTCTCTTCCAGTTCTCCGCTCTGCACTGCTCCCACGATCAATTTATCATTTGCGCCCATGGAAGAAGGCATTTCCAGATCAAGCCCTGCCTTCAAATCCTCCACACGGCTGTTGACTGCACCCCAGTCGCTCATCACATAACCATCAAATCCCCACTCATCCCGCAGAACTTCTGTCAGATATTTGTGATTCTGTGCCGCATACGTCCCATTGATCTTATTATAAGAACACATGACTGTCCAGGGCTTTTCCTTTTTAACCGCACCTTCAAAAGCTGCCAGGTAGATCTCCCGAAGGGTCCGCTCATCTACCCTGGAATCTGAAGACATCCTTCTGGTCTCCTGGTTATTGGCCAGAAAATGTTTGATGCTGGTGCCCACATGTCTGCTCTGCACACCATGAATCAAAGCACCCGCCATCTCACTGGCCACAAGCGGATCCTCCGAATAATATTCAAAATTACGTCCGCACAGAGGGGAGCGCTTAATATTCACTGCCGGTCCTAAAATCACACTCACGCCTTCCGCCTGACACTCATCGCCTAGTGTCTCTCCCATCTCAACCAAAAGTTCTCTGTTAAAAGAAGCCGCCGTACCGCACCCTGCCGGGAAACACACAGCCTTGATACTGTCATTGACCCCTAAATGATCGCCCTCCTGATCCTGTTTGCGCAGTCCGTGAGGTCCATCAGATACCATGCTCGCCGGGATGCCCAGCCGCTCAACAGCTTCCGTATGCCAGAAATCCGCACCGGAACACATGGCCGCCTTCTCCTCCAACGTCATCTTCGATACAATCTCTTTGATCTTGTCTGCCGTCATGTTATAGCCCTCCTGTTTGTTTCCCACCGGCTGCATCTTTTCCTATAAATTTTAACATACCATCTCTGTATTGCAGCCCCTGTGATTCTCTGTTCATAATCATAGTGTAACATGACTGCCCTCTTCTTCCTATATCTTTTTGGGCTGCATTTCAGGACTGACTTTCAGATCAATCCCCAAACACTTTCCTGTACTCTTCCTCTGCCTGGTCTCTCGATATACCAAAAAGCTGCATAATATCTTCCTGAATCTCCTCCGCAGAATACTGCTTTGCCATTTTGGCAATTCTTCTGGTGATCGACAATTCTTTCTGGGCTTCTTCTATGCCTTCTTTTCTGCCTTCTTCCCTGCCTTCCTTACGTCCTTCTTCTCTTCCTTCTTCCAGCCCTTCTCTTCTTGCCTGTTCACGGGCTTTTCTTTTTTCTTCCTGAAAATCAAATGTCACATTTTCAAATAGTCTTCCCATCTTACGCTCCTTAATCTTTGACACCGCATTTTCCGTCTCGTCTTCTTCCAGATTCATACTGTAGAGCAAAGCACGCAGCAGTTTCCCCATAATATCCAAAAGATATTCCGGTGTATCCCTTAAGATTTCCTCCACCCGCTCGTCCGGCAGGCTCGTAAGCGCTTCCATATCCTCCACGCACTCTATCTT
>Ga0137297_11330_pt1 | contig 14567 bp, 9 predicted proteins | sample RamsorincwithD2O_FD_97191 | JGI IMG/M metagenome (GOLD analysis project Ga0137297, IMG submission 97191) | Mouse cecal microbial communities from Vienna, Austria - Mucin amended with D2O | ecosystem: Host-associated > Mammals > Digestive system > Large intestine > Cecum | place: Austria: Vienna... | reverse complement strand
CGAATATGTCGGATGGGCCGAAGAGATGATGTTGCTCAGCCCGCTCGCCCTCCGCATGATCAAGGCCGGCCTCAATGCCGAGCTGGACGGGCAAGCCGGAATCCAGGAACTGGCAGGAGACGCCACCATGCTCTACTACATGACCGACGAAGCCCAGGAAGGCGGCAAAGCATTCCTCGAAAAACGCCGTCCCCGCTTCGAAGATTATCCGAAGTTCCCTTAAAAACCGATTACTTAACTATCAATAAATAAAAAAGAATGGAACATTTATCCAACCAACAGGATTATCGCCTATGGCTCACCGAACTGAAAGCCAATATCCGGAAGAGCCAAATCAAAGCTGCGATTGCAGTAAACAGCGAATTAATCCGTCTTTACTGGAACCTTGGCGAGCAAATTGTAGAAAAGCAGCGGGCTTCCCTGTGGGGGAGCGGGTTTATAGAACAGCTAAGCAAAGACTTGCAGGCTGAATTTCCGGATATAAAGGGATTGTCAGCACGTAATCTTTGGAAATGCAAACGCTTTTATCTATTCTATAGTCAAGAACATACAATTCTGCCACAAGTTGTGGCAGAATTGTATGACAGCCCTCTTTTTGAAGTTCCGTGGGGACATCACGACCTAATCCTAACCAGAGTCAAAGCTCCCAAAGAAGCCCTTTTTTACATCCACAAGACCATAGAGAACGGTTGGAGCCGTGCCATTCTGGAATATCATATCGAAAAAGACCTGTTCAACCAGCAAGGGAAGTCGATCAACAATTTCACAAAAACACTCCTTCCTCCGCAAAGTGAACTGGCAAATAAATTTGTATTAAACAACAATCAAAAATAATCAAAGATGATTACACACTACAGAATCAAGATTTATCCCAAAGATCTGCACTTCAAGAAACCGGCAGGCACTTCACGCGGAACGTATACGAAACGGAAAAGCTGGTTCCTGGCTCTTTCTTCAAAAGACGATCCTGAGCGTTACGGGGTTGGAGAATGTGCTCCGCTGCCTAACCTGAGTTGCGACGATATTCCCGAATATGAGGAAGTACTGGCAAAAGCCTGCCAGAAGTTCGTCAACACAGGCCGGATCGATATAGAAGGGCTTCGTGACTATCCTTCCATCCTGTTCGGCTTGGAAACTGCGCTCTTAGGCTTCGAAGCCAATAGTATAGCCCTTTGGGACACACCTTTCTCGCGTGGTGAAGCAGGTATTCCGATCAACGGGCTGATCTGGATGGGCAGCTATAAAGAGATGACGGAACAGGTTGCCGATAAGATCGAATCCGGCTTCCGTTGTATCAAAATGAAGATCGGAGCGATCGACTTTGAAAAGGAGTTGAAAATCCTGCGTATAATCCGCGAACAATTCTCCGCCGATGAAATCGAGCTTCGCGTCGATGCCAACGGCGCCTTCTCGCCAAATGAAGCTATGGCGAAACTGAACCGCCTGGCAGAACTGGACCTGCACTCGATCGAACAGCCCATCCGCGCCGGACAATGGGATGATATGGCACTCCTGGCCGCCTCTTCCCCCGTTCCCATCGCCCTCGACGAAGAACTGATCGGCTGCAACACGCCGGAGAAAAAGAAAGAGCTGCTCTCTTTCATCAACCCGCAATATATCATCCTGAAACCGTCCCTTCACGGAGGCCTGTACGGATGTAGCGAATGGATCAAAGAAGCCCAGGAACAGCAGATCGGCTGGTGGGCTACTTCGGCTTTGGAATCGAATATCGGCCTGAACGCCATCGCCCAATGGTGCGCGACTTTTGACAATCCGCTTCCGCAAGGGCTGGGAACCGGCACCCTCTTCACCGACAACATCGACATGCCGTTGGTAGTTGAAAATGGAGAATTGAGATTAAGAATATAATATAAAGATGGACACGACAAGTAGCCATTCACAACTTTCAGCAATCAGCTCTCAGCCGGAGAAAGACTTAAAAGCCTTTCTCTCTGACTGGGAGTCTGCTTCTCCCTATCTGGAAGTACAGACTTCCGGTTCGACAGGCACCCCCAAACGGATCACGGTCCGCAAGGAACAGATGATAAACAGTGCCCGTCTCACCTGCGATTACTTAGGGTTGCAGCAAGGGGACAAAGCGCTCCTTTGTATGCCGCTCCGCTATATCGCCGGGAAGATGATGGTCGTCCGTTCACTCGTAGCGGGGTTGGACCTGATCGTGCGCGAACCTTCCGGCCATCCGATGGCAGACGTCGACACGCCGCTCCGGTTCGCCGCCATGATCCCGTTGCAAGTCTACAACACGCTGCAAGTCCCGGAAGAACGGGAACGCCTCTGCCGGACCGATATCCTGATCATCGGAGGCGGTGCCATCGACCACGAACTGGAAGCCCGTATACAGGAATTGCCTATACATGTCTACTCCACCTACGGAATGACGGAAACGCTCTCGCACATCGCCCTCCGGCGGTTGAACGGGCCCGACGCATCTCCCTATTACACGCCTTTCCCCTCTGTCAAGCTATCGCTTTCGGCAGACGATACACTGGTGATAGACGCCCCGCTCGTCGCCGATGAAACACTCGTCACGAACGATGTAGCCGAATTGCTCCCGGACGGCCGTTTCCGCATCTTGGGAAGGAAAGACAACATCATCAACAGCGGAGGCATCAAAATACAGACGGAGAGCGTGGAAGAAGCCTTGCGTCCCGTTATTTCTGCTAACTTTGCCATAACATCCGTTCCGGACCCGAAGTTCGGGGAGGCAATGGTCTTATTGATTGTTCCGACCATCGGAAACGAGCTATTCCGATCACTGGAAGAAAAGATATTTGAAATATTGCCCAAATACCAGCGTCCGAAGCACATCCTCCGGGTCGAAGCAATCCCCCTCACCGGTAGCGGAAAGATCGACCGGGCGGCATGCAGGAAACTGGCAAAGCAATTGTATAAAGGATCTGCTTTCTGCAATCCTCAACAGAGCCGTCAGGCTCTACCTCCGGCCTAAGCTGATGAGCGTTAAGCGAAGTGACCGGAGTGAGCGCCCGGAGCAGCAACTGTTTGAGCGAAGCGAGTTTTGCTGCGACAGCGAACGAAGGGAACGAAGTAGCGAAGCAGGTTAAGCCTTGATCTTTTGGTTACTTTTGGATCAAGCCAAAAGTAGCAGAATAAACATTTAAAAAAACACTATATTTTATGAAGTACTTATCAATCCTCGCCTCCGCCCTCCTCGCCACCGCGTCCGCCCACGGACAAAGTGGGGAAAGTTGCCGGACGGCACCCGATCCGACTCTACAGAAGCCGGAAGTATACGCAGGCTACGACTGTGTAAACCTGTTAGACAGTACCGCTGTGACCGTGCAGCCCACCGGCTCCGGTTCCTTCACCGTCTGCAAGATCGTCAAAGTCATGAACACGCGCGGAGCTGTCGCCAATCGCATCCTCAAATACGATTACGACCCGCTGACGGCACACGCCGAGTTCCATCGCGTCACCATCTACAAAGCCAACGGCGACGTGGTCAACCTCGACATCACCCGGCAACAGGACTACGCCGCTCCCGCCCGCGCCATCTACTGGGGGGCACGACAGATCATGATGGAAATAGGCCGCCTCGACCCGGGCGATATCATCGACTACCAAATCGACAAGAAAGGTTTCACCTATGCCCTGCTGGCTGACGGTGCAAGTGACGACGAATCCCGTTTCATCCCGCCCATGCGCGGCCAGTTCTATGACATCGTCCCTTTCTGGGCGACCGAACCGACCGTCCGCAAGGTCTATAAAGTGAATATCCCGATGGAGAAAGAGATGCAGTTCCAGTTCTACCAAGGCGAATGCTCCTCTTCCATGCGCTACGAAGACGGCCGGAAGGCCTATACGTTCGTCAGCACCGACATCATGCCGGCCAAACGCGAACCGAACATGGTCGACCTCTTCGACGCTGCACCGAAGCTGATGATGTCCAGCACACCGCGCTGGCAGGACAAATCCCTTTGGTTCAATAAGGTGAACGAAGACTACGGCAGCTTCAACGCCATCCCCGAAGCACAGAAGAAGGTGGACGAACTGATCCGGGGCAAGAAGACCGAGATGGAAAAGATAGCCGTCCTCACCCACTGGGTCGCCGACAACATCCGCTACTCCGGCATCTCGATGGGTAAAGGCGAAGGCTACACGTTGCATAACCTGACGATGAACTACACGGACCGTTGCGGCGTTTGCAAAGACATCGCCGGCACCCTGGTTGCCTTCCTGCGCATGGCAGGCTTCGAAGCCTATCCGGCTATGACGATGGCAGGCAGCCGCGTGGAAAGCATCCCGGCCGACCACTTCAACCACTGTGTCGCCGTCGTGAAACTTTCCAGCGGGACCTATATGCCGCTCGATCCGACCTGGGTCCCCTTCTGCCGCGAATTGTGGAGCAGCGCCGAGCAGCAGCAGAACTACCTGCCGGGCGTTCCCGAAGGTTCGGACCTTTGCCTCACACCGGTTTCCGCGCCCGAGAACCACTACGTCCGCATCAAGGCCGACAACCGCTTAGATGCCAAAGGCACGCTGACCGGACAGTTCACCATCACAGCCGAAGGGCAGTCGGACAGCAACATCCGCCGCATCTTCACCACCGGCTGGCAGTCCCAGTGGCAGTCTGCACTGGAAAGCCAGCTTCTTGCCGTCTCGCCCAAAGCGCGCCTTATCAGCGTAGACTACGGCAAAGACCCGAAGAACTACCAGGCTGCACCGATCAAGATGACATTCCGTTATGAAATCCCCGGTTACGCCCTTCCCGGCGAAGGGGAAATGCTGTTCAAGCCGATGGTGATGAACAACCTCTACAACCAGGTGAAAAGCTACCTGCGCATCGATACCGACCTCAAAGAACGCCAATATGGTTTCAAGGACGCCTGCTCGCGCTTAGTCGAACTGGACGAAACGATCCAGCTCCCCGCAGGCTATAAGCTGGCGATTGACGGGAAAGAAGACCGTGCGCAAAGCCCTGCCGCCGACTTCGAAGGATCCCTCCGCCAAGAGGGCGGCAAAGTGCTGTTGCACCAGAGGTTGGCACTGAAGAAACGCGTGTACGAAGCAGGCGACTGGGACGGCTTCCGCAACGCCGTGAATGCCCATAAGTCGTTTAGAGAATATATCGTCATAAAAAGATGATCCCTATTCCTTCCAATAGATGGTACCCTATCCCTTAGAATAGATGATACCCTATCCCTTAGAAGGGATGGTACCCTATCTATTAGAAGGAATGGTACCCTATCTAAAATCATAAATCATAAATCATAAATCATAAATCATAAATCAAAATGATACAAAACAAACATAAACTCGCCTTCCTCCTTTGCCTGCTGCTTATGGCTACGACAGCCTTTGGAGCATCGGAAGCCGAATATAAGAAACTGGCAAAGACCTGGACACTCCGTGCCGACGGCAGCCAGGAGTTCCGCTACAACATGGAACTGACGCTATTCACCCATACAGCCATGAATGGCACATACGGGGAAAGTTTCATCGTCTACAACCCGCAGTACCAGGAACTGAAGATCAACTCGTCTTACAACCACCTGAAAGAAATGGTAGTTGTCCACACCGGATTGGAGTTGGGAGCGACGATCTACCTCGACTATACGGTCACTTCCCGGCCGGGCTATCTGCCGGAAGTAGACGTTTTCGAAGAGCTGCTCCAGACTTCTCCCGTCAAGGAATACACCCTTTCCATCGTGACACCGGAAACCAAAGAAGTCGCCTTCACGCTGGCAAACAACAACGCCAAGCCGTCCGTCAAGCAAGGCAACGGTGTCCGCACGACCACCTGGACATTGCGCAACCTCCCGGCTTCTTCACGCGCCCCATTCGTCTCTGTCCGGAATGGCGACGTTCCTTTTTTAGCTGCCACAACGTATGCATCCGAGGGGGAAGCATTGGCCACCCTGTCCAAACAATTCAACCCGGCCGGCGATCTACAACTCACGACTTTGGCGGAAAGCCTGACCGAAGGCAAGGATAAGGATGAAGACAAGCTGCAAGCCATCCTCGAATACACGACCAATCATGTTGCAAACAACAGGCTGACGCTGGATCAGACCGGCTACCGTCTCCGCCCTGCCGATGCTGTCATGAGCACCGCTTACGGGACCGAAGCCGAAAAAGCCAACTTGCTCGCCGGATTGCTCGCCGGAGCCGGCTTTAAGGCCGAACCGATGGCTACCTACCAGGCTCATGCCGAAAAAGGGCTGGCCCTGAAAGCGATCGACCAACTGCTTGTCTCCTGCATGGTGAACGGCGAAATGTATCTCTTCTCTCCCTCTTCCACCCGACGACCGCAAACGGTGAACTTCGACCGGACTCCGCTTTTCAGCCTGACGACCGGACAGCCCGTCGCCGTTGCCGTTCCTACTCTTGAAGATTACCAGATCAAGAATGACATCACACTGACATTCAAAAAAGATGGTAATTTGATGACTATGACCAAAGGATCCATAGGGAAAGAGATATTACCTTATTTCACGACAGGCAACATGGGAACCCCGGCTTCCCTAAACGTACAAAACGGATATGCTACGATCATACTGCCTGACGATGCTTCCGGCTTCTCCCACTTGCCTTATGGCTATCTGAATAGTCAGCGGAAAGAGAACCTCTTGATCCCGCGCCCTGTCAGCGAAATCTACACATACACGATCGAATGTCCCGAAAACATGCAGCTGCGCACACCGCAGGCCGATAAGACGATCAGCAATGCCGCCGGCAAACTGACCATCGCCGTCAAGACAAACGGACGTACAGTAACCGTCACCCGCAGCCTTGAACTGAACAAACAACTCTATACGCCTGCCGAATACAAGGAACTGCGCCAGCTCCTGACAGAGTGGAGCGATGTGAACGGGAAGACGTTGTTGTTTTCGGTCCGGTAAAGACAGTTGCTTTTGGCTTGGCCCAAAAGCAACCAAAAAGTCAAGGCTTAGGCCGGAAATAGAGCCGTTCCGGCTCTATTGGAATCGCAGAACGACAGGCAGTATCGGCCATCCTAAGAGAAAGCGGAGCTTTCTTGGAAAGGCCTAAGCGGATGGGCGTAAAGCGGAGGGCAAAGACGAAGCGTCCGGAGCCTGCGCTGTCTGAGCGAAGCGAGTTTCGCAAGCGACAGCGTAGTCTTTGCCCGGAGTAGCCCATCCGCTTAAGCCTTCATCTTTTGGTTACTTTTGGATCAAGCCAAAAGTAACAGATAAATCATTAATTAATCACCTAAATAACTCAAATATGAAACTACTAAATCTAACCGCCGCCCTCCTTTTAGGGGGTGCCCTGCAAGCACAAAACCCCTTGCCGGCCATTCATCCGCAGCCGCAGGAGGTCACACTGTCGACCAACCGGCTGAAAGCGCCTCACGGCTTTGCCCTTTCCGGTATGAAAAGCCCGGATGAAGATGCCATGCGGCTGATCGGGAAAGCCCTGTCGATCACCAACAGCCCCGAAGCGCTTCCGCTCAAAATAAGACTAATGGAAGACAAGACACCCGAGCTGAAACGCTCCGGCGCATACATCTTATCCATCACACCAAAAGAAATCGACATTGCAGCCTCCGATAGCCGCGGCTTGTTCTACGCAGCGCAAACCCTGCGACAGTTGGCCGAAACCGACGGGCAAGGCAACACGACACTTCCGCTCGGCGTCATCAAAGACTATCCCGACGTCGCCTTCCGGGGCACTGTCGAAGGTTTTTACGGCGATCCCTGGAGCCATGCCGACCGCATCGAACAGCTCCGTTTCTATGGCAAGATGAAGATGAACACCTATATCTACGGGCCGAAGGACGATCCCTACCATAGTTCCCCGAACTGGCGCAAGCCTTATCCGGAGAAGGAAGCGGCACAGATCAAAGACCTCGTGCAGGAAGCCGCCGCCAACAAAGTGGATTTCGTCTGGGCGATCCACCCGGGATTAGACATCCAATGGACGGATGAAGACCGGATGAATGTGCTGAACAAGTTCGGCATGATGTACGACCTCGGTGTCCGCTCCTTCGCCGTCTTCTTCGACGATATCTCCGGTGAAGGGGCCAAAGCGGACAAGCAAGCCGACCTGCTCAACTTCCTGCAGAAGGAGTTTATCGAGAAGAAAGAAGGCGTCAGCCCGCTGATCATGTGCCCGACCGAATACAACCGTGCCTGGGCGGGAAGCGACTACTTAGATGTGCTCGGTAAAACGCTCGACCCGGCGATCCATGTGATGTGGACAGGCAACAGCGTGATCCATGATATCACACTCGAAGGGCAGGAATGGGTGAACAAACGCATCCAACGCCCGTCATACGTCTGGTGGAATTTTCCTGTAAGCGACTACTGCCGCGACCACCTGCTGATGGGACCGGCCTACGGGCTCGATCCGGATGCAATACATGCCATGTCCGGTTTCGTCGCCAACCCGATGGAACGGGCGGAAGCCTCCAAAGTGGCCCTCTACGGAGTTGCCGATTATGCCTGGAACATGGAAGCCTACAACCCCGAAAGCGACTTCGCCGAAGCTTGCCGTTACGTATTGCCGGAAGCACCTGAAGCCTTCCGGACATTCTGCGAGAACAACTGCGATCCGGGGCCTAACGGTCACCGCTACCGCCGCGACGAATCTGTCCGCTATGCCGGAGATGCGGATGCTTTCTTAAGTGACTTCCGCAAACAAAGCTATAACGCAGAAGCCTCCGACCGCATGAACCAATTATTCGCCGAGATCACCGCCGCCCCGGCTGCCATCGGGACAAGCCGCAACAAAGCGCTGATAGACGAAATCAAACCGTGGCTGATGCAGTTCCATCTCTTAGGAAAGGCAGGACAGACGGCTCTCGCTGTCGCCGAGGCAGACCGAAACAAGGATCGCGCTACTACCTGGCAGTCTTACCTGTCGCTCACGTCGTTGCTCGACAGCATGCGCACGATCGACCGGACCTACAACCAGAATCCGTACCAGAAAGGTGTGAAAGTCGGCTCGCGTGTCCTGACTCCTTTCGTACAGGAAATTTATTTACAAGCTGGGCGCAACCTGTTGTTCGCAGACCGGACAGATGCAGCAGCCGCACAAATGAGCAAGGCTTCCATCCTGACAGATATCGAACAATTGAAATACCAGCCGTTGAAGGAAGGCAAAGACCAGATCGGCTACAACCGCCTGAACGAGGTGCTGCGCATCGAGCCGGGACAATCCTTCGGCCTCGCCTGGGAATTACAAAAAGAGGCAACCTCTTTCAACTTCAGTCTGCCGAAGAGTGAAAACAGCGGACGGATATTTGAATGGTCAGCCGACGGCAAACAGTGGACCCCCATCGCCGATATTCCAACCGACCAGGCTCGCTTCAAATTGGAAAAGATCGCTCCCGAAGCACGCTATATCCGTATGCGGAACACGACGGACAAGCAGATGCAAATCTATCTGTACGAATTTGCAGTAACAACAAAGGAAGATACCTCCATCGATCCTGTCCGCCTGATGTATGACAAAAATCTGGAATCTGTTCATACGCTGGCTGCCGGTTCACGCATCACGATTGACAAGGAAAACAAAAGCGGTTCGCTCGAACTGTATCTGTCCGGCTCCCCTTGCAGCCAAGTTGTGGTGGAAGGCACACCGCTGAAAGGGAAAGTGAAACAAGTGCTTTATTCCGGCCCGGCAAATTATATTAAGCTAAAAAAGGAAGCATTAGAAAGCGTAAAGACCCTGGAATTGCATAATGCAGGACAAACAGAAGTTCGCATTCACGAAATCTTATAAAAAGGAGGTGTGTCGAAATGTACTTGTCCCCGCGCTTGACGCGGGGTCGCATTAAAACCGACCCTATAAAAATCTGATTGATAAGGTCTGTCCTTTTGTGATCCCGCGTCAAGCGCGGGAACAAGGGCATTTTGACACACTGCCTTTTCCTTACACTATTCATCCATCGGAAACCTCACCCCCCATTCCGATCTCAGATCATCCAACAACCGCATAATACGCAATGTTTCCGCATGCGGCATATAGGGCGTTTCAATCTTTCCCTCGCGAATCGCATCGATGGATGCCTGCACCTGATATTCGAAGCCCGTTATCTGCGGCGGACAGGTGTAGCGAGCCACTTCCTCATGATTGATCGAATAGACGACCGCTTGCTGTGGGTTATTGATATTGTCGACGATTATATATCCTTTATCCCCCGAAATAACTCCCTGCCGGTCATTCGCACAAAAAGCGGTCATTTGCAAAACGGCCATCCGGTGGTTCCTGTATACGAAAGTAATGCTGCTTTGCAAATCCACTCCCGTCTCCCCTTTTACGCAAGCAGAAGTGATCCCGGTGATCTCCGAGCCGAAAATCATCCTTGCAAAGTTGATCGGATAAACGCCGATATCCAGCAAGGCGCCGCCGCAAAGTTCCGGCTTGGCGATGCGTTCCTTCTCAGCAATCGGATAGCCGATATTGGCTGTCAGCATCATCACACGCCCGATCGTCCCGCCGTCGACCAGGTCACGGAGCGTTACAGAGAAAGGCATATAACGTGTCCAGATCGCCTCGGTCAGGAAAACCTGTTTCTCTTTCGACAGGCGTATGAGCGCTTCCGCTTGCTCTGCATTGGCGGTAAATGCTTTTTCGCATAAGACCGGTTTGCCTTTTTCAAGGCACATCCGCGCCTGCTCAAAATGGTGGGAATGCGGGGTGGCGATATAAATCAGCTGCACTTCGGGATCATCCGCCAGTTCTTCGTACGATCCGTAAGCCCGTGTAAACCCCCACTCATGGGCGAACCCTTCGGCATTTTCCAAGTTACGGGAAGCGACGGCATACGATTCCACTCCTTCCATATCGCGCAACGTATGCGCCATCTTGCGGGCAATATGCCCGGCTCCAATAATTCCGACTTTAAAGTTTTCCATAATACTGTATTTGTTTTGAGTGGATAAAGATACGAAAAGTATTGTTACTTTTGGCTTGATCCAAAAGTAACCAAAAGATCAAGGCCGAACCTGCTTAGCTACTCCGTTCCCTTCGTTCGCTGTCGCGTCTGAAACTCGCTTCGCTCAAACAGCAGACGCTCCGGACGCTCACTCCGGTCACTGCGCTTAACGCTCACCAGCTTAGGCCGGAGATAGAGCCTGGCGGCTCTTTGGAGATTGCCGATACCGGCAGTTCTCCTGCGATCCCGCATCAAGTGCGGGAACAGGCTTGTCCCCGTGCCCCACACGGGGCCGCAAAAGAACTGTCGGTGTCGGCAATCCCCATAGAAAGCGCAGCTTTCTCGGAAAGGCCTAAGCGGACGGTCGTTAAGCGGAGGGTAAAGGTGGAGCGTCCGGAGCCTGCGCTGTCTGAGCGAAGCGAGTTTCGCAGGCGACAGCGGAACCTTTGCCCGGAGTAGACCGGACGGTTAAGCCTTGATCTTTTGGTTACTTTTGGATCAAGCCAAAAGTAACTACTCCATGATAACCACCACCGGATTATCCTCCTCCCCGACCTTCTTCAAGGCAGCCACCCCGGCAGGGATATCAGTGTTGTCGGTGTTATCTTCGAACCAGGTTACGACCTCTTCGGAAGGGAGAAGGGCGGCAAATTCGCCGGAGGCGGAGACAGAGATGGGTTGTAAGGGAAGGAAACCGTTCAGATCGTCGGTTATCTTGTTGTCGAGAGGACTGACCTTGACGGTTCCGTCCGCTTTACGATAGAGGGCATTATAGGTCTTCTGTTTGTCGTTATAGACATTCGTTATAAAACGGAAGAAGATCACATCTTCGCTTTCCATGAATTTTGTCGGGTAAATGGCATCCTTCTTATCCTCGAAACGCTCGCTGTAGGGCCAGCGATGAGCACCTAAATCCAGCACACGCGCAGGTTGCAACTCCTTCACGGCCGATACCTGATAGATCGTGTCGTTGTAGGACTGGCGAAAATAAAGGTCTTTGCCTGTATGCCAGAAGCAACTGTTGCCAAGCGAATAAACGGCTGACTTGTCATCCTTATATTTCATGATCACCAAACCGTCTCCCCCATCTTTCAAGACCGAGATGGAAGCAATATCGTTCGGAGTGATCACCCCTTCCCCTTTCTGCTCCGTCAGCAGTGATTCCACGCGGACAATTTCATCGCCACGGAACAACGCGATACGTGCAGGCAGGCTGTCGGTAGCGGAATAATAGCCGGCGATAAGATCTGCATCCAGATAATCGAACGCTGCCATTGCCGGGAACTGTCCGGCTGGGATGGCTGGAGTCCAGATATGGTCGAATTTGCCGTCCGCCCCGTAAACAACGATTTTATTCTTCCAACCCGCAAAGTTCAATTTGCCGGTATACGGGTTCTGCCATCCCCCATGCACAGTCGAATATCCTTCGGGATCTTCGCCCACATGGCCTATCGAACGGATAAAACGGCCCGTCTTTTTGTCGAACAACTGACAACGGTCCCGCCCGGAAGTTACCACAATCCAGTCATTCAAGACGGCAGCATAGGCTCCCTGTCCCACTAAGCAACTATCTGTCGTTTCCAATGCGACATAACGTATTTTCTTGAAACAGTCGGAAGTCTTCAACTCCGTCTGATTGTCGAAAGCTTCCCCCAAAGGGATCACATCGAGTTTTGCCACCTCCGTCTCGCCTCCGCTACAAGCGGCAAGAAAAAGACATGCCGCTGCCATAAACTGAAATCCACGATTCTTCATTTTCTTCTTTATTTTATTGACATTCGCTTTGTCGTGATCAGGATCACACCTCCGGCCGCTTTACTTCCATACATTTCTTGGGCCCTCTCGTCTTTCAAGATACTCATCGATTCGATTTTGTTGGCATCGATTTTATCTAAGGTTCCCGTATATTCGACACCATCGACTATAACAAGCGGGTCCGGCTTGGCATACAGGGCACCTCCGGCAGGACGCATATTCGATTTAAATTCCAAAGGGCGCAAAAGGAGCGTGTCTTTTTTTATTATGTCAAACACCTTTCCATCCTGCTGCTCCATCGAGCGGTAGCCGATAACGACAACATCCTCGCGAGGCTCCTGGTTGACCGTCATCTCGATTTGCGTTTTTTCTTTGCGAGCCACCTCTTTCATCGCTTTTGCTTCTTGCTTCAGCTGTTCGGAGTCTTGCTTCAACTGTTCGGAATCTCGTTTCATTTGTTTGGATTCCCGTTTCATTTGTTCGGATTTCTGTTTAATCTGTACAGACTCTTGCTTCAGCTGTTCGGACTCTTGTTTCAGCTTTTTGGCGGCCTCTTCTTTTTGCGCCTGCGACATCTTTTTTTTGTCTTGTCGGGACGTAAGGACTTCGGCAAGCTCCACATCGGAGATTCTTTCCAACCGGCTGGAGATTTCAGGACGGGCGAAAGCGGCAACCGTAACGGCTGCGAGCGGAAGTACGTATAGGTACTTCAGGCGTGCCCAGGGATTTGATTTCTGTTTTAACATCATAGTAATTCGTTTTTTAAGTTTACTGTGGTTGAAGCTGTTGGCCATAGAGGTAAAACGCTGTGCGCCGACCGCTTTCTTTATTAATAACAATTGATAGTGCTTTGCGTCGACACCATGCGCGATCACGCTCTCGTCCGCCTCGTACTCGTGTACGTTCTGCAACTCCTGTTTCAGCAGCCAGGCGGCAGGATTGAACCAATGCAGGATGACGCAGCATCCGGCGAGCCACATATCCAGTGAATGGCAGGCCCTGATATGCGCCTGTTCATGCGCCAGGATTTCCGCTCCGCTCTCCTCCATATCGATACGGGAGATAACGATATATTTCATCCAGCTGAACGGCGGGACCGTGCGGTCGGTCACGACAAGCCGCGCCCCGTTCCCGAGTACGGCCACCTCACCCGAACGGATCAGGCGGACGATATGCCAGACGGAATAGAGGAACCGGCCCGCGAAAAAGAGGCATCCGCCGGCATAGACCATAAACAGGGCCGCCAGCCAGAACGGCAACTCACCCGCCTCCTCCTGTGCAGGCGTCCCGGCCATTTGCAACAGCCGTTCGATGTCCAACACCGTACGCTGCACGACGGCCGGCTCATCCGCCACAAGCCGTATAAAAGGAATCGCAATGGAAAAAGCGATCACGCTAAGCAGCGCCATCCGGTTGAAACGGTGAAACGTGTCCCGGCTCAAAAGCAGCCGGTAAAACAGGTAGAACACTGCTAAGCAGCAAGTGGATTTCATTATGAAGACTAAAAATATTCCCACGTCTAAAAAAATTAATAGTGAATAATTAAGAATAAATAAAGGGGTCAAACACGGGGGCAAGGAGGTTTTGACATATCCCCCTTGTCTATTGAATCAATGAGTTCTCTCAGTTCATCCACCGAAATCTCCTCCTCCTTCACCAGCGAAGAGATGACGCCGAGGTAGGAGTTGTTGAAATATTTGGCGATGACGTTCTTCAACGTGCCCCGGCTATAGTCGGCTTCCGTCACAGCGGCGTAGTACTGGTAGGTATTGCCAAACGTGTTATGCGCCAGGAAACCTTTATCCTCCAATCCGCGCACGATCGTGGAAAGGGTATTGAAATGGGGCCTCGGCTCGTCGTAAAACTCGAGCAGTTGCTTGACGAACAATGGGCCTTTCGTCCAGAAATAGCCCATGATTTCTTCTTCTCT
>Ga0137297_11329_pt1 | contig 14572 bp, 13 predicted proteins | sample RamsorincwithD2O_FD_97191 | JGI IMG/M metagenome (GOLD analysis project Ga0137297, IMG submission 97191) | Mouse cecal microbial communities from Vienna, Austria - Mucin amended with D2O | ecosystem: Host-associated > Mammals > Digestive system > Large intestine > Cecum | place: Austria: Vienna... | reverse complement strand
GGCAGCATGTTGCCTGCCTTAAAACCGAATGCCTACAAAATGGTAAAAAGAGCGTGGTTTCTGCCAGCTATTTATTTCTTTTTGGATTTTGCAGTCAGACAATCAACACTTGTGATTCTTGGTCTTTTCCATGAGGTCATTCTATTGCCTTCTACTCTTATGAAACTTCTGGAATTTATCGGTTTTTTTGTGATGGGGTTATGGTTTCAGGCATTTCCAACAGGAGGTGAGACCCCAAAAGAGTCTGTCATAGAAATTTATACGGAATCTTATCTGAAAAATCAGACGGGAAGCCTTGGAAAGACCTCATTAGAAGTAACTGACTCTTTGAACACCTATCAGTCCCTTGTGGACTCCGGCCTAATGACAAAGGCAGAGTTTGAAGAAAAAAAGCGGCAGATGTTGGAAAAAAATAAAATACATCCTCTTTAACCAAACAGATATACAAAAACTTATCCGTCTGTTTAAAGAGGATATTTTACAAAATAATTATTTATAGAGTTAGCAAAGTTTCAATTTCAACAAGCTCTACATCTGGTTCATTTAAAAAAACATCAAAACCTCCCCAACAATTGAAAACTTTTATACAGGTCCAAGGCACCATAACCCTCCCATGTCAAGCCTTTGCCATGAATTTTTTTCACTTTTTTTATACCAAAAGTCCGCAAAACCGCATAACTTCGTCAGGCTGATGGGAGATAACTGTTAAGTATCATGGAAATTGATGGTAAATTATTGTTATGTGATTTTATTCAGAAAAGACGAGGATTCTTCTCTGGATTTCAAACTATCTTATAACATTTTTCTATGCAATACACTCTTGATATTCCATACTCTCCATAATATGGTATGGATTTACCCGCTTTCCCTGCAGTTCAAATATACATCTGCGTGCTTTATAAGCTCCTGCTATTGTCAGAAACCTTTAAGGCTGTATCTGGTAACAACTATCGCAGTAAAATGCCAGTCCCATAAATCAAAATTTACAATTTTTGAGTTCAGATAATATATGACTCTTATTATTAGTCGATAAAGTATTCCTCATATAATTTATTTCGATACAGTTTATCTTGTGTGACTCTGATCACATCCTGTGACCGCTTATCTTCCATTAATCGTGCAATCAGTTGAGAAAGCCTGTCTTCCCCTTTTTCAACACCTTTTTCAACATTGATCTGATCTCTCATCAGCAGCGTCATATACTCGTGCCTCCATTCCCGATTCTGTTTCGCTTCTTTTACAGCTTCATCAAGTTCCTGAACAAAAGTATCATTGGTTGCTTTTCCGGCAGCGTAGTCTAAAAATGCTTTCAATTCTTTGCTGACATCATCCTTGTCACTGTCTGCGTTCAGGAAAATTTTTGCGGTTTCATCCCCCATGGAAATGCTGGAATCCTCTTTACAGAGATTCTCAAAGGTATAAATATGCCGTCCATGTCCGAAAATGTCTTCCAAACAGATAAAGATAATAAAACTGCGGTTCAATGTTAGATAGGTCTGCCCTTTATCAATCAGCTGCAAATCTATTAAACTCTGATAGTACCTGCTCCTTTTCGGGAGTTCCCTGGTGTCACTGGCCTGCATTTCGATATTGTATACAATATTTTTATTATCTCTTACATAGACATCGAGGCGGATGCTTTTGGCATCGGCATCTGGTTTGATTGCTTTCTGTAATTCCGGATATTCAATATGGTCTATTTTTAAATCAGGAAGAATTCTTTGCAGTAATTCCTGGCACAACCTGGGATTCTGCATGACTTTTCCAAACAGAAAGTCATTTGATATACCCAAGTCTTCCCAATTTGTATGGCTGGCTCCCATCCATTTATCATCTCCTTTTTTTAATTTTATCATGCTTTTCGTCCTAATTCAATTGGAACTTCGGGGCCATGAACTGCGTGATTCGTTCAAGGGTCTCTTCACTCATGCTGATTGCATAGCAATGCATAAGATTACGGTATTAACTGTTTTACAAGAAGATTCTGAAATTCCACTCTATCTCAACCCTCTTCCCCTTATAAACATACACTCTTTTAATAAAAGCATCAACCACCTCCTGCGTCAGTTCCTCCATATGGGTATAACGGATGATCTGCTTCATATCCTCTTCCGCTTTCTGATATTCCTTTTCCAATCCGGCCAGTTTTCCGGATGCTTTCTCTTCCGCTGCGGATAAAGACGATAATTTTTCCGTCAATTTTTCTGCTTTGCTCCGATACTCTGCAGCCGGAAGTTTCGCAAGTGCATATCTCTCATACAGGGCATCTTTCTGTGCCTGTATCTGCTTTTTCTCATGCCTATATTCCTCCAGCTTCTTTTTCAACATATGGATACTCGATTTCTGAAAGGAATACAGATTCTCTCTCTGCTTCATGGCATTCCCTCTCAGCATCAATTCCTTATTCAGCATAAAAAGCACGGTTTCTTCCAACAAGTCCGCATTCATATAAGTGCAACAGTCCGGTATCTGTAACAGGGCGTGCTTCCTGCACTCAAACCGCCGGTATTTATTCTTTCCCCGGATCGGTTTATAGTTCAGGGAATATCCGCAGCCACCGCAATACAATCTTCCAGTCAGCGGATGCTTCTCTCTGTTCCTTTTTGTGGAGTGTCCCGGCTGGAACGCTGAAACCTGTTCAAAGATTTCCTCCGAAATCAACGGCTCATGGTGGGCCGGTATCACTTTCCAGTCTTCCCTTGGCACGGCCCTGCCGCTGCTGCTCCCTACGGATTTTCGGACGGATTTTCCGTATGCCATCTCCCCAAGATAAAAACGATTGTTTAAAATGGTTCTGACTGCCTGACTGCTCCATGTTTGAAGCTTTCCATCCTGCGGCTTTCTGCCGGGCTTACGGATCTGCATGATGGTCGGTATCTGTTCCTCGTAAAGCTGCTTCGCAATCTGCGTACTGCTTTTTCCCTCCAGGGCAAGGGAAAAGATGTGGCGGACAATGTCTGCTTCTCTCTCATTTACGATGACCGTATTTTTTACTTCCCTGCTCTTCTCATATCCGAAAGGAGCCTGTCCGAAAACGTACTCCCCATTCGCACACTTATTTTCAAAAGAAGCCTTTACCTTGACCGACACGTCCTTGCTGTATAAGTCATATAAAAGCGTCTGGAACGCCGTATCAATCTCTATGGTACTCCCCTGATGCTCTCTGCTGTCGTAATGGTCATTGAGGGCTATAAAACGGATGCCCATAAACGGAAAGATCTGGTTCAGATAAGTCCCGATCTCGATATAGTCTCTTGAAAAGCGGGACATGTCTTTCACAATGATACAGCGGATTGTGTTTTTCTTTACCTCCTTTAATAATTTCTGCATACCCGGTCTTTCCATATTTGTACCGGAGCAGCCATCATCACAAAATTCCATGATTTCATATTTCGCAAGCTCGGAATCGTGATGTATGTATTCCAAAATCTGTTTTCTCTGATTCCCGATGCTGTTGCTTTCCTCTTTTTGTCCTGAAATGTCATCGGGAACCGTTTTTTTATCTTCTAAGGATAAACGCAGATACATGGCCAGCCTATTCATTGTCTCACCCTTTCCTTATGAGGATATCGTCCGCCGTGAACCTGAACAAAACTTCTATCCGTTTCCCCGGATAAACGTATATCTTTGAAATAAAGGTCTCCACCATATCTTTTGTCAAGTCCTTTCCGTTTTTCAGCTTTATAAGGGCTTTTATGGCTGTCAGGTACTTTGCTTCAAGCTTCTCCTGCTCCTTTTTTTCTTTTTCCCATCCCTGCTGCTCTTTCCTTAGTTCCTCCAGTCTTTCCTCCTGCTTCAGTTTAAAGGAAACGTAATCCTTTTGGGGCATCTTCCCGACACGATAATCCATGTAAACGCTTCCCTCTTCTTCATGGAAGCGTCTTATTTTTCTTTCCGTCTCACTTAGATGCTTTTCTGTCCTTTTTACGGCTTCTGATGCCCTTTCTTTTCCATATTCCATGTAGTGCTTCGGCCTGTTAAGGAAAGTCTCAAATTCCATACGGATAAGAGACAGCAGGATATCTAAAAGTTCATTTTTCGATATGCGGTTTGATTCCGGGCACAGCGTAACCTTTGTCTGTCCTCCGTTCAGGCAGAAATATCCGTCAATCCTTGCCCTTTCCCCATCTGCATACTGCTTCACATTGGTATCCCGTGTCATTTTCCTGCCACACACTCCGCAATACAGTACATTGTCAAATATATTTTCCTCCAGGGGATAACCTTTGGCCGGATGAGCATGGGCCGCTGTCCTTACTTTTATCCGCTGGCGTATTTCTGCCGCTTTCTCATACATTGCTTCCTCAATCAGAGGTTCCTGTGCATTTTTTGTGACTACCCATTCGTCCTCCGGCTTCCGGGTGCGGTTTTTCTCATTCCTTGCGGTAATGCTGCTTCTGCCCTGCACCAAGGTTCCGGCATAGGTCTCGCTTTTCAAAATCCTCTCCACCGAACTCTTATTCCATCCCTTATAATCGGATTCACTGCCCCCATGATATACCTCTTTTGTTTTCTTATACAAATAGGGAGGATTGATACGCCTGCGATTCAGTTCATCCGCAACTCCGGAATAATTTTCGATTTCAACAAATTTCTCATAAATAAACCTTACAATGGCCTTTGTGTTCTCGTCAGGCAGCAGAATCCGGCGTTTTTCTCTACACTCTGCCCGATATCCATATGGGGGTGCTCCGCCCACATAGGAACCCTCCTCTCTTCTCTGCTTTAAATGCAGCTTTGCCTTTTGGGAAAAATCCTTTGCATACATGTCATTTACAAGGTTCTTGATTTCAGAAGCCATCTGCTTCCTTTCATTTCCATCCTTTCCCGTATCAAATCCATCCGCAACCGCAATAAACCTCACCCCCAAAAAGGGGAATATTTTTTCAATATAATTGCCCGCTTCCAGATAATTTCTGCCAAACCGTGACAAATCTTTTACAATGACGCAGTTGATCTCTCCCAGACGGATGTCCTGCAACAGACGCAGAAAGCCCTCTCTCTCAAAATTGCTCCCTGTTTTCCCAAGATCGGTGTAGTACTCCACAACGTCAATCACTTCCCCTGTTTTCTGTCCGTTAAATTCCTCCACGAACTGTTTTGCAATCTCTATCTGGGTCTCGATGGATTCATTCTTTTTGATGTCCTGATCGGAGGAAAGTCGTGCATATATTCCCGCTTTGATCCTGAAAGCATCACATTTTTCTTCCGTCTTTTGGACTGCGGCTTTTCTTTTGGAGATTCTGCCCATGCTTATGCACTCCTTTCCTTATTCCTGTCCTGCTTTATTCTCTTGTTTACTTCACACATCATGCGGTACTGATTCTTATAATAGAACTCAATTTCCAGTCTTCGATCCTCAAATACCTCAATTTTCTTCACCATGCTGCAGAGGGTGTAACGGTCTATTTCTTTTATCTCCCCACTCTCCTGCATCATCTTTAACCGTGCCGCCGATGTGACGCTGTTCTTGAACAGCTCTTTTATCATGTCCTCCTGCCTTTTCTGTGCCGCTTCAGACTCTGCCGCTTTCCGCTTGAACTCCCCGTGCAGCCTTTCAAATTCTTCTTCCGTGATAACTCCCTGTCTTAAATCCTCGTGGAGTCCCAAACAAAGGGCAGTATACTTCTCCTGTTCCCCCTTAAGCCTGGCAATCTCCGTATCATAACGGATGATGGATTCAAAGTTGATCTCCATTTCCACAGCCTTTTCAAACATCCGCCGTTCTTCTAAAAAGCAATTGGCGTAATTCCTTATCATCTCCGAAACCAATTCCCTTAACCGTTCTTCTTCCACGCTGTGCCTGGTACAGCCCTCGCCCCGGTTTTTTGTGGAACAGATATAATAGACTTTCTGGGTATCTTTATAACGGTTTACACGCCGAATCATTTGTTCCCCACAGTCTTTGCAAAACAAAATGCCTGTAAACAGACTGACTTCCTCGGTTACGGGGCTTACCCTGCTGTCCGTTTTCAGCAGGTTTTGGACAACCTGGAACAGGTCCTTAGATATGACCGCTTCGTGGGTGTTCTCCACCTTGATCCACTGCTCCTGGGGTTTTGCCACGCTCTTTTTCAGCTTGTAATTGATCTTCTCGCTTTTGCCCTGTACCATGTGCCCCAAATAGATTTCATTCGTCAGGATCCGCTTTACCGTGGAATTGCTCCACTGTGCTCTTGCCCCACCGGAAAATCCCCCTCTGTAATTGATGCCTGTAGATTTTTTGTATTCCTTTGGGGAGAGGATGCACAACCCGTTCAGCTTTTTCGCAATCGCCGACACGGCCATCCCCTCTATCTTCCAGGCAAATATCTTCCTGACGATATCTGCCGCATATTCATCCGGTACAAGGCGGTTCTTGTTATTCGGTGCCTTTTTATATCCGTAAGGTACAAAGGCAGCAATGCACTCCCCGTTCCTCCGCTTTACTTCAAACTGGCTTTTTACTTTTGTGGATATGTCCCTGCAATAAGAATCGTTGATAAAATTTTTGACCGGAAGTACGATGCCGCTTTCTGATGGGTCTGTCTGAAAGCTGTCATAATGATCCGTGAGTGCAATAAAACGCACGGAAAGAGCCGGAAAGATTTTCTGAATGTACCTTCCGGATTCAATATAGTCACGGCCAAAACGGGAAAGATCCTTTACGATGACGCAGTTTACCTTTCCTGCTTCAATGTCGCTTATCATTCTTTTAAATTCCGGTCTGTCGAAATTGCTGCCCGAAAATCCATCATCAACATAGATATCGTATAGCTCCATATCCTGCTGTTTATGGATAAAGGCTCTGATTAGCTCCCTTTGATTTCCGATGCTGTTACTCTCGGATTTTAGACTGCCCTCCCTGTCTGTCACATCCCCGACATCACTGTCATCTCTTGAAAGACGGAGGTACATAGCTGCTAGAAACTGTTTTTTACTCATTCTATCACTCCTGACTTATGATTATTTTGTTGTAATAAACCATAAATCAAAAGCAACCACTGATTTGTCCCGATTTAAGGTTAACATAACTTTCTGATTCTTTCAAGACTTTTTTGATTTTTATTCAACTTTTATTCATATATAAATTTCTGCCAAATGCCTTAAATATTCTTCCATCTTATCGTCTATGGTCGGCCCCTCTTTTTGAAAGCTGACTTTTACCACATAGTCGCCGATGCGATGTAGGAAAAGATTATTGGTTTGTTCCGCAAAAAGAGCCAGTTTTCTTTCAACCGGAAGTCTGGTGTCAATCTTAATGTCCCTGATATCCGTCAATGTATTGATATCCACCGTCCGGACATCCACGGCTTCCATTGCGTCAAGTTCCTCATCTGTTATACGAAACATTTGCTGCCCCTTTCCGGTTCTTTCTTACTATATCTATTCACTTTTCAGATTGTCCCATGATATATAATTTGCATGTAAAAAGCCGGGGCGTCCCCCGGCCTTCCATGTTTTTCTTAATTGTATTCATCAAACACTCCCACTTGTACCTGCACTCCCTGCGTGATCCGTTCAAGAGTCTCTTCACTCACGCTTCCCATATAGGCTATGATGCGGTCAAAGTTCAATGCCGTCACCTGCTCGCACAATGCGATGCTGTGCTGCTCCAGTCCCTCCGCCCTGTGGGCCGATACAAATACATGGGTGGGAAGATTCTGCTTTTTATAGATTTTTGTAGACAGCGGCACCACGGTAAGCACCAGGCTGTGCTTATTTGCCCTGTTGTTGCTGACCACCACCACAGGACGCATGCCGCCCTGCATACTTCCCTGATACTGCACGCCCAGATCCGCATACAGTATGTCACCTCTTCTTATTTTCACGAAAACATCCTCCTATCTGCCGACATTATCCTCTCATACGGAAAAGCCTTATCCCTCATCCGAAATTCCCAAGACTTTCCCGTATCAGAGGATAACATGGTGTTTCCACCACATTATCCCTTAAGTTTCCTCTGATAGTATTAACTCACTCTCGTTTCTCCCCGAACCGGGTAACATACACTGGGACGGCCCATCCCACGCTGCGTCCCCGTCATGCCCATCCGGACGGGATCCGCAGAGAGCCACTTCCGAAAAATGCGTTTCGCTGAGATTTCGGTGCTGTTCTATCTCATTATCTCCGGATGCCACTTCCGGTAGGCACAAACCTCTGCTTGGAACCTTCACGGGCACGGCACGGGATCTCCAAAGCTGTAAATAAAGCAGTATGAAACTGCCACTTACCTGCACGGGCAATCCATGCCGAGGAACCTCGTCGCACGAAATGGGTTTCTGCCACCCTTACCCCACGGCCAAAGGCATTGCGGATAAAGGCGAAAATAAAATCAGGTGTATGCGTGTCCTATTTAACTGTGATTTTTTGTGGCTTTGTTAAGCCTGTAATTATCATAGACGAAAATGAGGTGTTTTCAGAGTGAACAAATCCGCTATTTGCGGCTGATATGTGCCACCACAAGACGATCCATGCCATCCGCCATTTCCTGCAGCATGTGTAAGAGATATTCTTTCTGCCCGTCGCTTCTCCCCTCCAGAATGCCCCGAATCCGTTCTTCGTCCGGCATTCTGTCTTTCTGCCCATATAATAAAAATGTTAATGGAATCCCCAGTGCATTGGACAATCTCAGGAAATTTTGAATATTCTTGTGCGGTGAAACCGCATATCCGGGCTGGCGGAAACCGCCAGTCCGGCATATGGGAAACCGCTATTGCGAGTTTACTCGCGTAATGCTTTATCTAAGCCATATACCTCACGCATTGATTTGTCATTTTGGGGATCAATGCTGGTGATGTTGATTATATAACTGTCATGAGCGATTCTGTCTATGATTGCATCGGCAAGAGGGCTGTCATTGCCTCCGAGCTGGTCATACCACTCAGAATACTCATACTGGGAGCAGAAGATGGTGGATGATTTCTTCCGTCTTCTGTGCAGGAGTTCGAAGATATCCCGTTGCTCCGTCTCCGTAGGCTTTAAGAGAAGCCATTCATCAATGATAAGTACCAAAGGATTGGCGTACTTTGCCATTACCTTTTTGTAGCCGCCGTCAGACCGCGCCATTTCCAGATCAATGAGCAGATCCGGCAGACGGACATACCTGGTGTTAAAATACTGCTTACATGCCTCCATGCCAAAGGCACAGGCCATGTAAGTCTTCCCACAGCCTGTAGCGCCGGTAATAAAAAGATTCCGGTGTTCGCAGATATATTCGCAGGTGGCAAGGCGTTTGATGAGTTCCCTGTTCAACTTGCGTCCGGATGTATAGTTGATATCCATGATACTGGCATCCGGCTGATCGAATCCGGCATTCTGGATGAGCCTTTTTAAACGGTTATTCTTGCGGCTGCTGAATTCGATATCTACCAGCATACCGAACCGGTCTTCAAAAGGAACTTCCTTAAGTCTCGGATCGTCTGTCTGGTTACGGAATGCGTCCGCCATTGCAGTGAGACGCATTTCGATTAATTTATCAATTGTACTCTGGTTGGTCATATGCGTTTACCTCCGATAGTAATCGGCACCACGGGTGATGCCTTTTGTTTTCTGTTTCGTGTTTCCGGATCCATTTTCGGATGGACCTGTCTGGTCAGCACTGGTTGCAAGAATGTTGCTTATGCTCTTGTAACTGGGCGAAGCCGTAAAGGACAATGCCTTTTTGCAGGCGGCTTCCAGTCTGCTGTCTGAATACTTTTCAGCCAGCTTCAGAAGCCCCATACAGCTCCGGTAGGTCTGCTGTTCCACGGGTTTGGAAGTAAGTATTGCATTTACCACAGTGTACGTGTTTATGCCAATCCGCTCAGCCCATTTGCGGAAACGGTCGCCGTTCCATTCCAGATATCTCTGGTGATCCTGCGGCATATGCTCCGTGATTGTGCTGTACTGCCCGGGGCGCCCGGTAAGGCGGCGGTGGGAAGCGATGCGGTTATGGTTGTAGAAAATTTCAATTGTGTGTTCCGTTACCCGTACATCAACTTTCTTTTTGATGTATTCATACGGCACGGAGTATAGCATTTTTTCTATACTTATGTGATAATTCTACTTCACGAACTACTAATGTTCGTGAAGGTTCCCGTTGGACGGTAGCCTGTTTCCAGTCTGCCAGTTCAAAGCGGGTAGCAGGCAGCGGTGTCAGAAATGGCTTTTCTTCCTCAAGAAACAAGCTGATCCGGCTGCCCTCTTTCTTCTGAAAGAGTTTGTGGTTGAACAGTTCCAGCTTCTCTCTGATTGCCCGGTTCAATCCGGCAAGGGAAAAGAACTGTTCATCCCTGAGGGCTGCAGTGATCCATGTGGATATCATCCCTACAGTTCCTTCCGCATTGGGCTTGTCCTTTGGAGTCCTGACACGTGCCGGGATAATGGCTGTCCCATAATGCTCCGCCATTTCCTGGTAGGTCTCATTGATCTGCTGGTCTTTCCAGCCGCCATTGTGGACAACGGCAGTCTTGCAGTTATCCGGCACTAAGATCCTGGCAACGCCGCCGAAGTATTCATACATATGTACATGGGCAGAGATCCAGGATTTCTGCTTCATGTCCAGAAACGCTTCGACGTATGCATACTGGCTATAGGTCATGACGCCGACAAAAACATAGGCTTTCAGGGTCTCGCCTGTATCCGGGTCGATGACCGTGGCAGGGTCACCTGCCCAGTCAACCTCAACCTGTTCGCCGGGTTTCCGGCTGATATGCATGGTTGCACGGTGTTTCTGCTCATCCTGCTGGATGTGGTAGCAGAACTGGGAATACATGAGAGGGTCTTCGCCATTTGCGCGGCAGTCCTCCATGTACTCAGTCCATAACAGCTTTTTGCTTACGCCATTACGCAGAAGTTCCTTACGGATGTAAGCAAAGTCGGGCATCCGTTTATTGGATGCAGTGGGTTTGTCAGCAGATGGGAACAGCTTTTCTGCAAGCACAGCATCGGTGTCGTTGGCATCAAGCGGCCAGGAAATGTTTATTTCTTTGGCTTTCTTGAGGACACGGTTAACTGTTTTCTTGGAGACACCGCAGCTGTCAGCGATGCTTTGCTGGCTGAGACCGAGATTTGATAATCTCAGAATCTCTCGATATTTGGTCATGATATTGACCCTCCCTTAGAATGTATTTACACCTTACGGTGCATGCTTACATTCTAAAGGATATATGCTAATGGTTTCCAGCTCCGGAATGCCGGTTTCCTTAAAAACGGATTTGCGGTTTCCTATCACCGGACAGCAGGGGCACGGAAGCCGGAATATTCAATTTTCCAGAGACATTGTTCTTTTTCCTGCTTCTACCCGTTTTATGGAATCAAGCGATAATTCGGTCCGTTCCGCAAGCTCGGCTTGTGTTAAGTTTGCTTTCTTTCGATAGAATCTCACGTTATCTGCAATGACGTATTCGTTATCTTTCATTTTTCGTTCTCCATTCTGTGTGTTTTTTGAAATGAAGAACAAGCCGGCGGGGACCGGCATTGGATTTTATTACAACCAAACACTTTTCAAGGCTCCTGCTATTGTCAGAAACCTTTAAAGCCGTATCTGGTAACAACCTAAAGTTGCAAGTATCTGGATTCTGAAATGATTACCGAAAAACAAAAAATCTTTCTGACACTCTAAAACAGAGCTTGGAAAGATGAATGGTTTCAGGCACACAAATATACCCGTCAAAGCACTGTTTTTTTCTTTGACGGGAACTTCTTTGAAATATTTCCGTGTCTATTTTTATATTCAGTTTTTTTCATGGGTTTATAGACGAACTATCTATGAGTGATTTATACATCATTTAGAATTTTCGAAAATAAACTTATTCCATATTTTTACTGCTTTATTTTCAAGGTTATATTTCAACGAAAATCACTTAACACATACTCGTTTAACCAATTTACATCCATATGAATATATTGTATTGTTATTGCCTCTTTTAATATCCAAAAAATATCCTACATCTAAATTCTTATCCATTAAGATTGGAATAATAGTATTCTTTACATTCCAAGTTTTCTCTTTAGTTATACTTCCTTTCGAATATTCTTTTACGGTTTCTCTGTTCACCCCATCAATTTGTTCCATATAAATAAATAAAAGAAAACAAACATTTGTCTCATTCTTTTTTCCTGAATTAAAATGGTTAGATTCACGTTGTATTGCATTTTCTACATCAAAATCATCTATCATTCGCACATAATAACAAATATGACTTTTGAAAAAGGAAAAAAGAAAATTGCTTTTTTTATAGTACCCTTCTTTTGTATATTTGAATCCGAGTTTTTGGAGTCTCTTTTCCAACGTATCTTTATTCGTCATAAACAATTTTGTCAATTCACATTCGTCATAAATTCTATCGGTTTTTCTAGCTTGTAACGCTATAAGATATGGATGAGCCAAAACTGCAAAAATTAAACATAATAAATCACATACTAAAAAACCACCAATAGCTATAACTGTTAAGATTCCACTAATTAGAAAACCCTTTTCTTGCAAAATCGCCATGAAAATTATTACAGAAAATCCCAAAACAAGAAAAAATATTGACCATGCTACTAATATTTTACCCTTTCTTACTTTTGCATTTCTTGTTATCTTTTCAACATAATTTACCATTATATATCCTTTCAATTAGTATTTAGTCTTTCAAATAAAACTTCTTTTTAGTATAATGCCCTTTTCTTTTTTGTTTCCAAACTATAAAAATAAAAATTAATGGCCACCATACCAATGCCAAAGGTACTAATATTGCCGACAGCCACTTAATCTTTGAAAGAAATTTTTTCTCCTGTTGTTTTTGATATATATAATCTTCATATTTTAAAAAATAAGTATCTCCACTAGAAATCTCAGCAACTTCAATTCTTTTCCTTCCTTCATATCCTTTATTTTCGTCTACTAATAAAGTAACAAAACTCCCCATTCCCAAAGCTTCAAATTTTTCTTGTTCAAAAGCCTTTATTCCATATGAATAAATCTTATATATCTTTCCATTATCCAGACCAATCGAAAAATATTCTTCGCTGTTTCGGTGAAGATACTTTTTCCTTTGTGCTATCGGAAAAGCAGACCAGAAAAACGTAAGGTTATTTAAATTGGATTATACTAGTGTAGTTAATTAGCAAACGTTATACAAGTATAACGAATATTAAGTTATTGGTAGTTTAACTTGCCTATTTTCCTGATAGCACTACTCCCCAAGCCCCGCTATGCCTGCGTTTGTGAAGTAGCACTCTCAGAAAAATATTCTGCATCAAACTATCCAAAACTTAATTTTCGTTATACTAATGTACTGAAAACCCTTGTACAAATATTTCGGTCTCTTTTCCTGAACTTGCACACTCAAAAAATATCCTCGAAAATTTGCACAGGAACTTCAAGTACAGACTTCTACTAGTTTTTTGTTGATGTAATTAAACTTCATCATGTATCATTTTAAAAAAACTATTGCAAAGCACAAAGAACTCTTCTAAACTCTGTTTTGAATCTTGACATGTTTTAGTAATGTAATAAAGATAGTTATGATTTTTTTCATACTGGATATTATATTTTTTTTCTATTTCTATTCTTACCCATTCATGAAATCGTTCTTTAAACATAATATCTATGTGATCTGCTCTATTTGTCACAATATTATTATATAAAAAACCGCTTATAAAATGACTAACAGGTTCTAACGCAATACATCCAACAAACATCCCTGGTCTTTTTTGCACTTGTTGTATAAGGCATTCTATATTCATATATTTCCTCTCCCTAGCCAATTGGACTTGGCGTTATAGTAAACATAGATGGTTGGTCTAAGATTCCTAAATCATATAACCACTCATTATAACCTATCCCTTCTGGATTCAAATTGTCAAAGATTGTATCACCAATCTTAATCGCATGGTGATTTCCATTCTCTGAAATTAATCCATATTTCTCAGACCACATGAATCCCGTGTCACTTTGAACAAAAAGTCTCTCCCCTGTTACACCCTCCTGTTCCATTAATTTTTGCATTTCATCTGCAAATTCTTCACATTTTAAATTTTGTTTGTATTCATTTGAAATTTGCTCTGCTAACTCTTCTGGAGAGGGTTTAGACATTTCTCCCGCCTCTTTACTACTTCCCCCAACTCCATTTTGAGACTGCATATTTGAAATGGATTGCTTTATTCCATTAGCAATAACAATTCCCAAAGAACCTACTGCCACAGCACCTGCAGCAAGTGCTTTTTCATTAATAAAATATGCAACTCCATAGCCAGCTATTTCAACACCTTTAAATCCCATCATACCCTTTGAAAAACTTGAATATAATGGCCCTCCAAATTCTATTAAAAATTCGGCCCCAAAATAAGCTGTTACAACAAGCAATCCCAAACCTGTTCCTGCACCATAAACTCTACCAATATTACGAAAAACTGTATATTGATCTAATGGCCCATTATAAAATTGAAAATCTCTTGAATAAAAATCAAACAACCCTTCCATAAAGCCAGCAGAATATGTCATAGTTAAAATTTTATACTCATTCCATACATATGACACAATTTTACCAAGTGTATCTGTTATTCCGCTTCCCGAAAGCTGTGCCTGCTTACTCCCTGTTGATGTCCCCCATAATCCTAATGG
>Ga0137297_11325_pt1 | contig 14594 bp, 10 predicted proteins | sample RamsorincwithD2O_FD_97191 | JGI IMG/M metagenome (GOLD analysis project Ga0137297, IMG submission 97191) | Mouse cecal microbial communities from Vienna, Austria - Mucin amended with D2O | ecosystem: Host-associated > Mammals > Digestive system > Large intestine > Cecum | place: Austria: Vienna... | reverse complement strand
TCTTTCATGCGGTAGGATTTGCCTGTCATGTTAAGCAGTATAGCCTTGTGAGTCAGGCGGTCTACCATTGCAGTGACCAGTACTTTGTCGTCAATAATCTCGTTCCAGCGGTTGAAGGCGAGATTGGTGGTGACGACGGTCGTCTTCTTGTCGGTGCGGAGGGAGAGATGGTTGAAGAGCATCTCTGCGCCGGCCTTGTCGCAGGAAACGTATCCGAACTCATCACAGATGACCATGTCGTATCTCTCGAACTTGTTTTCCAGCGACCGGAGTGTCAAAGCGTTGCGGCATTCGCGTATCTGCGTGAGCAGTCTTGGCACGGATGTGAACAGCACCGAGTGTCCGGCATTACATGCGGCGATACCGAGAGCTGTCGCCAGATGTGTCTTGCCTGTTCCTGGATTGCCGTATAGAATGAGGTTGCGTCCGTTTTTGATGAAGTCGAGAGTCTCGAGAGTCGGGAGCGCTTTCCGGGCATCGGCGGGCAGAGCGTCGGGGTCGATTTTGTTAAGATAGCGAAGTTGCGGGAACCCTGCGTTTTTGATGCGGTGACGGCGCTGGTTTTCAGAGCGGTTCTCTTTTTCGCGCCGGAGTAGTTCGGCTGTAAACTGCCATAGGTTCCATTGTTCGTCGGCGCTCTGTTGTATAAGCAGGTCTATGTCGCGCCGCACAAGCGGGAGTTTAAGGTCGAAAGCGCATGAGCGAATGAGCTCCCGAAGTCCGTCACGGTCTGTTTCATGTATGTCTGTCATTGTCATTCAGTGTATTGGTTGTTTTTTTTTGGGGGGGGTATTCAGTCTGCCTGCGATGCGCGGGTATATTCCATAAATGATGAAAGCATGTCAAGGGTATGGCTTGCCGAACTTTCTATTTCAGCCTGTTGCGGGTCGGGAACGTTCGTTGCCGCGATATCGGCGGTTGACTGCATATGTCCTTCCGCCGAGATCATCTGAGCCTGTATCTGTTCAGATGAGAGACGTTGAAGCCCGCGGGTCGAAAGACTCTCGGCGGCACGCACTATGTCGGTGTATGCCAGATTGTTGTCGCGGGTGAACACAAGCAGTTCTATGAAGTTTCGCGGGCAATCGCGGAAGTGTTCGCGGTAAAGCGCGGCTACTGACGGATGTACCTGTTGCAGAGCCACAGACCGCCCCAGAGCGGCCGGTTTGCGCAGGAATGTACCCAGATAATGCATAAGGTCGATGACCCAGTCGCCGGAGCGTCGGCTTCGGGCATGAGTGGCCACCTTGTCGCGTCCGTAAAGCACCACGATGCGCTCGGAATACAGCTTTACCGCCACCTGCGAGCCAACAAGCCTGTCCGGTACCGAGTAGTGCACTCCGTCAACGGTTATCGTTGAATACTTTCCAACCCGGTACAGCCGCTGCTCGAAGCAGCCGATGTCTCCGTGGTCCAACGGACGTAGCGCCTCCAGATCGGCCTGTATGCGCAGGCGCTTTTCTTCCGCCGACATGTTGGAGGCTTCGGAGTTGAGCCTGTCGCAGACTTTCGCCAGATGTATCTGCGCGGCATCCAGGGAGTCAAACCGGACCTCGAATGAGAATGCACGGCGCCGGATATATTCCACCGAACGTTCCACCTTGCCTTTTTCCCATCCTGAGCGAGGGTTGCAGAAATGGGGTGTGAAACAGTAGTGTACCTCCATGCGCAGCAGCGCATCCGTGTGCTCGCGGTCGCGCCCGAGGAACTTCTTTACGGCGGTACGCATGTTGTCATAGGCCATCACGCGCGGGGTGCCCCCCAACTCCCGGAAGCAGTTGCGGTGGGCTTCCATAAGAGCCAGGGTATCTTCGCGCGAAAACAGATATGCCTTGCGCATATTGCTGTGGTCGAGGGTGAATACCGCCATGAGAAGGCGAGTCCTGACTCCACCGATCCACAGGGTAAGCACGCCCCAGTCGAACTCGCAACGGAATCCCGGCTCATAGTCCTGACGGATATATGCCTTTGCAGGCTTTTCTTGCGGCTTCGGCGCTACCTCCAGCGCACGGACATACTGACATACTGTGGAATAGGCGATACGAACGCCATCGTCCTGAAGACGTCGCCACATATCGAGCTTGCGCATCTGTTGCTTGTGCAGCCCGGCAGCGACGTTCTCCCGGTTGCGGGCGATAAAACCGTCGATGCGGCGGCGTACCTCATCGGTCATCACACGTCTTACGCGTCCGCTGCTGTCATACTTCGGCCTGGTCAGCAGATAATCGTCAACCTCCCGTTCTGTCGGTGACGGGCCGGCCTCTCTCTCGAACTCGCGCAGATACTTGCGCACGGTCTTGCGGCTCATGCCGTTGTGGCGCGCTATCTCGCGGATGCTCATCCCCTCGCGGCGATGAGACAGAATAATGGATGTTTTTTCCTCCATGTGTAACATTTTGTGGAATCGTTGATGTCGTTCTTTCTAATCAACGATATCCGGTTGAACTTACCCATGGGGTGGGTCCCTTTTCAATTGCTCTACCTGGGTCCCTTTTCAAATGTTAGATGCACCCATGTGCCAATGTCAGTGGAAGAGGCGGCGGAATATCTGGGCATTCCCAAGGGAACACTCTACATGAAGCTGTCGGAGGGAAGCATTCCTGCCACTAAGCCCGGCAAACGCTATTGTCTTTATAGAGACGAGCTGGACAAATGGCTGGAATCCTCCCGTAAGAATCCCGTACCCCTGTCCGATGAGGAACTCTGCGAATCCATATCCTCCTCCCACCGCCGCAAGCCCGGTCAACGTAATTGGTAAACGTCATGGAAGAGGACAAGAATTATATCAGTCTGATACATGGCGACCTGACGAGGGCGACCCAAGTGCAGCACGGGATGCCGGACAGCATCGGTGCAATGAGTATCAAGACCGCAAACCGGACGATACTTGAAGCATCGCTGCTGCCCATGCCCCGTGCGCTGTGGGACAGTTTCTGGTATGAGGGGGAACTGTCCTGCCTCTTTGCGGATTCCAATGTGGGCAAGTCCATCCTTGCCGTGCAGATAGCCGACCGTATCGCCCGGACGGACAATGTGCTGTATCTGGACTTTGAACTGTCCGAAAAGCAGTTCCAGCTCCGCTATACCAACGAGCATGGAAAGCCCTACACTTTTCCCGAAAAGCTGTACCGGGTTTCGCTTGACTGCAATTCGTTGCTGGAAGCCGATTTCGAGGAAGCCATCATGGGAGGCATTGAGCAGATGGCTCTGCAAACCGGGTGCAAGATTTTCATCGTTGACAATCTTACCTATTTGTGCTGTGCTATGGAGAAAGGCGATGCGGCAGGACGGCTGATGATACAGCTCAACAACCTCAAAAAGAAATACGGGTTGTCCGTCCTTGTGCTGGCGCATACTCCAAAACGCTCTTTGGACTGCCCCATCACGTCCAACGACCTTGCTGGCAGCAAACGGCTTTACAATTTCTTTGACAGCGTGTTTGCCATCGGAAAGAGTGCGCAGGACGGAGGGCTTCGCTATGTAAAACAGCTCAAAGTCCGATATGGGACATTCTCCCACGATGCGGACAATGTAATCATCTACGAGATTGAAAAGATGGATGCTTTTCTGCAATTTGTGTTCAGGGGCTATTCAACGGAAAAGGAACACTTGAAAAAACTTGGCGACAATGAATCCAGCCAGAGGGATTACCAAATATTACAACTGTCCCAGTCGGGGAAGTCCGTCAGGGAAATAGCCTCACAGGTAAATTGCGGAAAATCCACCGTCAGCCGGATAATCCAGCGCAACAGGAAAGTGGAGGAATCAGCCGCCCCAAGTGTCCCGCTGTCCCAACCCGTAGGAAACGGGACGGTGGGACAATATGGGACAGGTGGGACAACGGAGGAAACAAGGCAGACGGGGCTGTTTATCGGTCAGGAAAGAGAGGAGGACAAGCAATGAAACAGCCTGTACATATCTGTATGAAGGATAACCGCCTTGTTTATCGGAGCGGTAACTTCCAGAGTGTCCCAAGGTGTCCCACTGTCCCGACCCACAGGACGTGGGACAATGGGACAGGACGGGACGGTAATAATTTCATTGAAAAATAGAGGAGGCAAGCAATGGGTAATTATACATTACAGAAATATAAAGGAACGGCAACACGGCATACCTGTCCGAACTGCGGGGACAGGCGTTCTTTCACATACTATGTGGATGAAAGCGGTACGCCCCTGCACCCGTCTGTCGGCAGGTGCAACCACGAAAGCAGTTGCGGGTATCATTACACTCCAAAGGAGTATTTCCATGACCACCCCGAATGCCGTACTGCCAACGGTTTCTCTTTTGACAGGCAAAAGTCGGAACAGAAGTCCGTACAGAAACCACGGCAAGCAGCCATAGGCTACATACCGCCAAAGTATGTGGAGAGGTCGCAAAGCGTGCATAGCAATTTTTTCCGCTTCATTTCATCGCTCCTTGATTCTTATTACGGCAGCAAGGCAAAGGAAGTGTTGAAGAGGTTGCTGGAAGAGTACCGTTTGGGGGCTACCCGTGACGGGGCAGTCATCTTCTGGCAGATAGACCGCACAGGCAGGGTACGCACGGGCAAGGTGATGCAGTACAATCCCAATGACGGACACCGTGTCAAGGACGGACAGGCATCGGCAGTGGACTGGATACACAGCCTGCTTAAAAGGCGGCATGAGCTGGCAGAGGAATGGCAACTGTCCCAATGCCTGTTCGGTGAACACCTGCTGGGCACTTATCCCGATAAGGTCGTGGTCTTGGTGGAATCCGAAAAGAGTGCCGTTATCGGCTCTGCCATCTTCCCCGGTTATGTATGGCTGGCGACAGGCGGCAAGAGCCAGCTGAGAGAGGAAAAGCTCCGTGTGCTGACCGGGCGCACCGTGCTCCTCTTTCCCGATGCGGACGGCTATGCGGAATGGAAACAGCGTGCCGGGAGCATGACCTATTGCAAGACGGTCGTGTCTGACATCATTGAGAAGAATGCCACCCCGGAGCAGAAAGCGGCACATATTGACATAGCCGACTGGATTGTCTTCCAGATACGGGAAAGCAAAATAAATTGTACAGCCGACCACTTGGTCGAGGCGGAAAGAATCCTCTGCCGGATGATAGAAAAGAATCCCGTCCTGCAAAAGCTAATAGATGATTTTGACCTTGTACTGGTCGGTGCATCCCCAATCGGCAACAGCGGTGAAAACCCTCCTTAACGGAGGAGAACGGAAGCCGTAGGCTGTGGGTAACAGACAATGGCTTGCCATTGATATAGCCCACTATAACTACACGCTCCGCTTCCGTAGTTGTGGGCTCTCCCGAGGGGATTAAGGCTTTGCCCTAATAACCCACTCAGGGCGTTTCACCCCTGAGAACCCAGAGCAAAGAGTGACCCTCTCTTTGCAATCTCCGCTTATGGGTGGTTGTACCCCTAAGAACCCCGTGCGGTTATGAGCGGACAGCAATAAGTTTAATCAACAACCCAAATCATATTTTGAAAATATGGCTACAAAAAGCAGTATACACATCAAGCCTTGCAAGACCTCGTCAAGCGAGGCTCATAATCGAAGGAGTGCCGAGTACATGCGTAATATCGGCAAGTCCCAAATTTACATTGTGCCCGAACTCACTGCCAATAATGAGCAGTGGATAAATCCCGGCTTCGGCAATCCCGACCTGCAGGCGCACTATGACTACATTAAGCGGATGGTCAAAGAAAAGACAGGTCGTGCCATGCAGGAAAAGGAGCGTGAACGCAAGGGAAAGAACGGAAAGATAATCAAGGTGGCGGGATGCTCACCAATCCGTGAGGGTGTGTTGCTCATCCGACCGGACACGACACTGGCAGACGTACAAAAATTTGGCGAGGAATGCCAAAGACGCTGGGGCATCACACCGCTCCAAATCTTCCTGCACAAGGACGAGGGGCATTGGCTGGGCGGACAACCCACCCAAGAAGACAAAGAAAGTTTCAAGGTGGGCGAAAAATGGTTCAAGCCAAATTACCATGCGCATATCGTGTTCGACTGGATGAACCATGACACAGGCAAGAGCCGCAAGCTCAATGACGAGGATATGACCGAAATGCAGAGCTTGGCATCCGATATTCTCATGATGGAACGTGGACAGTCAAAGGCTGTTACAGCTAGGGAACATTTGGAACGTAACGACTTTATCATTGAGAAACAGAAGGAGGAAATGAAGCGGCTTGATGCCACAAGGCAATACCGGGAATATCAGTTGGAAATGGCTAATCAAAAGATGCAAGAAACTGAAAGCATTACCAACGCCCTTATCGAAAAAGCAAATGAGAAAGAACGACAGAGCGAAGACCTTGACCGGGCTATCAGCGAAAAACGCTCCAAGCTAAACAGGGAAAAAGGGAGCGAACTTCTGAATGCCGCTGTCGGCTGGGCTACCGGGAAATCGAAAGCCCTGAGAAATGAAATAGAGGATTTGCGCAATGAGATTTCCACGCACGAGGAAACCATTGAGCGGTTACAGGATAAAATCCAAACCATACAGAGTGACCACCATCGGGAACTGATGAAACTGGAAAGTAGGCATCAATCAGAGTTGAGCCGCAAGGAAGCGGAACATACGCAGGAGACCACAAGGTTGAAAAACCGGATTGCATGGCAAAGCCATATCATCGACTGCCTCAGTTTCCTGCTGCTCAAAACAAACGACATCTTCCGCAAGGCTGTTTACTGTGTCGTCCGTTTTGCCCGTGATTATTACAAGTCCCGTTTTGATACGGAACAGGTGTCGGACATCAAGAGTGCCCTTAACCTGTTCGGGGAGGACAGACAATCACTCCGGGCTGCCAGAGATTTCCTGTATTTCACCGCCAAGCAAAAGGGCGGGTTTGACAATCGGGAACAAATCAAAGCCAGACGGGAAGTTGACAATGTGGTGGAAGGGAATTATGACCAACAGCCGAAAAGAGGTTTTTCGATGAGAAAATAAAAGCCATAATGTAAAATAGTCAACTAAACAATTAAAAGGGATAGTGTCTATCCTCTCCCCTTTAATTACTTGAATAAAGACTGATATTCATCATCGTCTTGCATCTTTTTAACTAAAAACTCAACCCATTTTTCTGTATATAGATAACTATTATTAGGTTCATCATATAAACAGTATTCTGGCTTTGTTTTTTCAGGGTTATCTGAATTCCTTTCTGGACGAACTTCATATTTTTTCCAACACCTCGTATGAGTATCGGAATTAAATTTATTAACTTGTTTTTTCCCTCTTATAATCTTAGGGTTACCTAACCGTTCCTGAACTTGTTGTATTACGGTGGCAGGTTTTAATGTCCCTTTATTTACAACTGGAATATGCTTTTCCTTGATTAGTCCTGCGATTCTTTCAACTTTCTTTTTTTCATCATCTGTCAGTTTATCATATGGGAAGAACTGAACAGGAAGAGCATCTACTGACTTATGGTTGGCAACTTGAATCAAGAATGCTTTAAAAGAATACTCTCCGCTCTGCATAATATCTGTACTTATTGACGCTCTATATTTATCAATAAATCGAGTAATTTTTTGAGCATCTTTGCTCATTTTTATCCCCATTGCAAGAGTTCTCGAAGAGGGAAATAGTTGCAATGCAAAGGACAAAGACTCTCTTAGGCAATAATCTTCACCAAACTCTTTCTCTACAATCTTATCAAAATTTAGCAATAGAGCTTGGCACTCTGCGAAAATATTAGCATCTAATTCTGGTAAGAATTTATGCTCCAATTTATTTCTTAATGGAATAAAGAGTTCGATGTTTTTCCTTATTGCACAATCTTCTCCTTTGAAGTATTCTTTTACACATGTGGCTAACTCCCAAAATTGAATTTCTCCATCAACTCTTTTAAATCGTACTTTATTTTTTTCTCGATAAAATGGTTTTATCCCCCTTTTGAAAAATATTGCATGAAACAATGATGTCCATGCGATACACATTAAAACAATGTACCCACCTGATTTAAATTTCACAGCAGGTTTATTATATGTTTCAACTGACAACAAAGCAGAATCCAATGCTTTATCCAAACATAATTTAACATTTAAAGGTAATCCTCTACTCATAATATATTTTTGCGTACAAATAAATATAATCAAAAAATGATAACCAGATAGGATATGAAACTTTATAGCTAACTTTCGTTATCCGAATCCGCATAAAGTTCACATTGCCGGATAACGGTTTCGAGAGCAGCCTCTTGTTCCTCTGGTGGGTATTTGTACTTTTTCAACAATCGCTTCACCATAGAGCGCATCTTGGCACGGGCTGATTCTTTCTGTCGCCAATCAATGGTCTTGCTACTACGCAGGGCTTCAGTCAGTTCTTTTGCCATAGCAACAAGTTGGCTGTTTTCATAGAAATCTCTTACGGCTTGCGGCTTTGTCAAAGCATCATAGAAAGCCTGTTCTTCCTCGGTCAGTCCCAATTCAGATGCTTGTCCCGCATTGGCTTTCAGTTCTTGCGCCATTTTGAGAAGCTCCTTAATCACTTCCTCGTTGGAGATAAGCCCACGGAGGTATTCAGCAAGCCGGGCATCAAGCATTTCACTGAATTTCTCGGCTTCAACCATTCTTTTTTTAGCATATTTCTTGATGTGTTCTTCAAGCAGCCGTTTGAGCAATTCGAGAGCAAAATTCTTCTCTTTCATCTCGGCTATCTCTTTCAGGAAATTCTCATCAAAGAGTGAAAATTCCGAGCCTTTTGTATTGAGAATTTCCACAATTCCCTCTGCCTTGATTGCAACTTTCAACAGTTGTGTGATGCGTTCGTCTATAATTTTACGGGTAATTTTATTGTTTCCCGAAAGGCGCAAGAGCAATGTCCGTACAGCTTCAAAATATGCTTCTTCAAAACGTTCTGCAGGGGTGAGCAAACTGCGGCAAAGCGAAGCAGCCTGTGACAAGCGTTTGCTTTCTTCCATAAAGACTTTTCTCGCCTCGGCAGGAACGGCATCCACAAGAATAATGTTACCATTTTCATCAGTTTGAGTGGTAGGTTCGGACGAGACAAGGTTATCCTTATCAAGCAACACGTTCACACCACCTCTAATGAGGTTAGCACGCTGCAGATTGGAACAATCGGAAAAAGAGGAATAATCGTAATCGTTCATACATTCCCGGCAACGCTTGAGTGCGGCGACGAACTGTTGATAGGCGGTTGTCTTGATGTTCGGGTCGCCGTAGTTTTTCTTGTCACGTCCTGTATAGTCGTGCATGGCCTTTTTGAGAGCCTTGGCAATGCCGATGTAGTCCACTACTAAACCGCCGCTCTTTTCGGGAAACACACGGTTTACACGGGCGATAGCCTGCATAAGATTATGTCCTTTCATCGGCTTGTAAACATACATTGTGGCAAGCGATGGAACATCAAAGCCAGTGAGCCACATATCGACTACGATAGCGATTTTTAGCGGTGAATTGTTATCTTTGAACTGGCGAGCCAGTTCTTCTTTACGTGCGGCAGAGCCAATGATGTCGTTCCATTCTACAGGGTCTTGGTTTCCTTGCGTCATAACTACGCAGATAATATCTTTCCATTGAGGACGAAGCTCCATCAACTTTTTATATATGTCTATACCAGTAGCACGGTCAATCGCTACTATCATGGCTTTTCCGGTGAGCAAGTCGGCACGGTTGTTTTCATAGTGATTTATGATGTCCTTGCAAAGTGTGTCGATGGTTTGTGGGGCTGAAAGCAAGGCGCGTAGCCGTGCATTTTCACTCTTTGAACGTTTGATGTCCTGTTCGTCAGCACCTTCTTCCGCCAGTTTATCATACTCGTCATCCAACAATTTGAGCGTGTCCTCGTCCAAATCCAATTTTACCAAACGACTCTCGTAATAGACAGGCACGGTAGCACCATCTTCCACGGCTTGGGTCATGTCGTAGATGTCAATGTAGTTGCCAAACACCTCTCTCGTGTCGTTGTCGTCTTGTTCAATAGGCGTACCGGTGAAGCCAATAAAAGCCGCATTGGGCAGGAGTTTGCGCACGATAGCCGCAAAGCCGAGTTTCAGTTCTCCAGTTTGTGTATCAATCTTTGTCTTGGTGTTTGATTGTGTGCGGTGGGCTTCGTCGCTAATCACAATCACATCCGAACGGCTGGTGATGAGCTTATCACGGTCTTTGAACTTTTGGATATTGGCAAAGATTATCCCGTGGCTCTTGCGCTTTTCGAGCAATTCATAGAGGTTTTCGCCATCAGTAGCTTTGATTGGTTTTTGGCGCAAATAGTCGCTGCACGATGCAAAAGTGCTGTGCAGTTGGTCGTTCAAGTCAAGACGGTCGGTTAGCACAAGCAAGGTCGCACTAAGCAGATTTTTCAAGAGTTGGTGGGCATAGAACACCATCGAAAGGCTCTTGCCCGAACCTTGTGTGTGCCAGAATACGCCGATTTTTCCATCATTGCGTTGCAGGGCTTGTTTGGTACATTCAAGGGCTTTCTTCACGGCAAAATACTGGTGATAGCCAGCGAGTATGCGTATCTTCTTATCGCCACCCATTGTAAGGGTAAAGTTAGCAATTATATCAATGACCCGATGCTTCTCAAATATGCCGTTGAAGAATGTTTCAAAGTCGGCAAACGCCGTGCTTTCATAGCTTCCATCCGTGGTTTTCCATTCCATATATCGGTCAAGCGGTGCGGTAATCGTGCCTACTCGTGTGTCTGCCATATCACTTATCACGAGCATTTGGCAAGCAGTGAAAAGTTGCGGAACAATGCGCATATAGTTCTGCAACTGTTGGTGGGCTTCCTCCGAGTTCGTCACTTCACGGGAAGGGGATTTCAACTCAACAACGGAGATTGGCAGTCCGTTGATGAATACCACTATGTCGGCACGTTTGGTGGATTTGCCATTTGTAACCGTCCATTGGTTGGCAACCACAAAAGAATTGTTGTTGATATTGTCTGTGTCGATTATCTTGATATGGTCGCTACGCAATGAGCCTTGAGCGGTTTTGAAGGTCACATCCAGCCCATTTTGCAGCCAATCGGTGAGGGTTATGTTTGCACTTACCAAAGGTTGGCTGAATTGTTCTCTGATTTTGCGGATGGCTTCATCCACGGCGGCGACTTTGTCCGCTCCGTTTATAGCCAACATTGCCTTACGCAATGCTCCCGGTATGGTGGAATCGGTAAGTTCCCTGCTGGTATCTGCGTCAAGTTCCGGGCTATAATGGTATTCATAGCCCATATCCTTGAACAATGAGATTATCGTTTGTTCGTATGAATCTTCTGTGAAATGAAACGTCTTAGGCATAATAGGTTGGCATTAAATTATCATTTATCCGGCGGTTCAGCTCGATTTTATAATCAATAGAGGAAAGAATCTCCGTAATACGTTTCTGTTCTTCAAGAGGAGGTAGTTTTAATGACAATCTCTTTAAATCATCAATAGTAATTTGAGATTGAGCTGAACCAGTATCTAAATACCTTAGATTTGATAATTTGTATTTATAGTAAAAATATAGTGGCTCGCATATCTTATTATCCAATTCAACTGCTATCGATAAATTCGTTAGGAAACAATCCTCGCTGGAAATTTTAACATCGCCTGTTCCACCTACGCCACGAGCAACCACAATGATAGTTCCTTTGCGACAATTATAAGTTGTTGCAAATCCTACATTTCTATATCCAGACCAAATTGGATATGAACCGTTATTTTGCTTTGGAGGTAGTTTCCCATATTTCATATTGGAAATATCTCCTAATTTATATTCTTTCCACTGTTCCATAAATGAGAATTTAGCGGTTAAAATTATTGATTTTTAGTTCACCTGACATCAGCTTTGGGAGAAGTGAATCTCGCAAAGTGGTCAATTTGTTATTTTGAATGTCATTCCGCGTTATAACCTCCTTCATTTTCAGATAGAGGTTATTAAATTCGGCTACAACATCAGGTGTTGGATATATTGTTTTAATCAAAGAGAAATCGTCATATCCCAATGATTGTCTAACACCGCCAATAGCTCTTAATGCGACCTCATCTTTAAATACCGCAGTCCTTTTATAAAAGTCAAAGAAATAGTGGTAATTCGGTTCACACTTAAAGACAACATAAACCGGGCTAACGCAGCCGACAAAATCATATTCGTTTAATCCAATAGAACCGATGTTGATACGAGCTGGATTATAGGCAAACGACAACGGATTAACTATCAAATATTTCGACAAGTTTTTGCTAAACACTTGCTTTGTGAAATATTCCTCTGATAGAACCAATTCACCTGAATTTACAGGAGAAAGAACGGTTACATCTTCTCGATTACCAACTTTCTCAGTAACTTGTTTCGTAACTTCGCCCAAGCAAACAACCCTCCAACCTTTTGGTATCATTCCAAGTTCCGAATCCACAAATTCGCCGTCCTTGAATGGCTCGAAATCCACAAACCACGACTTGAACAACGCCTGTGCCTGCTGCTCTAAATTATCATTTATCCGGCGGTTCAGCACGATTTTCATTTCAATATCCCAGAGCAATTTGCTTATTTGATTACGTTGCTCCTTACAAGGGCACATGAAAGCATAGTCTTCTATATTTGCTTTCGTTATCATCCTAACAGTAGTTCCTGTTTGGCACGACCGTATGTGACGAATGTAGGCAGGGGTTTTAAGAAGCCAATATATATAGTCGATTGGAAACTCAGGAGATTTGGGAACAACTTTATAGAGATTTGCGCCAAAAACCATTTTCTTCCCCTTGAATTTTTGAGGTACGATAGCTGGCATACCTAAAATTGGAAGATTGTCGGATTGTTGCCGTGTAGCTAAAACTATATCACCAGCTTCAACCGAATACCTTTCGGGAAATTCTCCTGCGTAAGGGCGCATTCCTTTTTCAAGGAATAATTCAGAATAAGACACACAGCCCATGCCAAGCAATAATGACTCTCCTTTTCCAAGATACTCCCCTTTATAGGCAAAGCCACTGACAATGCTTAGTATATCTGACAATTTGTATTCTTTCCACTGTTCCATAAATGAGAATTTAGCTATTGGTTTGACCATCTAATTTAGCTTCTATCTCCTTGATGGACGGCATTGTGCCTTCCACCTTTTCGGGATATAGCTTTTCAAGCTCATATTCGGATATTCCGAGGGGCTGACTGCTTGATTCAAGCGCATATTGAGCCAGAGTGTTGCTCTTTTGTTTGCAAATAAGCAATCCTATCGTAGGATTGTCACGCCCTTCTTTGCGGAGAAGGTGATTGCAAGCCACAACATAACCGCCTAACTGCCCGACATCGGCAAAGTCAAACTCGCCTATCTTAACCTCTACCACCACATAACAGGACAGTTTTAGGTTATAAAAGAGCAAATCGATAAATTTTTCTTTTTCAGCAATTTGCAAGCGATACTCTTTGCCTACATAAGCAAAGCCTGTACCAAGCTCCAGCAAAAAGTTTGTGATGTTGGTAAGCAATGCGTCTTTAAGGGCACGCTCGTTGTATTTTCCTCGTAATTTAGTAAAAGAGAAGTTATAAGGGTCACGTGTTATTTCCTGCGCTAAATCACTGTCTGTATTAAGAAGTGTACTCTTGAAATTGGTCTGCGCTTTGCCGCTGCGTTCATACAGGTCTGTTCCCAGCATATTGAGCAACATATCCCTGCTCCAACCATTTTCCAAAGTCTGGCGGACATAGAACAGAGCCTTGTCGGACTCGTCCGAGCATTTGTCGATTATATAGCGATGATGCCCCCAAGGTACAGAGAATAAATCCGATTGCAATCTTTCCACAAGCTGTGGAAGATTTGCCTTTTTAGATTCTTCCACAAGTTGTGGCAGAATTGTAATCTGTTGGTTATAAAGCGAGTAAAAGCGTTTTGCGTAGCGGATTGAGGTTTCAGATAGTCCTTCAACATTGGGTAACTCATGGCGCAAGTCACGGCTCAATGTGGCGTAAAACTTACTGCCATACTTGTTGTCCGCTTGCTTTTCCTCAATGTCTTTGCCAAGCTCCCAATAAAAACGGAGCATTTCATTGTTTACCTTTACAGCCGCCTTGATTTGGCTACTGCGATAACGCTTTACGAGTTCCTTGACCCATAGCGTGTAATCTTTATCTAATATGCCGATTGATTTATCCATAACCTTATTATATTTCGTTTATTGTCAGTTCGCCAGACATCAGCTTCGGGAGAAGCGCATCGCGAATATTCTCTAATTTAGTAATTTCCAATCGTCTATCAATGATAGATTGAAACAACGGATTTATTCGAGCGTTAATTTCCAACATATTCAGATTTGTAGGAATAGCAACTTCTGCATTTTCAAGGTCACCACGCCTTATATGCCCCATTGTTACAGCTTTATCTTTTGCAATGAGTTTGAATTTCTTTAAATGACGGTTTGTCCAATAATAAACAAACCACCGTGGATAGTTTTTCAACGGAGTAACTTTAAATAAATGTTGGTTTAATCCACATTTACCTCCACACCAAACATCAACCATAAGAGTTCCAGACCATGAGAATATAATATCCTCATTGTCTATAATGTAATCTGCATCTATGGAATCCGAACAGCGGTCGCTACAATCATCGCATTTACGTTGTCCCAATTCTTTTATTTTAAGTACTGGTAAACTTCGTTCAATATCAGTTGC
>Ga0137297_11322_pt1 | contig 14674 bp, 12 predicted proteins | sample RamsorincwithD2O_FD_97191 | JGI IMG/M metagenome (GOLD analysis project Ga0137297, IMG submission 97191) | Mouse cecal microbial communities from Vienna, Austria - Mucin amended with D2O | ecosystem: Host-associated > Mammals > Digestive system > Large intestine > Cecum | place: Austria: Vienna... | reverse complement strand
GATTATTTCAATGAACAGGGGATTGATACATCCCATATCACCCGATGTACCGGGGGGCAGAAGCTGGGGCTTACTTTTACGGAAATGCTTTCCCCCAAGGAAAGCCATATTCTGATGTACCGCAACTGTATAGCGGATTTACAGCTCCATGTGGACGATATTGATGAGGATTACATAAAAAACACGAAAGCCCTGCTCATATCCGGCACCTCCTTAGCGGAAAGCCCTTCCCGGGAAGCGGCGATGAAGGCAGTGCTGCTTGCAAAGAAAAACCGCACGCCGGTAATATTCGACATCGATTACAGGGAGTATAACTGGAAAAATAAGGACGAAATTTCCATTTATTATTCGATGGTGGCCAAAGAAGCGGCCATTATAATGGGCTCCAGGGAGGAATTCGACTTGACGGAACGCCTGATTTGCCCGGGAATGACGGATAAAGAGAGCGCGGCATACTGGCACGGCTGCGGGGCCAAGATTGTAGTCATTAAGCATGGGATGCAGGGCTCCACAGCATATACCTGTGACGGCCAGGAGTATGGCATCAAACCCTTTCCCGTGGAAGCCCGCAAAGGTTTTGGCGGCGGGGATGGGTATGGCTCAGGCTTCCTTTATGGCTTATACAGCGGCTGGGAAATCATAGACTGTCTGGAATTTGGGTCCGCGGAAGCCTCTATGATGGTACGGAGCAATAACTGCTCGGATTCCCTTCCCGGAACCGAGGAAGTACGAAAATTCATCCAAGACGAAAAGGAACAATATGGGGAAATGATAGTGCGGTTAACATAACGATAACGAGGACGGAACTGGAATAAAGATAGGAGGTTTTATACATGTTTAACAAAGAAAAAGTAAAATTGGGGATTGCCCCAATCGCATGGACGAATGATGACATGCCGGATTTAGGAAAGGAAAACACTTTTGAGCAATGTGTCAGCGAAATGGCGCTGGCCGGTTTTACCGGTTCCGAGGTGGGGAACAAATACCCCAGGGATACGGAGGTGCTGAAAAAGGCATTGCAGCTGCGGGGAATGGAAATCTGCAACCAGTGGTTTTCCTGCTTTTTGATTACGAAGCCTTTCGAAGAGGTGGAGAGGGAGTTTAGAAGCCAGCTGGCTTACTTAAAGACGATGGGGGCAAAAATTATCGGGGCTTCCGAGCAGAGCCACAGCGTGCAGGGGATGTTGGATACCCCTATTTTCGGCCATAAGTATGTTATGAATGATGAAGAATGGGATGTGTTCTGCAAGGGAATGAACCGGCTGGGCAGGATTGCAAAAGAGGAATATGGCATTTCCCTTACTTTCCATCACCATATGGGAACAGTGGTGCAGGATGAAGCTGAGGTGGACCGTATGATGGAAAATACCGATGCGGAATATGTGAGCCTTCTTTTCGATACGGGGCATTTTGCATACTGCGGCGTGGACCCGCCGAAAATGGTGAAGAAATACGCCGGCCGGATTAAGCATGTGCATTTGAAGGATATCCGCAAGGAAGTGGTGGAAAAGGTCAGGGCGGAGAATTTGAGTTTCCTGGATGGCGTGCGGCTTGGTACTTTTACGGTGCCGGGGGATGGGTGCATTGATTTTGAGCCTATATTTAAAGTGTTGGAAGAGAGCGGGTATGAAGGCTATATGCTGGTGGAAGCGGAGCAGGACCCGGCGAAGGCCAATCCGTTGGAATATGCCATGAAGGCCAGGAAATTTATTGCGGAAAAGACGGGATTATAAAATATTTAGAAAGGGAAAGGAAGTGAAAAAATGGTAACAGTAGGAATTATTGGAGCGGGAAGAATTGGGAAGGTACATGTGGAGAGTATTTGTACTAAGGTGGCGGATGCTAAGGTTAAGACATTGGCGGACCCGTTTATGAATGACGCTACGGCGGCATGGGCGAAGGAGATGGGGGTAAAAAATATTACGAAGGATTATAAGGAAATATTGGCAGACCCGGAAATTGATGCGGTGCTGATTTGTTCGTCCACCGATACCCATTCGGCCATTTCTGTGGAAGCGATTAAGGCAGGGAAGCATGTGTTCTGTGAGAAGCCCATTGACCATGATGTAAGTAAGATACAGGAGGTAATAGATGCTCTGGAAGGCAGCAGGGTGAAATACCAGGTGGGCTTTAACCGCCGTTTTGACCATAACTTTGAGGCTGTGCAGAGGGCGGCGGCAGAAGGGAAGGTGGGCGATATCCATCTGATAAAAATTACATCCAGAGACCCTGAGCCGCCCAGTGCGGAATATGTAAAGGTGTCCGGAGGGATGTTCTTGGATATGACCATACATGATTTTGACATGGTTCGTTTCCTGGCAGGCTGCGATGCGGAAGAGGTGTATACACAGGCGGCTGTTTTAGTGGACCCGGTGATTGGGGAAGCAGGGGATGTGGATACCGCAGTTATTACATTGAAGATGGAAAACGGTGCCATTGCAGTGATTGACAATTCCAGGAAGGCAGTGTACGGTTATGACCAGAGGGCGGAGGTGTTCGGCTCCAAAGGGATGGCGGCTACGGGCAATGACACGGCTTCTGCCATGGTGCTTTCCAACGGGGAAGGTGTGACGGGGGAAAAGCCGCTGCATTTCTTCTTAGAGAGATATATGGATGCATATGCGAAAGAAATTAAATGCTTTATCGAAGCGATTGAAAAAGATACGGATACACCGCTGGGGGTAATGGACGGTTTAAAACCGGTGCTTATGGGCCTGGCGGCAAAGAAATCCATGGAAGAACACAGGCCGGTAAAAATTTCGGAAATTATAAAATAGGATGGCCTGAAAAATCGTGGATAAAAAGATGGCGGGAGTATATAAAGGGATAAAATAACGGTTCGGACTTGACCGAATTGCTGCAAAGGGAAAGGGGGATTGCCATGTCAGTTACTATAAAACAGATAGCGGAAGCGGCAGGGGTATCGCGGGGCACTGTGGACCGCGCGCTGAATCACAGAGGGAGAATCAGCCCAGAGGTGGAAAGCAGAATCCGGGAAATAGCAGAGCAGCTGGGCTACAAGCATAAGGCAAGGAAAAGGGGCGAAAATAAAAAATGGAAAATTGGCATAGTAACCCAACTGGCAAAATCCTCCTTTATGTTGGAAATTAACCGGGGAATCCATACGGCGAAAAAGGAATGGGAGGATCGGGGCATCGAACTCTTGATAGAGGAAAGGGAATCGGTGGATAAAGAGGAACAGCTGGATGCCATTGAGCGCCTGGTTGGAAAAGGAATCCATGCGTTGGCGATTATGCCTATAGAATGCGATGAGGTGAGGGATAGGTTAAACAGCCTGATTGCAGAAAAGAAAATGCCGGTGGTGACCTTCAATTCCGATATCGTGGGTACCAAAAGACTTTGCTTTGTGGGGATGGATAACCATCGCAGCGGGCAGGCAGCAGCGGGGCTTATGGGAATGCTGACCGGAGGAAGCGGGAAAGTCCTCATCATTACCGGGCATTTCAACAGCGCCCTGAATAATCAGCGGGTGGACGGTTTCGTGAAGGAAATAAAGCAGATATGCCCTGGGCTGGAAATTGCCGGGGTGCAGGGGAGTTTCAACGAAGCGGAAGAGGTGGAACGGATTATAGAGAATTCCTTTGCGAATATTACAGGAATCAATGGGATTTTCGTGGTATCCGGAGGGCAGGAAGGGATTGGCCGTGCTTTTGAAAAGCTGGGATGTGAGAAACGTCCTTTTGTGGTTATCTATGACCAGACGCCCCGGAATGAAAAGATGGTACAGGAGGGGTTGGTGGACTTTCTCATCGATCAGAATGGTTTTGAACAAGGATACCGCCCGGCTTTCGTGCTGGCCGATTATCTGCAAAAAAGCAAACAGCCAAAGAAAGAATTCATGTATACGGATATCGCGATTAAAACACGTTATAATTTATGATTTAGCTAAGAAATGGGGTTAAATATGACGAAAACGGTTCATTTGACAACCGCGCAGGCGATTGTAAGGTTTTTAGATAATCAGTATGTTTCCATGGATAGAAAGGAAACGAAATTTGTGGAAGGGTTTTTTACTATTTTCGGACACGGTATTGCGGTGGGGCTGGGAGAAGCGCTGGATACCATGCCGGGAAAACTGCGGGTAATGCAAGGCAGGAATGAGCAGGGGATGTGCCATACGGCAATCGCCTTTGCCAAGCAGAATCAGCGGAAGAAAATTATAGCCTGTGCCTCTTCCGTAGGGCCGGGGGCGGCCAATATGGTGACCGCCTGCGCTACGGCAACGGTAAATAATATCCCCCTTCTCGTATTTCCGGCGGATACTTTTGCTTCCAGGCAGCCGGACCCGGTGCTGCAGCAGTTGGAGCAAAGCGCATCTTTAGCGGTTTCCACTAATGATGCGTTCCGTCCGGTGTGCAAATACTGGGATCGGGTAATGCGTCCGGAGATGGTGATGACGGCATTGATTAATGCTATGCGCGTCCTGACAGACCCGGCCGAGACCGGAGCCTGCTGCATTGCACTGCCTCAGGACGTGGAGGGGGAAGCTTTTGACTACCCGGAATACTTTTTTGAGAAAAGGGTACACCGGATTACAAGGCCGGCGGCGGTGGAAGAAGAAATAGAAGATGCGGCACAGGCCATTGCAGGGGCGAAGAAGCCGCTGGTGATTGTAGGCGGCGGCGTCCGCTATTCGGACGCGGGGAAATGTGTGGAAGATTTCTGCGAAGAATTTAAAATTCCATTTGGGGAGACGCAGGCGGGAAAGAGCGCATGTATTTCCAGCCATCCCTATTGCCTGGGAGGAATCGGCGTGACCGGTACATATGCGGCCAATATTATAGGCAAAGATGCGGATGTAGTAATCTCCATTGGCTCCAGGATGTCCGATTTTACTACTAGTTCCAAACACCTTTTCCAAAAGGAAAATGTAAAATTCGTATCCATTAATAACTGCCGTTTCCATGCATATAAAATGGATGCGGTAAAAGCGGTAGGCGATGCCAAGGCAACAGTGGAAGCTTTGGCCGTGAAACTGAGGGAGATGGGTTATCAATCCTCCTATACTACGGAGATTGCCGATGCAAAGAAAGTATGGGCGGAGGAAATGAACCGCCTTGGCAATATCGCATATACAGGAAAAGATTTTGAGCCTATGATTAAAGCCAGAGACCCCAGGACAATTCCGGAATTCGTTGCGTTGACAGAGGGCAGGATTACCCAGACGGCGGCGCTTGCAGCGATTCGCCGTTCTATAGATAAGGATGCGGTGATTATTACGGCAGGCGGTTCTTTGCCCAGCTGCATGCAAAGGATGTGGACTACGGACAAACGGGGCGGCTATCATGCGGAATATGGCTATTCCTGTATGGGATACGAGGTGGCAGCCACACTGGGCGTGAAATTTGCAGAGCCGGAGTCGGAAGTTTACTGTGTGGTAGGCGACTCCAGCTTTCAGATGCTGCATAGCGAGATTATGACCATTATGCAGGAAAAACAGAAGGTAAATATTCTGGTGTTCGATAACTGTGGTTTTGGATGTATTAACAATCTGGAAATGAATCATGGGATCGGAAGCCTTGCTACAGAGTTCCGCTACACGGACGGCCAGAAACCGTGCGGTGATCTGATTCCGGTAAATTATGCGAAAATAGCGGAGGGATATGGCCTGTATTCTTATACCTGCAGGACAATAGACGAACTGGTATGGGCTTTGGAGGATGCGAAAAAGCAGCCGGCGGCCTGCCTGTTTGATTTGAAAGTGCTTCCGAAGACGATGACGGATGGATATGAGTCCTGGTGGAATGTGGGAATTGCGGCCGCATCCGAGAAAGCTTCGGTGCGGGAAGCCTGTGAGGGTGTGATGAAAGGCAGAAGCGAGTCCAGGGCTTATTAAATGTGTCAGGCACAAAGAGATGGGGAGTGCCTGTTAAATAACGAAAGGTGGAGTGACAGGAATGGGTAAATTATTTGGATATCCTGTATTTGACAAGGCAGGGGAAATGATTCTTACCGCTTATGATAATGAATATAAAGAGATGATGATGGATATCCGGGTTTACCGGATGAAGGGGCAGGAAAGCAGAAAATTTTACCATGAGGGGGAAGAAATGGCCATTCTCCTTCTTTCCGGCGAAGTCATCTATGAATGGGAAGGAAAAAGCGGTGCAGCATCCAGAAAAGATGTGTTTACGGAAGGCCCTTGGTGCCTGCATGTGGCAGGGCGCAAAGAGGTGACGGTTACGGCGAAAAAGGAGACGGAGATTCTCGTGCAGTGCACCCGCAATGAGGGCGTATTTGAGAGCCGCCTGCATGGGCCGGGCGATGCACCATGGGAATACTCCTGTGTGGGAAAATTCGGCAATGTGGCGAAACGGAGAGTGAATACTATTTTTGACCACGATATCTGCCCGGAATCCAACATGGTTCTGGGGGAGGTGCTGAATGACAAAGGGAACTGGTCGGGCTATCTGCCCCACCGCCATCCCCAGCCGGAAACTTATTTTTTTAAATTCGACAGGCCGGAAGGGTTTGGCGCCAGCTTCGTGGGAGACCAGGTGTTTAAAAGCGTGGATAACAGCTTTTCCGCAATTCCCGGAGGGGAACTTCATCCGCAGGCGGTGGCCCCGGGGTTTCAGATGTACACCTGCTGGATGATTCGCCATCTGGAGGGGAATCCATGGCTTCAGACAGATCGGTGTGAAGACGGAAGATATGTATGGCTGCATGAGAATTCGTAGGAATATAAAAGATTGAAAATTGAAAATTTTCAATCCCAAGTTTGTGTCAGCGCGGCAACCACAAACTTGAAAGGCGTAAAGCCCCGGGAATGCCGGGTCACAAAAGCTGCGCAGAAATGGAGTAAAAATGGCAAGAGAATTTATTGTGCCCGGACAGATTATTCATGGAGCCGGAGCTTTGGATATGGCAAAAGGAACTTTGGCACAGCTTGGAAAGAAAGCGATGATTGTTACGGATAAGGTAATGATTGAACTAGGAAACTGTAAAAAGCTGGAAGACGCTTTGGAAAGTCAGGGCGTTGAGTATATCGTTTATTCCGGAATTACAGGAGAGCCTACCGATAAGATGGTAGAAGAAGGGCTGGCTTTATATAAAGCCGAAAACTGCGATTTCCTGGCAGCGCTCGGGGGAGGAAGCCCGATTGATGCGATGAAGGCAATCGCTTCTTTGGCCGCCCATGGGGGGGATATTGCCGATTTTATGGGAAAAGAGATTGCCGTAGAAATGCCGCCCATCGTGGCTATACCCACAACAGCGGGCACCGGCTCCGAGGCAACTCAGTTTACTATTATCACGGATACACGCAAAGAGGTAAAGATGCTGTTAAAAGGCAAGGCATTGATGCCCCGGCTGGCGGTGATTGACCCTCAGTTTACTATGACAGCGCCCCCGAAAATTACGGCGGCTACCGGCCTGGATGCCCTTTGCCATGCCATAGAAGCTTATTCCTCCAGAAAGTCCCAGGAAATGTCCGATACCTTTGCAGTGTCGGCAGTAAAAAGGATTTTTCAATATCTCCCCAAAGCATTTCATAATGGGCAGGATGAGGAAGCCAGGGTACAAATGTCCGTTGCGGCATTGGAAGCAGGGGTTGCATTTAACAATGCGAGCGTTACGCTGATTCATGGCATGAGCCGTCCTATCGGGGCCTTGTTCCATGTGGCCCATGGGCTTTCCAATGCGATGTTGATGAAGGAGTGCTTAGGCTTCGCCCTGGAGGGGGCATATGAGCGCTTTGCCGTGCTGGGGCAGACAATAGGTGTGTCAGGAATGGAAGATTCCGGCCGGATAGCCGGGGAAAAATTCCTTGCAGCGGTGATAGCTTTGACGGAGGAACTGGAGACGCCCACTCTGGAAGAGTATGGGATTTCCAAAGACGTGTTTTTCCAGTCCATACCCAAAATGGCCCAAGATGCCATGACCAGCGGCAGCCCGCAGAATACGCTGCGTGAAGTGACACAGCAGGACGTAGAGCAAATGTATAAAAATTTGTGGTGATATATTTTTGATATTTTTAGGTAACAGTTCAGCCCAGGACTTTGCACTTGCTGCAAAGTCCGTACAAGCACATCAATTTAGCCAAGAAAGAATCTGCCCCTCGCCGAAGGTGATTTGGAATGGGCAGATTCCGTAACAGGGAAGCCGAAGGCTGAACTGTTACATTTTTAGAGATGATTTAGAGATTTCCGCTTTACAATATACTAAAGCCTGGAAATTGCGAAACGCTGAATGGCGGGAATGTTCCGCCAGGTTCATTGATTTCGCAATTATCCGGATTAAAGTATGCTTGAAAAAACAATAAGGAATCGGCATGCGAAAGACTTTGTAAGGAGGATATCTATGATATGAAAAGAAAATGTGTGCTGGCAGCAGGGATTATGCTGCTGCTGATGGCGGCGGAAGGCTGCGGAAACGGACAGGAGACGGCGGATAGGGCTGCGCAGATTCCCGTGGAAACGGTGTCAGAAGAGCATGAGGAAGGGCAAAACGTAGATGAGGAAAATACGGCATCCCCTGACCCGGTGCAGGATTCTTCCCCGAAAAATGAAGAAGAAAAAGCCCAGGAAACTATGATAATAGGCGGAAAGGTAAGGGAAATCATGGAAGATGGCTTTGTTATCAGCCGTGTGCAATATGCGGACGATGACATGACCATGGTGGTTTTGCCGGAGGAAGGCAGTCCGGAGGAGGAACTGGTGACAGTCCGATGCACGGATTCCACGGCCTTTGAGCATTGGGTTATCCAAGGCGGCGGGGCAGGCATTGATATGAATGAGGCAACGTTTGCGGATATACAAAAAGGTGGCGGGCTGGAAGCGGAAGGATATTTTGACGGGGATAATTTTGTGGCGGAAAAAGTCATTATTGAAACTTATAAGTAAAAAACTTTCCGATTTGAGGCGGCCACGGGAACAACTTTTTCCGTAAGGAAATTGAATAAATTATTGACGGAAGGATAGAAATACATATGGAGATAAATATTTCCGGGATTATTATTGAAGTGCGGAAAAAGAAGATAAAAAATATGTATTTGTCCGTGAAGCCGCCCGATGGGAGGGTGGTGATTTCGGCCCCCATATCCATGAACCGCCAGACAATCGAATCGTTTGCCCGGTCGAAGCTGGAATGGATTAAGATGCAGAAGAAAAAATATGAGACTGATGCAAAAAAAACGGACAGACAGTATATTTCCGGTGAAATTTTGTATTTCTGGGGGAAGCCATACCTTTTGATTTTCCAGGAAAGGGGAGGGGGAAATTCCCTGGAATTGTCAGAGGGGAGGGCTGTTTTAACCATGCGGGGTGAAAGTACGGCAAAACAGCGGGAGACATATATCCGGGAGAGGTATCGCGCCATGCTGAAAGAAGAGATTGCCAGGCTTCTTCCCAAATGGGAGGCCCTGACAGGGCTGCATTGCTGTTCCTGGCATACCAAATATATGACAACCCGCTGGGGAACATGCAATACGGTAAAAAAGCGGCTGTGGTTTAACGTACAGCTGGCGGAGAAACCGGTGGAATGCCTGGAATATGTGATATTACACGAACTGGCCCATACCAAAGTGAGCAACCACGGCGCAGAATTCGTGGCGGTGATGGATGAATACATGCCAATGTGGCGGGAAGTGAAAAAGCGGCTGAATGCGCAAGTGGACGGTTTACTTTCAGGTGAGGTTTGATAAGGCCGGAAGGGAAGGACGGTAAGTATGCTGCGTGATAAGGATATCAGGGAACCCCTTTTTGATTTTCTGGAAGAAGCTTACGGAAAAGTAAGGATATTGGAAGAAAAAACGATGGGAAAATCCAGGGCAGATGTGGTGATGGTGACGCCAAATGCATTATTTGGCATTGAAATAAAGAGCGATGCGGACACATATGCCAGGCTGGGCCGTCAGGTGAAGGACTATAATCAGTATTATGATTATAATTACGTTGTGGCCGGAACAAGCCATGCACTGCATGTGGAGGAACATATCCCGGAATGGTGGGGGGTTATCACGGCGGAACTGGTGGAAGATACGGTGGACTTCTACATTCTGCGCAGGCCAAAACGGAATCCCAAGGTAAACTGGAAGAAAAAGATCAGTATTTTATGGAGGCCGGAACTGGCCCATATACAGGAATTGAACGGGCTGCCAAAATATAAGGAGAAAAGCAAATTATTCGTTGCCGGCAAAATCTTGGAAAGGATACCGGAAGAGACTTTGCAGGCACAGCTTTGCGAGGAACTGTTCGAGCGGGATTACAATGGGATTGCGGAGGCAATACGCAGCTACCAGAAAGCTAATCAATGAGGCGGCGGCCCTGTTGCCTATAGACAAACAGAATACAACACAGAGGGAATGCTGCATGGAATCAGGAGAGAGGTGCAAAGGACTTTCTCCTGATTCCATGCAGCATATATGCAATACAGTATACAAATTAATCTGTTGTTTCCCGCCTGACTAAAATAGGGGTCACATTCTTGTGGATTAGTTCCGTTTGTGGTTTGGGGCGACGCTTTTTTCTCTCATTCATCAGCGATACCAGCAGTTCCATCGCTTCATATGCCATTTTATCAATTTGCTGTCCGATAGTGCTGGTTGGGATGATGGCTTCGCCTGCAATAGGGGAATCATCAAAACCGATGATGCGGTATTCATCAGGCCATGTTCCGTATTTCCGGAAGATAATATTCAGCATATTGTTGGCATGGGTATCGTTTGCCATGAACAGCCCCTTCTTCTGATTTGGATATTTTTGCTCCAAGTATTCGTATATTTCCAGCATACAGTTATGGATTTCCTGGTGTGAATGCCCTAAATCCCTTAAAATTAATTCATGCCTGATATTATGTTCCATGCAGGTATCCTTAAATCCCTGGATGCGCCCATAGGCGGGTACATTCTGCTGGACAATGGAATTGATGTGTATTAAAACATCACAGTTAGTTTTGAAAAGCAGGCTGGTTGCCTGTACCGCACCCATATAGTTATCGGTGTTTACACTATTTACATACTGGGCTTCGCGTTCAATAGCAACAATTGGAATACCATAAGAGGCAAGTTCCTTAGAAGAAATCGTATGGCTTAAGATAATCATGCCTTCAATCTTGTATGCCAGCAGTTCCTGAATATATTTCCGTTCGGTTTCTATATTGTTTTTGCTTACAAAGACTAGAAATTTATATCCAAAAGCTTCATAAGTAGCCAGAATCTGATTTAATATTTCCGCATAATAATGTAAATAAAGGTTAGGGACAATGATGCCGACGAATTCACTTTTGCCGTTTGCCAGTACTTTGGCCAGTTTGTTTTCCTGATAATCCAAATCAATAAGTGCCTGTGCGATGATATCCTGATTTTCTACGGTCAGGGAATCCGGATTATTAAAGTACCGGGATATGGTTGTTTTGGAAAAGTTAGTGTACTTTGCAATATCTTCAAATGTTACTTTTTTTTTATCCATAGAAACCTCCAAAGCTGCCCGTACGGCAGTAAATCTTTTTCAATTATCTTTAGTATAGCAGTAAGGGTTCGGAAAATCAATCGCAATTAATAACTGGTTAAGTAACCGGTTATATTTTTGGGGAAAACTTATTGACATTCCAATATAAACGTGATAGTATATAAGACACAAAGTAACCGGTAACTTAACCGATTACAAAACCGATAATACAATGGTTATTATACAGGATATTCAGTAAAACTGATGTACGATACTTGTATTTAAGCCAGGGGCGGTATGCCCGTTTCATAAAAAGGAGATTGCAATGGAAATACAATATTTGGGTACTGCAGCAGCAGAGGGATGGCCGGCCCTCTTTTGCGGCTGTGAAATCTGTAAAAGAGCAAGGGCGGCCGGAGGAAAGGAACTGCGTACAAGGACGCAGTCGATGGTGGACGGAAAGATCCTGATTGATTTTCCGCCGGACACTTATACCCATGCCATTAACTATTCTTTACAATTGGGTCAGATAGAACATTTATTGGTGACGCATTCCCATATGGATCATTTCTTCCCGGTTGAATTGATTCACAGGCATGAGCATTTTGGGCATAATGCAAAAGGTATGCTGTACGTGTATGGAAATGAAGCAGTGGAAAAGGCTTTTTATGACGCGGTGCTGATTGACCGGTTCAAGGTACATCCTCTGGATGATGCGGTCAGATTTGTAAGGCTTAAGCCCTTTGGTGATTTTACAGTGGATGGATATCATATTATTCCAGTGCCGGCGGATCATGACGTAAGGGAAACATGCTTTATTTATATCATAGAAAAGGATGGAAAATGCCTTTTATATGCCCATGATACAGGCATGAACCTGAGCGAAGAGGCATGGGATTGTATTTTTGGCCGCAAATACAATCTGATATCTTTAGACGCTACTATGGGAAGGAAGCAGATTGACGGCTACCATATGGGGCTGCCGGATGATATTGCATTCGCAAAGCTGCTGGAGGAACATGGTTGTATCCATAAGGATACGGTGAAAGTAATCAATCATTTTTCACATAACGGTGAAATGACTCATGCTCAGTTGGAAGAGTTCGCAAAGGAAAATGGAATGATTGCCGCTTATGATGGTATGAAAGTGTTGTTTTAAAGGCAGCTGCCCGGGGATGCCTGTCAGAATAATGCTATAAAATACAAAACCATGAAAAGCCGCGATCCTGGATTCGGCGGGAACGGCGGCTGGCAAAAAAAAGTGCCATGCATGGCACGGAAAGAGAGGAAGATATGGATTATAGGAAGGTCGCAGAGCAAATCTATGAAAAAGTAGGGAAAAAAGAAAATTTGGTTTCCGCAGCGCACTGCGCTACACGTCTGCGTCTCGTAATCGCGGACAATGGCAAATGCGACAGCAAGGCAGTGGAGGAAATTGAAGGTGTGAAAGGTGTCTTTTTTGCATCGGGACAGCTTCAGATTATCCTTGGTACGGGAACGGTAAATAAGGTATATGACGAATTCCTTCAGGTTTCGGGACTGTCTGCTGCTACAAAGGCGGAAGTGAAGCAGGCCGCCGCCGCACAGCAGAATGTTTTCAAGCGTGCTATCAAGACGTTGGGAGATATCTTTGTGCCTATTATACCGGCAATAGTAGCCAGCGGTTTCCTGATGGGGATTATGGAAGCGTTGAACTTTATGGTAAATAATGAATTTTTAGCATTGGATACCAGCAGTTCCATATTTGTATTTGCAAATCTGTTCAGCAATGTGGCCTATACCTTCCTGCCTATTTTGATTGCATACAGTGCGGCGAAGGCATTTGGAGGCAATCCGTATCTGGGGGCGGTCATCGGCATGCTAATGATTCACCCGAACCTGCAGAATGCATGGACGGTTGCAACGGAGGGTGTACATGTCAGGCAGAGCGTATGGTTCGGATTATATGAAATTGATTTAATCGGCTATCAGGGGCATGTTATTCCGGTTATCATTGCCGTATGGGTAATGTGTTTTATTGAAAAGAAGCTGCATAAGGTAGTGCCGGAAATGTTTGATTTATTCGTGACACCTTTGGTGAGTGTATTTGTGACCGGTTATCTGACATATTCTGTCATTGGCCCCTTGTTTGTTGTAATCGAAAATGGCATTATTGATGGCATTCAGTGGCTGATAGCGCTTCCTCTGGGTATTGGAAGTTTCATTATGGGGGCATTCTATGCACCGACGGTTGTCGCAGGAATCCATCATATGTATACCATCATTGATGTGGGGCAGCTGGCAAAGTATGGGGTTACATATTGGCTGCCACTGGCATCCGCGGCAAATCTGGCACAAGGCGCAGCAACGCTTGCAGTTGCAGTCAAGACAAAAAATGCAAGGACCAAATCCATGGCGCTCCCTTCCGCCTTCAGTGCATTTATGGGTATTACAGAGCCGGCGATTTTCGGTGTAAATATGCGTTATTTTAAGCCTTTTATTTGCGGCTGTATTGGCGGTGCATGCGGTGCCCTCTTCGCTTCTATTACACAGCTTGGTGCCAGCGGAACAGGTGTAACCGGTTTGTTTGGTGTCCTGCTCTGCCTGAATATGCCGGTCCAGTATATTTTGATGATGGCAATTTCCATAGGCGTTTCTTTTGCATTGACGTGGATATTCGGATATAAGGATGAAGAGGAACAGGTGAAAAAGGTATTGGGGAATGAAGCAGGGACTGATGATACAACAGAAGATACGGCAATAGAAGAAGCAAAGCGGGGAAATGAGGAAAAAGTAATTTATGCCCCGATTCAGGGAAATGTTATTGCGAGAGAAAGTATTCCGGATGAGACATTTGCCTCCGGTGTTTTGGGGGATGGCGTTGGCATTGAACCGGAGACGGGGGAAGTTGCAGCGCCTTTTGACGGGGAGATATCTTCTGTGGCCGAAACGCGCCATGCCATTGGTATTACCGGACCGGGAGGAATGGAACTGCTAATCCATGTTGGGGTGGATACTGTAAAAATGAATGGCGATGGATTTACAGTTTTGGTATCTGAAGGCGGCAAGGTGAAAGCCGGACAGAAACTTATGACATTTGATATTTCCAAAATTAAAGCGGCAGGATACAGTACAACATCAGCCATACTGCTGACAAACAGTGATGATTATCCATCCTGTAATGTAGTAAAAACAGGCGCGGTAAAGCCAATGGAGAAGCTTATCATAGTTGGTGAATGATGTTTAGAGGTTTCGGCATATTATATTTTGGAGAAATATATAAAGTA
>Ga0137297_11319_pt1 | contig 14696 bp, 17 predicted proteins | sample RamsorincwithD2O_FD_97191 | JGI IMG/M metagenome (GOLD analysis project Ga0137297, IMG submission 97191) | Mouse cecal microbial communities from Vienna, Austria - Mucin amended with D2O | ecosystem: Host-associated > Mammals > Digestive system > Large intestine > Cecum | place: Austria: Vienna... | reverse complement strand
GGCTCTGGTGGGCGGTCTGGCTACATACACCAACGAGATCGAGAACTATCCGGGATTTCCGGAAGGGTCCACAGGCCTTGGGCTTATGGAGCTGTTCCATAAGCAGGCTAAAAAGTTCGGGGTTAAATTTAAACTTACCGATGTAAGAGGCGTTAAGCTGGAAGGCGATGTGAAGACTGTGGAGACCTTCCGCACAGATTATCAGTGCAAGGCAGTGGTTATCGCCAGCGGCGGAAAGCCTCGTCTCACAGGCGCGCCCAATGAGGATAAGTTCCTGTATGACAAGGGAATTTCCTTCTGTGCAACCTGTGATGCCGCAGCCAACACAGACAAGACTGTTATCGTCATCGGCTCTGGAGACGCAGCCATAGAGGAAGGCATGTTCCTGACAAAGTTTGCCCGCAAGGTAATCGTCAGCGTCATGCACGAGGAAGGAAAGATGGACTGCAACGAGATTGCCAAGGAAGAGGCCCTGGCAAATCCCAAGATGGAGTTTATCTGGAATACCACGGTGGCAGAGTTCAGAGGAGACGATGAGCATCTTAGAAGCGTGGCTTTAAAGGATACCAGAACCGGCGAAATCATCGACGTTCCTGTGGACACATGCTTCATGTTTATCGGCTATGTTCCCAACACGGAGATTTTCAAGGGAATTATCGACATGACCCGTCCGGGCTATGTGATTACCAATGAGAAGATGGAAACCAATATCCCCGGTGTATTTGCCGCCGGAGATGTGAGGGAAAAGTTCTTAAAGCAGGTGGCCACAGCCGTAGGCGACGGCGCTATCGCAGGATATGCTGTGGAGAAGTATATTGCAGAGAGTGAAGTATTTGAGAACCAGATTATGGATAAATCCATGCCTGGTATCGTGTATATCTGGAACGCAGTGGTTCCGGAGAGCCGTGAGCTTCTGAAAGAGGTTGAGGCTTTCGAGGAGAAGCACAAAGGCCAGGTGAAGGTGAACAAGGCGGATGTCTACAAATCCAACGGAATCGCAGTGAGACTGGGCGTGGAAGCAGTTCCTGCAGTGGTGGCCATCAAGGACGGCCAGGCGGCAGGCGTGCTGACAGAAGGAATTACTGTGGAGAGTATGGAGAAGCTGCTGGGGATTTAGGATGTAAGCAGCGAAAATGGAGACGGCAGCGGAGGATTTTAACAGAGCTGCTGCAGTTGAAGAAGAAAACAGGATACCATTCCTTAGGGAAGGGTATCCTGTTTTATATATGTCTGAATCTGAGGCGGCAGGGGAGAAAGAAGTTAATTATTTTATTGCTTGAAAAAAATATATATTTTGTTTATAATAAAAATTGAGATAAAATATTGATAAAATTATGATAAGGAGAAGCGCCATGATACAGATAAAACCAGTTTCTGACCTTAGAAATAAATTTCCGGATATAGAAAGAATCGTAAATTCTGGCGAACCAGTGTATTTAACTAAAAATGGGTATGGCGTTATGGTTGTACTAAGTCTTGAAGAATATTCCAAACTGACGGATGGGGCGGAAAATGTTATGGATAAAGCAGATTTGGCAGCTGAAAGTGACAGTAAGCGTTATACGCATAACCAGGTTTTTGGGGGGCTTAGAAGGAGAGTAAATGGCTGATACAAAGTATATTTTGCGGTATTTGCCACTATTCTATGAGGAATTAGAAGAAAAAGTGATATATATTGCCGAGACATTAAAAAATCCGCAGGCTGCAAATGATCTTCTGGATTTAGTTGAGTCGGTTATCTTAGAGCGTTTGCCAAATGCAGAATCTTTTGAGCCATATTGTTCGTTGAAAGAGAGAAGATATCCATATTATCGTATTTATGTAAAGAACTTTGTAATTTATTATGTGGTGATTGGCGATGAAGGTCCAAGAAAAATTATGGAGGTCAGGCGTTTTCTGTATAACAGGGAGTACCGTGATGCCAAAATATAGCAGAAAAATCTCAGAAGTATTACAAAAGGAATGCGTTTAATGATTCCGTATGGTTATCCGTACGTTCCGTCAAGTCTCTCCAAAAGCGGAGGCCTGGCGGAACGTATACGGATTCCCTGGATACCGTCTGTAAATTTTATAGTGATTTCTCCAAGATTCCATCAACCCAAATCATATTTCACAATATCCATACTGACAAGCCCGTCGCAGAAGAAGGAGATTCCTTCCGCTCTTTGGTCCGTCTGGATGGAGACAGAAAGTACCTGTTCTCCATCGTTTACAAACAACTCGGCGCTGTAGCGGTCCAGAATCAGACGCAGGCGGATTCTGCCGTTTTGGTGTCTTACCAGGCTTCGGCGCTGATGGATGACTGCTCTTCTGGAGCCGGAGAATTTGCGGTCAATCTTCAGGATGGATTCGTGAGGCCGGAAGCTGACGGCTGTCCGGTGACTGGCATCCTGGGCAAAACGCACTGCAAATTTCTGATATACCTGGTTCTCATCCACAGGGCGCAGGTCAAGCTCCATGTCTATTTTTCTGCCGCTGATGCCGCTTAGCTGCAGAATGTCTGTGAATGTAATATCCCTGTACCGCACTTCATTTCTGCGCATGGTTTCCAGCTCCCGCACCGGATTTTGGTAAAGCCGTCCGTTTTTCACGGAAAGCTCCCGAGGCAGAGTCATCTGTCCGAACCACGGAGTCTGAACCGTGGAGGGAAGACAGGTATCCCAGTTCTGCATCCAGCCGACCATGATTCTCCGGCCGTCTGGTGTGAGAAGGGTCTGGGGGGCATAGAAGTCAATGCCGTAGTCGATGGCCTGGTTGCGTTCCTCGACGAATTGTTGTTTTTCCTTGTCGTAGGAGCCGATGATGCAGACCGTTCCGTTTCCGTTGTGATACTCAAATCCTTGGGGCAGCATATCCTGGGGACTCACTAAGAGAAGCTGCTTTCCGTCCAGCTCGAAGAAATCAGGACATTCCCACATCTTTCCGTAGCGCCCCCGGTTTTGGCATAATATCTGCTGAAACTTCCAGTCAAAGCCGTCAGAGCTCTTAAAAAGTAAAATCTGGCCGCTTCCGTCGGCAGGGCGGTTTCCGATAACGGCGTAGAAGGCACCATCGTCTCCCTGCCACAGTTTGGGATCCCGGAAATCATAGCGGGAACTGCCGGAGGGAAGGTGGGATTCTGTCAATACTGGATTTCCTTCATATTTCTCATAATTGATACCGTCGCCTGTGGCAATGCATTGCCTCTGTACGTCCCGGACAGTTCCGTCTTCCTGGGTCTCTTTTGCCACGCCGGTGTACATAAGCAGATGCCTTCCGTCGGGGAGTGTAACGGCACTCCCCGAAAAACAGCCGTCTTTATCATACGCCTCGTCTGGCGCCAAGGCAGTGGGAAGATAGGTCCAGTGCAGCAGGTCCGGGCTGACGGCATGTCCCCAGTGCATAGATCCCCAATGAGAATCGTAAGGGTAGTACTGGTAAAAAAGATGGTACTGTCCGTTGTAGAAGGAAAAACCGTTGGGGTCATTCATCCAGCCTACACGGGGGGACAGGTGAAATTCCGGCCTCTCTTCTTTTTTTATATGTTTTTCATATGTCTCCTCATAGTTTCGTGCCTTTTGCAAAAACGGACTTATCATGATACGCCTCCTGAATATGATTGATGGCTGTAAAGCAGCAGGTTATTGATAGAAAGCATCCAGATACTTCTGGAAAATAGACAGGTATTCTTCCAGTCCGTAAGCATCCAGTTTCTCTATATATTCGTTCCAGTCATTTTCCGTATATCCGTTCATAATCCATCTGGAGCGGCACTCGTTAATATACTGTGCGATGTCTGTGGTCAGGACGGAAAGTCTGTCCGTGTCTTCACGGCTCATGAATACATTGGGATACACGTATTCAGTTTTCATATCCGGTGTATAATAATCTTTGATCCAATCCAGACGGTATTGGGCGTCATCGGGACAGGTGACATATACACCGTAATATTCATCGAGAATTGCCAGGGGGCCGCCGACGGCTTCCGCCTCTCTGACTTCCACCGGAGAGGCATCCCCAAGTACGGCATGCTTTAGCATAGGATCTCCCTTATCATTAGTACTCATCTCAAAGATATCAAAATCGTCATCCTCTCCATAGGTTCCCCAGTTGTTCTGGGGAGACTGTAGGGGGGCGTACATCTGATCAAGCCATGCGCATACCAGCGCAGGTTCTCTGGCAACCGCAGTCACCACACAGCGCCCCCTGTTATATCCGCTTGTGAAAGAGCCGTTTTCAGGAGTGATATTTCTGGTATCAGCAGTCAGTGCCGGAAGGGGAACCCAGTCCGTGATGTTGTCAATATTGGCTACGTCCCAGCTGAAGCAGACTCCATAGCGCCCGGATTTTCCTTTCGCCACATAGGTAGACCACTCCTGGGTAAATGCCTCAGGGTCAATGAGGCCTTCCTCATATAATTTGTGAAGCCATGAGATTCCGTCCTTGAATCCCTGCTGGGTTGCCGTGCAGATGACTTTAAGCGTATCGGTAACCGCAATATGCCTTCCCTGGTCGCCGTCACCGTATCCCTCACCGAAACCGTTAATTAAGAGAGCCGGGTCCTGGCTTCCGTCATTGATAATGCAGGACATGGGAATAATGCTTCCCTCAATTCCGAACTCCGCCTGAAGTTCAGGGGCATGTTCTTTGAAGGCTAAAAGGGTCTGCTCGAATTCATCTACAGTTTCGGGAATTTCAAGGCCCAGAAAGTCAAGCCATTTTTTGTTGATAAAGCTCATCTCACTGACGGTCTGGATTGCCGTTTTCTCAGACCCAAGCTGTTCAATCCAGGGGAGTGCCCAGATATGGCCGTTGGTATCTGTACTCATTTTTTTGTATTCAGGATATTTTTCAAAAACCGCTTTTAAATTCGGCATATAAGCATCTATATACTCTTCCAGCGGAATAATGGCGCCGTAATTTGCATACCGGAGAAGGTCATTATCGCTAAAATCGGCACTGAATACAAAGTCTGTTAAAAGATTGGGATTTGCCATATTAAGGGCAATTTTATCGCCCCACTGGTCCGACTGGATTGCCATCCAGTCAATCTCCACATTGGTTGCTTCCTGAAGCCGTTTGAAGATCGTTCGGTTATTGGGGTTGGACTCCGTGCTGGGGGGGTAGCTAATCATTCCCGTCAGGGTCTTTTTTTCCGCCAGGGGGAACTTAAGTGTGGCCGGATCTACCACCTGCATTTCTTCGCCGGTATTAAGGGAGGCAACACTTCGCCCGCATGCAGTCAGGGGAAGTACTATTCCGGCAGCCAGTATCCATGCAGCCACGCGTTTTATATATTCTTTTTTCATATCCTTGCTCCTTTTTCGTTCATCAGCCTTTTACGGAACCTGCCATGATGCCGCTGTCAAAATATTTCTGGAAGAACGGATACATCACCAAAAGCGGAAGGCTGGAAATAATAATTGTGGCATATTTTAAAAGTTCTGCAAGCTGGGCGCGCTGTGCCGTACTCTGCATATCGGAAATCATACCAGATTCGGGCTGGTTCTGAATCAGGATGGAACGAAGCACAAGCTGCAAAGGCTGTTTTGCGGAATCGTTCAGATAAATCATGGCATCAAAGTAGCTGTTCCACATTGCAACAAACTGCCATAAAGCCAGCACCGCGATAATGGGTGTACATACAGGCAGCAATATCTTAAAGAAATAAGTAATTTCATTAGCTCCGTCCACATCTGCTGCCTCGCGAAGCTCTGTGGGAATTCCCCGGTAATAGGTTCTTGCGATAGTCATATTCCACACACTGAAGGCTCCGGGAAGAATGATAGCCCACATACTGTTAAGGAGCCCCAGATTACCAATCAGCAGGTAGGTAGGAATCAGGCCGCCGCCGAAAAACATGGTAATCATGAAAATTACATTGAAGAACCCTCTGCCTTTGAAGTCCGGCCTGGACATGGGATAAGCAGCCAAAAGAGTGATGCCTACAGATACCACGGTAAAGACTACAGAGTAAACCACCGCATTTTTAAAGCCGATCCAAATCTGAGCGTTTGATATGACACGTTCATATGCCGTAAGGGTCCATTTGCTGAAATCAAAGGTGATTCCCTTATTCTGCAGAGTAATGGGATCCATAAAAGATGCAACAACAATATAAATCATAGGAACAATAATTGCAAGGACAAACAGGCCGATAAGAATATAACCTACTGTGAGAAGTATTTTATCCTGTGTGCCGTAGCTGGAAAATTTCTTCGTTTTCATTTAGACGTTCCTCCTCTATAATCCCTGTCCGTCGTTCATTTTTGCCACAATCTTGTTGACGCTTACAAGGAGTATTACGTTAATGACCGTGTTGAACAGACCAACCGCTGTTGAGAAACTGAAGTTGCCGCTGATAAGACCCTGCTTGTAAACGTATGTAGAGATGATTTCCGAACTGGCAAGGTTTAAGTCTGTCTGCAGCGCGTAAGCTTTTTCAAATCCAATGCTCATGATGTTTCCTGCCTGAAGAATAAACTGGATTACCACAATGTCCTTGATGGCAGGCCACTCCACCACCCGGATCTGCTGAAGGATATTGGCGCCGTCAAGCTCGGCGGCTTCTCTTAAATCCTGGCTTGCATTTGCTAAAGCAGCTGTATACATAATGGATGCCCAGCCGGCCCCCTGCCAGATACCGCTTGCGATATAGATGGTTCTCCATGCTTGGGGCATTGTCATAAAATTAATCTGGCTGCCAAACAGCAGATTCACCGGGCCGGTTACGGAAAGGAAAATCCTTATGATACCGCAGAGAACGATGACGGAAATAAAGTTTGGCAGATAAAGGGCCAGCTGTATCTTCTTCTTGAGTCCTCTGCTGTTGATCCGGTTTAACAAAAATGCCAGAATGATAGGCACCGGGAATCCCCATAGGAGGCCATAAATACTGAGTTTCAGCGTATTGGCCAGATAGGACAAAAAATCAGGAGATGAAAGAAATCTCTGAAAATACTGAAGCCCTACCCACTGGCTGTCCAGAATACCCTTAAAGGGGTTATAATCCTGGAAAGCGATGAGGATGCCGCCCATAGGAATGTACTTAAAGATTAAAGTCAATGCCAATGCCGGCAGGAGGAAGATCACATATAGTTCCCAGTGCTGTTTTACATACACCACCGTATTGTGAATCCTCCCCGATTTGCTGCTCTGTTTCCCCGTGGAAACGGTTGAAGAATTGGAAGCCATTGGTTCCCCCTTTCTCGCATGCCTGTATTGTTTTATTTTACATCGCATATTCTTGCCCCACACATATGAGGAAGGATTTAGAATGTGTTTGGCATATGCACACTTATGAGTTGTGCGTATGTAAAATATCAGCCATGCTGTTTGTACATAATATATCATAAATTTTACATTCGGTCAATATATAATTTTACATTTGAACAAATTTGCTGTGCATTTATTTTTCCTTTTTCATCAATTTTAATACAAAATCTTAAAAATTTTACATTTGACATATTTTGTACTGTGCGATATGATACATATGTAATATCTGAAAGGAGAAAGTTATGGCTTCAAAAGTTACAATTCAGGATATCGCAGACGCGCTGGGGGTTTCACGTAATACGGTCTCAAAAGCAATCAATAATACGGGGGTTCTGGCTGCGGCCACCAGAGATAAAGTTCTGGAAAAGGCGCAGGAGATGGGATATAAGCAGTTTTCCTATATGAATCTGTCAAAGGCCGGCGGGGCCTCCTCTGATTCCGGCCCGGAGGGCAAACAGGAGATTGCGCTTTTTTTAGGAAATTTTGTGGGCAATTCTCATTTTGCCTCTACAATGCTCGATAAATTTCAGAGGGAGCTGGCTCAGCTGGGTTACAGCCTTACTATGTACAGGGTAATTGATGAGGAGATAGAAAGGCTGCGGCTTCCGGTTTCTTTCCGGCCGGAGAGGACTGCCGGCATCGCCTGTATTGAAATCTTTGATCATGGATACTGCAGGATGCTATGCGGTCTGAACATTCCGCTTCTGTTTATTGATTCCCCTGCCGACGGCTTTGAAGCCCCTTTGGAAGCGGACAGGCTTTATATGGACAATCAGACGGAAATCTACCGCTTTGCCAAAGAGATGGTCCGGAGAGGAAAAAAGAGAATCGGATTTGTGGGAGAATATATGCATTGCCAGTCATTTTACGAACGGTATATGAGCTATCGCAGCGCAATGTATGTTATGGGGCTTCCCTGCCCGGAGGAATACTGCCTTGTTGGAAATAACCACGGGTCTTTAAAAGACAGCCGGGAGAATTACATTTCGTATCTGACCGGGCATTTCAGCAGGATGAAAAAGCTTCCGGACGTGTTCATCTGCGCCAACGATGCAACGGCTCTGGATGTGATGCAGGTGCTGAATTCATTGAATTATTCTGTTCCGGGGGATGTTTATCTGTGCGGCTTTGACGATTCGCCTGAATCCAGAGTAGTGACACCGTCTCTTACCACCATCCACATCCACAGCCAGGACATAGGCCTTTCGGCTGTGGAACTGCTTATGTCAAGGATTAAAGAGCCGTCTTTAAATTACCGGACCATGTATATTGAAACCAATTTGATATTCAGGGAATCTACGGAGGATTAAAATATTATGAAGGGACTTTTGGATATTGACGGACCTGTTATGCAGATTATAACAAAGATTGTGTATGCTGTCTGGCTGAATATTCTCTGGGTAATCTGCTGCCTGCCTGTTTTTACCGTGGGCGCTTCCACAACCGCGCTGTTTTATGTGACCTTAAAGATTGTAAAAAACGAGGAGGGCAATATCACCAGAGCGTTTTTTGGCGCTTTTAAGGAGAACTTCCGTCAGGCCACTGTGATTTGGATGATTCTTCTGGGGGCAGGAATTGTTCTGGGGATAGATGGGTACATTTTTTATCATATGAGGTTTGAAAGTGCGCTGTGGACCTTTGGAACCGCGGTGTTTATGGCAGTGCTTGCCGCTTATGCCATTATTCTGATGTACATATTTCCCCTTCTGGCAAGATTTGACAATACCATATGGGCCATGTTTAAAAATTCGCTGATGATTGGTATGCGGTTTTTGTTGTGTACCGTGCTGATGGCCTTGGTTTATTTTGTTATGGCGGTGGTGGTTATCCGCATTTTTACCCCTGGGATTATATTTGGGGAGGGGCTCTGCGCACTTTTGTGTTCGTATCTGCTTTCCAATATATTGGGTATGGTTGAGAGGTGAGCTGGCTGTACGGTTTTTATCTGGGGGATACAGGGAGTCTGTCAGGCTTGGCAGGACGGTTCATTTAGGATGAAATTCTCTGATTTCAGGTCGCAATAACGCCTTCCTCTATGGGCCGTGAATTTCAATACACAATAATCAGGGTCGGTTACGCCTTGTTTGTAATACATAATATCCCCTGCCTGCCAGATTTCTTTTTTTATTGTCTCATCCTGCAAAACTTCCATAGTTCCGATCAGCATGATTCCCTCATAGCGAAAGCGCCCTCTGTTATAAAAGTAGAGGCTTGCCTTGGGATTCTTCAAATACTGACCGGAACGCATGGAGGAAGTGTTGCATGAAAAGTAATAACAGTTTCCTTCTATCTTGCGGGGGACGAATACTGCTTTTATATTGGGAAAACCTTCTTCGTCTATAGAGCCGATAAACGCGGTCTTCTGCTTCATGGCAAATTCTTTTACATACTCTGATGTAATCATTTTTAAATCCTCCCAATGTACGTTTGCTTTGTTTTCAGATTGTGTTACTGAATTCAGGATAAGAGAACGTTTGAACATTATCTGTCAAAATAATACGATATAGGACTATCATAGGATAGCATACTCATTTTAAGAAATCAATCTAAAGTGTGTAACAGAGGTTTGATAGATTGGAATTATTATTTCCGCAAGGCAGTACTAGTGTCTTGACATTTTGCTGCAAATAGTATAATATATGACTGAAACAATATTTTGAGTCACAAAGGAAGTGGAAAGGATGTCAAGAAGCTTTTCAGAACGCGAAAAGGAAAACATCAGAAAAAGCCTGCAGGATGCCTGTAAACAGAGCTGGGTACAGTATGGCTATAAAAAAACAAGTGTAGATGAGCTTTGCATGCATGCCGGAATCTCAAAAGGGGCATTTTATCTTTTCTATGAATCGAAAGAAACCCTTTTTTGCGAAGTTCTATGCTCAATTCAAAACCAGATTCGTGAGGCTGCTCTTATGGTTATGGAGGAACATAGGGATAAATATGGGGTTGCAAAAGCTTTGAAATGTATGTATCGGGAATACGATAAATACAATTTTTTATACAATTCAAACCATATGGATTTTACGGTTTTAATGAATAAATTATCTAAGGAGCAGGCAGAAAAAATACGGGAGTCTGATTCTATGAGCCAACAGCTTTTTTTGAGCCGGCCATATTTAAAACTCAGGGTTGAGCCGGATATGGCCATGTCAGTGCTGTACTCTCTGATTATGAATATCAAAAATAAGGATATTCTTCCATACAATCATATGGAAACCTTTGATTTTATGGTGGACCGCTTGATTGACGGCTTGTATGAATGAAAGAACCAAGGAAAGGAATGATAAAAAATGAAAACGGAAGTTGTAAGAAAAAATAATATGGAGATTGCAGTTGTAAAAAGCGATGAGGTGCTGATTACAGATGTGCAGTCTGCCCTGGACTTTATAATGACGGTAAAATACGAGACAGGCTGTATGAATATTGCTGTAAATAAAGAGGCTGTTATAAATGATTTTTTTATCTTAAGCACCTGTCTGGCTGGAGAAATACTGCAGAAGTTTATTAATTACGGCATGAGGTTTGCAATATATGGAGATTTTTCGTCCTATACCAGCAAGCCCTTGAAAGACTTTATGTATGAAAGCAACAGGAGAAGAGACATTTATTTTCAGCCGACGGCTTCCCTTGCCGTTGAGAAGCTTGCCGGTACTGAGGGAGGGCAGCAGTTAAAACATACGAAAGAAGATGAGGAAGACTTATGAATTTACCAGTATTTTTAAACAAGGTGGATGCTTTTGCTTCAAAAATGTCCCATGAGGATTTGGCAGGGTTTGTACATGAAATAGCCAGAACTCTGCCGGAGGAAAAGCGGAGCTATTTTCTGGATACATTAAAGAATTTCAGCGGTCAGAAAACCCAGCGTAAAATAGCGGAAGATGACGGATATAACACCCTGGCAGAAGATATTGAGGCGATAAAGGGGAAACTGGGTGAAATCAACGACGGGAAGCGCTGTCTGGAGAGCGAGTATAATGAGGAGTGGGACGATTGGTATAATCCTGATGCGGATGAAGTGATTTTTAAGGATTATGAGAATGTTCTTGATGATATTGACGAGGCGATAGAGTTAATTCACCGCTGCATCGATATGGAGCTTTATAAAGAAGGATGTGAACTGGCGGAGCTTCTGTCAGTACTGGAAGTTTCAGCGGATGGCGATTACAATGATATGGATGGTTCACCGTTAAGTATACATGAACTGGACAGGTACAGGCTGTTGGACTGTGATTTTAAAGAGACGGTAAAAGAATGTCTGTACCTTACCTATATGGGGAATCAGATATCGGACCGGGCGGATGAGATTTTCTGCATGATGGAAAATTTTGAATGCTATGATTTGAGCCTTGAGAATATTCTCCAGGCAGGAGATTCTGAACTGCCGGAATTTGATGCATTTCTTACAGAGTGGATTGCATACCTGGGACAACAGGGAAGTCATCATGCAGGACAGCTTTTACGGGAGGCACAGGTTATGCTGCCAGATGAAAATGTGCAGATTGCCAATGCCAGAAAGTATGCGGTTGTTCATCCATCCCTGTATAAACAGTTCCTTGAAATGAAGCTGGATTCCGGTGAGAATGAAAAGCTGCTTCAGATTGGCGTGGAGGCTCTCGGGCAGATTCCCGAATCCTATGTGATTAGAAGCCAGGCAGCCCTGCTTACTGCGGAATATGCCTGCAAATTGCAGGATAAAGACAGGGCGGAGGCTTGCTGGCTTGAGGCGTTCCGCTCGGATTCAACGGTACTGAATTATCTGAGGATACGGTTCCGGACCAGAGACTGGACAAAATATAAGGACGCTGTAAAGACAATCTATGAGCAGGTATACAAAGAGACAGAAGAAAAAAGTAAACATATGGATAACAGATATCTTGCAGACAGGCAGGCAGAAAACAGCCTTCATAAGAATGAATACTGTCTTATGCTGTTTTTGGAGGGCCAGTTTGAAAAGGTACTTGAAACAGGAATGAATGAAAAGGGGGTTCTCGGCTGGTCAATGACATTCATGAAACAGGGGCTGGCTTTATTTCTTCTATTGCTTTATGAGGGAGAGGAGTAGATGGCAGGGATTAAAACCATGATAAATATGGCATCCTGTGCTTGTAAATTTGACAGGGATATGTATTTTAAAGGAACCGGGGAATCTGATGATACGGACAGTGGGGAGATATTTTGGGGATTACTCCGGCAGTGGAAGAGCAGTGTGCAGATAGCAGATAATCAGAGGGAAGCCTGGCTTGCGAAAATAGATGAATGGATAGAAGCCAGAGTAGAAGGAATTATGAGTGGAAATCACAGGAATTATTATGGGGAGTGTGCTTCTTATATCGCAGCATTAGGAGAAGTGCAGGAGTCCCTGGGGATTCCATATGCAAAGGCTCATATTATGGAAAGATACAGAAGCGAATATTCACGAAGAAGGGCTTTTCATCAGGAGCTGCGGAATTATGGTATGAGAAAATAAAAGGAAGGTTAAGGACGTTTGCGACATCCAAAAAGCATTTCACATCCAACAGGTTGTTTAAATGATTCATACGGACTATAATGTTTGTTATTTCTTTAAATAACAAGCAGGAGGTATTTATGAAACTGAAAAAGGCGATGATAGTATTCGGTACTGTCTGTATATTGAATACAATGGTTACAGGATGCGGTTCCGGTTCTGAATCTGTTACTGAAACAGAAGAAATCCAGGCAGAGGAAACACCGTCAGGGGAATTAAATGATGAGTCATTAAAGGAACCGGACAGGAGCACGGAGAGCGACCCTATTGCCGGAATTGTTGAAAAGTATGAAGGCAATAAAATTACAATCAGGACCCCGGAGGATGACATGCTCTATTATTTTTCCACGGAGAACGCACAGATATTGGAAGGGTTTTCTACGGAGAATGCACACGCAGCAGAAGGAGATTCCCCGATTGCTGTGGGGGATAAAGTAGAGGTCAGTTACCGGGGGCTGATTGATTTTGATGAAGAGCATCCAAGTGAGGCTGTAAAAATTGTGGTGATTACCGTTGAATAGATTTCAATCATACATAAAACTTAGTATTCCGATTTGGAATTTCGAGTTTAAGGATATACGGAGCAACAGAACTTGAGGTCGCAAATTGCGGCTTCAAGTTACTTATAGTTTTGAGGTTTCAGCCTGGTATTTCAAGATATTGAAAGGAGAAAAAAGGCTCTTATTGATACATATAGAAATAATGTTTCTCGGAAACGTACCGAACTTTCAAAGACAAAAAATTGTGTCTGCAATGAATTCTTTGAAACTATAAATATTACAATAGAAAAGGTAATAGCTCCTTTTTATTCGGAAAAGTATTTCTCACAAAAGTCTTTTGCAGTCACGATTTGAATATTTTCAAACTGCTCTATTACGAGGAGATCGTTATCTCCGCTGACAATATATAAAGCATGAGAATCTTTTGCACATTCCAGAAATTTGTTATCGTCGGGGTCGCGGCATATTTCAACATGGGTAACAGGTTCGATAATTTCCATAGCTTTAATTAGCGGGCTTAAAATTGTTCTATTAATATGCCCTTGTTTTCTGTCAATCATCTCCTGCACGATTTCCTCGTATTCGTTAATAATTTCTGTTGTAGCGCAGGCTGTTATCTTCTGACCAACAGCAGCGCTGAGAATTTCTCTCGGAAATCCGCCAAAAAATACACCAGAAATCAAAACATTTGTATCTATCACAATTCTCATACTTGTTTCTTCTTTCTAACTGATTTGATTATATCATTAACATCATTTTCATTATACCCAACAGACTTTGCCCATTTTTGCGCTTCGTCGAGTGAGGCTTCAAATTCTTCTGCAGAAGGAAGTTTTAAAGTTTTGAGCATGATAACATCTCCTGAAGTATATGCCACCAGTTTATCACCAGTATTAATTGACAGGAGTTTTCGGATGCTGACTGGCAATGAAATCTGTCCTTTGGAAGAAACTGTCAATATTTGTGTGTTCATTTGCTTACGCCCCTTTTCAGTAAGAATTTCTTACTTATATTATGCCATAATATAAAAATATATGCAAGAAAAATTGAATTCATCACTTGACAATGTTGTATAGACTTCATGATTATCTGGAAACTCCTAGTACTGCCTTGCGGAAATTCCAGTGAATTAAGCACCCGCTGCCTACGCCCTCTGCACGCCTGCAAAGCTAGACGTAGGCACCACTACGCCGTCGCTTTGCAGACGCACAGATGACGCAGACATCAGGCACTTAATTCACCGTTATTTCCGCAAGTCAGTACTAGATGTCTCTAAATGTAACAGTTATGAATGTTTATCTTTCTGTACTTTCGGAACAGTTTGAGAACTTTTTCTTAGCGCTCTTTTACTGCTCTGGTCGCAATAAAGCACGGTACGTTATGTTCATGTAAATTTCCCTCACCATTTGTATCCTCATATAAATCCGTCAGTCTGAATC
>Ga0137297_11314_pt1 | contig 14729 bp, 9 predicted proteins | sample RamsorincwithD2O_FD_97191 | JGI IMG/M metagenome (GOLD analysis project Ga0137297, IMG submission 97191) | Mouse cecal microbial communities from Vienna, Austria - Mucin amended with D2O | ecosystem: Host-associated > Mammals > Digestive system > Large intestine > Cecum | place: Austria: Vienna... | reverse complement strand
TAAATTAATCAATTTTCATAAAGCTTGTTTAAAAGATTTCTTTAAAAGTATTGATAATGCAACATTTCTTAAAATCAAATTATGTCTAGCCCACTACAATGATAAATATTTAACTAATGAAGCAAAACCTAATATCAATGCTAGTTGGTACTTAGCTCTTTTATCAAATAGTAAATACGCTAAACGTGTTTTATCTTATGATAAATTATTCCATTATATTGACAAAGAAATTGAACCTGAATATGAAGAAGATACTATTGAAAGTAAAGATTTAATTGAAACTTCTTTTGATAGAAAAATAAGTGACGAGCAAACACCAGAAGAATATTTAAGAGAAACATGTTTTATTGCAGATGAACTAGAATACTTCTTAGCAAATTACATTTTATATTTAAATAGTTTTATATCTAAAATTGATAATCCCGAAATAAAAAGATTATTAATCTCTAAAAAATATTTATTACTATCAATTGGCGATTTAGAAGATACTGAAGAATCTTACTTAAATTCTGGAACATTCGATAATCTACCTTTACCTTCATATATAAAAGAATGGTTTAATCCTAATAGTTTTGATTTTTTAATTGGTAATTTTGAAGAAATTTTAGCAAACATCAGAATATCTAATCAAGATATGACTACAGATAATCAAAGCAAAATCATTATAAATCTCTTATTATTAAAAGTATATTTAGAACTATCTATAAATGAAGAAATAAAAAAAGAATTAATCGCTGAGATAACAAATCCAAGCTATTACAAGAATCCTAAATACTCAAATTTAACAACATATATAGATAATATTATCTTTCAAGATAGAGAAATAGAACGTAAAAGACAAAAATAGTTAAGGAGCAATAAAATGAAAGTACACAGTGATATAATAATATTTGAAATATTAAACTTATATTTTGAATATACGAATGAATTAGAAATAGATTTAGAAAAATTAAAAAGAAGCTTTTATATTTTGGTAGATATTATAAATCAAGAAAACGAAATAAATTTAAATCTAGATTTTAATACCGAATTAAAAAGATTCTTAGATAAGTTTAGAGACCATATAGAAGAAGAAAATGGAGCCATAACCTTAATAAGTGAATTAAATGAATTATTTAATGCTGTAATAGATTCTCATAAAAGCCTTACACCTATAGATTACGATTGTCAAAATTATATTTTTGATAGAAGAATATATGATGCTTTAAATATTAGAATACCAATAGAGGAAATGGAAGAATATTTTGACTTAAATAAAAAAATAATTAAAGCCTACTTAAGACTTGGCGAAAATGAATATAAAGGTATTTTTGATGAATTAGATATCAATCATTTAAGATTATTATTAAACGCATTAAACGAAATACTAAATGAAAGTGATAATTCAACATTAATTAAATTAAAAATGTGCTATAGCTATTTTAATGATAATTTACTCCCAAAGACTACTGAAAAACATATAAATTCTGCTTGGAATACAATTCTTTTTTCTTTAATTCCAAAAGAGTTATATGCTTTATCATATGATCGTCTAGAATTCTTAGTAGAGATGATTGATAAAAAAACAGACGAAGAAGATGAAGAAATATTAAATGAGATGTTTAACACATTAAAAGAAGCTGAAAAACTTAGTGAAATATCTTATTTTTTAACAATTCTATTAATAGAATTAAATAATTATTTAAAAAAGAAGCCTAACAGCCCAGCTAAAGAAGCATTATTAATAAAAAAATATCTTTTAATAAGTGTCCCCGAGTTACTACATATTGAAAAATATTTTTTAGATAATAGAACCATTGATAATTATCCTGAGCCAGAAATACCTGATGAATTATGCCAAAACTCATTTGAAAATCTTAAAAATAAAGTATTAGAATGCGTAAATAATCTTACTAAAACTAATAAAGAACTTGAAAAACCTCACATATTAGGTATAGCCATTGTATCAGCTTTATTTATTAAAGTATTTATTGAAAATTCCATTAATCCTGATAGTATATCTGATATTATAGATTTAATTGAAAATTCTGTATTTTATAAACAAAAAGGATATGAAGATGTAACTCTTTTAGTAGATGATATAATATTTAATAGTCCTGACCTCAAAAGATAGGACTATTTTTTACATTTCACTTGTTAAATCAAGGAATTTGTGATAAACTATACTAGTTTAAAAAGAAAGAAGTTGACACTTATGGAAAAAATTATAAATATCGCTGTAGTTGCCCATGTTGATGCTGGCAAAAGTACCTTAGTAGATGCTTTACTTGAGCAAAATGGAGTTTTTGAAACTCATGAAGTAGTTCAAGATCGTGTAATGGATTCTAACGATATTGAAAAAGAAAGAGGAATAACAATATATTCTAAGAATTGTGCTATTAGATACAAAGACTATAAAATTAATATTGTTGATACTCCAGGACATGCTGATTTTTCAAGTGAAGTTGAACGTATCATGAAAACTGTAGATACAGTTGTATTACTAGTTGATTCAGCAGAAGGACCTATGCCTCAAACTAGATTTGTATTAAATAAAGCCTTAGAACAAAACTTAAAACCAATTTTATTTATTAATAAAATCGACAAAAAAGATGCTCGTCCTGAAGAAGTAGTAGACATGACATTTAATTTATTTATGGAATTAAATGCCACTGATGAACAATTAGATTTCCCAATAATATATGGAATTGCAAAATGTGGTACATGTACTACTGATTTAAATGTTGAAGGAAAAGATATATCTCCTTTATTAGAAACAATAGTTAATTTAGTTGAACCATTTAAAGGTAATGAAAATGATTCTTTACAATTACAAATATCTAATTTAGGATATGATGATTATATTGGCCGTTTAGGAATGGGTCGTGTTAATAAAGGAAAAATCAAAAATGGCGAATCAGTAACTTTAGTCAAAAATGATGGTAAAGTTGAATCATTTAGAATAGCCAAATTATATGTTAATGAAGGAATTAAAAAAGTAGAAAAAGATATTGCCTACTTTGGTGATATTGTAACTATCGCAGGATGTAGTGATATATCTATAGGAGATACAATTTGTGAAAAAGGTGTAGAAGACCCACTACCACCAATTACAATTGAGCGCCCTACCCTATCTATGAATTTCTTAGTTAACTCATCCCCTTTTGCAGGTAAATCTGGTAAATTTCTAACAACTAGACATATCAAAGAAAGACTTGAAAAAGAATTAGAAACCAATGTTGGGTTACAAGTTGAGGAATTAGAAGGAACTGATGGTTTCAAAGTAAGTGGCCGTGGTGAATTACACTTATCAATCTTACTTGAAAATATGCGTCGTGAAGGATATGAATTATCAGTATCTAAACCAGAAGTATTATTTGAAGAGATTGACGGTAAAAAATGCGAGCCATTTGAAAAAGTTATCATAAATGTTCCAAGTGATTATTCTGGAACTATAATTAATGATTTACAAGAAAGAAAAGGAACCCTTGAAGTTATAACTAATACTGATGACAATTATGTTCATTTAGAGTTTAGTGCTCCAACCAGAGGTTTAATCGGATATCGTTCTAATTTTATTACTAATACTAAAGGTGAAGGTGTAATGGTTCGTTCTTTTGATACATATAAGCCATATGTAGGAGCTATTACAAGACGTAAAAATGGTGTAATGTGTTCAATGGAAAATGGTAAAGCGCTAGGTTACTCATTATGGAACTTAGAAGATCGTGGAACCTTAATAATTGAACCTGCTACTGAGGTATATATTGGTATGATTATAGGTATTCACAATCGTGATAATGATTTAAATGTTAATCCATGTAAAAATAAAAATTTAACAAATACTCGAGCTAGTGGTAGTGATGAAGCTATAAACTTAACAAAGCCAAAAAAATTCACATTAGAAGAAGCATTAGAATTTATTGAAGATGACGAATACGTTGAAATCACACCAACAGATATAAGACTACGTAAAAAAATATTAGACCCTAATGCAAGATTTAGAACTAACAGATAAATGATATGTTAATAACAAAAATGTTATTAACATATTTTTTTATAAAAAAAGTAAGTTATTTAAAACTTACTTCAGACTGTTGACAAAGTCGAAAGATTTTGAAAATAGTCTTTTTATTTTTATGAAATTGTATTATAATGGATATGTAAGGCGCTTATTGTTTTACCAAATTATAAGCTTACAGCCTTACTTTTTTATTGGAATAATGATATAATTAATATAGGTAAAGCAATAAGGAAGTAAGTGATAAAAATGATGACAATAAGAAATCCAAGAAGTTATGAATGGGAAATGATTAATTTAGAAGAAGTAGTGCCTAAAGATCACTTTTTAAGAATAATAGAAGAATATTTTGATTGGAACTTTATATATGAAGAGGTAAAAAAACAATATTCAATATTTGGGAGACCAAGCATAGATCCAGTTGTTTTGTTTAAGATACATATATTAAAGTTCCTTTTTCATGAAGATAGTTTAAGAAGAACATATGAGACCTTAAAATACAATAATTTATATAGATGGTTTATAGGATACTCTATAAATGAAGAAGTTCCAGATCATTCTACATATTCTCAAAATTATAAAAGAAAGTTTAGCAAGTTAGAGAAAGATATATTAGAGATTGTATTTGAAAAAGTAATAGATTTATTAGAAGAATATAATTGTTTAGATTTAACTGCAGTATATATAGATTCAACAAATACCAAAGCATATGCGAATAAAAAGAAGAATCATAAAGAGATAGTAAAAATCGAGGCTAGAGAATATCAAAAAGAACTAGAACTAGAAATAGCCTTAAAAGGATTAAAAGAAGAAGATCTAACAGATGATGAATATATAGAAGAAGTACAAAGAATAATAAAATGTAATGAAGAAGTAAAAGTAGAAGAAATAACTGGAGAAAAAGAAATAATTGTTAGTAACACAGATAAAGATGCAGGAATGTTGTATAAAAGTGATAAAGAGAAGATGTTTGGTTATAATACTAGTGTAATATGTGATAATAACAATTACATATTAACAGTTAATACAAATCCAAGTAATATGCACGATTCAGTGGCATTTTATAAATCATATGAAAATTTATTCGATCATTTTGATTTTAATGAAATCAAATATTTTGTAGGAGATGCAGCATACATAACAGGACATATATGTAAAATGATAATTGATTTAGGATTAATACCAGCATTCCCATATTCTAGACTAGGATATAGAAAAAATATGTTAAAAAAATATGAATTTATATATGATGAAGAAAATGATATTTATATATGTCCAAATGAAAAAGATTTAATACCATGTGGAAAAATAAATAAAGAAGGATACCTTTCATATAAAGCGAATAGTAAAGATTGTAGTACATGTCCATTTAAGGAAAAATGTACAAAATCAAAAACTAAACAAATATTAAGACATATATGGGAGGAATATAAAGAAATGGCTAAAGATTACAGACATCATTTAGATGTACAAGAAATATACAAAAGTAGACCATCGCATATAGAGCGAGTGTTTGCAGATGGGAAAATGAAGTATGGTTTAACCAAAACATACTTTAGAAGTAAAGAAAGGGTTCATCGAGAATTAACCCTTCTTTATGCGTGTATGAACTTAAAGAAGTTTGCCTATCATCATAAAATAGGTAATTCTCATTCTTCAATAGACAAGGCAAAAACATGCATTAATTCTGCTTTTGAACAAATAAAAAGACAAATAAGTAAAATTTATACCTATTTGTCAACAGTCTGAAGTAAGTTATTTAAAACTTACTTGATTTTTCTTAATAGTATTTTTTATAAAATGCCTACTACCATCAGGTTTAATTATATATTCAGCGCTCATCGCTACATATGGATTTTCTGGATCAATAACAGTAAGAATCATAGTTATTTGAATACCAACTAAACCAGTACCTGCAGTATTTTTAACATTCGAATATTTTTCTTTATGTTCAATATATTTATTAGAGAAGCCCATAGCTATTAATTCATTTACTGCTTTAGTGTATTCTTTGCCAACAACTGTATTAATTTGATTATAAGAACCATTTGGATTAACAGCACAATTATTATTAATTAAATTAACAGATAGAATAAAATCAGTATTATAATTAGCATCTCCATAAGCACATGAACTACTTCCCTTTTCTCTAACAACCACTTCAACACTAGCACTCTTTCCACCAGCTGTAGCTGTAATTGTAGTAGTACCAACTTTTACTCCTGTTATTTTGCCATTAGAAACAGTTGCAATACTAGAATTTTTACTACTCCAAGTTACATTTTTATTAGTCGCATTACTTGGATTAATTGATGCTACAACATTTTTACTTTCACCGATAACTAAGTTAATCTTTTTATAGTTAAGTGATACTGATTTAACAGATATATCTCCTGGATTTACTGGTCCTGGAGGATTACTAGATCCATTCTTATTCCATTTAGCAACCAAAGTAATATTTCTATTTATTCCTGCTGAGAAATCATATTTACTATTACCCAAATACCAGCCTGCAAAAGTATAGCCATCACGAGTTGGAGCAGTTGGTTCACTAACAGTATTACCTTCTGGAACTTTAACTTCACTTACATTAGTTCCTCCATTACTATCAAATTTAACTATAAACATCGCTGATTCTGCTTGTAAAATTTTTAATACAGCTTCAATTGGTTGAGTCTTGTTTTCAAAATTATCAAATGCCACGATTTTAACTTTATACTCCCCAGGATCTGTAAACTTAGAATAATCTATTAAATTACCAGAATCATCAGTATCTTGATCATAAAATGCTGTATTACAGAATCCTGACGCATCTGAACAATATGACACAAAATCTTCTACACTATAAGTATTACCTTGATATATTTCTACATCTTTTAAAGCAAGTGAAGGAGCTAATGTATCATTAACAATTAATTTAACTGTATATTCTTTGTCTTGAATAGTAATAGTAATACCATAAATAGCTACAGAATTTAATTTTTTATCAACGCAAATAAAATCATCAATATTGGCACCATTATTCATTTGCTCAATTTCTTCATCAGAACACATACTATTATCATAACCTACTTCAAAATCTTCAGGATACTCAATCTTTATACTCTTAGTATCAATATTTTCTAGTTTACTAAAATAGTCAACTACATCAGGAACTACACTTCCAGCTTCTAAAACTAATTCTTCTTTTAATTCAAAAACTGGCTCCCCTCCTACATTACCAGGTTTTTTAGGTTTCTTATTAGCCATTACTAGTATTATTAAAACCAAGATAAAAACTAAAGCTACTGTACCCACAATCAACCATTTGATTTTATCATTCTTACCATATTTTTTATTAAAGCTCTCATCAAAAATAAATCTTTTCTTCATGATATCCACCCTTATTTTAACTATATCATAATTCTAACATTTTTTTTTAACTTTTACTAGCCTTAATTCAAAATACTTACATTTTTAACATTAGATTTAACTATCAAATTTAAACAATAATAATAAGCACATAAAAACCCAGCTTAAACTGGGCTTATTCTATTCATCTTTTAATGCTTCTTCAAGTTCTTCTTTAGTCATTTTAGTATAACCTTTAATACCTTTTTCTTTTGCTTTACTCTTTAGTTCCTCCAAAGAATCATCTTCTTCATTTTTATCAGGTATATATTTACCAGTTTTAACTAAAGAATCAATTTGTTCTTTAGTTAAAGTTTCATGTTCTACTAAAGTATCAGCAAGAAGCATAACTAAATCTTTATTTTTCTTTAAAATTTCTTTAGCTTTATTATAGCATTCTTCAACAATCTTACGAACTTCTTCATCAATTTCATGGGCTACTTTATCAGAGAAATTCTTAGTTTTACCATAATCACGACCTAAGAATACACCTTCACTTTTTTGTTCATATTGTACAGGGCCTAAATCACTCATACCATATTCTGTTACCATTGCACGAGCTATATTAGTAGCTCTTCTAAAGTCATCACTAGCACCAGTAGTAATTTCATTTAAGAACATTTCTTCACTAACACGACCACCAAGTAATCCTGTAATTTGGGCTTCTAGTTCATTTCTAGTTAAAATAGCTATTTTTTCTTCACGAGGAAGCATCATAGTATAACCACCAGCCATACCACGTGGGATGATAGTTATTTTATGAACTTCATCAGCATCTTCTAACTTAATACCAATAACAGCATGACCTGATTCATGAATAGCAACTAAACGCTTTTCTTTATCAGTAATTTTACGACTTACCTTAGCAGGTCCCATTAAAACTCTATCAGTAGCTTCATCTATTTCATCCATAGTAATAGCTTCTTTATCACGACGAACAGTTAAAAGTGCAGCTTCATTAAGAAGGTTCTCTAAATCAGCTCCACTAAAGCCTGGAGTTCTAAGACTTAAGTTTTTAATATTAACATCTGGAGCCAATATTTTATTACGAGCATGAACTTTTAATATTTGTTCACGTTCATTAGCATCTGGCAAGCTAACAGTTACTTGACGATCAAATCTTCCCGGACGAAGTAAAGCAGGATCTAGCACGTCAGGTCTATTAGTAGCAGCCATAATGATTATTCCTTCATTTTCTCCAAACCCGTCCATTTCTGTTAATAATTGGTTTAAAGTTTGTTCACGTTCATCATGTCCTCCACCAAGACCAGTACCTCTTTGACGTCCTACAGCATCAATTTCATCAATAAAGATTAGACAAGGAGCACTTCTCTTAGCATCTTTAAACATTTCACGAACACGACTAGCACCTACACCTACAAATAGTTCCACAAAATCTGAACCACTTATATAGAAGAAAGGCACATTAGCTTCTCCCGCAACTGCACGAGCAAGTAAAGTTTTGCCTGTTCCTGGAGGGCCTACTAATAAAACACCTTTTGGAATTCTTGCTCCAAGTTTTTGAAACTTCTTAGGATTTTTTAAGAAATCAATTAATTCTTTAACTTCTTCTTTTTCTTCTTTTAAACCAGCTACATCACTAAATTTAGCTTGATGTTTATCATCACTAAGTTTAGCTCTTGATTTACCAAAATCCATAGAACCTTTATTAGAACTAGCAAGTTTACTAAATAATACATAAGCAAGTATACCAATAAATACTAAAGGTACAATTTGTACTATAATATAAACTAATTGACTAGCCCCAGGATCTGATACTGTTTCATATTCTTTTATATTCATTGTATTTGCATAATTAACAACGCTATCAATTTCAGCTTCAACAATTTTAGCTTCAAATGATTCATTAGTTTTATAATCTTTTAATTTACCACGAATATAATAAACAGACTCACTTGATTTAGGCATAATCTTAATTTCTGTAACCTTAGAATCTTTTAATGCTTGTAAAAGTTCTCCTGTTTTAAGTTCATTAACTTTATTAGTTCCCATACTTAGTATAAAAAATACCCCAGCAACAACTAATATTAAAACAAAATAAGGAAAAAAGCTTTTAACTGCATTATTCTTTTTTAAATCTTTTTTAATATTCATTTTATTCCTCCTCATATAAAAGTATTATATCATAAATTCCATTACTTTCCACATCAAATTTTGATTTTTTTACACCAGTTACCCAAAGTATTCTATTTTTACTATCTGTAACAATAGGTATATCATTTCTTTTAAGTATTGGCACTTTAGAATCTATTAAAATATCTTTAACTTTTTTACTTCCCTTTAAGTTTTTAACTTCCATTTTATCGCCATCTCTTCTACTTCTAACAATTAAAGGAAGTTCTATATCTTTACTATTTAATCTTATTACATAATTACTTTTAGAATCACTATTATTAATTTTTTTAATAATACCATTTGGTACATAAATAGTATCATTTAATTCATAATAAAACTCATTACTAACCTTTCCGTTAATAAATTTTAACACATCATATTCCTTAACAGCAACAATTTTATTTGGTAGATTAACCCTTAAATTACTTTTATCACTCTTAACTAAATTTATAATTAAATCTGTATGTTTACCACTTATTAAAAATAAATCATTAGGATACCACAAACTAAGTTCATACTCTATTACTCTTTGAAGTAAAAAACTATCTAATTCTTTTAGTTTACTAATAGACAAACCATCATTTAATTTTAAATCATCAATTATTTTTAGCACAAAACTATTAATAAAGCTATTCGCTTTATCAAGCTCTTCACTAAATTTTAAAAACTTCAAATGAACATTCTTATCTTCACTCTTTAAAAATGGTAAACAATCTAATCTATATCTATTACGCGTATAATCTCGCGAATAATTAGATTTATCGATAAAATATTTTAAATGATTATTATCCATATATTCTAATATTTCACTTTTAGTTAAAGTAATAAGAGGTCTAACTAATTTAAAATTATTCATATCTATTTCTTTTTTAAAACCACTATACCCTTTTAAACTACTACCTCTAACAATTCTCATGAGTATTGTTTCCATTAAATCATCGGCGTGATGAGCAGTCATTAAATAGTTTGCATTATATTTACAGATTAATTCGTTAAAGAAAGCATATCTCTTTACTCTAGCTTCATTTTCTAAATTATCGTGATTATATTCTTTAATTTCCATATATTCATAAATTAAACCTTTATCTAAAGCAAAAGACTTAACAAACTCTGCTTCTTCTTCACTTTCACTTCTTAACTTATGATTTACATGAGCTACAACAATTTTAACATCAAATTTACAAAGTAAATTAAGAAGACACATCGAATCAGGCCCTCCAGACGTCGCCACGACAACAACCTGATTATTAGATAATAATTTCTCTAAATAGATAATAATATCTTTCATACAATTTCCTCGCCATATTATTTTAGCAAATAACAAAGTAAATAGCAACAAAAAAGAAATCTAAATATACAAGATTTCTTCATTATTAACTATCATTGTCTTTCTAATTTTTATATATAATTTTACATTATCTAAAGATGTACAAGGAAATCCAATTTTATTATTAACTATTTTATAACTACATAAACAAGATAATAATATAGCATCATCAAAATAAGTATTATAAAAGTTACCATATCTAATTAATATTAAATAAGATGGATAATTTTCTTTCAATAAAATATATCTATCAACTAACTTAATATACTTAAAACAAGTATATCAAAAGAATATACGTTTGTCAATCGAATATTCGCATCGATTTCAAATTATGCAATTTCCTATTAGATAAAAAAAGAATTAAATACTAATTCTAATTCAAAGGATTACTTTTATTAAGTATTGATTCTATACTATGTTCTACTGCTCTAATATTAAATCTTAAAACATCATTTTCTTCAATACTAGCTCTTTTCATAACATAATCTAAAAAATCAAGACCACTAGCTAAATCAAAAGAACCATTTTGTTTTAAAAAACCAAAATATTCAAATAACATATTAGCTAAAGTTTCATTAAAAGAAGATAAAGTATTATCATCTTGAACAACACCTATCCCATGAATATTAGCTATAAAAGGATTAAGTGGTTCTAATAAATCTTTTAAAATGAAATTATTATTACAATAATCAATAAAAGGTTTTACATCTGCCTTTTTATAAAATCTAATAACGATCCCTTCATTAGAAGATTTAACATGAAACTTAACAGTAGCCATTATATTATTACGAATAAGATATAAGAAAATAGTTTTTAAAGCACTAATTATATATTCATATTTAGTAGGAAAATATACTTTATAAGCTTCTAAGTAATCAGCTTTTTTATCAGTATAAAAACCTATATAATGTGTAGTATTTTCATTACTCCCCAATTTTCTTTCATCAAATTTAACTAAAGAATTATTTAAAGAATTTAAAAAATCTTGATAAAACTTTTCAATATCATTAACTAAAGATTTATCTTTTTTTATTCCCAAATACTTTAACATATAATAAAAATCATCTTTACTAAAATCTTTTTCATTTTTATTTTGTTCATTAACAACTACTTTTATAAAATCATTAATACTCATAAATAGCTACCTCCAACATAAAATATAGTTCTCTATAATAATTAAATTATATATTATTTTAATTTAAAAGTATAGATTTTTTCTAAAAAATTTATAAAAAAACTTATAGTTTAAAACTATAAATTTTCTATTATCCAGCATATAAATCTGTTCTTGAATTAAAACGCCAACCCACTACATTTTTCATACCTGGTGGTGGTATTAAAACATTTGCTGTTTTAACATATCCCCCATACCAACCATTTTGTACTCCATAATGTAAATGCGCACCTGTTGTACAACCATCATATCCTCCATGAGCTTTGGAAGTTGAATATCCTCCAACATAACCTATTACAGTATTTTGAGTAACAATATCCCCAACTTTAACATTATATTTTAATAAATGCAAATAATATGTTGTATATTTTTTACCATTAACTGTAACATCTATATAAACTTTATTACCCCCACAGCTACTTCTAGAAATAATACCAGATACCTTACCTGCTGCTGATGCATATACTGGAGTTCCTTCACTAGCACCAATATCTATACCACTATGGAATGAATAAGGTTTACCCGTAATTGGGTCAGTACGATAACCAACTTTACTTGTTATAACCCCTTTAGTAAGTGGTTGTAACCATTGACCATTGTAAGGTATTTTTGAACAAGTACTTACTTTTATATTATCAGCACCACTACCAACTTCTTTAATACACATTGCTTTATTCTTCTCATAATTATCACGAGCCATTTCAACTTGTTTATCAATACCTTCATTAAGTTCGGCAATATCATCAATATCACTATTGAGTTTTGCAACAGCCGATTGATAAGAACCAATTTTAGCAGTTAATTCTTTTTGTTTTTCTTCAAGTTCTTTTTTCAATTTTTCATTTTTATCAATTTCTGTTTCCAAGTTATCAAGTGTAACTTGAATATAATCACTTACTTGTTTTATCGCTTCTATTCTTGTAACTAATTCTGTCATACTAGAAGAACCAGTTACATATTCTACATAAGCATTTTTATTTTGAACTTGTTGCATATAAACAAGTACTTTTTCTGATTCTTTTTTATTTTCTTCAATTGCTTGATTAGATTCAGTAATTTTAAGCTGCGCCTCTTCTTCAGCTGCTTCTGCGATAGTTAACTCATCTCTAGTTTGAGATATCGCTGCTTCTTTCTCTTTTATTTCATTTTTAGCTTGCTCAGTCTTATTATCATTAGCGCGCTTTTCAGCAAGTAATTCTTCATATTGTTTTCTATAATCTCCAAGAGTTTCTAAGTCTCTTTCAGTTGCATAAGCCATTTCTGGACTTATTATAAATGTTAAAGAAATAACTAATACTAAACTAAGTCTTAATATATATTCTAATTTTTTCATCATATTTTCAAATACTTTCTAACCGCTCTAGCTGAACCAAACATACCTACTAAAGCTCCTATAACAAGTAAAATAATTGATGTATAAAAAACAAATGGGAATGGTTTAACCAGCTCCACAATACTAAATGTAGCGGAACTACCAAGCTTTTCATATAAAATAAAATAACCATAAACTGTCACTATCATTGGAATAAATGACCCCACAACTCCTAATAAGAATCCTTCAAATACAAAAGGTAATCTAATTGAAGTATTTGAGCTTCCAACAAGTCTCATTATATCAATCTCACTTCGTCTTGAGAAAATTGTTAACTTAATCGTATTACTAATTAAAAATGCTGTTACAACAACTAAAGCAATAACCATTCCGATAGTAGCTGTTTTAATAATATTAAATGCTGAAATAATCTCTTCAACCATACCCTCACCATAATCAGCACTTTGAACACCATCAATTTTTCTTATCTCTCTAGTTGTTGGTGCTAAATCTTTAACATCTTTAACTTTAACTACAAACGAATCAAGTAAAGGATTAGTATCTAAATTATCAAGAGTTACTTCTAAAGTTTCTGAATATTGTTTCATTTCTAATTTCCATTCTTCTTTACTTTTAAACTCAACATTATCCACAACATCAATTTTTTTAATACTAGATTCAATATTATTAATTTGTTCATCAGTAGCATCACGACTAGCATAAACTACAATAGTAAGTTCTTTTTCCATAGATTTAGTTACATAATTAACATTAACAGTAACTACAATAGCTATAGCTACTAATATTAAAGTTATAGTCGTACAAAGAACACTAGCAATACTTAAACTAAAATTTCTAAAAACACTTTTAAATGAATCTCTAATTGAATTCTTTAATATTCTAAACGCTTTCACTTGTTCTAAAACTTCCTTTCTCATAATCTTTAGATAGCAAACCACTATCAAGAACAAGAACTCTTCTCTTCATTCTTTTAACTATATCAAGGTCATGAGTAGCCATAATAATTGTAGTTCCAAGATTTTTATTAATTGTATCTAAAACTTCCATAATTTCTTTTGAAGTATTAGCATCCAAGTTACCTGTAGGTTCATCACAAATAAGCAGTTTAGGATCATTTACTATAGCTCTAGCTATACAAACTCTTTGTTGTTCTCCCCCAGATAACTCATTAGGAAAACTTCTAATTTTATCTTTTAGCCCAACATGCTCTAAAGCTTTTAAAACTTTAGGACGAATTTCACTATTTTTCATACCAATACATTCTAAAGCAAAAGCTACATTTTCATATACCGTAAGTTTAGGTAACAATTTAAAATCTTGAAAAACAATCCCTAGTTTTCTTCTAAGTTTATAAACAGTTCTATTTCTT
>Ga0137297_11308_pt1 | contig 14784 bp, 14 predicted proteins | sample RamsorincwithD2O_FD_97191 | JGI IMG/M metagenome (GOLD analysis project Ga0137297, IMG submission 97191) | Mouse cecal microbial communities from Vienna, Austria - Mucin amended with D2O | ecosystem: Host-associated > Mammals > Digestive system > Large intestine > Cecum | place: Austria: Vienna... | reverse complement strand
GAAGCTTCAGAAAAGAATCGGGGAAGGAGCTGGTCTGTGCCCAGAGCCAGGTGTGCCATGATTTTCGGATGGTAAAAGCAGAGTATGAAAGATCACTGGAACGTCTGTATCAGCTTCACATGCCGCCGGATACAAGGAGGCTGTACAAATCCCTTTGCAATGACACAGCATTAAAAGCGGCTCTGGAAGACAGGGACAGGCAGGTGATCCTGTGGAGCCTGAAAAACTGGATGGTACAGATTGACAAGACACAGGAGGAGGACAGGATGCGGCTGCTTAAACGGCTGATTTACTGCATAAGCATCTATTTTTCAGAGCTTGGGGTTTCAGTCCGGACTATCAGCCGGCTGTATGATTTCGGTGCGGAGGCTTCCTGTGAAGAGGTGAAGGAGCGGATTATCTCCTTTGTGCAGTCAGAATTTTTAAAGGAAACCCAGAGCCAGGGGAGGAACGCCCATCTGTGCCGGGAGGTGGCCAACTATATCAGCAAAAATTATTCCGATGAAATTACACTGAATGATCTGGCTGACCGGTTTTATATTTCTCCCAACTATCTGGGAACGCTGTTTAAGAAAAATCTGGGGATGGGGATCCGGGAGTATCAGACCACCATACGGCTGGAGCAGGCGGATGTGCTGATCGCCAGCAGGAAATTTAAATTGTATCAGGTGGCGGAAATGGTGGGGTATCCGAATTATGAGTATTTCAGAAAGATTTATTGCAGGTACAGGGGGAAGAATCCGTCGGAATGAGACGGGGGCAGTTGCGATACGGAGATACCTATATCGGTTAATACCGCCTTGGGGACATCATAGGGCATGGCGTACCGCTGGGACAGGTAGCGCATGGATGCGCCCATCTCCCCGTCGGGGCCGCCGTACTGGCTCATAATAAACTGCGCGATTTTCGGGTTGCTCTGGCTGATATTTACCGGATACTGAAGCCGTTTCTCATAATTCCACATACGTTAGTTTCCTCCTTCCCATGGCCATTTGCCTGTCACCCAGGTCCAGTAGTTATCGGATTTCACCTGATCCACCAGGAGAGGGCCGTAGCTTGCCTGGTAGGCGTTCATTGCGTTGAGCCGGGCATTGGCAACTGAGTGATAATAGTTTAAGGCTGCCTGGTCGCAGGGATGGGTATCCAGATAGAGGAGGACGTCATCCATGGCAAAGCTGGCCTGGTTAATCATATCCATAAGCTGGTCGCGGTTCATATTCATTATCTGATACACCTCCCCATCATAAACGGCAAATCCAGATCCGGGAAAATGGTTCCCCGGTTAAAGCCCTGTTCCAGCGGATAGGTCTGCTGCCACTGCTGCCACGGAATGTATCCCATGCCTACGGGATACTGTTCCATGCCGCCGGGGGCGGTGTTGGGGCAGTTGAAGCTGTACCCGTTTGCGGGCATAGAGGTCTGGGGGCCCGGGGCGGGCGATTGTGCAGCGGATGTCTGCCTCGCAGTCGGCTGTGCCATGGAGGGCTGTGTCACAAAGGGCTGGGGCGGCTGTGAAGGACAGGGGCATGATTGGTTCATATAAGCATAACCCATGAAAATGTGGTCTCCTTTCAAGAAGAGGTAAATATAATAATAGTTTATGCCTTGGGGCGGGGGGTGTGCATAAGAGATTGCATAGGGGCCGCTGGGCAATGTTATTAAGTTAACGCTTTGGTATTTAAGAAATCGTGGAAGGTCCGCCCGGAGAGCGAATGATATTGTTTTCTCCTGGGCACGCTCGCGCTTCGGTGAACACTTGGCGAGGTCTTTTCGAGCCTAGTGTGAACACATACCTGGAGGGTGACGTGAAGGTCTCCGCTCCGCTCCGGTCGTTGCTGAACAAGTGCCACTGGCACTTAGCAACGTAGCGGTACATAAGGCGCTAAAGGACAGCGCCTAAGTACCGACGGTCTTCAAGTACCCTGGAGAAAACAATATCATTCGCTCTCCGGGCTATGTTATCTCGAAATGTCAAGTATTATCTAAATGCCCTCTCCCAGCTACGTTATCGCTGACGGCAAAAGTTTGTTTATGTGGCTTTGATTCCTGGATTGTTAGTGTATTTTATAAATAACATAAGATATATTAATTTTTCTTATGATACATGATGTGGTATGATGATATCAGTAAGAAAATGTGCTTTCTAAGTCTTGCCTTGATGGATTTTATGATGGAAACCAGGCTTGAAAGCAGATGCAGAAGGGCTTCTCAATTTAAATAAGGAGGAAAAGTCATGGGTGTTAAGAGGATTTATGTGGAAAAGAAACCGGAATTTGCCGTGAAGGCTCATGAACTTAAGGAAGAGATTGGCAGTTATCTTGGGATTGACACCGTAAAGGGTGTCAGGGTCTTGATTCGTTATGATATTGAAAATCTTTCGGAGGAAATCTACAGGGCAGCGCTGGGGACTATTTTTTCGGAACCGCCGGTGGATACCCTGTATGAGGAAACATTTCCCATGGAAGCAGGGGACACCGTATTTTCTGTGGAATACCTGCCGGGGCAGTTTGACCAGAGGGCTGATTCTGCGGAACAGTGTGTGAAGCTGTTGAAGGAGGATGAGGAGCCGGTGATCCGCTCGGCTGTCACTTACGTGATTTCCGGAACCCTGACAGAGGAGCAGGAGGGGGCGGTCAAATCCTTCTGCATCAACCCGGTGGATTCCAGGGAGACAGGCAGCGAGAAGCCGAAAACCCTGGTGGCGGAGTTTGAGACTCCGGCGGATGTGAAGATATTTGACGGTTTCTGCCGGTTTGACGAAAAGACATTGCAAGAGCTTTACGGCTCCCTGAACCTGGCTATGACTTTTAAGGATTTTCAGCATATACAGAAGTATTTTGCAGGGGAAGAGAAGAGGGATCCGTCTATGACGGAGATTCGTGTTCTGGATACCTACTGGTCTGACCACTGCCGCCACACCACCTTCCAGACCGAATTAAAAGACGTGACATTTACGGATGGAGATTACAGAGCGCCTATTGAGGAGACATACAGACAGTACCTGGCGGACAGGGAGGAGCTTTACAAAGGCCGGGACGACAAGTTTGTGTGTCTGATGGATCTGGCTCTTCTGGCAATGAAAAAGCTGCGTAAGGAAGGAAAGCTGGAGGATCTGGAGGAGTCAGAAGAGATCAATGCCTGCAGCATCGTGGTTCCTGTGGAAATCGACGGAGGGACAGAAGAGTGGCTTATTAACTTTAAGAACGAGACCCACAACCATCCTACGGAGATTGAACCCTTCGGCGGTGCGGCCACCTGTCTTGGGGGCGCCATCCGGGATCCGCTTTCTGGCCGTACGTATGTGTACCAGGCTATGCGTATCACCGGAGCGGCTGACCCAAGAAAATCACTGAAAGAAACGCTTCATGGGAAGCTGCCGCAGAAGAAGATTGTCACCGGAGCCGCCAGCGGATACAGCTCCTACGGCAACCAGATCGGTCTGGCAACCGGGTATGTAAAGGAAGTCTATCACCCTGATTATGCGGCAAAGCGCATGGAGATCGGTGCGGTCATGGGGGCTGCTCCCAGGAAGAATGTGATCCGGGAGACTTCTGACCCGGGAGATATCATTATTTTGTTAGGTGGACGGACAGGCAGGGACGGCTGCGGCGGCGCTACCGGATCCTCCAAGGTTCACACGGAAGCTTCCATCGAGACCTGCGGGGCAGAGGTACAGAAGGGAAATGCGCCTACGGAGAGAAAGATTCAGAGGCTGTTCTACCGGCCGGAGGTGAGCCGGCTGATCCGCAAGTGCAATGACTTCGGTGCAGGCGGCGTGTCTGTGGCGATCGGGGAGCTGGCGGCAGGGCTTCGGATCGATCTGGATAAGGTTCCGAAAAAGTATGCGGGCCTGGACGGCACGGAGATCGCTATCTCCGAGTCTCAGGAGCGTATGGCCGTGGTGGTAAATCCAAAGGATGTGGATGCATTTTTAGGCTATGCGGCGGAGGAGAACCTGGAGGCCGTGGCAGTGGCGGTGGTGACAGAAGAGCCCAGGCTTTTGATGAGCTGGCGGGGAAAGACCATCGTAGATATCAGCCGGGCATTTCTGGATACCAACGGAGCCCATCAGGAGGCCTCTGTGATTTTGCGTGTGCCTGACAGGGAAGGCAATCCATTTGGGAAACGGGAAGATATTCCGGATGTGAAGAAGAGCTGGCTGGAGACCTTAAAGAACTTAAACGTATGTTCTCAGAAAGGCCTGGTGGAAATGTTTGACGGCTCCATCGGCGCAGGCTCTGTGTTTATGCCCTACGGTGGGAAATATCAGCTGACAGAGACCCAGGCCATGGTGGCCAAGCTTCCGGTTCTTAAGGGGAAAACGGATACGGTGACTATGATGAGCTATGGCTTTGACCCTTATCTGTCCAGCTGGAGCCCATTCCATGGTTCTGTCTATGCAGTGGTTTCTTCCGTGGCGAAGATTGCGGCAGCAGGCGGAGACTGCCGGAAAATCCGGTTTACCTTCCAGGAATATTTTCAGAGGATGACAGAGGATCCGGCCCGCTGGAGCCAGCCTTTTACGGCGCTTTTAGGCGCGTATCAGGCACAGCTGGGACTGGGGCTTCCCTCTATCGGCGGAAAGGACAGCATGTCCGGAACCTTCTACGAGGAGCAGCATGGGGAAATCAATGTGCCGCCTACCCTGGTTTCCTTCGCGGTGGATGTAGCCAGCCACAAGGACATCATTACACCGGAGTTTAAAAAGCCGGGCAGCAAAATTGTGGTATTTAAGATTGAGAAGGATGAGTATGACCTGCCGGTATATGACCGGATGCTGGAAGGATACGGGAAGCTGCAGGATGACATTAAGGCAGGAAAGATTGTTTCCGCTTATGCGGTGGAGGGCCACGGACTGGCGGAGGCTGTCAGCAAAATGGCCTTTGGCAACAAGCTGGGAGTGAAAATTGAGCATCATGTAGATCCCAGAGATTTCTTTGCGCCGGGATGGGGCAATCTTGTGTGTGAGGTGCCGGATGGGAAGGTGGGAGAGCTGTCCATTTCCTATACCGTAATCGGTGAAGTGACGGATAAGGGGGTATTTGAATACGGCAATACCAGGATTTCCATGGAGGAGGCTCTGGAGAGCTGGACAGGAACATTGGAATCTGTATTTCCTACAGAGTCCGGAGTAAAACAGACAGAGATTCCTTCAAAAGAATACGATACAAAAGATATCTATATCTGCAGACATAAGGTGGCAAAGCCCAATGTGTTCATTCCGGTATTCCCGGGAACCAACTGTGAGTATGACAGCACCAAAGCGTTTGAGCGGGCAGGGGCCAATGTGGTTACCAAAGTGTTCAGGAATTTAAGTGGGAAAGATATCAGGGAGTCTGTGGATGAGTTTAAGAAGGAGATCGAAAAGGCCCAGATCATCATGTTCCCAGGGGGCTTTTCCGCAGGGGACGAGCCGGAAGGCTCTGCCAAATTCTTTGCCACCGTATTCCGCAATGAGGTGATAAAGGAAGAGATTGAGAAGCTTCTGAATCAGAGGGACGGCCTGATGCTTGGCATCTGCAACGGATTCCAGGCCCTGATTAAGCTGGGGCTGGTGCCGGAAGGCGCCATTGTACAGCAGCGCCCGGATTCCCCTACCCTTACCATGAACCATATCGGACGGCATATTTCCAAGATGGTTTATATTAAGGTGGTGACAAACAAGTCTCCGTGGCTGGCAGGCGCCGATTTAGGCGGTGTGTACTGCAATCCGGCTTCCCACGGCGAGGGCCGGTTCGTAGCCAATGAGCAGTGGTTAAAGAAGCTGTTTGACAACGGACAGGTAGCTACCCAGTATGTGGACGACAAGGGAAATCCTACCATGGATGAGTTCTGGAATCCCAACGGTTCCTACATGGCCATCGAGGGCATCACCAGCCCGGACGGCCGGATCCTGGGCAAGATGGCGCATTCGGAGCGGCGGGGAGAAGCCGTAGCCATGAACATCTGCGGGGAACAGGATATGAAAATTTTTGAAAGCGGCGTGAATTATTTTAGATAAATATTTTCCCACAAAACCGGGCATGCTAATCCTGTAGTTCCATTTATGCAGCGATGCATGAGATTAAATTACAGGAGGACCAGACATGACAAAACTGGATTGTAATGTAAAGAATTGTATTCACAACGCGGACAACTGCTGCTGCAAGCAGGCCATCGTGGTAGACGGAAAAAGTGCAAAGGACTGCTGCGACACCTGCTGCGGCAGCTTTGACGAGAACAAGGACGGGGCATTTACCAACCTGTTCAAGACACCGGAGAAACGCCTGCAGATTGATTGCGAGGCGGTAAACTGTATTTACAATGAGCAGCGCCACTGCCAGGCAGAGCATGTGGGAATCGCAGGAAACGGGGCGTCACAGGCAGGACAGACCGAGTGTTCCACATTTAAGATGCGGTAGGAGCACAGGGAAACTGGTGGAAGAGAATGAAAAACAGACCGGGGAGCGGACTTAGGTCCGCTCCCCGGTCTGTTTTTGGGATTTGGCCAGCTACGCCTTATTGGCATTCTCCTTTTTAATCACCTTTAAAATATAAGTACTTAAGAAGAAGCCGATTACAGCAAAAACTGCCATTGTGATGAATACAATCCGATAACCGGCCAGCCCTTCATAATGATCCAGAATTGCTCCATAAACAGCATACATGAACGCTCCAGGCAGATAGCCGACGAAGGAGCCGATGGACATGGCAGAGCCGGTGATGTCCCGGGGCACATTTACTTCATCCATAGGAGCGAAAAATACGGCGCGCATACTGAATACAAAAGCACTGATAGTAAGCGTGACAACCATTCCCAGGATGACTCCCATCTGCTGGTGGGGCAGGAGGGAGAAGAGGACGAGGGCAGCTGCCACAAGGACGAAGCAGATTCGCAGATACTTTGTGGCGGAGTGCAGAATCTTATCAGTGACAAAGCCGCCGATAGGCCCTCCTAACATTTTCAGGCCGTACTGATTGATAACGCCGTATACGCCTACCAGGACGGCTGGAATCGCATAGGCCTCGCTTAAGAACGGGATGAAGTAGGTCAGTCCGCAGTATACGCTGTAGACGAAAAATACATCGAGAGAAGCCAGCCAGATGTTTTTATTTTTCAGCGCACGCATAATGGTGCCTTCTGATGTTTTCTCTTTGGTGTGTTCTTTTTCAACAGATTCTTTCTCCTGTGCTTTATCTGGTTCTAACAGGAAATAAGCAATAATGGCAATAACGCCTGGTACGATGGCATAGAACAGGATAGCGGCACGCAGGCCTGCTTCAAGAATACCGAACATCCGTCCCTGTTCATCTTTGTTTCCAAGCAGACGGACAGTTTTCAGCATGGTAGGCCAGTACAGCATATCGGCGAAGACCGCCAGCAGACAGTAAATCAGAAGGAATACCGGATAAGACGGGAATGTGGAAAGCCACAGGCCGCACAGGCAGATACCGGCCAGGGAGGCAGGTATCATAATCTTCTTGGATATCCGGTCAACCACCAGGATTGCGGCCAGGAATCCAAATGTGGAGATCCATCCGGCAATACTTACCGCTCCGCCAATCTGCGTGTGGGAGAGTCCCATAAATTCCTGCATGGGAACGTAAAATGCATCTTTCATAAATCCCAGTTTGTAAATGGTTCCGGCTCCCAGCATCAGGGCGCCGAAGGATATCCATTTTTTATCCAGTCCTTTTTTGGTTTGTTCAGCCATGTTTGTCACCTCGTATATTATATTTGCCGTTTTTTGCCGGCCTGTGGGGGATGGATTTAACAAAAAGGAGAGAGGCTATGCTGTTAGAACAACGTCAGGAAGAAATCGTTCAATTATTGATGAAAGAAAAAAGTGTTAAGACAAGCACGCTGTGCGGTATGTTTTCTGCTTCGAGGGAAACGATCCGCCGGGATTTGGAAGCCTTGGAAGGGCGGGGAATGCTGAAGCGGATTCACGGAGGGGCCATGCGGATGGATTCTTCCCCGGACAGCGCCCCGGCTTACACGTCCTTTGACCAGAGAAAGACAGAACATTCCCAGAGCAAAGAGAAGGTGGCACTGGAGGCCGCCGACCATATTGCGGAGGGGCAGGTGATTGCCTTGGACTGTGGAACCACTTCCCATGAACTGGCCAGAGTGATTAAAAACCGTTTCCGTAAGCTTACTGTGGTTACCAATTCTTTGATTATCGCCAACGAGCTGGCTGATGCGGAGGGGATCTCACTGATTTCAACCGGAGGTATTTATAACCCGGAGGAAAAAGCATATTTTTCAGATATGGCGACACTGATTTTATCACATATCAATATTGATATTTTATTTCTTACGACCTGCGGAATATCTGCAAATCGCGGAATTACGTATCAGCGGATGGAGGATTTGGTGGTACAGAATAAATTTATGGAAGCCTCCGATGAGACCATTGTGATTGCAGACAGCTCGAAGCTGGGTGAGAACTCTCTTGTCCGAATGTGCGGAATCGAGCAGGTGTCGATGATTATTACGGATGCTTCTGCATCTGCAGAACAGGTTGCCGCCTTTGAAGAAGCAGGAATACATGTGGTGATTTCCAGAAAATAAGAAAATATGGATGCAATATGTAATGGAGGAAAAAACGATGAGTGTACAAGCTGAAATGCCTAGTGTTCTTTTGGTTTCCATAGATGCCCTGAAACCGGAATTTGTCTTTGAACAGAAACGCCTGGGAGTGGAACTGCCGGTGATTACCCGTTATTTTGTGGAGAACGGACTGACTGCGAAAAACGGAATGAAAAGCGTGTTTCCCACCTTTACGTATCCGTGCCATCAGAGTATGATTACCGGAACCAACCCGGCCGCCCACGGAATTGTGAACAATGGGATATTTGACCCTGAAGGAAAGCATATGGGAGCGTGGCACTGGTTTGCCAATGAAAAGGTAACAACATTGTGGGAGGCCGCCAGGGAACATGGTTACTGTTCGGCAAGCACTGCATTTCCTACCTCAGTAGGCGCAAAGGGAGATTACATTGCCCCTGAATTCTGGTGGGACGGCTCTGAACTGGACAGCCGGTTTATCGACGCGGTGGCAAAGCCCCAGGGGCTGATTCGGGAGATGGAGAAAGAGATTGGAACGTACGCAGGGGGACTTGATTTGTCGGATGGCGGCGATGCCCAGAGAGGAAAAGCAGCGCTGTGGATGCTGAAAAATAAGCTTGCGCCCTGTAAAGGGAAACAGCCGTTTTTCCTTTCCGCCTATTTTGCAAGCTTTGATGAAAGCGCCCATCAGAACGGGGTATACAGCAGGGAGGCGGCGGAAAGCCTGGAGGATGAAATGGGTAGGGGTATTGGTGGCTGTGCTCTTGTTTATCCAGAACGCCGGCGCCACGCTGATTCAGTCCAATACGATTTCCGGAGTGGCAAAGGAAGCATTTTTCCTGCCTCATGAAGCAACGGGAGTCCTTCTGGCTGTGGTGATGACCTTTGTAATCAGCGGAGGCTTCCAGCACCTGGTTTACACGGCGGAAAAGATTGTGCCGATTATGGCAGGCATGTATGTCCTGTGCGGGCTGATTGTTTTGGTGCTGCGCATGCCACGGCTTCCGGCAGTGTTGGAATCTATTATCCAGGGGGCATTTACTCTGAAGGCCGGAACAGGCGCGGCGGTTGGACTGACCATGAAGGAGGCCATGCGCTTTGGAGTTGCCAGAGGCTTGTATTCCAACGAGGCGGGGGAAGGATCGGCAGCGGTTATCCATTCTTCTGCACAGGTGGATCATCCTGTGAGACAGGGGCTTTACGGGATTATGGAGGTATTCATTGATACCATGGTTATCTGCAGCACCACCGGCTTTGCCGTTCTGCTTACAGGAGTGAATCAAGGCCATACCAATGCCTCGACGCTGGCGGCGGCTTTCGGCAGCGTGCTGCCGGGGATGGATAAGGTGATTTATATCAGCCTGATTTTATTTGCCGGAACGTCTATGATGAGCCAGTGGTACTTTGGCCATGTCAGCCTTACCTATCTGGGAAAGCCTAAGCTGGCCCTGCTGTACCGGGTGCTGTTTCCGGTGATGATTATTTTTGGAAGCCTCAGCACCATTGATTTGGTGTGGTTCATTCAGGACTGTGCCCTGGGAGTGCTGATTCTCCCCAATATTATCGCTTTATTGCTGCTGGGACCGGAGGTGAGAGGGCTTGTGAAGGAATTTACGGCTATCCGGGAGAAGGAGCAGGGATAAAGGGCAAAGGTAAGAAACTTATAAGAGGAGAAGCGTTTGTGAAACGAAGTTTCATAACTGGAATGGGCTTCGACGAATTGGCAGGTGACAGGAAGCGTCGTGTGCCGTTACATTGAATGAAAAGAAAAGGAGCAGACTCATGAGAAGTGATTTGCAGAATTATATGGATACGCTCCCTGCTGTGGCAGATGCTGCCGGGTTAATGGAAACTTTTTGGCTAAACAGCCGTAGGAAAACCGGAGGACATAAGGAGATAAAGGAAGTGAACCCGGAGCAGATCCGGGACGCAAGCCAGAGGCTTCTGCGCTTTGCGCCGTACTTAAAAACCGTGTTTCCGGAGCTGGAAAAGACGGACGGGATTATTGAATCAGAGCTGCGGGCCATTCCTGCCATGCAGGCCTGGCTGGAGCAGACTTACAACACCAGGATAGAAGGGAAGCTGCTGTTAAAGATGGACAGCGACCTTCCGGTGTCTGGTTCAGTGAAAGCAAGAGGGGGAATCTACGAGGTGTTAAAGCATGCCGAGGACCTGGCGCTGGAATCTGGTATGCTGAAAGAGTCGGATGATTACAGTATTTTGGCAGAACCGGAATTTAAAGAGTTTTTCGGGCGCCATACCATCCAGGTGGGCAGCACGGGGAACCTGGGGATGAGTATCGGGATTATGAGTGCAAAGCTGGGCTTCCGTGTGATTGTACACATGTCTGCAGATGCCAAGCAGTGGAAAAAGGATCTGCTGCGCAGCAGAGGCGTGGAGGTCATTGAATACGCAGATGATTACTGTGCGGCGGTAGAGCAGGGGCGGAAGAATTCAGATGCAGATCCTATGAGCTATTTTGTGGATGATGAGAATTCCCAGACCCTGTTTATGGGATACAGTGTTGCAGGGGAGCGGCTGAAGGCGCAGCTTGAGCAGCAGCAGATCCCGGTGGATGAGGAGCATCCGCTGTTTCTTTACATTCCCTGCGGAATCGGAGGTGCTCCAGGAGGAATCACTTATGGAGTGAAGCAGATATTCGGCGACCATGTGCACTGCTTCTTTACGGAGCCGACCCATGCCTGCTGTATGCTTCTGGGAATGGCCACAGGCCTTCATGACAAAGTAAGCGTAAAGGATTTTGAAATTGACGGAAGGACCGATGCAGACGGTTTGGCTGTAGGCCGCCCCTCTGCATTTGTAGGCAGGGTGGTGGAGCCTGTCCTGTCCGGCATTGCCACAATCCAGGATGAAAAGCTGTATGATCTGATGCGGGGGCTTTTGAAGGAAGAGAATATTTTCATTGAACCCAGCTCCTGTGCCGCCTTTGCCGCGCTGATCCGGGGAGAAGATATGAAGGCATATATGGAATCCAACGGGCTTGGAGGAAAGATGAACCAGGCCACCCATATCGCATGGGCTACCGGCGGAAGTATGGTTCTGGAGGAAATGAAGAAAATTTACCGGGAAACCGGGCTGTAGGCGGCTATGAAATATCGGTTATTGGTGCTGGATATTGACGGAACTGTGACGAATTCACAAAAGGAAGTGACGGAAAAGACGAGAAAGGCAATTCTTGGGCTGGAGGAAAGGGGGATCCGCGTGGCAATCGCTTCGGGGCGTCATCCCCAGGGGGTGCTTCCCATTGACAGAATTCTGGATTTCCATCAATTCGGCAACTTTATTCTTGCATTTAACGGAGCAAGGATTATGGATGTCCGGCAAAATACCTGCGTTTATGAGCGGAGGCTTCCGCCCTTTCTTCCGGCAAGGCTGTGGAAGGATGCCAAAAACTATGGCCTGGGAATTTCAACCTACACAGAAAATGCGCTGATTGCAGGAACCAGGCTGGATCCGTATATGGAGCTGGAATCACGGATCAGTCATATCCCCATTGAATATCATGAAGATTTCTGCCGTTTTGTGGATTTTCCCGTAAATGGCTGTCTGTTTACCGGTTCACCGGAGGATATAGAAGCCATAGAGCCAGTGTTGTCCTGCCGGTATTTTCATGAGACCCAGATTTTCCGCTCAGAACCGTGTTTTCTGGAGGTGGTTTCCAAAAATGTGGACAAGGCATACAGCTTAAAGCATCTGCTGGAAAAGCTGGGAATTGCCAGGGAGGAGATGGTCTGCTGCGGCGACAGCTTCAATGATATCTCCATGATCCGCTATGCCGGATTGGGGGTAGCCATGGCAAATGCCCAGGAGAAGGTGAAGGATATAGCCAATTATATTACGGAACAGGATAATGACCATGACGGGATCGCCGAAGTGATTGAACGCTTTTTTTAATATGAGAGGAAACCACAGAAGAGGATGATGCAAAAAGCTGCTGTTTGCATCATCCTCTTTCGTCATAAAATAAAATCTTGCCAATTACTTTTGAATCGGTTAAAATAAGAAAAAAGAGCGGGAGGAAATGCCAGTGAAGTGTCCATATTGCAGCGAAGACGACACCAAAGTGATTGACTCCAGGCCTGCGGATGACAACAGTTCTATCCGGAGACGGCGTCAGTGCGAGAAGTGCGGAAAACGGTTTACAACGTATGAAAAGTTAGAAACCATGCCCCTTATGGTAATCAAAAAAGATAATTCCAGAGAAGTCTACGACCGCTCCAAGATTGAGGCAGGCATTCTCCGTTCCTGCCACAAGCGGCCGGTATCGCCCCAGCAGATCAATGCCATGGTGGATGAGATTGAAAACTGGATTTTCAACCTGGAAGAAAAAGAGGTGGAGACCTCTGCCATCGGCGAGAGGGTCATGGAGAAGCTGAAGGATATGGATGAGGTGGCCTACGTCCGTTTCGCATCTGTTTACCGGGAATTTAAAGATGTAAACACCTTTATGGAGGAGCTGGGAAAGCTGCTGAAGAAATAAGGAGAATAGCAGCAGGAAAGGATACTGTATGCTGGAAATATTTTATCCCAAGAGGATGGCGGAGTCCGCGTATGAGATTCCCTACAAAAAACTATATGACAGCGGAATCCGGGGTGTGATTTTCGACATTGACAATACCCTGGTGCCCCACGGAGCCCCGGCTGATCAAAGGGCTCTTTCTCTGTTTGCAGACTTTCACCGCATGGGCATGAAGACCTGCCTGCTGTCCAACAATAAGGAACCCCGGGTGGCCTCCTTCGCAGCCCAGGTAGACTCCCCCTGCATATATAAAGGAGGAAAGCCGTCAGTAAAAGGCTACCAGGAAAGCATGAAAAAAATGGGAACCACGGTTTCCGACACCATTTTCGTAGGAGACCAGCTGTTCACCGACGTATACGGCGCCAACCGCACCGGCCTGTACAGCTACCTGGTAAAGCCCATCCACCCCAAAGAAGAGATTCAGATTGTACTGAAACGCTATTTAGAAGCAATCGTACTGTTTTTCTATAAAAGAAGCCTTAAGAGGAACCAGACATGACAATCAGCGGAAATGCCAAAGTATGCGGAGTCATAGGAAACCCGGTAGGTCATTCCCTGTCTCCCATGATGCAGAACTATTTTGCAGAAAAACTAAATCTTGATTTTGCCTACATTCCCTGTAACGTGCCGGACGAACAGGTAGAAGAAGCCATCCGTGGAATCTACGCCCTTGGCTTTCAGGGGCTCAACGTAACCGTCCCCCACAAACAGAGAGTCATGCCCCATCTTCTGGAGATTGACGAGGCCGCCAGATGCATCGGAGCCGTCAACACCCTGGTCCGCATGGAAGGCGGCTACAAAGGCTACAACACAGACGCAGAAGGCCTTTACAGAGCCCTCAAAAGACAGGGGATTCAGGTTGCCGGCCAGGACTGTCTCCTCATCGGAGCCGGAGGCGCCGCAAAAGCCGTCGCCTACATGCTGATGAAACACCAAGCCAAATCCATAGCCATCCTGAACCGCAGCCCCGAAAAAGCCCGGCTTCTTGCCGACCAGATGAACCGTCAGTTTGGAAGAAACACCATAAAAGCCATGGCCCTGTCAGACTACCAAAACCTGGAAGCCCCCTCCTATCTGGCCATCCAGACCACCAGTGTGGGAATGCACCCCCACCCCGGCCATGCCGCCATCGAAGATCCCACATTCTACAAAAAGATCCACACCGCCATAGACATCATCTATACCCCGTCCCGAACCCGCTTCATGGAACTGGTAAAAGAAGCAGGCGGCCAGGCCTTCAACGGTCTGGATATGCTGATCTATCAGGGAATCATCGCCTTCGAGCTATGGAACCCCAACGTGAGCATCACCGACGAGACAGTAGATGAAATCCGGGTCATGATGAAAAAAAGACTGGAAGGAAAAAGCTGAACCACATGGAAAAAACCATTATACTCACAGGCTTCATGGGAGCCGGAAAAACCTCCGTAGGAAAAACCCTGGCCCAAAAAACAGGCCTGAAGCTTTTAGACACAGACAAACTTATTGAAAAACAAGAAGGAACAACCATCAGCCGCATATTCCAAACCCAGGGCGAAGAAGCCTTCCGCAAGGCAGAGACCAACATACTGAAATCCCTTCTAAAAACCAAAGAAAAAACCAAAGAACCAGCCATCATATCCGTAGGCGGAGGCCTCCCCCTAAGAGAAGAAAACCAGACCCTCCTAAAAAACCTGGGCCTGGTTATATACCT
>Ga0137297_10633_pt1 | contig 14810 bp, 15 predicted proteins | sample RamsorincwithD2O_FD_97191 | JGI IMG/M metagenome (GOLD analysis project Ga0137297, IMG submission 97191) | Mouse cecal microbial communities from Vienna, Austria - Mucin amended with D2O | ecosystem: Host-associated > Mammals > Digestive system > Large intestine > Cecum | place: Austria: Vienna... | reverse complement strand
CTCCACCAGGGAGAACCAGATCCGCTGTCTGGAAAAGCACATTGTGCTGGCAGAGCGGCTTGAGAAGCCCTTGTTCCTCCACGAACGGGCGGCGGCGGACGAATTCGTCCGCAGATTTAAGAAGCATCCGGAGATGTGTAAACGGTCCGTAGTTCACTGCTTCACCGGGGACAGGCGGACTCTGGAACAGTATCTGTCTATGGGATTCTCCATCGGAATCACCGGATGGATCTGCGATGACCGGAGAGGGAAGGAGCTGCGGGAAGCTGTGAGGGTACTTCCCCTGGACCGGGTTCTCATTGAGACTGACGCCCCCTATCTGACACCCCGGAATGTGCCGGGGCTTGGGAGGACCAATGTGCCGGAAAACATCGTCTATGTAGCCAGGGAACTGGCTGAATATATGAAGGTGGAAGAAGAAGAACTGATTTTGCACGCAAGAGAGAATACGGAGCGGATCTTCCGGATCCGCCGGCAGGAGGATTGACAGAAAAACGTATAGATACATAACAGTTCAGGGACATCCGGGCTGTCATCCGGCTGGTCCGGGCCGGGAGGCTTCCGGCATCTGGACTGTCTGTTCAGGAATAGGTAAGAGAAAGGAGATACACCATGAATCTGGCATCACTGATGACACTTAAAAATGAATGGGATGGCTTCAAACAGCGCCATCCGAAATTCCCGCTGTTTGTCAAGGCGGCCCGTCAGAAGGCCATGCAGGAAGGAGCGGTGATAGAGATCCATGTGACAGCTCCTGACGGAACCGATGTGAGTTCTAATTTTAAAATTCAGCCGGAGGATCTGGAACTCTTCAATAGGCTGCAGGAATTGAAAGGATGAGAGATGAGACTGCTTTTTAAACAACGGATGTTTTCATGGTTCGACAGTTATGATATCTATGATGAGCAGGGCAGCACGGTCTATGTGGTCAGGGGACAGCTGGCCTGGGGGCATTGCCTGAAGATCTTTGATGCTTATGGACGGGAGACCGGTATGGTCCAGGAGAAGGTTCTGACGTTTCTTCCTGAGTTCCGGCTGTATGTGGATGGCATCTGCGTGGGAAGGATCAGCAAAGAGTTTTCATTTTTCAAACCCACATACAACATTGATTTCAAGGGCTGGCGGGTGGAGGGGGACATTTTCGAGTGGGATTACCAGGTCAAAAACCAGGCGGGAATCTGTGTAGCACAAGTGTCCAAGCAGCTTTTCAAATGGACGGATACATACATTATCGATGTCCAGGATCCGGAGGACGCCTTGTATGCTCTTATGCTGGTACTTGCCATTGATGCGGAGAAATGTTCCCGGAATTAGCTCCTTGTGGTGAAGAGGCCAAAAAGGCGGAAGGCGTAAGCCGGAGAAATGTAACTGTTTCAGATCCTTCGTACAGCTCAGACACCCATTGAACTGTTACGGCGAAACAAGGAAAAGGGTGGTTTTACACAGATAACATGAATAGGTGGATCAATGAAAATAGCAGTTCTTAGAATGAAATTACGGGCTCCCTGGGTTCATTCCCTGAAGGAGAAGCGGATGGAGGTAAAGAGCCTTCTGGCAAAAATACGGAATAAGTTCCAGGTGTCGGCGGCAGAGGTGGAGGATCAGGACATCCACCAGTCCATTGTGATCGGCGTGGCCGCCATTGTTCCCCACAAGGCCCAGGCAGACAGTATGATGGAAGCGATTGTGGATTTTGTGGAGGAGAACACGGAAGCAGAGCTCCTGGAGGAGGAGTGGGAGATCCGGTAGGGCTGTGAGACAGCCCTATTTGGCGTGCCCAGAAGCAGCGACGGATACCAGGGAGGCCAGGAGTCTGCTGCCACCGGTTTCATCCTATGATATTAGGCCCAGTACTGTTGGATGTAGCCTTTTGCCTGCTCATCTGTCAGATCGAATTTTTCTACTAATTTTGCCTGCAATTCCTCTTTAGTGCGATGTAACTCCTGGTAGGTCTCGGTTAGGGCTGAAATCCCCTTTTCAATCCCCTTTTCGATCCCCTTATCCCATGCTTCATCAAATATGGAATAAAATACCGAGTCCATAACAATGTCCTCCTTTCTGGACTGTTCTATAATATCCTGCCGGATTTCCTGGTAATGTTTGAAACCTACAAAGGTCTGGAAGAAATCAAGCAGTTCTGCAACATGGTTCCACTTTCTTGTATTATACTTTAATTTTCTGACATTTCCAAGTCTTTTTGCTTTGAAGAATTCTGCCACGATCTGAAAATCGCTTTGAAATTTCGAGATCACTTCATCCTCAAGAAATGCTACCTGAACCAGATTTATGTGATAGTCAGAAACATAGTCTTTCAGATTCTCAGGCAGGTCCAGCATATCGACCAGGGATGTGGGGCCGGACCAGGGTTCTGTCCCGAAATACAGGACCAGTGTCACTACGGGGCAGAGCTTTTGTTCTGGCCACAGTTCTGCCGCATAATCCGCTTCGTGTCCGGCAGCCTTGTTTTCTGCCTTCTTTCTGAGGATATCCCGGTCATAGGAACTGAAATCGTAGCCCATAACGCGGACAGGCATAATATTGCTGGATTTGCTCTGGTTCTCCAGCCCATATACCCGTACTTCCACGCCATGTTCCATGTCGAACTTCAGCACATCCCGGTTTTTTTGTCTCAGGCGGCCATATATAGTCTTGTACATGCTGGCAGTGGGCCCATCCCGGAGATTTTCCGGCTTTACCACGGATTCCCCCTGGTACACCAGAACATTGACAATATCAGAGAATACATCTGCGTAATCCTCCAGCAGTTTTTCGGAAGGATCGGGGCCTGGCTTTGGGAGAACTTTGGAAGTATCTGGTTTGTTGGTATTTGGCATAAGTTTGTTCCTCCTGATGGAAAAATGAGAAGCTTCATTTCACGGACATTAAAAAATGTACTGGAAATACTGGCAGAATAGCCAGGAATTGCCCGGATAGAGAAATCCGGGAAATGTGTTTTCAGCATATCATAGAAAGAGGTGATATGCAACTGTTTTTTAATATGTTTCAGAAAAAATGTTACAGTGTGGTAACAGTTCAGATAGGTCTGCGCGTTCATCGCGCTGACCGTAAGAATACGTAGCGGTTGCGGGCATACAGCCCTCTACATTCCATTTCGGTCGGTCCCTAACAGGCGTCACTGGCGCCTGGGACCGCGAAGCGATTCCAAATGGCCGTATGCCGTAACAGTTCAAGAGGTATCTGAACTGTTACACAGTATGTGGAGCAGTCCAGATACCCCATGAACTATTACAAAACAGGCTTTGCGGATATATCTAAAATCTCTGTTGAAAAAGTCATAGGTTTTTCTAAAATTTCCAAATATTTCCAAAAAATACAATTTTACTAAAATATCGGCGTTTTTGCGAGAAAGTTAAGCTCATTTTTATATATTATGACGAAAAAAGAAAGTTCAGAAAGCAGTTGAAAAACCTATGGGTTTTTTAATAAGCAGATTCTCAGGAGGAGAATAGGGTGGAGCATTTGATTAGTGTGATTGTCCCGGTTTACAATGTGGAAAAATTTCTCCCTTCATGCATAGACAGTATTCTCAGCCAGACCTATAAAAAGCTGGAGATTCTGCTGGTGGATGACGGCTCGACGGATGCTTGTCCGGCGATCTGTGATGCTTATGCAGCAAAAGATAACCGGGTCAGGGTAATGCACAAACGAAACAGTGGGGTCTCAGAGACCCGCAATATGGGACTGGATCTGGCCAGGGGAGACTACTTGTGCTTTGTTGATGCGGACGATACCATTGACGAGGGCTATGTTGAAAACCTGTACCAGATGCTGAGGGAGAAGGATGCGGATGTTGCATTGTGTGGGTGGCATGAGTTCTTTCCGGAGTCAGGTCAGCCCTTTCCCGCGGTATTTCTGGATCCGGAAGAAACACAGGTCTGGAATAGGGAACAGACCCTGAAGGCCCTGCTTTATCAGATTCCCATTGACTGCGCATTCTGGGCAAAGCTTTATAAGCGGGAGCTGTTTGAAGGAATCCGTATGACGCCGGGCAGAGTCTATGAGGATATGGAAGCCGGTTTTCAGGTGTTTGAGAGGGTGAATCTTGCCTGCTATAACCCATATAAGGGCTACCGGTATCTTTTGCGGGATAATGGGATTATCCGGGGGGATTTTTCAGAGCGGAAGATGGATCAGATCAATTTTGTGGAAGAGATGAAGGAGCGGCTGCTTCCCGGATACCCGGTGCTGGAGCCTGCCATCTGGTCACGGTTTTTCCGGGCCAACTGTCATATCTATCTGCAGATACCGGACGGGCCGGAATATGGAAAATACCGCAGGCGGATCGAAGAAAATATTGTAGAAAGCAGATGGAAGGTGTTAAGGGACCCTCATGCCAGGAAGGGAACCCGGATCGCGGCTTTATGTACATACCTGGGGTTCCCTTTTTTCCGTTCCATCCGGGGTTTGAAAAAGCTGGGGAAAAGATAGAACCCAAAAGAGACAATACCTGCATGGATATAAGTGCAGCTGTGGAAAGGATGGGTGACACAGGTGGAAAATAAGATCAGAATTTTGCATGTTGCCCAGGCAGCCGGAGGTGTAGACAGATATATCCGCATGCTGCTGAAATATATGGATAAAGATATGTTCGAGCATGTTCTTGTCTGCTCCTTCGACTTTCGGGAGGCGGATTATAAGGAGCAGGTGATTGCATTTGAACAGATTCCCATGTACCGGTCGATCGGGGTAAAGGATCTGACTGCGGTGGGGACTGTGAGGGGCCTGATCCGGAAATACAGGCCGGATATTGTCTATGCCCACTCCAGCAAGGCCGGAGCTATTGCGAGAATTGCAGATATAGGCCTGCGGAATCTCTGCATTTATAATCCCCATGGCTGGGCTTTCAATATGCGGTCCTCCAGGAGCGGGGCCATATACATAGCCATCGAACGGATGGCAGCTCCTTTTTGTGAGAAAATCGTCTGTATCTCCGATGCCGAGAAGAAGTCTGCCCTGGGCAGGAATATCTGTGGGGAGAACAAGCTGCGGGTGATTTTTAACGGCGCGGATATAGAGGCCTATGAGAGCAGGCCACGGGAAAAGGCCAGACGAGGTGACTTGAATATTCCAGAGGATGCGTTTGTGATCGGTATGGTTGGCAGGATCAGCTGCCAGAAGGCTCCAGATGTATTTATCAAGGCGGCGAAACTGATCAAGCGTGACATTCCCAATGCTTATTTTATGATTGTAGGAAGCGGGCCCCAGGAAAGGGAAATCAGGGATTATGCAAGGAAAAATGGTCTGGCACAGTCCCTGTTGATTACCGGATGGGTCGATAACCCCATGAGATATATCGAGCCCTTTGATATCGCCATGCTTTTGTCCCGCTGGGAGGGATTCGGACTGGTTCTTCCGGAATATATGATGGCTGGAAAGCCCATTGTGGCTACAAGAGTGGATGCAATTCCCAATATCATCGAAAACCGGAGAAACGGGCTGCTGGTAGAGGTGGATGATGTGGAAGGCGTGTATAGGGCCGTAATGGAATTATATGAAAATGAAGAGCTGAGGAGGCGGTTTGCCGATGTGGAACTGAAGGTGGTTCATGAACGATTCAATGCGCGGCGGGTTGCAACGGAACATGAGATACTGTTCCGGGAGATGAAGATTTACAAGCTGACCAGGTTCTATGAACACAGATTGTCTGTAATCAGAGGAAAGGAAATGTCGATGGATCCGTTAAATGACAAGGGAATGAACGAAATACGGAGAGTGAATCTTTACCGCTGCCAGGATGAGATTGTCAATGATGCCTATGACAGGGCGGTAGTCAATATTTACCTCCAGAAGGAGAAAAAAGGATACAAATCCTTCCTGCTGTGCGGCAGTGAAGCCGGGGTGGGGACTACGTCCATCTGCGTGGAGCTGGCCATCTCGCTGGCAGTTTCCGGCTGGAAGACGGTTCTGGTTGACGGGGACATGCGAAAGGAGCGGTGGTATAAGCGCCTGAACCAGGAGGCGGAGGAAGGTCTCGCGGACTATATTTCCGCCCAGGTGGAGCTTGAAAACTGTACCTATCATACTAACTGGAACGGACTTTTCTATATTCCCTGCGGAATTTCGAAAATCGAGAGTCCGGTACGCATGCTGTGCTCCGTGAATATGGATAAGGCCATGCGGAAGCTCCAGGACGAATATGATTTTATCATTGTGGACGCCCCCTCCATGAATTCCGCGGCAGACGCCCAGATCCTGACCGTGAAGACAGACGCGACAATCCTGGTAACCGCACTGCATTCGGCGAAGACCAAATGCCTGGAGGACGCCAAAAAACAGCTGGTGCAGTCAGGCGGTAATCTGATCGGCGTAATCGAGAACAAGGTGGGGATGGACGAATACAAGAAATATATCAAGGACTACGATTACTTTAAACAGAAAAAGTATGCAGGAGTACCTAACAGGGGGAATTAGAAAATTGAAAAGAAACAGAGAATCCTTCACAACCGGTAAGAGGGCCATGGCATGCTTAGTACTGGCCGGTATATTGTTTATGAGCTTTTTTCCTGCCGCAAAGGCAGATGCGGCCTCGGTAAGCCAGGAGGACGGATTTAACGAAGTGGAACAGGAAATGATGGGGAATGCAGAACCTAAGATGATGGTGGAATCCTATGAGATTGTGGAAGGGGAGCGCTCAAAGGGGGAACCATTTGTTCTGGAGATTCATGCACGCAATACCAATCAGTACGCAGATGCATTCAATGTTCTGGTTACCTATTTTTCGGAAACAGATAATGTGAGAATGCGGGAGGAGAAATCCAACCAGCACTATGAACCGGTTGTCCGGGCCGGAGGGCTGATGTCCTACCAGATCGAGCTGGAGGTCACGGAGCTCTACGAGATGGATACCATGGTGATGAATATTATATTTTCCTATGTAGACAAGAATGGTACCGGGTATACCAATACATCCATGATCACACCCAGAATCGTGGAAAACTGTATCATGGGCATTGATTCTCTGTCTGTGGCGCAGAAAGCAGTAGCAGGAGCAAAAGCCCTGGTGAATGTAAGGTATTCCAATGCCGGAAACCGTCCGGTGGAAAATATCCGGATGATCATTGAAGGGGATATTCTGGAGGATGGACGAGAGGTCATACTGGAGGATCTCAGGGAAAAGGAACAGAAATACCGGGACTGCTATGTGAGCTTTAAGGAGGCGGGAAACCAGACGCTGCGCATCAGCTTCCAGTATATGGATGAGGATGGGAAAGAATACAGTCTGGAGCCGAAGGAATTCCAGGTGCTGGTGAGTCCGTTTGGGATGTCCGATGTCCAGGTCAGTGCGAAGAGTACCTGGTATACGGACAAGGGGAAGAGAAAGCTTTATCTCTTAGGCGCAGGCTTAGGGATGGTGGCTGCTGTACTCTGCGCTGCAGGAATCGTGATTGTCAAAAGAAAAGAGGAAGATGGGGAGAAGCAGGATGAATCTGGGCAGAATAATCGAAATTGATTTTATGAGATGTCTGAAAGCGGTTTTCAGGCATCTGAAATGGATCGCAGGCTGTGGCATATTCTCTTTTATAGTCGGATCATCCTTGCAGTCTGCTGTGTGGATATGGAAAATGTATATGATGCCAAGGCCAGTGTCTACAGTATTGCCTATGGCTCCTATTCTGAGTCCGCAGAAGGGATCAATGTGATCCGCACTTATTCGGAGATTATAAAGAGCCTGCGGGTTGCGGAGAGAGCTGCCCTTTTGCTGGGAGATGATTCCCTGGACCGTTTTGCGATCTTTGACATGATACAGGTTGAGGAACCGGAAATCAATGCCTATGGATACCGGGTTGACGAGTCTGCGATTATCAATATTCATGCAAGCTCCACAGACCAGGAGGATGCGATCCGGGTAGCCAATGCTGTGGCCAATGCGTATGTCATGGAGGTGACAAGTATAACCATGTCCAACAGTGTGCAGGTGCTGGACGAGGCCTACTATTGTGAACTGACATACAATGCGGGAAAGAATCTGCTGCTTTGTATCGGCGCTGTCACCCTGGGCGGGATTTTTCTGTGCTGCGGTATGATTGTTCTGCTGGAGATTTTTTCCAGGAATGTGGAATCCATGCAGCAGGGAGCATTATACGGAGAGCTGGAAATCATGGGAGTGATTCCCCTGCTGGAGCATGAGAAAAGCCGGGAGCAGGAAGGCCCCATGGAAGTGTCTGGTTGAGAACCGGGAGCGGAAGGCCGCAGAAGTGTCTGGTTGGGAGTCGGGAGCAGGAAGGAACTGCCGGAGTTCTGTAAGCGCCGAAGCAGGATTTCACTAAGAGCCGGTCAGGGTGCGCCGGATTCCAGTGTGATGCAGACTAATTCCGGGCGGTTGTAGAACCGTGGGATGCGGGCGTCGCCCAGGCCACGGCTTACGATCATGGTGCAGTCCTTTGTGTCGTTCTGGTAGATCCCGGCGGAATATTTTGGAAAAAGATCCCCCAGGTTTCCAAAGAGGCCGATGTTGAGAACAGGGATACGTATGAGGCCTCCGTGGATATGGCCGGCAAGAACCAGGTCATAATTGTAAGAGTCGATCAGGTCAAAAAAGTCAGCACCATGATAAAGCAGAATATGAAAACCTTCCGGGTCGGCGGGCTTTAGATACTGGACGATATAGCGGGCATACCATTTACCGCCGGTCAGCTGGATCGCGTCGTCGCCAATAGTGATGGTTTCTGTTTGGTCATCCAGATCCGTGACACCATAGGCGTTCATGAGGCTCTGGAGTTCCTCATACTGCTGGAGTGCAGCCGGCTCCAGCTCGTGGTTCCCGGTTATGTAATAGGCAGGAATCCCAAGATCCTTGAGGCCCTGGAACAGATCTGTGATGCTGCTTAAATCCTGGTGATCTTCATCAACGATATCACCGGTCAGAACCACAATATCCGGTGAGAGCTCCTTGATTTTCTGAAGCAGGATCCGGTTGTTTTCACCGAAACTTTTGCAGTGCAGATCAGAGATCTGACAGATCTTGAACTGATCAAAAGAGGACGGAATTTCGCTGCTTTTATAGATATATTCGGTCACCTGGAGCCGTTTGTCAAATCCGGAAAATATCAACAGAAATAAGGAAAATAAAAGCAGAAAAAGTGGCTTTTTCAGGCGTTTCATAACATTACCTCACTGGAATTTTTTGTCATTATAACACAGAACTGAGGGGAAAACAATGAAAAAAAATAAGACGGGAAGGAAGAATGTAACAGTCCAGAGATATCCCGAACTGTTGCGGCAGAATCCCAAAATAAAAATTGCCCATATTGCAGGCGGGCTTACAACCGGGGGAGTGGAAGCGGTCATATATAACTACTTTTCCCTGATGAATCAGAGGGACTATGAGCTTTACTATATATCCTATGATAAGCCCAACAGGGAGGTTCAAAGACGGTTTGAAAATGCCGGATTTCATGTGTACGAGGTATGTAAAAAGAAGGATCATTTTTTCCGGAGCTGTATGCAGGTTCTGAAGATTCTGAGGGAACATGATATCCAGATTGTCCATTCCCATATGACTCTTATATGTTTTGTTACGTCCTTTCTTGGGTGGATCTGCGGGATCCGGGTACGTGTTGCCCATTCCCATCTGGCCCAGCATATAACAGGGCCAAAAAGATGGATTTATGCCATATTCAAGCTTCTGACCAGAGTGACCTCCACCCATTATGTGGCCTGCGGAAGGGAGGCGGCTGTCTATCTGTATGGGCAGAAGCTGGTGAATCAGGGGAAGGTCATGGTGATGCACAATGCCATAGACACAGGAAAATTTGAATTTTGTCAGGAGACCAGGATGCGGATGCGAAAACACTTATCCCTGGAAGGCAGATTCTGCGTCGGGCATGTGGGGCGTTTTACCGAGCAGAAGAACCATGGATTTTTGATTGATATTTTCCTGGAAATCCGGAAGCGTAAGGACAACGCGGTTCTTCTGCTTCTGGGAGAAGGGGAGCTGGAGAGCCAGATCCGTGACAAGGTAAAAAGGCTTTCCCTGGAGGAGCATGTGATCTTTGCAGGCTCCAGGTCTGATATAGACCAGTTCTATCAGGCCATGGATGTCTTTTTAATGCCATCTCTTTATGAGGGGCTGGCTGTGTCACTGGTGGAGGTACAGTGTAACGGTATTCCCGTTGTGGTGTCAGATACAGTTACAGAAGAAATTCATCTTGCAAAAGCATATAAGATACTGTCCCTTTCAGACAGCCCGGATATCTGGGCAGAGGCCGTATGTGCCTGGGAACCATCTGGAGAAGAAGGCTGTGTCAGCCGGTCTGAGGCCAGAAATCTGGTGGAGAAATCCGGTTATGATATCACCCGGGAGGCACAGAAACTGGATGACTTTTATAAAACAGCAGTGGGATAAGAAACAGAGGGTATGTGCATGGGCGTATATATCACAGCAATAATTTTTTCCATGGTCAGTGCATATTATGCACAGAATGTTAAAGAGATCAGACAATTAAAAAGTACATACCGTTTTCTCTGTGTCATGTCCTTTCTGCCTATGACATTTGTTTCTGTATTCCGTTATCAGGTAGGGACGGACTGGCCTATTTATAATGATTATTTTTACTGGATATCCGAGGGGACAGACCGGTTTACGGAGCCTTTGTTTAATCTCCTTAACCGGGTGGTCTATCTGTTCACCAGGGATTCCTGGTGGCTTTTTGCGGTATGTGCCCTGATTATTGGTTATTTTACCTTCCGGACCATATTTGAACAAAGTATTTATCCGGCATTCAGTATCCTGATTTTTGTTATTACCGGCGATTATTTTAACTCCCAGAATCAGATCCGGCAGGCGATTGCCATGGCAGTCTTTTTATATGGGGTGAAATATATAAAAGCCAGGGACTGGAAGCGGTATTTTTTCTGGATTCTGGTTGCCTTTTTGACCCATACAAGTGCTGCCATCTATGTCCCTTTCTATTTTCTATATGGGCTGGAGGTGAAGGCAGGATTTCTGGGCGCTCTTTATGCAGGACTGATCATAACCTTTCCGGTGGTTAAGCGTCTGCTGGTACTGGTGGTGTCCAAAACAAAATATGGGTGGTATTTTCAGTCCTTGTATAATATGAATAATTTTTATATTTTAGGATTTCTGGTAACTGGTTTTTTTCTGGTTCTGATGCTCTATTACTATTATTATGGGCGGAAATATGGAGTAAAAAAAGCGGATTCAGAGGATGCCGTAGAGGAAGATCTGGAGTATAACCTGATGGTGTATATGTATTTTTTTGCGGCGTTAAGTGTCCTGTTTTCTTCGGTTATTCCCCAGATGGTACGGATCACTACGGCATTGACCTATGGAACCTCTCTTTCGATTCCAAGAATGGTCATACGGGAACACAGGCAGAACAGAAGGATTGTTCTGTATATGCTGGTGGTAGGCGTATTTGTCGTAAAGCTGCTGTATGATGTCTATCACAATGGCTGGTATGACGCGCTTCCATATCAATGGGTATTCCATATTTTATGACAGAAGGGGGACGGTCCGTGTGAACGCCAGATTTGGTGATTTTGTAAAGGGATTTCTGCATGCGTTTTCGGCTAATGTGATCCGGCTTTGTATATCCATTATACTGACATTGTTTCTTCCAAAGGTTCTGGGAGTGGAGGAATACAGCTACTGGCAGCTGTATCTGTTTTATGTGACCTATACAGCTTATTCGTCCCTTGGCTTCTGCGAGGGGACCTATCTGAAATATGGCGGCAAAAGGTATGAAGAGCTGGATAAGAAGATCATGGCATCCCAGTTCTGGACACTGGCGATTTATGAGATATGCTTTGGCCTTGTCTGCGGGGCGGTGTTCACCTGCTTTGTAGGGGATGCGGACAAACGCTATCTGCTGTGCCTTGCCCTGGTTTCTTCCTTTTTCGATATCTTGCGGTATCTTTTGCAGTGTGTGCTGCAGGCCACCAGCCGGATTCAGGATTTCGCAAAGGTCATGACCGCGGAACGGATTTTGTTTTTCCTGTTTCTTTCTATACTGGCTGGTCTGGGATACAGGAGCTGCCATTCCTGTATTTTTTCGGAGATTCTGGCAAGGATTGTGTCCATGGGATACGGGATGATGGTCAGCAGGGATACGGTATTTGTCCGGTTTTCCTTTGGAAAGGAAAGCAGAAGCGAGTCAAAGGAGCTGGTGGAAATCGGTTTTAAGCTGCTTCTGGCCAACCTTGCCAGCCAGCTGGTGATCGGCATTGTTAGATTTATGATCGAGCAGCGCTGGGGTACTATTGTATTTGGGAAGGTATCCCTGACCTTGAGCCTTTCTAATATGGTCATCACCTGTATCGGGGCAGTGAGCATTGTGCTGTTCCCGGCCCTGAAAAATATGGATCAGGATAAGCTGGAAAGGCTGTATGGAACCATGCGTATGGCATTGACAGCGCCTGTGCTGTCGGTACTTCTCTTTTACGTGCCGGTGAAGCTGGTGCTGGGGTTATGGCTTCCCCAGTATCAGGACAGTCTGCGTTATCTGGCGGTTATCATGCCGGTCAGTGTCTATGAGACGAGATTTTACGCGCTGATCAACACCTATTTTAAAGCATACCGGAAAGAGAACCAGATCCTGTTTGTCAATGTCATCACGGTGCTGCTGAGTCTGGCTGTCTCCTTCTGCACTGTGTTTCTTTTAGACAGTCTGGATCTGTCTGTTATGGTGATTGTGGCGGTGATTGTATTTAAAAGTGTCCTGTCCGAGTGGATCCTGAAAAACTATGTTTCCATGGATGTGCTCTATGACAATCTGCTGGAGATCGCGCTGACCCTGGTTTTCATCGTAAGCAATCTTAAGATGGGCAGCTTTTATGCTTTTGGAATCTATCTGGTATCCTATATGGGCTATCTTGTTCTCAGAAAAAAGGAGATAGCAGAACAGTTTTCCAGAATAAAAAGGATCGTTGTGGAACGGTAGAGGTCATCATATCGCTGAAGCGGTCCGCCGCAGGCGGGGAAGCCTGCGCGGCAGGATTCTTTGTTTGAATGAATGGCCGGAGATGGTCTGTAAAAAGGAAGGAGGCGGGAGCCGGTATATGGGAAGAAAACGGATATTGAGAATATTGTATATTCTGCTGGCGGCAGCGGTGGGCTGTGTGGTGTTTTTCCTGGCAATGGCCCTGGGTATTATACCGGGGGAACGAAAGGAATCTGGAAAACAGGGATCACAGACCAGTTCAGTCAGCATTCTGCCTGACAGCAGGATCCAGGGGAGCGGGGCGCTCAGAAAGGAAAGTCTGGATATTGATGGAATAAAAACCATTCTTTATTTTACAGACAGCTATGAGCAGAGACCTCTCGTAATCCTGCAGCATGGTCTTTCCTCACGGAAGGAGGATGTGGCGGAGTTTGCGGCGGCCATTGCCGGTTCAGGATATTTTGTGGTTACTCCGGATGCGGCGGGACATGGGGAGGCTAAGTTAAAGGAACCGCTTTCTGTCATGGATATGGTGGTCCAGACCGCTGGCCAGTTTGATGGAATTATAGACTATTTCCGGGAAAGCCGGTATGTGGATACAGACCAGGTGGGACTTGCAGGATTTTCCCTTGGAGGGCTTGCGGCCTTTTACTATACCGGGAGCTGTTCCGGAAATCCGAAGGTAGTGGTATCCATGTGTTCCACACCGGATTTTTCGGATCTGGCCGGACAAGATGCAGCGTATACCCTTTGTATGGATGGGAATATGTCTGTGGAGCAGGACCCGGAGGAGAGAAAGAAAATCGATGAACAGATGCGAGTCAGCTCCCCTTATGGGAAGCTTTTGGATGATACAGATACCTGTTTTTTTATGCTCTGCGGCAGTGAAGATGAGGTGGTTCCTTATGAAGGAAATGTGCGTTTCTTTGAAGAAATGGAGGTTTCGGCAGAGAATATCCAGCTTACAGTTAAAGAGGGGCAGGGGCATACCATCACGGAGCCGGATATGCGTCAGGTACTGGAGTATCTGAAAAATCATCTATAATGGGAATCTGAAAGGACAAAAATGGAACAGAAAAATCTTATCAGCCTTACAATGTTTGACCTGCTGAAGGGGACACTGATGCTTGTGGTTGTATTGCGTCACAGCATTATCTGGGATGTAAACGGGCAGCTTGTATGGCGTATCCTTTACTCGGTCATGATGCCGGTGTGCTTTGTCACAAGCGGTTACTGGTTGAAAAAGCGTAAGTGTAAGGCAGGTCTGGAAAGCAGTGTTAAGTTCCTGCTGAAACCATTTCTGATCGTTATGTTAATCATCAATGGGGTGGGGGCAGTCCACCGTCTGCTGCTGCACAATATACATGAATGGCTGGAGGTGTTTCTGATCCCCACACTTTGTGTGAAATCCGGGGAGCAGACGCGGATCGGAGCCATGTGGTTTGTATTTGCCTTATTTTTATCCTGGTGTCTCTTTTACATAGTGATCAACCGGTGGGAGAGAAAGCTCCAGATGGCGGCGGCTCTCTTGTGTGGCGGCGTCTGCGGCGTCACGATGCCCTGGCAGCTTCCCTTCCAGATCAGCCAGGGCCTTGGGGGCTTTTTCCTTGTATACGGGGGATATACCATCAAGAAGGAGAAGCTGCTGGAGAAAAAGCTTCCTTTCTGGTGTTATCTGGCCATGGTCCTTTTGTGGAGCCTTTCTATCTGGTATGGAAGTATGGATTTTGCCATGTATGATATCAGGTACGGCCTCTTCAGTCTTGCAGGCAGTCTGTGTGGTTCCTTTTTAGTGATAAAGGTGTTCCTGTATCTCAACTGTCTGGAAAACAGAGTATTTGATATGGTCCGGTGGATGGGGCGGTATTCCATGTGGATTTTGTGCAT
>Ga0137297_11303_pt1 | contig 14811 bp, 8 predicted proteins | sample RamsorincwithD2O_FD_97191 | JGI IMG/M metagenome (GOLD analysis project Ga0137297, IMG submission 97191) | Mouse cecal microbial communities from Vienna, Austria - Mucin amended with D2O | ecosystem: Host-associated > Mammals > Digestive system > Large intestine > Cecum | place: Austria: Vienna... | reverse complement strand
ATGACCGTGCTGACAGCAGGCATCTGGAGGCGGGCCGGGGCAGTGTGAGGCGCTCCGGGGAAAAAACAGGCAAAGACAAAAGAAGCAGGTGAATGACATGCGCAAAGAAGAGGAAGCGTTTATTAGAGAAAATCAGATGATAGACAAGGGGGACCGGGTCATCGCGGCGGTGTCGGGAGGCGCGGATTCTGTCTGCATGCTCCATCTTCTGGTGGCTCTGAAAAAAATACTGGAATTTGATATTTTCGCGGTCCATGTCCACCACGGATTAAGGGGTCAGGAGGCGGACCGGGATGAGGAATATGTCAGGGGACTTTCGGCTATGTGGGAAGTTCCCTGTCTTGTAGTTCACACGGACGCGGCCGCCTATGCCAGAAAATGGGGCATGGGGGTGGAGGAGGCGGGCCGGGAGCTGAGGTACCAAATCTTTGACCAGGAGGCAGAGCGGACAGGGGCCCGGAGGATCGCGGTTGCCCACCACATGGAGGATCAGGCCGAGACCATTCTCCACAACCTGTTCCGGGGCAGCGGTATCAAAGGGCTGGGAGGCATGGAGCCTGTGAGAGGAAAGATCATTCGCCCCCTGCTGTGGGCCAGCCGGCGTCAGATCCTTGACTATCTGGAAGAGAGGGGAATCTCCTACTGTACAGACTCCACCAACGCCTCCATGGAATATACAAGAAATAAGCTGCGCTCCATGGTGATCCCCATGGTCTGCCGGGAGATCAATCCCGGAGCGGTGGCACATATCGCGGAGACGGGAAAAAGGCTTTTGGAGGCAGAGCGATATTTTGACCAGGAGGCGGACCGGCTCTGGCGGGACAACAGGATAGAAGGGAGCTTTAAGGGGCAGCGGGGTATCCGGGCAGAGGCCCTGGCGGGATTTCCGGATATTTTAAAAGGGTATGTGGTTATGAAGATCATGGGGGAGCTGACAGGTGCCAGGAAGGACATCACATCAGCCCATGTGGCCGGAATTCTTGACCTGGCCCAGAAGGGGACAGGAAGGAGCGTGGACCTTCCCCGCGGGCTGAGAGCCAGAAGAGAGTATGATGTGGTGTGGATCGAACAGGCAGAAGAGGAGGAGGCTCTGGAAGAGAAAAGGGCCTGGGAGGACTTGTTTTCCTGCCCACTTTTCACCGCGGAATGCTTTCCATCAGAAATTCTGAGGGAAAAACACCAGAAAATTCCGGAAAATAAGTATACGAAATGGTTTGATTATGATAAAATAAAGGGTACGGTATCTGTGAGGACCAGAAGGCCAGGGGATTACTTTGTTTTAAAAGACGGAAAGAAAAAGACCGTAAAAGCTTTTATGATAGACGAGAAGATCCCGCGGACACAGCGGGACCGGATCCTGCTTGTGACAGAAGGGAAGCATGTGCTCTGGATTGTGGGCCGCCGGATCAGTGAGTTTTACAAAGTGACAGATGCCACAAGACAAATCTTACAAGTGAGTATGGATGGAGGAAAGGAACATGACAGATAAGATTCGGGTCTTGATTTCGGAAGAAGACGTGAATAAGAGGATCAATGAGGTTGCCGCTTTGATCAGCCGGGATTATGAGAGAAAAGAAGTACATCTGATCTGTATCCTCAAAGGCGGGGTATTTTTTACATGCGAACTGGCCAAGAGGCTGGCGGTGCCGGTTTCCCTTGACTTTATGTCCGTGTCCAGCTACGGCGCGGGGACCACGTCCAGCGGCGTGGTGAAGATCATCAAGGATTTGGATGAACCTCTGGAGGGAAAGCATGTGCTGATCGCGGAGGACATCATCGACTCCGGAAGGACTCTGTCGTACCTGATGGAGATCCTGGCCAAGAGGGGGCCCGCGGATATCCGCCTGTGCACGCTTCTCGACAAGCCGGAACACCGGGTGAAGAAACAGGTGAAGGTGGACTACACATGTTTTACCATACCTGACGAATTTGTTGTGGGCTATGGCCTGGATTATGATCAGAAATACAGAAATCTACCATATATTGGGGTAGTAGAACAGTAAGCCTTCACGCGCCCGGCCAGCGACGCGTCACCGTCCCATGAAGATCTGGCGGGCGCGTTTGACATACCTGAATTTAGATCGCCTGACGGCGATGAACTTTTAATGTAAGGAGGCAGTTAGTTGAGACAACGACAATCTATAAGCGGTCTGGGGCTGTTGCTGGTCATGATGATCGTCATGGCCCTGGTGTTCCGCATCTCAGGAAACATGAGTGACGAGAGCCTGACCCAGCAGGAGTACATGCGGGCGGCAGAGGGAGGCGAGATCCGGTCCGTGCTGATCCGGCCCAACAAGGAGACCCCCACGGGAGAGCTTATTTTGACCACCAGCCAGGGGGATCAGCTCCTGATCTATGTGGCTGACGTGAAGGAGGAGCAGGATTATCTCATGGGGCTGGGGATCCCCTGCACCATGGGAGGAGTGCCCCAGGAGAGCTACCTTCTGTCCATTATCCTGCCCGTGGTCCTGTCAGGCATTGTTCTGGTTGTGGTATTCATGATGATGAACGCCAGGGCGGCCGGAGGGGGTGCCAACGCCAAGATGATGAATTTCGGCAAAAGCCGGGCCCGGCTCAGCAGGGATGCCAGCAAGTACAATTTTAAAAAGGTAGCAGGCCTGCGGGAAGAGAAGGAGGACCTGGAGGAGCTGGTGGATTTTCTCAGGAATCCTCAGAAATATACGGGGGTGGGAGCCAGAATTCCCAAGGGAATCCTTCTGGTGGGACCTCCGGGAACAGGAAAAACCCTGCTTGCCAAGGCAGTGGCCGGTGAATCAGGAGTGCCCTTTTTCAGCATTTCAGGCTCTGATTTTGTGGAGATGTTTGTAGGTGTCGGCGCTTCCAGGGTCAGGGATCTGTTTGAGGAGGCCAAGAAAAACGCGCCCTGCATCGTGTTTATCGACGAGATCGACGCGGTGGCCAGGCAGAGAGGAACCGGACTGGGAGGCGGACACGACGAGAGGGAACAGACCTTAAACCAACTTCTTGTGGAGATGGATGGCTTTGGGGTTAACGAGGGGATCATTGTGCTGGCGGCCACTAACCGGGTGGATATCCTGGATCCCGCTATCCTGCGCCCGGGGCGTTTTGACAGGAAGATCGTTGTGGGAAGGCCTGACGTGAAGGGACGGGAGGAGATCTTAAGGGTTCACGCCCAGGATAAGCCTCTGGGAGACGACGTGGACCTGGAGAGGGTGGCCAGGACCACCGCCGGATTTACGGGAGCTGACTTAGAAAGCCTTTTAAACGAGTCCGCCATCCTGGCGGCAAAAGAGGGAAGAAGTTATGTGCGCCAGAATGATATCGACCGGTCCTTTATCCGGGTGGGAATCGGCACAGAGAAGCGCAGCCGGGTGATCAGCGACAAGGAGAAGAGGGTTACAGCCTACCACGAGGCAGGCCACGCTATATTGTTCCATCTTCTCCCGGATGTGGGGCCTGTGCACACTATTTCGATCATTCCCACGGGAAGCGGCGCGGCAGGCTATACTATGCCCCTGCCGGAGAAGGACGAGATGTTCAACACCAAAGGCAAGATGCTTCAGACCATCATGGTGTCTTTGGGCGGCAGGATCGCGGAGGAGCTGATCCTGGACGATATCACCACCGGGGCGTCTCAGGATATCAAACAGGCCACCGCCATCGCGAGGTCCATGGTGGTGAAATACGGCATGTCCGATAAAGTAGGCATGATCAACTATGAGACCGAGGGCGACGAGGTGTTCATCGGCAGGGAGATCGGTCATACCAAGAGTTATGGGGATGATGTGGCTGCCTCTATTGACAGCGAGGTGAAGCGGATCATTGATGAGTGCTATGAGAAGGCAAGGGCCATGATCCGGGAGCACGAGTACGTTCTGCACCGCTGTACAGAGGTTTTACTGGAAAAAGAAAAGGTGGGCCAGGCGGAATTCGAACAAATGTTCTAATATATGGATATATTGCACAAAATAGTAAGATCAATTTTAGCAACTTTGTGCAGACTGGTTCTTGGATTTTTATTAGGTCTATGCTATTATAATAGACGTAACCCCCCCAATACATTATATAGTTTTTGCTACACCCCATAAGAAACGAAATACCTTCTCCTAAAAGAGCCAGCTACCCCGCTGGCTCTTTTACTGTCCGCAGGCAGGAGAATGGATAAGTTTAGTGCACATATGAGATAAAAAATGCTATTTTTCATTAGATTTTATGGTTGTATAATCAGCGGGAATCATTTAAAATAAAAGAACGTGTAAAAATACGCGATCGTTCATGTTTGGGAAGGAAAGCGGTATAATGAGATTGGAAGACCAAAGTATCATCAGACAGGCCCTGTTCAGTGACGAGAATGAGGAATTCCGGATTCCGGCAGAGCCTGATGAGGGGCAGGCGGTAAGGATTCGTTTCAGAACTGCCAAGGACAATGTAGATAATGTATATTACCAGGAAGAGGGGCAGGAAGAGAAGCCTCTTATAAAGACAGGAACAGATGGATTATTTGACTATTATGAATATAAGACAACCGTGGCGGCACATCAGATGAGATATCATTTTCGGGTGGTAAAGGGGGAGGAGTGCTGTTTTTACAACCGGCTGGGAGCGCGCGCGGAAGCGGAGAGCTGTTTTGACTATAAGATTACGCCAGGCTTTCATGTGCCCCAGTGGGCAAAAGGCGTGGTCATGTACCAGATTTTTGTGGACCGGTTTTATAACGGCGACACGGACAATGACGTGGAGGACTTAGAGTACGTGTATATCGGGAGGCCGGTATATAAGGTAAAGAACTGGGAGCAGAACCCTTCCACTATGGATGTGGGCTGCTTTTACGGCGGCGACCTTCAGGGGGTTTGGGATAAGCTGGATTATCTCCAGGAGCTGGGCATTGAGGTGCTGTATTTTAATCCCATGTTCGTGTCCCCCTCAAACCACAAGTATGACACCCAGGATTATGACCATATTGACCCCCATTACGGCAAGATCGTAAAGGATGGCGGCAGTCTGGTCCACGAGGGGGCCATGGACAACAGCCAGGCTACCAAGTATCAGATCCGGTCCGCGGACCCGGAGAATCTGGAGGCCAGCAACTTATTTTTTGCCCGGTTTGTGGAGGAGGTCCACAGGCGGGGGATGAAGGTTATTATGGACGGGGTGTTCAACCACTGCGGTTCTTTTAACAAATGGATGGACAGGGAGCGGATCTACCAGGGGATGGGGTCTTATGAGCCGGGAGCCTATGTGTCGGAAGACAGTCCCTACCATACCTTTTTTAAGTTTCTTGACCAGTCCAACTGGCCTTACAATGACAAATACGACGGCTGGTGGGGCCATGACACCCTGCCGAAGCTGAATTATGAGGGGTCTCCCAAGCTGTACCAGTATATTATGGATATTGCGGAAAAATGGGTCTCCCCGCCTTACAATGTAGACGGCTGGCGTCTTGACGTGGCCGCGGATCTGGGGCACACCAGCGAGTTTAACCATCAGTTCTGGAGGGATTTCCGCAAGGCCGTGAAGGGGGCCAACCCCAATGCCATTATCCTGGCGGAGCACTACGGGGACCCGGTAAGCTGGCTTGAGGGGGATCAGTGGGACACCATCATGAATTATGATGCCTTTATGGAGCCGGTCACATGGTTTTTGACAGGCATGGAGAAGCACAGTGACGAGTATAATCAGAATCTGTACGGAAACGGTGACTCTTTTTTCCACTCCATGTTCTATCACATGAGCCGTATGCAGACCCAGTCCGTGAATACATCCATGAATGAGCTGTCCAACCATGATCACAGCCGTTTTATGACAAGGACCAACCGGACCGTGGGCCGTATCGGCACCGCTGGCCCTGAGGCGGCAAATCAGGGAGTCAATCCGGCGGTGTTCCGGGAGGCGGTGCTGATCCAGATGACATGGCCGGGAGCGCCTACGGTGTACTACGGAGATGAGACAGGTCTTTGCGGCTGGACGGACCCGGACAACCGCCGCACCTATCCCTGGGGAAGAGAGGACAGAGAGCTTATTGAGTTCCACAAGTTCATGATCGCCCTGCACAAATATTATCCTGCCCTGAGGAGAGGTTCCTTGAAGCGGCTTTTAGCGGAATACCAGGTGATCAGCTACGGCCGCTTTCTGAAGGATAACCGGTGTGTTGTGGCTGTGAACAATGACGATAAGGAGCGGGAGCTTAAGATACCTGTGTGGGAGATCGGTATTGAGGATGAGGACCGGATGGTTCGGGTCATGTCCACCAGTGAATCCGGCTACCGGACAGGGCCCGCGCACTATTACGCTGTAGATGGGGTGCTGACTCTGAAACTGGAAAAATACAGCTCAATTTTGCTGATTTCCAACAAAAGGTCTTGATTTTTTTGCCGGTCTGTGATATTCTAAAATGGCTTTTTAAAGTTTGTGGATGGGTTCCCGAGTGGCCAAAGGGGGCAGACTGTAAATCTGTTGCGACACGCTTCGATGGTTCGAATCCATCTCCATCCATTTTCCTGTGAGGATATGCCGCAGTGGCGGAACTGGCAGACGCACAGGACTTAAAATCCTGCGGGACTAATCTCCCGTGCCGGTTCGATTCCGGCCTGCGGCATTGAAGAGCCTTGAGTATTCAGGGCTTTTTCTTTTTGCGCGGGCAAGGTAAGATGTGGATTGGATTGTTCTATTGGGACATAACATGGGATGAAAGCTGTCGCGAAGTAAGAAGATTTTATAAAAAAGAAAATAAAAAAAGCGCGAGACGGGATTCGAACCCGCGACCCTCGCCTTGGCAAGGCGATACTCCACCACTGAGCCACTCGCGCATAAAAAATATTATTATCTAACGACAGACTTATTCTACCACATCTCCGATTTAAAATCAAGACCCTGTTAAAAAAATTTGGGGGGGAGCAAGGAGGAAAATTGTGAGTTATTTTCCGTTTTTTGTGGATTTATCAGATAAGGAAGGCTTGATCGTAGGCGGAGGGGCTGTGGCTTTGAGGAAGATCGAGAAGCTTCTGCCTTATGGGCCCAAACTGACGGTGGCGGCCCTGGAGTTTGGGGAGGAGATCAGGGGCACAGAGGGTATCCGCCTTCTTGAAAGCGCTTTTATGCCCGTGATGCTGGATGGGAAGTATTTTGTCATCGCGGCTACCGATGACAGGGAACTGAATCATCGGATCGCGGATTTGTGCAGGGAGCGGGGGATATTGGTTAATGTGGTGGATGACCGGGATGAATGTGGGTTTCTCTTTCCTTCCCTGGTGAAAAAGGGGAAGCTGTCTGTGGGGATCTCTACAGAAGGAGCCAGCCCCAGCGCCGCTGTCAGGATCCGGGAGGGGTTTGAGAGGAGCATTCCGGAAAATTTTGGCAGGATTCTGGAATTTCTGGAGGAAAAGCGGCCCGTGGTGAAGGCGAAAATCGGCAAAGAGGAGAAACGCTCCCGGTTTTTCGCGGCACTGTTTGACCAATGTGTGAAAATGGGGAGAGGGCTGACAGACGAGGAATTTTGGAGTCTTTTGAGGGAGGACGGGGGGGAAAATGGGGCAGAGAGCCAGGGCGCGGTGTACCTGGTGGGAGCCGGGTGCGGCCAGGCCGACCTGATCACCGTGAGAGGCCTCCGACTTTTAAGGGCCTGTGAAGTCCTTGTGTACGATGACCTGATCGCTGAAGAGCTTCTGCGGGAGGTTCCAAAGAGGGCTCAGCGGATCTATGTGGGAAAGCGGTATGGCAAGCATTCCATGTCCCAGGAGGAGATCTGCGGCATTCTTATAGACAAGGCCAGGGAGGGGAAAATGGTGGTGCGCCTTAAAGGAGGGGATCCCTTTGTGTTCGGGCGGGGCGGGGAGGAAATCCGGGTCCTTGAGAAGGAGGGTATCCGCTGTCATATGGTGCCGGGGATCACCTCGGCTATCGGGATCCCCGGCATGGCGGGGATTCCTGTGACGTACCGGGGGGTTAGCCAGAGCGTCCACATCGTCACAGCCCACACGGCGGATACAGAGGACGGATTTTTGGCGGATCTGGATAAGATAGCGGGACTCCAAGGGACCCTTGTGTTCCTTATGGGGCTGAATCAGCTGGAAAAGCTTGCCCAAAGGCTTGTGAGAGCGGGTCGGGATGAAAAGACTCCGGCGGCGGTGATCTCAGGGGGAAATGCCCCATGTCCGGCTTTTGTAAGAGGGACCCTGGGGACGATCGCGGAGGAGACGAAAAAAAAGCAGGTGAAGGCACCTGCTGTGATCGTGGTAGGGGAGGTTGTGGGACTGGCTCACGGAAAGGCCCCGGGATAAAGGATCCTGGCCAGCTCTTCATAAGCCTCCCCCCAGCGCTCGTTGGGCTTTAGGTTGTACAGGGTGTCGTCCAGGATATGGTAGCGGCCTTCCGCTACCGCGGTGAGGCTCTGCCAGGCGGGCTGGGACAGCAGATTCTTTTCCAGTGTCCGCGTAACCGCCTCCTTGTCAGCGCCCTGGAGTACCACAAAGATAAAGTCCGGGTCAGCGGCCAGGATAGCCTCCATGTTTAAGTCCTCCAGAAGGCTGTCGCCGCTGTCCGCGATGTTGACGCAGCCCAGATCCGCGAGCATCTCTCCCAGCACGCTGCCTTTGCTGTTCTTCACCTTGCAGCTGGAGCCGGAGGCCCGAACATACAGGACAGTGGGGGAAGAACCGTCGGCAGCGGATCTGGCGCGGTCGATCTGAGCCTGGATCTCCAGGCCGTACTGCTCAAAACGCTGCCGCTGTCCGGTGATCTGGGTGCAGATGTCCAGCATGTCCAGATATTCCTTAAAGTTGCTGACCTGAAAGTAAGCCACATTCATGCCCATGGATTCCAGGGTGTCCAGCAGCTTTACGTCAGCGTCCGTGTTGCTGCTGGCAATGATGAAATCCGGGTTCGAGGCTGTCAGGATCTCCAGGTTGGGCTCCTTTGTGCCGCCTATATCCGCCACAGACGGGTCCAGACCCAGATCAAAGTAAGTCCATGTGTCGTGGGCAGCGGCTACAAGGCTGTCCTTGCCCCCCGCGAGACACCAGATGTCCGCGAAGCTTCCGATCATGGCGGCTACCCGTTTTGGGCTGTCCACTGTCACCTGGCGGCCTAAGGAGTCAGAGAAAACCACTGGTCCGGAGGCGCTGCCGCCCTCCTCCTCCGATGGGGCCTTCTGGCCCGGGGCGGAGTCACCATCTTCCTCCAATGAGGCCTTCTGGTCCGGGGCAGAGACACCGCCATCCTCCGATGGAACTTCCTGGTCCGGGGTGGAATCCGTTTCCGGCTGAGGGGTGGACTCTGCCTGTGATGACGAGGACCGTGTCCCGCTCTCGGGAGCCCTCTGGCAGCCCCACAGGGATGCGGATATTGTCAGGAGCAGCGCGGCAAAAAGGGTCAGCCGCTTCCTCCGTGAAATTCTCTTGTCTCTTTTCAATACCTTCATATTTCACACTCCTGTCTTTACTATACTCCAAACCACAGTTTAAAGATCACGGCCAGGATGGGGATGGTGGCCATGGAACATATGGTAGTCATTACCACGCTGATGGAGCCGATCCGGCCCTGCTTCTCATACTTGCTGGAAGCCATTGCCACCATTGAGCCCACAGGCATTCCGATGGTCATGGCTGTCATGCAGATCAGCAGCGGGTCATCTGTGAGAAGGCTCATGTACGCGGCTGTCAGGACAGGCATGACCAGAAGCCGGATGAAGGCCATGACATAGATCCTTTTCTCGCTGAAAATATCGCGAAGCGGGTAGTTAGCCATGTTGCTTCCGATAATCAGCATGGATAAAGGCGTGGTCACGCTGCCGATAAAACTGCAGGGCTGAAGAACCAGTTCCGGAAGGGTGATGCCTGAAAAAGGGATGGCCAGGGCCACCAGGCCGGAGAGAAATCCCATGCTGACCAGCCGTTTGGGTTCAAACTTAGATGCCTGCCCGGCGTCCTTGTCAAGAAGGAAGGCGGCATAGGTGTAGAACAGAATATTGTACCCAAAGTTAAAGATGGTGGTGTAGAAGATGGAGGATTCCCCATATAAGGCCTGAACAACAGGATATCCCATAAAGGCGGTGTTGGCCAGCATGACCATGCACTGGTAAACGCCCCGGCAGTCTGACGGCGCGTGGACCAGCTTTGCCGCCGCCAGGGAGATGGCCGGAAACAGGAAGTACAAAAACAGGCCTGAAAACAGCATCAGAAGGATAACGCTCTGGTTATCCCCCGCCACCTGGCTGGCAGAGCTGATAATCAGAAGGGGTGCCGTGAAATTCACCACCATGGCGGACATCTTCTTGCTGGTCTCCTGATCTAAGATGTTCTTTTTGTTCAGATAGAAGCCCACAGCCATGGTGAACAGCAGCTTTGTCATGGTAACTACGATTGTCATTAGAATTCTCCCCCTTATAAAAATCCGTTCTCCCTGACACGGCCTTTGCCCGCGGACACGGATCGCTGGTTATTATGGTAGCCTATTTTTGGAAAAAAATCAATGGTTACCTAAAATACTTCTGGCCGCGCTGATGCCGTTGGCGGATGCCTGCTGCAGTCCTCTGGTGACGGAAGCGCCGTCGCCGATGGCCCGAAGGCCTTTTATGTTGGTCTCAAAATCCTTGTTCACCACCACTTTGTTGGAGTAGAACTTGACTTCCACCCCATAAAGCAGGGTCTCGTCGCTGGCAATGCCGGGGGTGACTTTGTCCAGAGCCAGAAGCATCTCCCTGATATCCACCATGATGCGGTGAGGGAGCACCAGAGATAAGTCTCCGGGAACCGCGTCCTTTAGGGTGGGGATCAGGTTGTTGCGGCAGAGCCGCTCCTCTGTGGTCCTGCGGCCTCTCTGGAAATCCCCGAAGGTCTGGACCAGAATCTTTCCGTCGCACAGCATATTGCTTAGGCGGGCAATGTGTTTGCCGTACTCAATGGGGGTCTTGAAGGGCTTGGTAAAATTCTTGGAAACCAGCAGGGCGAAGTTGGTGTTTTGGGTTTTGTACTCTTTGGACTTGTAGGCGTGTCCGTTGACAACAGCCAGACCATTTTCATAATACTCTGTGGCCACCTCGCCGGATGGGTTGGTGCAGAAGGTGCGGACCTTGTCGTCAAAAGTGGGAGTGTAGTATACCAGTTTGGCCTCGTACAGATTTTTGTTGAGGAATTCCATGACCTCGTCCCGGACCTCCACCCGGACACCGATATCCACGGTGCCCACCTCGGTTTCAATGCCGTGATTTTTACAAATATGGCTGAACCAGTCAGAGCCTTCCCGGCCAATGGCGGAAACGATTTCCGGAGCATGGAAGGTCTCCCCCTTGTCAGTGACCACTGCCTTTGCCCGGCCGTCTTCAATAATAATATCGTTAACCATGGTGTTGAATTCCATCTGGATTCCCTGAGAGAGGAGATGGTCCTGGAGGCGGGTGTAAATCTTGTAGCCCTCCTCTGTGCCCAGATGACGGATAGGGCATTCGATCAGCTTTAAGTTGGCATTGATAGCCTTGCGGCGGATCTCCTGGATCTCTTTCTGCTTATCTACTCCGTACACACTGGTGTCAGCGCCGAATTTCAGATAAATGTCATCAGACTCCCGGATCAGCTCAACCGCTTTGTCATAACCTAAAATGTCGGGGAGATGTCCGCCCACGTCAGGGGACAGGGAAAGCTTTCCGTCGGAAAATGCCCCGGCACCCGCGAAACCGGTGGTGATGGAACAGGGCTTGCAGCCCACACAGACCTTGGTGGTCCGCTTGGGGCAGGTCCGTTTCTCGATAGGACGCCCTTTCTCAATCATTAAGACCTTTAAGTCCGGTTTCTGACGGATCAGCTCGTAGGCGCAGAAGATGCCCGACGGGCCCGCTCCGATGATAATGACGTCAAACTGGTTATTTGGGTTCATGTGATCACTCCTTTTTCAAAAAAATAAAACCAACCGGGTAACGTGAATACAGCGAAAACGCTTATAGTCAACTATTACGGCAGTTGGTAGATACGCTCATCCAATTATGAACTTATATAAGCACCACCCATGGATTGTAACATAGAATCGGGAGGAGTTCAAGTGGCAACTCAATTTTAAATAGGCATACGCGGTTACCCATATTTCCCACATGTGCTATAATATCATCAACCGGAGCCGCTGGCCGGGGCGGCGCGCCTTTCGCGGAGAGCAGGCCGCCCCCGGAGGCGGAGTCCCTGCTATTAATGAAAACGGAACACAGGAGGAACCAGACAATGAAATTATCCTACCGGGTCAGAGGAGGAGCCTCCCCTCAGGGCAAACCGAGAGTTTACTTGACAGGCCACCCCGCCGACCTGCCTGCCTGTTGGGAGGACATTATCACAGATATTCTAAAAACCCAAAACTGTGCTGTATACTATGATGAGGAGCCTGGGCAGCCCTTTGTCCGGGAAGAGCTTCTGCGGCTGTTGGAGCAGACGCAGCTGATTGTCATACCGGTGACCACCCGGTTTCTCCTCCTGCCAAACAGAGCCCGGGATATAGAATTTCCCTTTGCCATGGAGCGCCATATCCCGGTTCTGCCCTTGACGCGGGAGCGGGGATTGGAGGCGGAGTTCAACAGAATGTGCGGAGATTTGCAGATGCTCAACAAAAATGACCCTGACCCCACCGCCCTGCCATACGCCGAAAAACTGGAAAAATTTTTATCCTCTGTGTTGGTGGGAGATGAGCTGGCGGAGAAAGTGCGGGCGGCCTTTGACGCCTATGTGTTCTTAAGCTACCGGAAAAAAGACCGGGGATACGCGAGGGAATTGATGCGGCTGATTCACAAAAATGAGTTCTGCCGCGATATCGCCATCTGGTACGACGAATTTCTCGTGCCGGGGGAGAATTTTAACCAGGCCATCGCCGATGCCATGAAAAAATGCCATGTGTTCACCATGGCGGTTACGCCGAGCCTTCTGGAGCCGGACAACTATGTTATGACCACCGAGTACCCGGAGGCCAGAAAAGCGGACAAGGTTATTTTGCCGGTGGAGATGGCGGCGACCGACGAGGCGGCGCTGAAAACCGCGTTCCCGGATATCGGCGACTGTATGCGGGCTTGGGACCAAGAGGATCTCTCCCAGGCGCTTCTTCAGGCCGTGAGACAGGTGGCTGTCCTGGAAAATGACCGGTCCCCGGAACACAATTTTTTTATCGGTCTCGCCTACTTAAACGGCATTGACGTGGAGGTGGACCGGGCCCATGCCCTGTCCCTCATCACCGACGCGGCAGAGAATGATCTTCCTGAGGCCATGAAAAAGCTGGTTGATATGTACCGCGGCGGCGACGGGGTTTCCCGGGACTACCGCGCCGCTGTCCGGTGGCAGCGGCGGCTGACAGATTACTGGCAGCGTCGGTTTCATGAAAACGACACCAAGGGAAATGGATTAGAATGGATATGTGCCCTGTGGAGCCTGGGCGGCTACCAGAAGGATCTGATGGATTTGCCCGGGGCAAGACAAACGTATCTGGAGATGCTGAAGGTATGTCAGGATTTAAATAAGCCGGATATGCTGGCTGTCAGTTACATGAACCTGGGCGGTATCTCCAGGGAGGAAAGGCATCTTTCGGAGGCAGAAGACTATTATCAGAAAGCGCTGGACTTAATCCAAAAGCTGTGCCGGAAAACCGGGAACCGGCAATCAAAATGGAATCGGAGAAGACTTTCGGACAGCTATGAAAGCCTGGGGGATCTCTCTATGGATGAGGGGAATCTGGACCAGGCCGAGGACTATTACCAGCAGGCCCAGGAACTGCGGCGGCAGCTTTACGAGGAATTCGGGGTTGATGAGACAGGGATAACCCGGAGCCTTTCTGTGGGCTGTGACAGACTGGGAGATGTCTCCAGAGCCAGGGGGAGGCTTTGGGAGGCTGAGGACTATTACCAGCAGGCCTTGGAGCTGCGGGGACAGATTAATCAGGCACATGAGACGGAGTGTTCCCGGCAGGATCTTGTTGTAAGCTATGTGCGGTTAGGCGGCATTTGCGGAGACAAAGGAAAACTGGACCAGGCCAAAGACTATTACCAGCAGGCCTTGGAGCTGTGCGGGCAGCTTGATCAGGAAACCAGGACCGTGGAAGCCCGGGTGAACCTTTCTGTCTGCTATGCGAGGCTGGGGGATATCTCCAAGGCCCAGGAGAGCCTGGGCGAGGCAGGAGACTATTACCGGCAGGCATTGAAGCTGTGCGGACAGCTTTATAAAGAGATCAAAACCGTAGAGCTTCGGCGGTCTCTTGCGATCAGCTATGAACGGTTAGGCGGCATCAACAGGGAAGAAGACCGATTGGAGGAGGCAAGGGACTATCACCAGAAGGCCTTGGAGCTGCACAGACAGCTCTATGAGGAAAACAAAACCATTGAGGCCCAGGAGGGCCTTGCGGTCAGCTATGACAGATTGGGCGATATCTGTAAGGCCCAGGGAAGACTGGAGGAGGCCAAAGGCTATTACCAGAAGGCCCTGGCGCTGTGCCGGCAGCTTTGCGGGAAAACCGGGGCCGTAAAGGCCCGGAGAGACTTGGGCACGGTCTATGGAAGCCTGGGTGATATCAGCCGGGCCCAGGGACATCTGGCCGAAGCGAAAGAATATTATGGAAAAAGTCTGGAACTGAGAAAACAGCTGTGCCAGGAGACCGGGACCATAGACTCGCGGCAGGGACTGGCGGTCTGTTATGACCAGCTGGGCAATGTCAGTCAAGAGGAAGACCATCTGGCCGAGGCCAGGACCTATTACCTGCGGGGGCTGGAAGTGAGCCGGCAGCTGTGCCAGGAAACCCCAACCCCCCAGGCACGAAAGGGTCTGGCGATCTTCCGCGAAAAGCTGGGCGACATCAACAGGGTCGAGAGAAATCTGGATG
>Ga0137297_11299_pt1 | contig 14825 bp, 14 predicted proteins | sample RamsorincwithD2O_FD_97191 | JGI IMG/M metagenome (GOLD analysis project Ga0137297, IMG submission 97191) | Mouse cecal microbial communities from Vienna, Austria - Mucin amended with D2O | ecosystem: Host-associated > Mammals > Digestive system > Large intestine > Cecum | place: Austria: Vienna... | reverse complement strand
ATTTTTATATTAAATATCCATAAAAATCACTATATAATTTATCAATAGCGCTTTAAATTTAATAAATTTGTACAATGACTGGTCAGATGATATACTGCAATTACAAAACATTGCAATGTATAGACGAAAACATAACAGTTCAGCAGGTATCTGAACGGTTACTGAAAACAATGATCAGGAGGGGCTATGAACAGACAATATGAAGCAGTAAGTGAGTACATAGAAACGCACAAAGAGGAGATGAACCAGACCCTGATAAATCTGGTAAACTTGGAAGGGCGCTACAATGAAAAGGAACATGTGGAAAAGGCAATGGATTATTTTTGCGGCCTTCTGGAGAAAGAGGGGTTTGAGCTGAAAAAAACAGAAGTAGCTCTGGACCGGGCGGGAATCGTCTCCGCGATTCTCGGCAAAGACCGTCCCGGAAAGCCGATTCTTTTTTCTGGTCATTTTGATACTGTGTATCAGAAGGGGGCCTTTGGTCCGGCACCCTGCAGAATTGAGGACGGCAAGATCTATGGTCCTGGCGTGATTGACATGAAGGGCGGGGACGTGATGATGCTCTATGTGGCAAAGGCCCTCAATGCCATTGGTTATAAGGAGCATCCCATTAAAATGATTCTGGTGGGAGATGAGGAGGCAGACCATGTGGGGAATCTGGCGGATCAGGTCGTTATCGAAGAGAGCAGAGGCTGCTACTGTGGTTTCAATATGGAGCCAGGAGACATGCAGAACCGGCTGGTAGTGGGCAGAAAGACACAGCATACATTTTTTGTGGATGTAAATGGAGTGGGAGGACATGCAGGCAATGATGTCCTCACGGGAAAAAATGCATTGCTGGAAGCTGTTTTGAAAATCGCAGACATGGCAAAGCTCCAGGATCTGGACAAGGGAAGCTCGGTAACCCCAAGTATCATCCACTCTGGAAACCAGAGCAGTGCGATTCCGGATCATTGTGAATTTGCAGTTGATATCCGTTTTAAATCCCTGGAGGAAGGAGAGCGCCTTCATGCGGGGATCATCAAGGCAATTGAAACCTCTTATATTGCTGGGACAACTGCTTCCTACAGATTGGATGTGGCAAGATTTGTTCCCTATGATGAGACAGAAGAGATTGCAAAGCTACACCGTTTCATGAATGTTCTGGCAGAGGAAATGGGGCTGCCTGCTTTTGGAAAAATTCAAAGAGGCGGTGTATCCGATTCCGGCAACATCGTGGCAGCCGGTGTCCCCACACTGGACGGGCTGGGAATCATGGGAGAATTTGCCCATAATCTGAGGGAATACGGCGTTCTGGAGAGTATGTATGACCGGACAAAACTGCTGACATGTGCTGTTCTCAGGATCCATGAGACAGGGCTGGACGGGAACTGATAATGGGAAGGGGGATAAACCATGGGTGATTCAGATGTAAGGAAAAAACCGTCTTTTGGTTATGCATTATTCATTATGATTATAATTCTTGGCGGGATCATGATTTTGGGAGCAGTGTATCAATTCAAAATGCAGGTACTGTTTTTGCTGGCATGGCTGGCAGCATTTCCTCTCTGTATGAAAATCGGCTATACCTATCAGGAGCTGCAAAAGGGAATGTTCGCATTCATGCCCCGCTGTCTGCTGCCGGTCGTGTTTACGATTTCCATCGGAGCATTAATCGGGGCCTGGAATGCCAGTGGTACGATTGCCGCAGTTACCCATTTTGGAATGAAGATCATTAATCCAGGGTTCTTCCAGGTGACAGCATTTATTATCAGCTTTCTGTTTGCCATGATTACCGGGACATCCTGGGGCACCTGCGGAACCATCGGAATCGCCCTTATGGGGGTTGCGCTGGGAATGGGATTCAATCCTATGGTGGCTGCCAGTCCGATTATCTGCGGTGCCTTTGTTGGAGACGGGCTTTCCCCGCTTTCGGATACCACCAATATCATCAGTGGCGCCGTGGAGATCGACCTTTTTGACCATATTAAATATCAGCTGAGAATCACCATTCCCACTGTTCTTATCTCCACGGTCATCTATTTTGTTATGGGACTTACCCAGAATACAGGTGTTTCCTCTGTGGATGGGATTGAGACTATTATGAATGGAATTTCCGCTAATTTTCGTCTTGGTTTTATTCCGTTTTTGCCGGTGATTCTGGTCATCGCCCTGCTGTGTATCAAGGTTCCTACCATCCCCTCCCTTTTGTGCGGAAGCGTGGGAGGACTGGCTGTAGCAACCCTTTATCAGGGAGTTCCGGTGCAGGAGGTTATACAGAATATGTGGGGCGGATATGTACTTAACTCTGGTGATGCATTTATTGACAAATTATTCAGCAGAGGTGGTATGTCCAGTATGACAGGCACGGCATTTATGATTGTAGTTGCATTTGGTCTTTTTGGAATTCTTAACACCGCGGGGGTACTGGATTCCCTGGTTGAGCCTCTCTCAGGCTACATTCACAGCAATGTGGCGGCGACTATCAGTGCATTACTGCTTGGGAGCCTGGGCAATCTTTCTTCCTCAACCACCTTTGCCGAGGTATTCACCAGCAATGTGCTGAATCCAATCTATGACAATGCTTCCCTGGACCGGCGGGATCTGGCCAATGCCATGACCGTAGGCTGTCTGATTCTGGGTCTGTGGATTCCGTGGAATACCAATCCGGTGGCAGTAGCCGCCTCCCTGGATGTGGAGCCTTTGCGGATGGTGCCGTATCTGGTAACGCCCTTTGTATATGTTGTGGTTCTTCTGGCTTATGCTTTCATAAAGCAGGTGAAACATAGCTAAGGAGGTGTCCTTGTGACGGATTTACTGGAAACACTTATGATCTTGTGTTTCGGGCTTTCCTGGCCCATCTCCATCCGGAAGTCCTGGATTTCACGGACTGCCAGGGGAAAAAGCCTGTTTTTTGAATTTTTCATATGGCTGGGCTACATCTTTGGTATCATCCGGAAAATCCTTTTATACCAGCAGGCCACGAAAGCCCTTGGATTCCTTTTTTATCTGGCATGGATTTTCTATATTTTAAATCTGCTGGAGATTACCGTTGATATGGTGTTGTATTTCCGCAACATGAAACTGGACCAGGAAAATAAGGAATAAATACATTATGTGAAGGTTTTCTCTGGATTGCGGGTTTCTGACTCAGAAACCCGCAATATGGGGGAACCTTTTTTTAGAGCTGGTATCTGCCGGTCTCAAAAAATAACCTGGCCATGAATAGTAAGTGCGCCCGGGTACCATCTCTGGAAATGGGGAAGAGAATGTTCACATTGAATTATCCCCGAAAACTTGTTATACTATCTCAAAGAAGAAAGGGGGCGCGAGTCATCATGCCACGTACCATTGGGATCGGAATTCAGAATTTTGACAAACTGGTGTCACAGCAGTATTTCTATGTGGATAAGACGGATTTTATCAGGGAGTGGTGGGAGAATGGGGATGAAGTGACCTTGATCACCCGTCCCAGACGTTTCGGAAAGACACTGATGATGAGTATGGTCGAGCGTTTCTTTTCCATAGAGTATGCCGGACAGGGTGAAATCTTTCAGGATCTTTCCATATGGAAAGAGGAAGCATACCGCACAGCACAAGGGACTTATCCGGTTATTTTTCTGTCACTGGCCAATGTGAAGGAGACCACCTATGCCAATGCCCGGAGAAAGCTCTGCCAGCTGCTGGCGGATCTGTATTCCCGGTACTATTTTTTGCTGGAATCAGATAAGCTGACCCCTGAAGACAAGGATTTTTTCCGCCGTGTAACCGTAGAAATGGGGGATGTGGAAGCGGCTCTCGCTCTGGGACAGCTGTCAAAGTTTTTGTCTCTTTACTATAATAAGAGGGTGCTGATCCTGATGGATGAGTATGATACTCCCATGCAGGAAGCGTATGTATATGGCTACTGGAAGGAATTGACGGAGTTTATCCGGGGAATCTTTCATGCGGCGTTTAAAACAAACCCTTCTATGGAAAGGGCCATTATGACGGGGATTACGAGAGTTGGGAAAGAGTCTATATTTTCTGATTTGAATAATCTGGCCGTGGTGACTACTACATCAGATGCATATGCAGACTGTTTTGGTTTTACCCAGAAAGAGGTAGGAGAGGTTCTGGAGGAATATGGACTATCTGAGAATATGGACCAGGTAAAGGACTGGTATGATGGATTTGTTTTTGGCAGCCAGAGAGAGATCTATAATCCCTGGTCAATCATCAATTATTTAAAAACACAGAAAGTGTCCTGCTACTGGGCCAATACCAGCAGCAATAGTCTGGTTGGAAAGCTGATCCGGGAAGGAAGCCCGGACATAAAAGAGACCATGGAAGATTTGCTGAAAGGCGGAAACCTCTGTACAGAAGTGGATGAGCAGATTATTTTCAATCAGCTGGATTACAATGAGAATGCCATATGGAGCCTTCTGCTGGCAAGCGGATATCTGAAAGCGGACAGCCATGGTGCCGGTCAGGAGCCGGGAAGAGAAGAATATGAGCTGTCTTTAACCAATAAGGAAGTCAGGATCATGTTTGAAAGGATGATCCGGGACTGGTTTGGCCAATCCAGGCGGGAGTATAATGGATTCATTAAGGCCTTGCTAAAGAGAAACAGGAAAGAAATGAATGCCTATATGAACCGGATTGCCCTGAACACATTCAGTTATTTTGATACGGGAAAACGTCCGTCCGGCGCAGAACCGGAACGCTTCTACCACGGATTCGTATTAGGTCTTACGGTGGAACTGGCTGACCGGTATGTGATTACCTCCAACCGGGAAAGCGGATTTGGAAGATACGATGTCATGCTAAAGCCCAGAAGACCGGAGGATGACGCCATGATTCTGGAATTTAAGGTTCACGACCCAGATGAGGAAAAAAGTCTCCAGGATACGGTAGGGGCGGCCCTGAAACAGATTGAAGACATGGGTTATAAGGCATCCCTGATAGCAGAGGGAATCGGTGAAGAACGGATCCGGACATATGGTTTTGGATTCGAGGGTAAGAGAGTTCTGATCGGGTGAGGAACGGGCAGGACTGCCATTTTGCGGAGCGGGGGTGCAGATATGAGAAAGAATGAAAAATGGCTTGAGTGGGCAGTGGAGCTGCAGGCACTGGCGCAGGCGGGGCTTTTCTACAGCAAAGATAAATATGAGCTGGAGCGGTATGAGAGGATCCGCGAGATTTCCGCTGAGATGATAAGCTATAAGACAGAAATACCACTGGAAAAAGTAAAGGATTTATTCTGCAGTGACATAGGGTATCAGACGCCGAAAATCGATACAAGGGCTGCGATTTTTAAAGATGGGAAAATATTGCTGGTCCATGAGGCAAATGGAACATGGTCCCTTCCGGGAGGATGGGTTGACGTAAATATTTCTGTGAAGGAAAATACAGTCAAAGAGGTGAAGGAAGAGGCAGGGCTTGATGTAGCTGCCAGACGGATCATTGCTGTTCAGGACAGGGAAAAACATAACCTTCCGGTATATGCATATAAAGTATGCAAGATATTTGTACTTTGTGATGTGATAGCAGGAGAATTTGCTGAAAATATAGAAACAGTCGGGTTTGATTATTTTGGTTTGGAGGAGCTTCCGTTACTTGCAGAAGAAAAAAACAATAAGGAGCAGATCGAGATGTGTTTCAGGGCATTCCATGCAAAGCAATGGGAAACACTGTTTGATTAGAGCGTGTTTGAAAATTGCTTTCTGGTAGCTGTGCGTTCCACTTTGTGGGACGCCTACGGTGTACCGCGAAGTGGGGCGTGTACACCGTAGGCGTCCCTTGTGGACATGGCAGGAATGGATTTTCTGACATTATTTTGCGCCAGTCCATTCTGTATACACATGTTTAACGGTTTACAACCGCTTCAAGAAATCCCCTGAGTTCCTTTCTGGATATCATTACATCCTCCCGGGAGGCCAGAAGGAGGCTGTCGCTCTGGTAGCAGGGCACTGCCTCAAATCCCAGTTTTCCCCAGACCAGGGTATTGTTATCCAGTGCAGTTTGTCTGTACAGACCCTTTTCAAGGGCTGTCAGAACCTTGTCCCGGTCAGCCCCACAGTCTGCGGCCATATCTGCCAGTACATGTTTATCATCAATCCGGCGGCGTTCCACAAAATGGGCCTGGAAAACGCTGTGGTGGAAACGGAGCAGATCTCCGCCTTGTTCTGCCACCGCAATCATAGCCTGGTTTGCCAGGTCACTGTGGAGAAAGGCAGGCTCCGGCCTGGGATGCGCCTCGCAGGGAACCCAGTTAACAGAGAGTCCGGGAAACTCCGGGAGCAGCTCCATAAGATCCGTGATGCCGCGGTAGCAGTAAGGGCAGATATAGTCAAAATAGACGTTCAGTGTTTTCTTCATTGAGAACTTCTCCTTTTCATTTTTTGATCAGATTTTACTAGTTAAACAGCCTTTTTTGAGCATCCTATATCCTGGGCTTTACATGATATCAGGCCGGTGCGCATAGATTCCTGGCTGAAACATTACCATAAAATGATACACATCCGAGTATACTTTGGAAAAAGAAACTTGTAAACCTTTTCTTCGGTTTCACGAATAGAAATTACAGTTCACGGGGGAGTTGTTCGCAAGGGTACGCTCTGGAAGCTTCAAAAAAACAACTTAATCATGAATTGTAACGTGCCTCTCGAAACAACCGCCCTGTGAACTGTTGCCCTATAATGTAACAGTTCAGATACCCCTTGAACTGTTACAGCATCTGCCCATGAGAATCGCTACGCGATGGGGCAGATGCCCTCCGGCCACTATGTTTTCGTACGGTCAGCGCAGCGAGTGCGCAGACCTATCTGAACTGTTACCCTATAACAAAAATTCCAGGATTCTCAAAATCCCAGTGGATTGTGTATTATCTGAAAATGTATTATAATGAAATGCAAATATATTTGCAAATGGAGGTGATTGAAGGCTATGGCGGGAAGAATTATCGGTTTTGTGATTTACCTGATCGTGGCAGCCTTTATGGCTGGCATCGGGATCTCCCAGCTGAGAAGCAGAACTCCGGTGGGCTTCTATTCTGGGGAACGGCCGCCGGCACAACATGAGTTATCTGATGTGGCTGCATGGAACAGGAAGCATGGAATCATGTGGGTGGTTTATGGGGCAGTCATTCTCATGGCCTTTGGGGCCGGATGTCTTATGGGGGACACGGTCTGGAGCGTGGCCCCCATGAGCGGAGGCGTCCTGGTTCCGATTCCACTCATGGTCTGGTATCATAAAAAACTGGTAAAATGTTATAAAAAATAGATTATCCAGAACGTGGATGCCAAATTCATTTTGCAGAGGGAAATCTGTAAGGAGGGAGAGCGATGCCAGACAAACCCCGCACCTATGTTGCCATTGACCTGAAATCCTTCTACGCCTCCGTAGAGTGCGTGGAGCGTCATCTGGATCCCCTGACCACGAATCTGGTGGTGGCGGACAAAAGCCGGACAGAAAAGACCATCTGTCTGGCCGTCAGTCCCTCCCTCAAAGCCTATGGGATCCCGGGGCGGGCCAGACTTTTTGAGGTGGTGCAGAAGGTGAAGGAGGCCAACCGCCTGCGTCTGGGAGATGCACCAGGCGGGCAGTTCTGCGGTTCAGCCACTGATGACCGGAAGCTCAGGACGGATCCGTCATTATCCATCGATTATCTGGTGGTACCGCCGCGTATGGCCCACTATATGGAGTGGAGCACCCGGATCTACCAGATATATCTGGAGTTTATCGCGCCGGAGGATATCCATGTCTATTCCATTGATGAGGTTCTGATGGATGTGACGGATTATCTGGATACTTATCGGCTGACCGCCAGGGAGCTGGCCAGGAAGATGATCCAGGCAGTCCTTACTGCTACTGGGATCACAGCCACCGCCGGGATCGGTACCAATCTGTATCTGGCCAAGGTGGCTATGGATATCGTGGCCAAACATATACCGCCGGATGCTGTCGGGGTCCGGATCGCGAAGCTGGATGAGGACTCCTACAGGCGTCTCCTCTGGAGCCACCGGCCTCTGACTGACTTCTGGCGTGTGGGGAACGGATATGCCAGGAAGCTGGAGGAGCACGGGCTCTTCACCATGGGAGACATTGCCCGGTGCTCCCTGGGCAAAAGCCGGGATTATTATAATGAAGAGCTTCTCTACAAGCTGTTCGGCATCAATGCCGAGCTGCTGATCGACCATGCCTGGGGATGGGAACCCTGTAGGATGGAGGACGTTAAGGCCTACAAGCCCGAATCCAACAGCATCGGCTCCGGCCAGGTACTTTCATGTCCCTACACGTTCGAGAAAGCCAGACTGGTGGTCAGGGAAATGGCGGACATGCTGGCTCTTGACCTGGTGGATAAAGGTCTGGTGACTGATCAGATGGTTCTGACGGTGGGATACGACAGGGAGAACCTGACGGACCCTGAGATCAGCAAAGGGTACAAGGGGCCAGTGACGGCTGACCGCTATGGCCGGAAGGTGCCAAAGCATGCCCATGGGACGGCGAATCTGGCGAAGCAGACCTCCTCCACCCGCCTGATTACAGAAGCAGTGCTGGAGCTGTACGACCGGATCATGTCTCCCGGGCTTCTGGTCAGGCGGATCTATCTGACAGCCTGCCGGGTAATCGCCGAGAGCTCAGTGGTTGAAGAGGAGCGGATGGAACAGATGGATCTGTTTACAGATTATGAGGCCCTGGAACGGCAGCGGAGGGAGGAAGCCCTGGAACTGGAGCGTGAGAGGAAAATGCAGCAGGCTATGCTAGCCATCAAGAAGAAGTTCGGGAAAAATGCCATCCTCAAGGGGATGAACCTGGAGGAAGGGGCCACAGCCATAGAGCGGAACCGGCAGATCGGCGGACATAAAGCCTGAGTATGTACGCCCGGAGTCAGAAAGGAGGGAGAAATTATGGTCAGAAGGAACAATGAAGAGTATCACCGCTACGATGATATCCTGCATCTGCCTCACCATGTATCCAGTGTTCATCCCCAGATGCCGCTGGCGGAGCGGGCCGCGCAGTTTGCACCCTTTGCGGCCCTGACGGGACATGGAGATGCCATCCGGGAGACAGCCCGGATCACGGACGCATATATCCGGCTGGATGAGGACAGCAGGGAAAGTCTTGACGGAAAGCTGTCCATCCTTCAGGAGCATATGGACAGACACCCTCCTATAACCATCACCTTCTTCCGGCCGGATGCCAGAAAGGAAGGGGGAGCCTATGAGTCCGTGTCAGGCACCGTCAGAAAGGTCGATACCTGGAAGCGGAAGCTGGTGCTGGCAGATGGGAGAGAGGTGCCCATGGAGTATATTATGGATATGGACAGTGAGCTGTTCTGGGAGCTGGACTGAACAGTAACAAGGGGTAACAGTTCAGACAGGTGTGCGCACTCGCTGCGCTGACCGCACGAAAACGTAGTGGCCGTATGTCGTAACAGTTCAAGGGATTTGAGAAAGATAAAAATTAATGATGAAATTCAGATAAATCCAGGAAAGCGAGGAAGGAATGTCATGGATAGGAAGAGAATGGTCAAAGTAACAGAGCCGGTGATCCGGCTGGCGGGTATGAATACGATGGGGGTCATCGGTGATCCGGGCTGTGAGGGGCTGGGTACCTACAATATGAAGGTATATGCCGGTGCGCTGGAGGAGAGCAGCAGGGATGACATTACCCTGATTGTGGGAGATCTGGTTCCGGCAGGCACGAACCACTACTATCAGGTATTCCAGGAGATGACCGAGGCCCTGGCCGGGAATGATGTCTATTCTCTCAGGGGAAATCATGACACGGGCGCCTATACGGATCATTTCGGACTGAAGAATTATGCGCTGCTGCTGGATTCCTTTGCAGTGGTGGTGCTGGATAACGCGGTCCGTGCCTTTGAGGAGGAGGGGCTTTTGCTTCTGTCCAGGGTCCTTGCCATGGATGAGGTGCAGCAGGTGATCATTGCCTTCCACATCCCGGTTCCCAATCATTTTATTCAGAACAGTGTCTCTGGGGAGGAGTTTGTCCGGCTGCGGGAGACCTATAGGCCATGGAGGGAGAAGGTGAAGTACCTGCTCTGCGGTCATGTCCATTCCCGGTTTGTAGACCAGGTGGACGGGATTGAACTGATCTGTACCGGAGGTGGCGGAGCCATGATCGAGGATGTGTCCCAGGATATCCGGGCCTGGGATGTGGAGCACCATATGGTTCATTTCTATCAGGAGAATGGTGAACTGAGATACCGGATCACGGATCTGTCCGAGGACTGCTATGGGCGGGAGCGGGACAATGAGGTCCTGAAACAGAAGCTGCAGGAGACGGTGCAGGCAGAGCTTATGGCCCATTTCAAATATCTCATGTTTGCGGACCGCGCAAGGCGCAGGGGGCTGGAGCATATTGCCAATCTGTTCGAGGCGCTGGCAGCTTCCGAGTACTATCATGCCCGGAATTTCTATTCTGTCCTGGAACGTCCGGCGGCATTTGCCGAGTCTATAGGGGACTATGTGCCAGGAGAAGAATTCGAATATGAACACCTCTATAAAATGCTGGCATCCTATGCCAGGGATCACGAGAGTCCACTGGCAGAGCAGGCCTACATGGGAGCAGCCGCAGCGGAGAAGGAGCACACACAGCTTTTGAAACAGGCATCAGATGTGGAGACATTTGCCCAGGGGGAGATCTATGTCTGTCCCATATGCGGGTATGTGATGACCGGAGAGACGTTTCCTGACCGCTGTCCGGTGTGCGGAGGGCCCAGCAGACAGTATGAGGTGTTTGAAGCGTGAGGCGCAGATGGCGGGAATGAATTTTGAGACACGCTCTGGAAAGGGATATACATGGAACATTTTATTACAGAGATTCAGATACAAGAGCTGCTTCATCTGTCTGATATCTGCATCCGGCTGAATCCTGAGAAACGGACAAATCTGTTGCTTACGGGAAAAAACGGTTCTGGAAAAACAACGGTACTGCGTGGGGTTGGGATGCATCTCCAGATGATAAGTGACAGGGCAGAGAAAAAGCAGCAGGAACCTGATGATTATCAGTTAATAGCGGAAGGAAATGCAATAAATTTTTATAAAAAAGCAGGCAATGAAAGTGATGCTTTGGTAAAAAGAATGCAGGCCTATTATGGGTATCTGCAATTAAAATGTCCCAGGCTGCAGGTGGTTTTCAATGAAAAGGATGGAATTGATGCATTGTATGGCAAGGGAATGTTTTTAACTGCATTCTACAGTGCGGACCGGAAGACAGCGATCACCAGGCCAAAGGGGGCAGAAGAGGTGATCCTGGATCAGAGCTATTCTGTGGATTCTGATCCTGGAACAGTACTGCTTAAATATCTGGTACATTTGAAGACACAGCAGGCCTATGCCCGCAATGAAGGGGATCTGGAGACGGTACAGATGCTGGATCAGTGGTTTGAACGTTTTGTCAGGGCATTGCGGGTGCTGCTGGACGATGACAGCCTGGAACTGAAATATGATTACAAAAATTATGATTTTCAGATTATAGAGAAGGGCAGGCAGCCCTTTGGCTTTGACCAGCTGTCTGATGGATATTCGGCGGCGGTCCGGATCGTCTCGGACCTGATTCTGCGTATGGAACAAAACTGGATGAAACAAGGGGGTCTCAGTTCCTATGATGTGGAAGGCATAGCTCTGATCGATGAGCTGGAGACACATCTTCACATCAGCCTCCAGAGAAAGATTCTGCCATTCCTTACGGAGTTTTTCCCAAGGATCCAGTTTATCGTATCCACCCACTCTCCTTATATACTGAATTCCATTGAGGATTGTGTCATATATGATCTGGAGAACCATATCCGTATGGAAAATCTGTCCGGATATTCCGCGGAGGGAGTTGTGGAGGGGTATTTTGAGCAGGATTCTTACTCGGAAATGCTTTTGCAGAGGGTGAAGCGGTATGAAGCTCTGGTGAATATGGAGCATCCCACTGAGGCGGAGCGGGCAGAGCGGGCAAGCCTTCAGGTAGAGATGCGCCAGATGCCAGGGGATATGGCCAGGGAAGCCAAATGTGCATTTGAGGAAATCGAGCAGAAAAGGAAACAGCATGATAAAGTTTAGTCGTCTGGATACAGACAAGGCGAGGGCAGCGGTTGCGTCACTGCAGAAGGCGAAGGCTGCAAAAGAGAGTTACAATACACCAGAGGTAAATGCAGCACTGGCAGATATGTTTTGTGGAAAATGCTATATCTGTGAAAATAAAGATGGAATCACCTCTTTTCAGATCGAGCACCTGAAGCCTCATAGGGAGGATGTAAAATTAAAGTATGACTGGCATAATCTCTTCTGGTCCTGCGCACACTGCAATGGCATCAAACGTGCAAAGTGGGAGCCCATATTAGACTGCTCCCAGGTGGATGTGGATCAGAAGATCGCGTTCCGGAAGGAAGGGTACTTTGGAAGAACGGAGAGATACCAGTTTGTCCCGCTGGAGGAGAGTGAGGAGATAAAGAATACCATCGCTCTGCTGCAGGAGGTATACTATAGCAATACTCCCCAGAAAAGGATGGAAGCAGTGCATATCCGTCAGGCATTAAGAAAAAATCTGTCACATTTTAAGGAACTGGTCCGGACATATTATGAGGCGGAGGAGTTTGACAAAGAGGATATAAAATGTGCGATCCGCATGGAAGTGGGTAAGGGGGCTGCTTTTGCGGCCTTCAAAAGATGGCTGCTATGGGATCACAGAGATGCCTACAAAGAGCTGGTTCAATTCTGTGATCTGCCCCAGAATCAGTTGGAGCATCAGATGGGGAGTGATAATTATGAATAGAGTACAAATGTTTCTGAAAGCAGTTTATGCCGGTTTTATGATCGGCATCGGTGGGATCGTGTATCTGTCTGTGGAGAATAAGGTGGTGGGATCCCTTCTTTTTTCTTTCGGACTGCTGACCATCGTGACCCAGGGATTTTTCCTGTACACTGGCAAGGTGGGGTTTGTCAAAAGCTTCAAAGAGCTTCTGGATATGCCGGTGATTATCGCCGGCAATTATGTGGGGACCCTTCTGGCGGCTATTCTGGCCAATGGGGCCGGACTTAAGATCAGCACCGGGAATCTGGTGGATGCAAAGCTTGGCAATACCATGGGTTGTGTGTTCCTGTTGTCTGTGCTCTGCGGAGTGATGATGTATCTGGCTATCGACAATTATACCAGGACGAAGAATTTTATATTTATCATAGCCCCGGTGATGATTTTCATCTTGTCAGGCTTTGAGCATTCCATTGCCAATATGTTCTACTTCCATCTGGCCGGCGATTACAGCAGAAGGGCGTTTGGCTATCTGCTGGTGATGGTGGTGGGAAATGGTGTAGGGGCATGGGTGTTTGCCAGAAAGGATCTGACCAGATAGAATGAGCTTTCGCGGCCTTACAAAGGAAACGAACCTGAGAATGAAGAATCGAGATAAAGCCGGGAGGAAGGGAATTTCCGGGTGTGTGATATTTTTACTGGCAACTGTTTTCCTCATAAGCGGCGGACTGCTGGTACATGGTCTGGTGGAGGATGCCGGGAGCAGGATGACTTATGACCGGCTGGCAGCGCGTTTCAGTGGGGAAGGGCAGGATAGGCGGGATGCTGGGAAACAGACCGGAACATGGATGGACAAGGAAGGGCAGCCGGGGCAGAAAGCAGACCGGTCCTTAGAGCCTGATCCGGGTCAGAGCCAGATATATGGGGAACAGGACGGGTCAGGATCCGGCTGGGCCGCGGACTGGGAGACAAGGCGTCGGGTCTATCAGGAACTGTACCGGGAAAATCCGGATCTGGTAGGCTGGATCCGCATTGAGGGAACCAGGATTGACTATCCGGTGGTTCAGTCAAAGGACAGGCCAGGTTTCTATCTGGATCACGATTTCTACGGAAAAGAGAGCCGGTCCGGGACCCCTTATCTTGCGGAGGAATGCAGCCTGGGAGAGCCGGGACAAGGAGAACCAGGAAACCTGGGAGAGCCAGGACAAGGGGCGCCGGGAAATCCGGAAAACCTGGGAGAGCCGGCAGGGGGTCTTCTTCTCTATGGACATCATATGAAGAACGGAGAGATGTTCGCAGCCCTTAATAGCTATACAGACCAGGACTTTTATCAGGAGCACAAGCTGATCCGGTTTGATACCCTGGACGGCCCAGGGCTTTATGAGGTGGCGGCTGTAGTCCGGCTGTCTGCTTCCGCCCAGAACCAGACGCTGCCCTGGCAGCAGCTTCTGATGCCGGAGTCGGAAAAGGAGCGGACAGAGGCGTGGGAAAGGTTTGAGAGGGAACGTCTATATGATACCGGGATCCGGCTGGAGCCGGAGGATAAGATCCTCTGTCTGGTGACCTGCGAGTACACTCTGGAGGAGGGGAGACTGATGGTGGTGGCAAGGAGGAAGCAGGGGACACCTGATGCTTCTTTTCCCTTGAACTGTTACGGCATACGGCCATTTAGAATCGCTTCGCGATGGCCATATGCCCGCGGCCATTACGTTTTCATGCGGTCAGCACAGCGAGTGCACAGACCTGTCTGAACTGTTACAACTGTTTTCATTTTTTAAAAATTTTAATGAATGCTTTCTTGTAATACCACAAAAATCCGCTATAATAGAAATAGAAAGATTTTTGAGGTGTACAGATGAATATTAATATGAATCCCAACAGTGAATTGCATCAGTATGTAGTGAATGTTCCCAATGTGGTTCAGGTGCCGGATGTACTGGTCAGTCAGGCAGAGGAGTTCAAGGCAGCGATCATGATGTATACATGTGCCATCCGTGAAGTGAAGACCAAGCTGGAGGTGCTTAACGACGAGCTGTCGGTCCGCAACCAGAGGAATCCCATTGAGATGATCAAGTCCCGGGTGAAGAAGCCCATGAGCATTG
>Ga0137297_11297_pt1 | contig 14828 bp, 10 predicted proteins | sample RamsorincwithD2O_FD_97191 | JGI IMG/M metagenome (GOLD analysis project Ga0137297, IMG submission 97191) | Mouse cecal microbial communities from Vienna, Austria - Mucin amended with D2O | ecosystem: Host-associated > Mammals > Digestive system > Large intestine > Cecum | place: Austria: Vienna... | reverse complement strand
GTTTACCTAGACTCGAAAAAAGACCGTCAGAAATTTCCCTAAGTGACTCTGCCCCCGTCAGTTGGCAAAAAAGCATTGCAATAAATTGACTCCAGCTTGAGAAGCCTTTGGATGCCTTGTCTGACTGATGCTTGTTGACTAAATGTTGAAATTCAAGTTTGCAACCCATTGACTGGACAAGTTGCGCAAACATGGATATTGTTGCTCTTTGCATGCCGAATCCTTCGATTTTTTATTGCTGGGAACTTTAAATTTATCGAAGATTCGGCATCTTTGCATCTAGACGTTCCGAAAAAATTTATTTTGGACAGTAGTGGATAATTATTGAATATTTTTAGACCAATTTCTTCTATAAATTTGGATTAGTCATGCGTCAGACCTGGCCTTCTTGCCTCTGCTTGTTTCATTGGTGTAGATATCTGTTCTTCAACTTTCATTGTTGACTCCCTAAGTAGTCAACTTTTTCAGGACAAGACACGTTGAGAGAAATCACCCCGAAGTTTGCTCGGCATTCTTTATTCGATTAAGAGGGCTTGCTAATTGCTTATAGCTTTCTGTAGCCTGAGTTAATTATGGATGTTAGAACTAAATTTAAGAGTATATTATATTGGACAGAAAGGGCCTGAGAAAAATTAAAGTTTTTCAGGCGCTGGGGAGATCCTTCCCCTCCCCAGACGTTTGGCCTATAGCTAAATTACTTGAGTACTATTTTCAGAGACTCTAAGCTCCGAGATATTCTCTCACTTTGGATAAGAGATAAACCCATGGACATTTCCTTTTGAACTGCCTCACCTAGTTCAATAGCTTTAATAAAGGCTGATTTAAAATCAGATTCCTTGTCGTAAATCAAGGCAGATTGTACGGAAACTCCAAATTTCGCTGCAAATGCAGCCTCAATAACCATTGGAACCCGTAGGCCAACAGACAAGTTAACAGTCCCTGAAATTCCATTAGTTAAGTATCTTGAATGTTCAGGAATTTTGCTGTTAAGGAGTGGAAGAATGAAATCAGATTCCGATACTATCTCATACATTTTGGGATAATCTAACATTCCCACGAAATTAAAGTATTTCGTCAATCTCCTTGGAACATGTAATTTTCCTTTCCGAGCAATGACAGTTATTCTAAAATTTAAGTGAGGATGTGTCCTATCTATATCTTTAATTACATCCATCAACAAATTAAAATCTTTACGTTTTTGTTCGATGTTTCCTACAACGACAAATTGTTTTTCGTTCTTGCACACCGACTTTTCCTGACCATTAAATCCAAAGTAACAACTATATAACGGTAGTGCTTTGTACTCATTCACTACCTCTAAAGTAAATTTAACTTCTTCAGAAAGATCATCATAAGTAAACTCGGGTCTATGGCATTGATAAAACACCTTCGGATGATCAAGACAATTACTCATGAAAGCCCTGCGCGTTGTTCTTAATGAGTAGTAATCGTATTCAGTGTTCCAAAAAATACATTTATATTGTTTAAGTTGAGGTAACGATAAGAAATAATGCAAAAAGTTTCGTTCTATTGGAAAAATTCTAACGCCTGCAGTACCCGCAACAGGTCTTAGATCAAATTCTTTTTTACTCAACCAAACATCTACATGGTAACCAAGCTCTTTGAAGTAGTGGATTACACTAGGTAAACATTCACCATGACAGTCTTGGCTTTCAATTATTAAAACTGAGTTTTGGGGTATATCTACCATTTGTATTATTGAAATCAATAATTTTTTTTCGAATAGTGTGTTTTCAAGGCTTGTTATTCTGCTGGAGAAATCATCTCTAAGTGCCTGGAGCTGTCCTCTCAATAAATCCCGTTCCGATAACTCAACATCTTTACGAGAAAAATTTATATTTTTGAGAAGGTTTTTAAATCTTCTATATATGAACAAATAGCCTTTGCTTGCTATCAAAGAAGATCCATAATACTTGTGGAGAATTTCTAAATAATCTCGGAATGTTTTTAACTTTTGATATATCGTTCCATGTCTCAATGCCAATTTAGAAAAAAATCCAAGTCTATAAAGAATATAAGCTCTTTGCCCATCAGTAAGAGTTTTGAGAGAATTCAATATCCATTTATACGGTTCTAAATATGTAAGGTAATAATTTGCATTCTTTTCTGACGTTATCGATTCACTACGGATTCTGTAGTAATACAGCCTTTCATTTACATATGAATAATTTTTTGAATGGGACAAATAGCTCCATAACCAAGAAATATCTTCATGAATTATTCCTTCAACAAAAGATAATGAATTTTTTTTTATTTTTGATAACCTATATAACTTATTCCATGCAACACAACATAGATCATTTTCATAATCCTCTGTTAACTTATATTTGCCACTATTTTTTTCAAAATTAATAGGCCACTCTTTATGAAGAATTTCTCCATTCAGATCGTCAGCTGAAAAATACTGAAAACTACACGCAGAAAAATCGCTATTTTCTTTATTAATGCTATTGAATAAATGTTCAATAGTATAGGGTGAAATTTTATCGTCTGAATCTATGAAAAATATAAATTCACCGGAGGCCTGCTCTAATCCTGCGTTCCTAGCAGCAGATAAACCTCTATTGTTTTGGCTAATTAATTTGACATTTTTATATAGATCTTGATATTTTTTTGCAATCTGTAGTGAATTATCTGTTGAACCATCATTAATTAATATAATTTCTATATTTTTAAACGTTTGGTTAACTATACTGTCAATGCACTCATCTAAATATTTATCCACATTGAATATAGGTACAATTATACTAACTTTGTTATATTCTATCCTTTTAATATTTTTTAAGAGGTATGGGTCTGACTCATATGCCGACTTGTATAGTTTCGACGTAGCAAGATCTGAGTAAATCCATGGCTTCTTATTTGTCAAATGTAATATTTTTATATCTTTCAAAAGATCTGTTTTTTCAAGCTCAACTCCTTCTGGAAGATAAGTTTGTAAATAATTATAATCCTCCGAGAAAAAGAAAACTTTTCCATCGCAGACGTAATTGAAAGCATCCTGATCCTGATAATATGAATCAATTAATTCTTTTTTAGCCTTAATTAATTGATCTTTTATAGACTCAACTCGCATTCTATATAAATTAATAACCATAACCCCAGAATTAAAATATTTTTTAACACCTATTCTGAGGTTGTGCTTTAATTTCATAGCTCCTTTATCAACCGAAGCTGCAATTAGATAATCATTTATTGCCAAGTGATTTAGATAAGAAGTATCGGATAAAAATAAAATATCACAATCAAGATAAATACACTCGTTATATGATTTCAATAAATCAGGTAACAAAAATTTAATAAGCGATGCAGAGCTGACATATTGATGATTGGTTGCTATATCACTAAGATCTTTCTCTACATTACGCAATTGCACATTAAGAGTTGAGCAATAGGATTTGAGCAATTCTATATTCTGTTTACTAACGTCTTTATAGAATACGAAAACTTCAGATTCCTTGTCGTATTTGCGAAGAGATTTAATAGATACGATTAATGGTATGACATAAAAATCATCCGTTATATATACATAGGGTCTTTTATTTGCTTTCATGTCTATTTAAATAATTGAATATTTTTTTTATTTTACATTTGATGATATTATTATCTTTTTCTGATTTCAATAGTTTATTTATTTCCATTAACTCTTTATTTTCATTAATTAATTTATTATTTATATGATTTAATTGTTCATTTTCTCTTATTAAATTTTTAGAGTTATCTATATTATTTGACTGCGAAGAATCTTTCCACCAACTAGATTGATTCCAATGAATTGCAACAGTTTTGTCTGTAAAAGCCTTATCTTGAAAACTAACCCAGCTTGGACAAAAATATTCGCATGGGTATATAGTCACTTCTTTATTCCTATCTTGCCAAACGATTTGATTCTTATAAAGTTCAAAATTCAAGCAAATCTTATTAGGTACATTTTTATCATACAATTTATTTAATTTATGTATAACAGATTCAGAATAAGAAATTATTTCAAAAGAATATAAGTCCTTTAGAGCTTTTTTTGCTACCACATTTGCAATAGGATTGGATTCTGACATAATCCAATCGCTTTCATAAAGATCCATTATTCTCTTAAGAAGAGGGTGCCCAGCTATACTTCCCATGACAGCCGGTTCAGGAATATTTTCACCATATAAAATATCTCCTTCGATGGAACAAAAAAATCTATTATTCAAATAAGGAGAAAGATTTTTTAAAATTTCAACATCAGTATCTAAATAAATTCCTCCATATTTGTAAAGAACATAAGCTCTTACATAATCTGAAACAAATGCCCAATCCTTATCTTTATATTTTTTTAAGATAAAAGCGGAGCTATTTATTATTTCCCTTATTTCCCCATTATTAGGTGTCCATAACCTAATTGAAAAATCTGGGCAAGCCCTCCTCCAAGAGGTATAACACATCCTCAACTGTGTATTTTTTTTCCCTTTCCTATAAAAATTAACATCATCAAAAAAATAATGTATTGTTTTGGGTATCATACTTATCATCTCTCGTATTTATCTTCAAATCGGCAAATATCATCTTCACCGAGATATGAACCTGACTGTACCTCTATCACAACCAAAGGAATCTTGCCAGGGTTAGCAAGCCTATGCTTAAAACCGAGAGGAATAAAAATTGACTCATTTTCAGTCAGAATTTGTTTTTCCCCTTCGATTGTTACTTCTGCAGTCCCCGATACAACAATCCAATGCTCAGCTCTGTGATGATGCAATTGAAGTGAAAGACATTCACCAGGTGACACAGTTAATTTTTTTACTTGAAACCTCAAACCCTTCGCAAGGCTCTTATAATTACCCCAAGGTCTATAAACTGATGAGCTAACCAAAGCTTCCGGGCGATTTTTTTTCCTAAGCCTGGTTACCATATTTTTTACTTTTTGACTGTCTTTTAACGGAGCAACAAGCACAGCATCATCATTCTCGATAATCGCTAGATCGTGTACACCAACTGCTGTTACAAGTTTTGTTTCGCTTCTTATATAGCACCCCTGCGCTTCAATAGTTTCTACTTGCCCAACCACTGCATTCTGGTTCTCATCTTTTGTTTCAAGATCATAAACAGAATGCCATGAACCAAGATCGGACCATCCTGACTTCAGTTCTGTTACAACTGCAACTCCTGTCTTTTCCAGGACAGCATAATCAAATGACAAATTTTCAGAAAGAGAATAACACTCCGGCAAAGTTATAACTTTTTCATCTATTGATCCTAAATCAATAGTACTTCTAATGTCCTCAGACATGGATATCAATTGACTGTATAGCGTTGGCTCATGTTGCTTTATTTCAGATAGAATGGTCCTGCTTGACCCAACCAAAATGCCAGAATTCCATAAATATTTTTTTGAATTAATAAAGGATCGAGCCTTGTCCAACGATGGTTTTTCTTCAAATCTTTTTACTTTAAAGCCTAGACTATTGATTTTTTCTCCTACCTCTATATAGCCATATCCTGTCTCGGGATAGGTAGGATGAATTCCTAAAGTAACAAGCAATCCGGAATCTGCAAGTTCTAAAGCGTTCGAGATTGAATGAGCAAATGAGTTTTCGTCCTGTATAAAATGATCCGAAGGGAGAATAACTAAGAGAGAGTCGGGCTCGTTGTTAAGAAGTGAAATTAAGGAAGCAATTCCAATCGCGGGTGCAGTATTTCTCGATTCTGGTTCTAAAACTATCGAATATTCTCCCTTGTACTTTGACAAAGCTGCTTGCACAAAATAAAGATAATCTTTATTTGTTATAACTTGAATCCTCACCCCCCCTTCCTTGGGTTTTAAGAAGATCGTTATGTTCGTTGGATAAAAGCAAAAGCCTTGCAGTTTCTAGCGAACATGCAAAGCTTCGCAAGAGCAAACTCTCTTCGCCAATTAGTTTTGTAAATTGTTTAGGAAAGCTTTGACGAGACAGAGGCCATAAACGAGTCCCCGTACCCCCACATAAAATAACAAATTTAACCAATTTATGCGTCCTAATTCATAAGTAATAAAATATGTTAGAAATTCGTTGGTTAACTATATCAGCTATTTTGTAAGACATTAAATATCATGTCGCCTCCTTTTCGCTATATCGATTATCCATAGTCAACAATTAGCTCCTACTTTTAAAACACAAGCAATTCATTTTTTCTAACTAATGCAATGATATAAAAAGGAAGGAAATCAAGCAGAACTCCTCCTGCCGTACATACTATAAATTACGTCTTTGCAACATCAACAAGTACCACGCTAGAAAATATATCCTAGATAGGACACTAACATATCAACAAGCAATAATCCAAAAGTGATCCTTTTAACTTGAGTTCGTTAGTGTCATTTCACCCAAATCAATTATTTTTAGCAAACAGGTAATTTATTAATAAGACACAGTACTCTTGAAACAGCTTGATCCATATCGTAGTACTTATAATCACCCAAGCGCCCAAGGAAAGTAAGCTTATCGATTCCTTTTGCCAAATCTAAATACTTCTGATACAAGCACTTATTTTCGGGATTGATTATTGGGTAATAACGTTCGTTTTCACCCAAGGAAAACCCCTCGGGATACTCGTAGGATACAACCGTTGATCCACATTGAGTGTCAAGGAAATACTTATATTCTCCGATCCTAGTAAAGTCGTAATTATTCGGATAATTAACCACTGAATTTGTTTGGAAGTAGGATCGATTAAAGGTTAAAAATTCAAACCTCAAACTCCTGTAAGGCAATTGTCCGAGTTTGTAATCGAAATATTCATCTATAGGACCTGTGTAATAACAATGATCAAAATCATTGCTCATGCTTTTATCAAATTTTGTATTCAACAAGATCGTTATATTCGGATGATCTAACATCTTTTCGAACATAGCGGTGTAGCCTTCAAGAGGTATACCTTGATACTTAGCCTGGAAATAGCGGTTATCTCTTCCCATAAAAACTGGAACCCTTCCAGTAACGAGAGGATCTAAATCTTCCGGCCTGACTCCCCATTGCTTTTCGGTGTAATGCAAGAAAACTTTTTCATAAACATAATCTGCAAGATATTGTAGGTCTTTCGATTGACTTTCACGGAGTTTTAAGATTGGAACTTTCTTATTGAAAGGGAACTCGGATAAAAGTGCGTTAATCAAACGATTAGCCATTTCCATGGGAAAAAGCTGTTCAATAGTGTTGAAATTAAAAGGAATCGGAACAAGCTGACCGTCAATCAGAGCTTTTACTTCATGCTGATACGGAAACCATTGTGTAAAACGAGACAAGAATCTCCAAACGGTCTCGTTCTCTGTATGAAAAATATGTGTGCCATATTTATGGATGCATATTCCTTCTTGATTGAAATAATCAAAACAGTTACCTCCGATGTGATCCTTCTCATCAACTATGGTAACTTGATGAGAATTTTCAGCCAATTTACGGGCTAAGGTTATACCCGAAATACCACAACCTACAATCAAGAATTTCATGTTTGATTTATATCCCGAAAAAATACAAATTAGATTTACTGTTTAGTACATATCTAACCAAGCAACACTGAGTAGGAATTATAATCTCTCAATACTTTGGGAGTCTCAATATATGACAAAAGGCTTTTACAGCATCATGCTGGCACAATTTTTATCCTCATTAGCCGATAATGCCTTATTGATTGCTGCGATTGCGCTGTTGGCGACGTTAAATGAGCCTGAATGGATGACTCCTCTTCTGAAACTATTTTTTGTAGTCAGTTATGTACTTTTTGCAGCATGGGTTGGAATCTTTGCTGATACGATGCCAAAAGGACGTGTGATGTTTATTACCAACGCGGTAAAAACATTAGGCTGCTGCATAATGCTTTTCGGAACCCATCCTCTTCTAGCATATGGAATCGTCGGTCTAGGTGCGGCAGCCTATTCACCTGCCAAATACGGGATACTGACCGAGCTATTGCCTCCTGAAAAATTAGTAAAGGCAAACGGCTGGATTGAGGGATTAACAGTTGCATCGATTATATTGGGAACCGGGTTGGGTGGATTTCTCATCTCACCAATGATTGATCATTTTGTTAGACAAGAACATTTATTAGGAGTTCATAATGCCGCGCAAGCTGCGATTGCAGTAATGATATTGGTATATGCAGCTGCCGCAGCGGTTAATCTCCTTATCCCCGACACTGGGGCTCGTTACCCAAAACAGGACTTTAGGCCAGTGCACACTTTAGTAAACTTCGGAAAATCATGCGCCCTGTTATGGAAGGATAAACTTGGACAAATTTCATTATCAGTTACAACTCTTTTTTGGGGCGCCGGCGCAACTCTGCAGTTTTTAGTTCTAGCATGGGCGGATACAGCCCTCGGCCTTGATCTTTCTAAGGCGGCCATACTTCAAGGCGTAGTTGCGATAGGCATCGCAATAGGCGCTGTGCTTGCTGCTACATTTGTAAGTTTAAGGAAAAGCATAGATGTTTTGCCGATTGGCGTAGCTATGGGCTTTTCTGTTGCCATCATGTCTTTCTTTAAAGGATCATGGATTCCGGGGGGATTTGATTTTATTAGCATTCATTTCTCATATGCAGTTATAGTTGCCTGCATTATGTTAGTTGTCGTTGGCATGATGGCCGGATTCTTTGTCGTGCCGATGAATGCTCTTCTTCAGCATCGAGGTCATGTCCTTATGAGTGCTGGCCGATCTATTGCAGTCCAAAATTTCAATGAAAACAGCTCGATCCTAGTCATGCTCGCTTTGTACTCATTACTAATCAAATCTGGTCTAGGCACAGTGACAATAATGGTTTTATTTGGTAGTTTTGTCGGTTGTTCTATGCTTGCAGTTATTCTTAAGCATCGGCATAATCAGTCGCAAGAGGATTCACTCCATTTAATTGGAGAGGAAAAGAGGCATTGACGCTAATTTACAATTCCGTCTGAAGCTATTAAAGATTAACCATTTGAATTCTAAATAATTTCGAGAATTAAAACTATGCAGTCACTTACTGTTGCACCGTTCATTAGAGATTCATTTGAAAGTTTTCAAAAGAGTGCTTGTGGAATTACCCTTGACATAGGACGCCAGAGAATTTCGCAAAAAGAACTTTTAGGTCTTATTGACTTTGTAAAAGAAAAAAGGATGATTGAATCCTTTAATGAAATGCGTCAAGGAAAGATTGTGAATCCAAGTGAAGGCAGGTCAGCCCTCCACACATCTTTACGAGCCCCTTCTCCCGAAGCTCCTCACGCAAAAGAAGTGCATGAAACCCTCGAACGATTCTGCAAATTTGCTGACAATGTCAGGAGTTGGAAATGGAGAGGATCAGCTGGTGATCGTATTACCGATGTCATCAACATAGGTATTGGCGGATCAGATATGGGGCCTAGAACCGTTTGGAATGCTTTACGATCGGCGCGACCGGAGATTAATCTTCATTTTTTAGCCTCTGCGGATGGTGTAGTTTTCGATCGAGTTACCTCTTCCCTCGATCCCTATAAGACTTTGGTAGTTATTTCTTCCAAGAGTTTTAAAACTCAAGAGACCCAAGCAAATGCAAAGGAAATTTTTAACTGGCTCCTTAAAGCTGGGATTAGGCACGAAGGATTTAAAAACCATGTAGCTGTTGTTTCAGCTAGAAAAGACGCTGCGGAATTTTTTGGTTTACCCAAAGATAACTATTTCCCTATATGGGATTGGGTTGGCGGTAGATTTTCCGTATGGGGAGCAATTGGTTTGCCTGTTGCAATTGCACTAGGATCAGATATCTTTAGGCGTTTCCTTGCTGGCGCACACTTGATGGATAAACATGCATCCTTCACAGAATTGCAAAACAATCTTCCTGCACTAATGGCAATGTTTGCATATTGGAATACCGTTAAACTCGATGTTTCATCGTTCTGTTTCTTACCTTATGATGAAAGATTAAGAACGATGGTTGACTGGCTTCAACAACTCGAAATGGAAAGCCTAGGTAAAAGTACAAAACCAGACGGCAGCCCTGTTGTCGGTAAAACCTCACTGGCTGTTTGGGGAGGGCATGGAAATGAATCTCAGCACTCATTTTATCAGTGGCTAAGAGAAGGAACTGCAAAAACTGCAATTGATGTATGTTGGTGCAAAAAACCCGGGCATAATCATAAAGAATTGAATAAGGTTCTTATGGCTAACGCAAAAGCACAAACTGAAGCTTTAATTACACGTGATCCGGGAAGCAAATACTTTAATGTTATTTCTACTTTAACTCTTGATGATTTGACTCCAGAAAGACTAGGAGCTCTGATGGCTTTGTATGAACACAAAACCACAATGTTGGGAACATTATTTGGAATTAATGCGTTTGACCAGCCTGGAGTTGAACTTGGAAAGAGGCTAGCACAAAGCATTTATCAATCCGAAACCAATTAATCTCAAACTCCAGGTTTATAGTACTCAATGTAAGGATTTCGGAAGTTTGGTAATACCCAACAAGGCTAGGGTATTCCGGGCCTTTTTACTTACTTCGCCTATTTTCCATGCCTGCGAACGAGGGTCCTTAACAGTCTTCAAGCAAGGATTGTCATTATCGTGTCCATAGAATCACCGGGCGTTTAATCGAAGCCAGTTTCGCATTTCTTTTTGTTTCGGCTATCTGTTTTCTGCCAAGGTATAGACGAACAGCTTTCCGACATACGTACTGTTGCCGCAGTACAGTCTACGACCGTCATTAAGCACCTTAATGACTCGGGAACTGGTTTCTACAATGTTGCGCTGCCTGTACTAAACGGATCAGACAGGCAGTTTGTTCTTATTGCATAGCAGCCACATAATCGAGTCGCACAATCAATATCCTCTATCTTTTTGAACCATCCGATTTTCTTATCGAACCCGATAAATCTTCTAACCTCTTTCCAAAGCTGAGGGCCGACTTCTGAGCCTTGTGACTTTGCTTTAAAGTTTTCAGCATCTGTTTTGTTTGTAGCTGAGCAAGTTCTGAATCGCGGTAATCCAGTATTTCTTATTCACAGAGCCGCCTGTAGAGAGTGCCTGAACCCAGTTCTCTTCATCCGTACGTGCATAAATCGAGTTCTCATCGTCGTGAAATGCACAGCTGTTGAGGCGACATCCAGTATTTATTAAATTTATCCCTGACGTTCTTTTCCGTCAGTGGAACTGCACAGATATAAGATAAATTTTCGTTAATAACAGTCTGTATATTATGGAGACTTTCGTATCCCCGATCAGTTATCAGAACTGTTTTGTTTAGATCAAAGCCGTTTGCTTTCATGTTCTCAAGCAAGTTGGGATAAGTTGGGATATAAGGTTTTATCCGTGATGGAACCCTCGCTTTCGTAGACATATACGACCTCGCCGCTGAAATAGTCGACGCCCAGCGTGTAATTAACCAGTTTTAGTTCCGGATCCTGTTTGGCATGGCCGTACACAGCGTCTTCACTCGTTTGCGAGTAAGAACTAATTGCCGTAGAGTCCAACGCGATAAAGCGGTATCCGTCATTGCCTGCATCCTTGGACAATTGACAGTTTCTATCAAATCTGTTTAAAAAACTCTGTGATCTGCTTTCTTGTTATACGAGAGAGAAGCTCGCTAATCCTTTGAGAGGAGAGAGGCGTATTGGTGGGCAGCCAGACACTCGGAAGCTATTCGCTCAGATTTTTACACGAACCTGCCTCAAGATATTGGTAAATAGCAAGCAGAACAAGATTATCCGCATCTTTCTGACCGAACACTTTATTCAGAGATTCTTTAATTCCAAGGGTTCGAATAGTGTGCAAACAAGCATTGTCAAACGACAAGTTTAGTGACCCGTTGAATGAACTAACCCCATAGACTGCGACAGTTAGCTCGTAAAAGTAGTAGAACAAGTAGGATTTCTTTAGATTTTACCTTACATGCAACAAGCTCTGCTATTTTCTATTGTATTTTCCTATGAGTTAAAAAAAAAAAAAAAAAAAAAAGGGGGGGGGTGTCTAAAAACGTAGCTGAAAGACAAAATCTCCCCCTAACGCTGCGGTTTTTGCGCTCACTTTTCGTAGCTAACTAGCCGGATATCAATCGGTATCCGGAATCACATGCTGCCTTTGAACTCCTCCGGCGATACATACCCTAAAGAGCGTTGAATGCGCTCTGTGTTGTACCACGTGATGTAGTCATCGATGATTTCCTGAGCCTTTGCTCTCGTCAGCTCTATTCTTTCCTGCGTAGTCATTCTACGGAACATTTCACTTTTCATATGCCCGTAAAACGTTTCCATGCTTGCGTTGTCAAGGCAAATTCCTCTTCTGGAGTAGCTCGGACGTTCTCACCGCTTTCACGTAAGACATACTTGTGTAGGTTCCACCTCTATCGCTGCGGATGACACAATATGATGGCAGCAGCCCTTCCTTCGTCGGAAGCTTATTTAACAATTGCTGTGCTGCACTCGAACCAGTTTCCCAAGCAACTATCTTATGGTTAAATAAATCTTTGATCGTGCTCAGCACAACCCAGCTCTCTCTTGCCGGGACAAAAGTCATGTCCGTGACAAGTTTTGTCATCGGTCCAGATGAAGAGAAATCCCGTTTCAGCACATTGTACAAAGGTTCCTGAACAGGCTCAAGCAATTCGGTCTTGTAATGGATTCTGCGCTTTGGGCGGACTCTTGAATTTAAGCCTTGCAGCCTCATGAGTCTGGCGACGCGTTTATGGTTAATGGCAAAGCCATTTAGTTTGCTCAAATACACCGCCATTCGCTTTGCTCCGTAAGCAAAATTACGGCGCTTTTAGAGCTCTGAAATCTGAGTGACTAAAGGATCATCTTCTTCAGCTCTTGCCGTTTCCTGTAAAACGTGCTCCGATGGATTCCTAGCCAGGAGCAGGCCTCCTTTATTGGCGCTCCTTTGCCTTTTAAAGACTCAACGATTGAGACAATATTTGATTCAGAGTGGTCCTTTAAATTAAAGTTTTTGGTAGTCTGGAAATTATCCGCAGCGTGGACACCATAATCCTTATCGTGGACACCAAAATTTCAAGCCTAAAACACGAAAACGAACTTCATTCTTTCATAACTTTAAATCTCTCGTAATCTTCAGCGTAGACACTCTGCAAGGCCCCTTTCTCTTGAAGACTTTTCTTAATTTTCATCCCTATCCCATTTCACAAAAAAACTAAGTCATAGAAACACGGCCTAAGCATTTTTTGATCGTTTCATTTTTGTTTAGACCAATTTATCACCATCGGTGTAAATGAAATTGTTCAGACTCAATACAATGATTGCTATGCAATGATCAACAACAACTCAATATTGTGCATTGCGACAGAAGGTTGAGTTTGGAGTTCCGTTCGGCTTTCTAACCTTTTGTTTTTTGAACCCAGGGGACAATTAAAGAATAATATCTACAAAGAAATCTAGGAAGATTTGAATGATTTCCACATTACAGACGACTGCCCACGATAAGGATGCCGCCATATTATTTATTAACTTACAAATTTAATTTCATGAAGTGTCCACGCTTAAGATTACGTGTCCACGATTAGGATAATTCCCAAGTAATCCACTCTTTAATTGCAAATGTATAGGCTAAGACAGACGTAATTGAGTAGCGCATATGCTCGTCTCCGGATCTGCTGCTATCTCCAACTATTGCACGTCCTTTGCGATTTTTTAATTCGGGTTTAACCCACCGTTGAAACGAACGTGGTTCCAGACCATAGAACTCAGCTGCCTTTAGCGAGGAACGAAACTTCCCTTCAATAACTTGTGTCGAAATAGAACTTGCGAAAGCCCGAGATATGGCCCTTTTGGATATCTCGTTCTTTCGGGACTGGGTTATGACGGACTTTATAGTACCTCTATAAACGCCAAATTGAATTGCAAGCTTAGTACAGGACAGGCCTTGACCATGCAGCTTAACTATTTCTTCTCTTTCAATGCTGGAAAGCGGAGATTGTCGCTCTTCGATGGCAATCCAATCACAGCTCAAGAGGGATTTAGCCTTCCATAAACGCAAAATATCTTGCGGAACGCCCGATAGTTGTTTAATCTCTCGATACTTCTTCATTTCATCGAATAAGGATTGAACCAACCTTTTGGTCTCAAGAGAAAATATCTTCCTCGCCAAGATGCCTCCTTGCCAAGTGCCGTATTTTCAGAGGCCAGTTCGTTTTACGCTATTTTAATTTGTCGCGTAACATTTTCAGGGGCAGTTCAATTTAAATTTATCGCGTAACAAATTAGACACTTACATTGGAATTACAGGCTTTTATATTTAAATGGAATTTTTTCAATTGTGATTGAAAGTAAATATTTTCTGAATTCTCAGACAGTATGACGCAAAAAAGGAATTTTTTTGATCACTAAAGTAAGAATACAACATACGCAAACTATTAGCAAAGCTCCAAATATTCTATAGTAAATAGATGAAGTATTAACACCCAGGAAAGGAACCAGCTTAGAAGTGAAATAAGCATGAAGCAAATAGATTCCAAGGGAACAATCTCGTATTGTTACTAAACCACTTAGTATCATGTTACCTAATGCTATATTTTTACGCGAAATCGTATTAATAAGATTTTCAATCAGAGGAGAAACATCTTTGACTAAAATAAAAATCGCTACTGAGTAAAAAACTGTTGTAATATTTAGATATCCACTGAAGAGTCTATTAATCGGAGCTGGAAATTCTGGGCTAAGCATAAGCGAAGTAAATCTCAAAAAAAATGAAATAACGCCTAAAAGATAAAAAATTAGTTTGTATTTATTTGATATTTGATTTTTCGATAAAATCCAGCCAAGAATAACAAATAGTACGAATCCACTTCCCATAGGACTTGAAGTCAAGACTGGATTAATCTTTAGTTGAAATAAA
>Ga0137297_11295_pt1 | contig 14841 bp, 17 predicted proteins | sample RamsorincwithD2O_FD_97191 | JGI IMG/M metagenome (GOLD analysis project Ga0137297, IMG submission 97191) | Mouse cecal microbial communities from Vienna, Austria - Mucin amended with D2O | ecosystem: Host-associated > Mammals > Digestive system > Large intestine > Cecum | place: Austria: Vienna... | reverse complement strand
GGCAGAGAAACAAAGGGAGATGGGATCACAGGAAAAAAGGAAAGTGGGAAGGAGCTGCCATGGTATTTCAGTCAAATAAGGATTTGTTTCACGATATTCCCGCGGGAAAAGCGGTCTATTCCAGCCGCTCATATCCCAAGAATGAGGAAAGTTTTGTAAAGTTTTATTATGAGGAGGCTTTGCCTGACGCGGATGCGGCGGCAGAGAATAAAATAGACTACAGCATACAGGATAGGGCGGAACGTCAGAAATATTGCCGGGATTATTTCCCCGGGTGTCTCAGGGTAAAGATTGACAAATGGCTTGATAAGAAAGCGCCTATTGTGGCGTTACCAAAAGCAGGCAGCGATAAGATCATGATTGGTCTTGATCTGGAGGAATTTAATATTTTCGAAAGTGGCTATATGGCGTCCTTGAAAGAGGATATGAATAGTGGACTGGGGATGCTGCGTCTGTACAGAGATAGACACAGGGGAGCGTTTAAACGGAGCCAGAAGAGTATTTTAAAATCTGTAAATATTCTTCTTCTGTTTATAGCCCTGATCGTCTTTGATTTGCCGTATATGTCCCGCTGGTTTTTGTAATGTTGATCTACGGCATATTCAGCGCGTGGATGACCATCACCCGGTTGAATGGTCTGCCTGCCAGCCAAATAAATATTGGTACTTTATTAGGAGGGATCTTCTTAAGCCCGGTTTATCTGCTTATGCGTTTCATGGTCAGCGCTGATTTTTTTCAGGCGGTCAAAGAAATCTGGAGTGTCGCCGCGGCGAATATTGATAAAGGAATCTTTATGTTGGTTATCAGTGTTTTGGATATTATAGTAAATCAATTTTTTGTTATGATAGCGCTGATGATCTGCTATTTGGGAAGCGTGATTTACGCGATGTCTGTGTATCTGTACAGAAGCATTTTCAAAAGGAAGAAGGAGGAGGAAATAGAGGAGAGGGAAGTGGTCGGAGATATCAAAAGCCAGTGGGATTTTTATGTGCGGTTCCGAAAAGAGCTGAGGAATGCGGACAGGCAGCTGAAATTTATGGATATGTGGAATCAGTCGGCAAGAGGTAAGGGCCATTTTCCAGGCTGGTTTGATATTAATGATTATGTTAGACGGGCGGAAAACGCGCTTTTGGTTGAAAATCGGGCTAAGCTCCATGACCTGGAGAAAGAAGAGCTTAAGAACATACAGGGTCAGGATTCTATAAGGAAGAGCTTGATGGATAAGGTTCAGGAGCTGAAGAAACAGGAGCGGGAATTGGCTGATAAATCCCAGGTGACCGATATGGATGAGAGAAATAAGGCCATGGTTCGTTTTGCTGTTTCCATGAAGGGCAGAGAGAATATGGATCTGAATACCATGTATGATGATCTGGCTGTTGTATTGGGGTATAAAAATCTTTGGTCGGCGCGCCGTTATCCTGAAAAATGGCAGGGGGAAAAAGAGTATTCCATGGGGTTTCACAAGGAGAAGGCCGGACAGTCTTGTGAGGAGGTGAAAGAATTATATGAAAAAGGGCAAGGATGATTTTGATTGTGAGATCCTGTATGATCTGGCGGTCCACTGCCAGAAGGATGATTCCTTAAAGAAAGAGTTTAAGAAGCTGGTTCTTTTATTTGTTGATATAGCCCTGAGCAGGCAGGTGAAAAGAGAAGATTCTGACAGCGCCAGAACCGCTTATTACTTGGCTATGCTGAATTACCACTGTCTTGGGGATAAAGCCGGAGGAAAGCTGTGGGCGGAGGTTTCTGCTGAGAAGGGTTATGGGGCGGCCATGTATTTCCTCTATGAGAACTACAGGGAGCTGGGGATCACTATAAAGGAAGGAACAAGATACTGCTATCAGGCTTGGGAAACTAACTATCCGCCGGCTCGGGTCTGCAGGATCTGGGATCACCAGGGGGAGGAGAGCAGGAAGTATATGGAGAGAGAAATCCAAAGAGCGGTCAACAAGGCCCAAAATGAGGCAGCTTTTGAAAGAAAGCAGCAGGAGAAAAAGGCCATGATGGAAGCTTACGAGAACAAGCTAAAAGAGAGAGAAAAGATATTTAACGCTTTTGTATATGATTCTTATATGGATGACGAGGGAACCTATCTGTCAGGGAAGATGTCCGCAAATGATTATCTTGACAGCAGTCTGTACCGGGATGATAAGATGAGGGATTATGAGCGAAAGATAGACCGGGAGCTGAGTCAGGAAGATTAAAGGAATTTCATTAAAATGCCATTCAGGTCGTTTTTAACGGTCGCGAATGGCAGTTTCTTGTTCTCCAGGCGAATTCCGGATGGCTGATTTGCTGACCATTATGTGGCAGAATCCTGCTCCACCGCGGTGAGATTAAAGGGAATTGTTAAAGTTTCCTTTGTTGATGAGAGTTAATGTCTGTGATAAGATTTGTGAAATAATAAAGGCGTAAAGGGGAAAGTATGGGCTTTTTTACAAAAGACAGGGAGCCGGAAACGTTTCAGGAGGCTGTCGCTTATGTAATTCTGGTTCAGTGCTGGGAGCAGCAGGCGGACGATATGATGACTGGTTTCGGCAGACCCGTGGATTATCTTATGGCCAGGACTACCTACAATATGGTACTGGCTAATGTCCAACTGTTTAAAAAGGCGGAGGAATACAGAAACAGAATACAGGAAAAATATGATCAGGCAACTCAGAAATATCTGGACTCCACTGTGGATTCTTAAGATGGCAAAGAGAAAGATGAGGAAGTATGTTTGGATATCTGACAATGCGGCGGCGGTTCATGACCTGGCAGATGACGAGAGGCTACAGGAACTATTACTGTGGTACCTGTTTTGGACTCCAGTATGGCTATGGTCAGATCAGCCGCTTTTTGCTGAGCTATGATGTGGCTTTGCTGGGCATCCTGATGAGGTGTCATGAGGATCCTCTGAGAGAGTGTTATATTTGCCATGGAAATCGGAAAGAAAAGTTCTGTATGTTCTCATCGGAAGGATGGAACCGGATGGCTGCCATAAATCTTCTATTGGTCAATGAAAAACTGAAGGATGACATTAATGACGATCATTCTATAAAGGCCCGTCTGGCTCAGATCGTCCTGGGAGAAAAAATCCGCGGGGCTATAAGGAAATATCCTGAGATGGCGGCTTCCATTGCCAGAGGATATGAGGAGATCTATGACCTTGAAAAGAGAAACAGCGGTGTCAGGGAGATCGGAGAGTGTTTTGCTGATATGATGGAAAATACTATGTCCGCTTACCGCCCTTTAAAGGAATGGGAGAGGGAGTATCTCAGGGGAATCTCCCGCTGGATCTACTATATAGATGCCCTGGAGGACTATGAGAAGGACTGGAAAGAGAGAAAATTTAACCCTCTCAAGAAGGAAGATGCCTCTACATTTTATGATTATATTCGCCTCTATATGGGAACGGTCTGGGATGATCTTCAATATCTGTATGAGCCGATTGTAAAGGTTCTGGAAACCATGCCTAAGGAGACAGTGGAAGAAAGGCTTTTGGTGTCCATGCTCCGCGACAATATTCCCTATACCACCTCAAGGGTTTTGTCAGGAAGAGGGACAGGGAAGATTAAGATTGGCAGCGTATGGGAGGATCCCTTATGAGAGAAAAGAATCTGGTTATAGAAGATTACGGTCCTGCCAACGAGAAAAAAGCGAAAGCTGTCCTGGATAAACTCCTTCTGACAGAGGAGCTGGACTTGACGGTTCAGTGGAGGTTTTACGAGAGAAAGCTGGACAAAAGGCTTTTAAGCGCCCTGGCCGAAGTTATCAGGGAGAGAGGGAGAAAAAAAGAATTTTCTGTCAATATGGTGATTGAGACAAATCAATGGCAGCGGGCGGGAAAACTGAGAAAGATATTAAATCAATATGGTTTTACTTTGGAGCTTTTAGCTTCCCCCTCATTAAGGCCGGAAACTGTGCGGAACCTTCAAAAAAAGATGCTGTTAGAGCATGTGATCGTCACGGGGAAGGATTACCAGACCTTGAGAAAGACCAGCGATCCCTACTGGAAGCAGGGTGTCCCTGTGATTATAAGGGGGTACGATCTGAGCCTGGAAGAGTACACAGACTGGTTTAGGCAGTGGACAGAGGTTCCAAAAGGAGCTTGGATTGATGTCTTTCTGGATGCGGCAGGCTACCTGTACACTGGAACTCATATAACAGATTGCTGTCACGATTCCTGCCTAGGAAAATATCTGTACATTGACTCACAGGGAAATAAATATTTTTGTGTAAATAAAAATGCAAAATCATATATGGCGGATACAGAATGGGATGAACTCTATGAGGGTTCTTATGTGGAAGTCCTGAAAAGGTCTGTGGAGAAAAGGAGAGGCTGCAAAGGGGACTGCGATGGATTTGACAATTGTCAGGGAGGCTGTCCTCTTTCGGAAGAGAGGAGAGACTGCGGGGATTATCTCAAGAAAATTCAGTACATACAGAACTATGTCCTTAAACACAGCAAAAACCTGTTTTCCGATGTGCCCAATCCGGGGCTGCGGCAATTATTTTTAAGTGCCGCTGGTTTTGGTTTTCGTATGTGATGATCCATGACTGTTGAGAATTGTTCTTTGTAATTTTTGCCGGAGGATGGTGTGTATCCCCACAGAACCGATGGTGATTAGGTAGGGGACAAGGCAAGGCATAACTCAGCCAGACAGTTACCTGGATTTTACATAAATTATTTAGGAAAGGAGAGGAGGACTGAATATGGCAAAAAAGGATATGCAGAACGAATATGATGATCAAACTAAAAAAGAGCCTGAGGGAATTATGCAGACAGATACGGCGAAGAGCTGCTGCAGTTGCTTTTGTTCCTATATAAAGGGCACGATAAAAGCAACCTGTAAAGTGATCGAATGTATTATGACTCCATGCTGATTACAGCCTCAATGACAAAGGTGCCATAGGTGACGGATCGCCTCTGGCACTTTGACCTTATTTGTGAAAAAAGGTCCGAAAGGAGAAAAATATCATATGATTTCATTGCTTGTGTCATGGGCTTTTACTTTAGCAGGGTTGATGATTTATTCAAAAAACAATGTTCTTTGGATTCCCATTGTTCTGACCGCGCTGGGGGCCTTTGGAACCTGGTTTTGGAATATCAGGAGGGACCATGGAAAGATCGCCATGTTATTTACAGAAATTCCCCATATCGGTCTCTGGATTACTTACATGGTATTTCCAGAAATTGGAGAGAAGATAACTTATTATGTTCTGATGGTTTTGGGAGCCATAGCGGTCATAGCGTTTTTAGTTCTGGGGGACTTTGATAGTTCCTCTGGATCCAGCACAGGCACCGGAGGACAAGGCAATAGAAGCGAGACTGATTTTTCTAATATGCCTGGATATATCTATTCTGGTGCCACCTGTTACGAGATGGTTGGTAATTATGGATGGGGGGTAAAGTACAAAAATCAGAATAATTCTAGTGACCAGATCACCATTACAAATGTGTATAGCAGGGGAGGAGGGTCTATGTCAACAAATGCCGGGTCTTTTACCTATTAGATGTGATAAAAAATATAATTAAGGAGTTTATGCGCTATGAGAAAAAGTATTTACATATTTCTGATATGTGGTATGCTGCTCTCAACAGTTGCCTGCGGGGGCGGCTCAGAAGATAAAGACAGAGAGACCAATTCCCGCTCTAGTAAATCGGAACAAAGCAGTGAAGCAGTTGTCTCTTCTGACAACTCGAAACCCACAGAAGAGGAGGAGCTTACCCTTGAAAATGCTGAGGTGCGGTTGGTCTACAGTGGAGGAGGGGTTTTAGCGGTGGCCTTTCACGGGCCGGAAGATATCGGCATGACCTTTTGCAATAAGGACGGCAGTCCTTTGGAAGAAGAACTGTTTTTGGGCTACGGAGATCCATCCCCTAACTGGACTCTTGGAATTACCTATGAGATGACTGACCAATATTCCGCTGACAATCTGGCCCTGAGAGTGTCAGACTATCAGGCGGAAAGAGACGCGGATGGCAGATATGCTACTAAGGTCTATGAATTCGGAGAGCTTATGAGTGATGATGAACTGGCGGACATTGGATTTAATTTTTTAGATGGCCGTTGCTGTATTGTCAGCAGAGGCCGTGGGACCTACGGGAGAGATAATTTTGGCTTGACTTTCAACATTTCCTGGTTTTGTGATGGCTATGACCAGGAGACAGATACGATTGATATCCAAAGTTTTGCGGATAAGTTCGAGTTCTTTGTAGACAACGGAATTCCCCTGGAGGAGGCCTTTGAGGGCTATCAGATGGAGGTGAGCATCCAGGGCGACGCCTTTTTCCAAATTCTGCTTTATCAGAGCGGCGAGGAGAACAATGAAGAAAAGCACCATCAGTTAGCGGATGAGATGAAGGACCATAAGCCTTATTTGGTTTATACCAATGATGATGGTTCAGCACTGGAGATTCCTCTGATGTAAATATAAATTGCCATTTGCGTTGTTTTAGTCACCGCGAATGGCAATTTATATTTATTTTATTATGTGAGAAACATATTTACATTGATCAGAAATTCTCCAGGCCTTTCTATGTGCGGCAATGATTTTGAGTTGTTAATAAAAGAACACTCCACAGCCGGATTATAACTAGTGTATTCGTCAAATAATTCCCTGACAGATTCATTCTCATTTCCACCGATCAGATAGATGCTGTTGTCAATCCTTTTCAATGCGTTAGCGATATTGCACCGGATGTAGTTGCACCGAACACAGGCATAGATAGATTTTGGTGAAAAGCCTAAATGAGCTGCCTCATAGAAGATATCCACTGTGGATTCCTTTACAGCTCTGGGATTGAAAAACGCTTTTTCAAAAGAATCCCTGATGGCTGATTTGCTGACCGCTATGTGGTAGATCAGGGTTCCTATGACAGGAAAATCCAGAAGCCTTTTATAGTATTTGGAATATGGGCCAGGCAGTTGACTGCACACATCAATACTGTCAGGATTTACAAGAATCAGCCGGTTGAACAGCTCAGGGGAGTTATTGCAGGCCATAATCACAAAAGAGCTGGAGGAACCGGACACAATAATATCCGTCCGGTGACCAATCTCTGATTTTATAAAGTCGGAGACAAGTTGTACATACAGATAATTGGTATAAGTAAGACAAGGCTTTTCTGAGCTTCCGCACCCTAGGAGATCCAGGGCATACACGGTGTGATTTTTGGAAAGCTGGGAAATGGTACTGTGCCACTCATAGCTGCTGGCAGCTGCGTTTAAGTCATGGATCAATAGAAGCGGGCTGCCTGTCCCTTGCTTTGTATAATAAATATCGCCTAATCTCCAATGAAAGCAGAGCTTCTGGGAATCTTCCAGAAGACCCTTTGAAGTTGCTGATATTTTTATTAGTTTGTTTATAAGGCTGATGCCAGCGATAGAACTGCTGGACAATATAGAAGCAGTGATCAATTTATTTTTTGTCGTCATAATCGGCTCCTTCTGGATCAGGAAAATGGGGTTTTAACTATTATATAATATTACTATGGCGCTGACAATGATTTCCCTTATTAATTTATTCTTAAACTTTTTTGGGATAGATTCCTAATGTTTCACGTGAAACATTTTATATTTTCTACCCCTTTTTTGTTGAAAGTCATAGGAAAAGAGAAAAAAGTGTGATATACTAACCATTGTATTGGAAAGGAATTATTATGGGAAGAATAATCGCGATTGCAAATCAGAAAGGTGGAGTTGGAAAAACTACCACAGCCATTAATTTATCCGCATGTTTGGCAGAGGCGGAACAGAAGGTTCTGTTGGTGGATTGTGATCCTCAGGGAAATGCTACAAGCGGTGTGGGATTGGAGAAGGGTTACATAGAAAAGACGGTATATGAGATGATGATCGGAGAATGTCAGGTGGAAGAGTGTCTTATTGCGGAAGCTATCGAACATCTGGATGTACTTCCCTCTGATGTGAACTTGGCTGGAGCGGAGATCGAGCTTTTAGACTTTGAGCGGAAGGAGTCTATTTTAAAAAGACATCTTATGTCTATAGAAGGGGATTACGATTATGTTATAATAGACTGTCCGCCATCTTTAAATTTACTTACGATCAACGCGCTGACTGCGGCAGATACGGTATTAATCCCGATTCAGTGTGAATACTATGCTTTGGAGGGATTGAATCAGGTCTTAAAGACAGTCAATCTGGTAAAAAAGAAATTGAATCCTAATCTTGAGACAGAGGGGGTTGTGTTTACCATGTATGACGCAAGAACAAACCTGTCTCTTGAAGTGGTGGAAAGTGTGAAGAGTAATCTGAACCAAAATATTTACAAGACTATTATTCCAAGAAATGTCAGGTTGGCAGAGGCACCCAGTCATGGCATGCCTATCAACTTATATGATTCCAGGTCTACGGGAGCGGAGAGTTATCGTTTGTTGGCGGCGGAAGTAATGAGCAGAGGAGAGGATATCTGATGGCAAAAAAAACTGGATTGGGCAGAGGCTTAGGGGCTATATTTGGTGAAGATGTGGTGGACAACTCAGGGGCAGAGAGAGAAGGCGGAAATGTTTCACGTGAAACATCCCCTGGGGAAAAGGAGGAGGCCGGAAAAGAATATATGGTGCGGCTGTCCCTGATCGAGCCGAATCGAACACAGCCGAGAAAGGATTTTAATCCGGAGCTGATCGGAGAACTGGCAGACTCTATTAAAAAGTATGGAGTTCTGCAGCCCCTTTTGGTTCAGAAAAATGGGGAAAATTATGAGATCATCGCGGGAGAGAGGAGATGGAGGGCGGCAAAAGAAGCCGGACTGAAAGAAGTGCCTGTGGTGATAAAGGAGTATACCAGACAGCAGGCCATGGAGATCGCGTTGATCGAGAATGTGCAGAGGGAGGATTTGAATCCCATAGAGGAAGCACAGGCATATCAGCAATTGATGCAGGAATTTGAGCTGACTCAGGAAGAGATAGCCGAGAGGGTTTCCAGAAGCCGTACCGCAATCACAAACTGCATGCGGCTGCTGAAATTAGACAAAAGAGTTCAGGATATGCTGATTCAGGGGCAGTTGTCCAGCGGACATGCCAGAGCTCTGCTTGCCTTAGAAAATGGGGACAGCCAGTATCAGATAGCCTTAAAGATCGTGGATCAGAGGCTGAGTGTGAGAGAAGTAGAAAAACTGGTGAAGCTGCTTGGAAAGCCCAAAAAAGAAGAAAAGCCTAAAGAAGAGGACAGGGATCTCAGTTTCATATTCGAAGACCTGGAAGAGCGGATGAAACAGGTAATGGGAACAAAGGTTATTATCAATAAAAAAGACAGAAATAAAGGCCGTATTGAGATTGAGTACTACTCAGAAGCGGAACTGGAAAGAATCGTGGAACTGATTGAATCCATAGGATAAACTGAAATGAAATGAGGAAACAGCTATGGTTACAGAAAGTATGATGAACAGATGGCCCATCGACCCGGCTATTGTAATTCTGACCTTGGGGATCATCACGATCCTGCTTTTGATCATGACGATCATATGCGTGGTGCAGACAAACCGTCTGTACCGGAAATATGACCGTTTTATGAGGGGGAAAGACGCGGAATCCTTAGAGGACATCATAGTGAATGAGATTCAGGAGATCGAGGAACTGAAAGCCCAGGACAGGATTAATAAGGATATGTTAAAGACCCTGACAAGAAGTGTAAAGTCCTCCTTCCAGAAATTTGGTATGGTGAAATACAACGCGTTCAAGGGGATGGGAGGAAACCTAAGCTTCGCCATCGCCATTCTGGATATGAACAATACAGGATTTATACTGAATTCTGTTCACAGCAGGGAAGGCTGCTATCTGTATATAAAAATGATTGAAAGAGGAGAGACCGATATTCTCCTGGGAAGTGAAGAAAAAGAAGCGCTAGAGCAGGCATTGGGTTACTGATGTCTGCTTTTTTACGCATACGGGTTCCGAGGAGAAATGTGCTGGCAAAGCTGAAAGGCTGACGGGGATCTGGTGGACTGATACAGGTAAGACGGTTTCTCTTCGCTCATTCAATTTTAAGCGGTATAGTAAAGAAGATGTTCTGTCTCAACCGGCCAAGGTAAAAATTTTAACTCTCTTTTCGGAATTGTGTACCTATAGAAAATGAGCTTATAAACAGATATTGCAAGCTGTAGACATATATTTTATAATCAAATAAATAAATCGGGATTGATAGGAGGCACTGTGCATGAGAAAAATATTAGAAATCCCCCCAATAAATGAAAATGACATAGACAAGGTTTCAAAAGTAATTGATATTATCGCAAATAATTTAGACAAGGATTGTACAAACCAATTGAATGAATTACAAAGTCTGACCGGGAAGTCCCATTCGGTAGAAGAATTTGCGGAGTATTGGGGGTGGACTGATTTGGATAGTCTGGCAAGAATCACATTAATGCCAGAACCGCCATGTGTGAGCGATTTGGACAGATCAGAATTAGAAATAATCATAGGAATTATAAAGGAAGCTTTTCTATCTGGGGAGGACGATAAAGGAGAATATTACATCGAATTACTGCAAAAATCCATGTCAGTACCAGATGTAATGGACTGCATAATATCAGGTCAGGATGTGAAAGCTATCGCGGACAAAATATTATCGGCTAAAAATAATGTAATTTTTTTGTAGAGGAGAGTAAGATAACTCCAAGTTTTAAGCAATGGGAACACTTTTCCGAAAAGGGAGTATTATAAACGGTAAATGCGTATAGTTATAGGATTATTACGGCATATAAGGAATAGAAATAAAATATATGATTATTGTTTTCATAGGAATAAAGAAAATTCAATTTATGTTTACAGGTATCTGTGAGCAGTAACCGATTATAAACAGAAGATATGGGATTTTAGCATATTTTAGTTGACGTGAACGCTTTAGCGTGATAAAATGTCCAAGTAAACCTTCATAGGTTTGACAGCAGAGACGCGTTATGTGTAAAAATCTGGCAGATGCGTATGATATACATGAATGCGTGCCGCCTACTTGAAGGCAGGCTTCCAGAGGAGCAAATTTATTATTGCCTGTGATTAAAAAAGAAACCATCCCAAAGGAGGAATATCCCCATGTCTTATGTTGACGAAATCTACGCTAAAGTTGTAGAGCAAAATCCTGGTGAGAGTGAATTTCATCAGGCAGTAAAAGAAGTTTTGGATTCCCTGAAATTGGTAATTGACGCAAACGAGGAGAAATACCGCAAGATGGCTTTATTGGAGCGTCTGGTGGAGCCGGAGAGGATCATTTCTTTCCGGGTTCCGTGGGTAGATGACAATGGTCAGGTCCAGGTAAACAAGGGTTACAGAGTACAGTTCAACAGCGCTATTGGGCCTTACAAGGGTGGTCTTCGCCTTCACCCGTCCGTAAACCAGGGAATCTTAAAGTTTCTTGGATTTGAGCAGGTGTTTAAAAATTCCCTCACAGGGCTTCCCATCGGCGGCGGCAAAGGCGGCTCCAACTTTGATCCTAAGGGCAAATCAGACCGTGAGGTCATGGCATTTTGCCAGAGCTTTATGACAGAACTGCACAAATATATCGGGGCTGACCAGGATGTGCCGGCAGGCGATATCGGCGTAGGTGGAAGAGAGATTGGATTCATGTACGGACAGTACAAGAGACTGACCGGTCTGTATGAAGGTGTGCTCACAGGAAAAGGACTGACTTACGGAGGTTCCCTTGCCCGCACCCAGGCCACAGGATACGGTCTTGTATACATTTTGGATGAGATGTTAAAACATCATGGCAAAGACCTGGCAGGAAAGACCGTGGTGATCTCTGGCTCAGGAAATGTAGCCATCTACGCTACAGAGAAGGCACAGCAGCTTGGAGCGAAAGTGGTGGCTCTCAGCGATTCCAACGGCTATGTGTATGATAAAGACGGGATCAAGCTTGACATTGTAAAGGATATCAAGGAAGTCCGCCGCGGGAGGATCAAAGAATATGCGGATGCTGTTCCAGGGGCAGTCTACACAGAAGGAAAAGGAATCTGGACCATTCCCTGTGATATTGCTCTTCCATGCGCGACTCAGAATGAGCTGAATCTTGAGGATGCGAAGGCTTTGAAAGCCAATGGATGCTTTGCCGTGGCAGAAGGCGCCAATATGCCTTCCACCAGAGAGGCCACAGATTTCTTCCTGGCAAATAATATGCTGTTTATGCCAGGAAAGGCAGCAAACGCGGGCGGCGTCGCTACTTCCGCTCTGGAGATGAGCCAGAACAGCCAGAGACTTTCCTGGACATTTGAAGAGGTGGATGCGAAGCTGAAGGACATTATGGTAAATATCTACGCCAAGGCAGCGGCAGCCGCGGAAAAGTACGGTGTGGCAGGAAACTATGTGGCAGGAGCCAACATCGCGGGATTTGAAAAGGTAGTGGAGGCTATGATGGCACAAGGTATTGTGTAATATAAAATGCGTTTAGCTGCTTATGTGCTGAGCATGGGAAAATAGAGTCAGGAAGTGACATTTTCCACTCCTATTTTCTGTATATCCCCACGGAGGGATCCGTAAACTCCCCCTCATTTATAGTTGTGCTGGAAATGAGGTATGTGGGTTTATCAAGAAATACTAAGAGAAGAATAATAAAAAAAGGATCTTTGGAAATTACTATCTGGAAGATCCTTTTTTTATGTATACGGGGTGGAAAGGAAATATGGCCGTATGCACGGCCTCACCCCGGCACGGCAAATAGGGGGAAAGGCTTCCCTACTCGATTGCGCTCAAAATATTGACCCGTATATTGCTGACAAAGTCCATCCTTTCCCCGCTGGCCATATGATAAAAAGAAGAAGAGAGCAAAAGGCCTATGGCGGCTGGTAATTTTCAAGTTTTTTTGCCAGTTACTGTGAATACGTGGGGACAGTAATACCATGGGAAACACAGACTAAAAAATACCTGTTTTGAGAGTTGAAATATAGAGTGATATAGGATATAATTTCGAGAGAGATCAATCCAATAGAGAGAAGGTGAATTAATGCATAGATTTCTGCGTACTGTGGGATTCAGCACATACAAGAAAAAGCATCAGATAAACGAATTGATGAGAAGCCTGGCAGACCATGCCAGCCCGGAACAGATCTGGAAGCTCCAGTTGGATGAGGAGACCAATCTCTGTGAAGTGAAGGCCGAGGTGGCCCCTGGGATGGGAGTGGCGGTCTATGGGGAGATGGATGAGACAGGAGAGATCAGGCCGGAGTACTATGTCCCCTACCTTTTAAGTCAGGACCCCTCTTCCAACGCGGAATGCTCCATCCAGCGACATACACACAGGGAAACCTATGCTGGCCTTTTAGATGAATACAGGGTGGGAATTTCTCTTATCTATTATCTGGAAAATGCCATGGAATACAGGGATAGAAAGATGGCAAAGGAATCTACAGAGGTAAAGTGTGTAAATCTGTCAGGATTATCTGTGAAAGGAAAAATACTTCTTCCAATTGAAAAATCCGCCAGACAGAAAGAGATGGACAAGGTCGCGACAAAAGAGAGGAACAGCCTCCTGGAAGCAGCCAAAAACGGAAACGAAGATGCCATTGAGACGCTTACGATAGAGGATATTGACTTATACTCTCAGATATCCAGGCGGGTCATGAAGGAAGATATTTATTCTATCATTGATTCCTGCTTTATGCCATGTGGCATTGAGTGTGACCAGTACTCGGTGATCGGAACCATCCAGCAGATGGAGATTTTGAAGAATCGCCTGACAGACGAGGAAGTTTATAAGATGAGCTTAGAGTGCAATGACATGATATTTCAGGTGGCTATCAACAAACAGGACCTGACAGGTGAACCTCAAATTGGAAGAAGATTCAAGGGACAGATTTGGATGACCGGAACCGCGAAATTTGAATAAAGTTATGGATGAACCTAAAATCTGGGCTTGACGAAACGGGAAAATCTGATATAATATGAGTGTTACCAATATGCGGGTTTGACTGATGTGGATATCCCGGTATAGATGGTAATATGTGCGTGTTTCTGTAGCTCAGCAGGATAGAGTGTCCGCCTCCTAAGAGAACCTACAACGGAAACTTTTTGGAGGAACAGAGCCGCAAGTCACACACAATTTTATACACGTTTCCGTAGCTCAGATGGATAGAGCGACCGCCTCCTAAGCGGTAGGTCGGGTGTTCGAGTCACCTCGGGAACGCTGGGAACATAGCCGAAAGCCTTGATTTTAGCGGGTTTTCGGCTTTCTTCATTTCAGCACTGAAACTCGGATTTGCTAATATGCTAATACATTTGAAAATCGAACCTACATGCTAATACGAGTTGAATGGTTAAATGTTCAAATAATCCGCCCCATTTTTCTGCTAATAAAATCCACGTTTTGAGGCTTCCCAAACACCAGATTTTTTCTTTTTTGCTAATAAGGTATTTTTATCCGTTCATTTGCCTGCTCCTGTCCCACTGTAACCCACCGATTTCACCGCCCCGCACAGTACATCCAATGGCAATCAGGACTGCGCAATGAATTAAGTAGTAATCATAATATTCTGGACGGTTCGTGAAATTCAGAACCTTTAAAATCTGTTCTGGCTCCAGGACTACCCTTTCTTTTTCGTGGTGTTCAGGAAGGGTTGCGTTGAGAAATGGGTTTTTACTGATATATTCCCAGCGCACCGCAAGGTTGAATGCACACCGCAGTACTTTATGGATGTCATGGATGGTAGCCGCCGTGATATGATCCCGCATGGGCTTTCCTGCTTTTGGCGGTGGAATAACTAAGACCGGATTCCCAGACCTGCTGACGTTTTTTTCCTGTACCCTGATAATAAACAACAGAATAAGATTTTCCCCGTTTTACAATAGATGCCATACTGATTCTCCTTCTTTCTATTTGCTGTCCAGCCATTCATCGAAAGAAGGTT
>Ga0137297_11294_pt1 | contig 14843 bp, 13 predicted proteins | sample RamsorincwithD2O_FD_97191 | JGI IMG/M metagenome (GOLD analysis project Ga0137297, IMG submission 97191) | Mouse cecal microbial communities from Vienna, Austria - Mucin amended with D2O | ecosystem: Host-associated > Mammals > Digestive system > Large intestine > Cecum | place: Austria: Vienna... | reverse complement strand
TAGGAAATGTTTAGCACTGAAAATTTAACAGAAGCTTCAAAGAGGGTTATTCCGTTTAGTCCGCCTGATATCTCTGATTTAGAGATCAACGAGGTAATAAAAGCAATGAAATCCGGCTGGATCACAACCGGACCTAGAACGAAGGAATTAGAGAAAAGACTTGCTGTGTATTGCCATGCTTCAAAAGCTGTGTGTTTGAATTCCGCTACCGCTGCAGAGGAACTGAATTTTAGAATCTGCGGAATCGGTGAAGGCGATGAAGTTATTGTACCGGCATATACATACACAGCATCAGCTTCAGCTGCAATTCACTGTGGGGCAAAGGTGATCTTTGTGGACAGTCAGAAAGATTCTACAGAGATGGATTACGATAAAGCTGCTGAGGCAATTACAACTAAGACGAAGGCTGTCGTAGCTGTGGATTTAGGAGGCGTTATTGCTGATTATGACAAGCTATATGAGATCGTAGAGGCGAAGAAGGATCTTTTTGTACCAGGGGGAAACACGAATCTGGGAAAAAGGATTCAGGCTGCAAAAGGACATGTCCTTGTGTTTTCTGATGCTGCACATGCACTTGGCGCTGAGAGGAATGGCAGGATGGCAGGGGAGATTGCTGATTTTACTGCTTTTTCCTTCCATGCTGTAAAAAATTTTACTACTGCTGAAGGCGGTGCTTCGACATGGAAGGATATTCCGGGAATAGATAATGAAGAGATTTATCATCAATACCAACTATACAGTCTTCATGGGCAGAGCAAGGATGCCTTGGCAAAGACTCAGATTGGTGCTTGGGAATATGACATTCAGGGTCCTTGGTATAAGTGCAACATGACAGACATCATGGCAGCCATTGGCTTGAGTCAGCTGAACCGCTATCCGGCGCTCCTGAAAAGACGAAAAGAAATTATTGGCAGGTATGATGCAATGTGTAATGAGTTGGGCATAAAGCATTTGATTCATTATACACAGAACAGTACTTCTTCCGGGCATCTGTACCTGACAAGGATCCAGGGAATAGGTGATGAAACACGGAGAGAAATTATCATTAAGCTGGCAGAGCGAGGTGTGAATACCAATGTGCATTACAAACCGCTTCCGATGATGACGGCATACAAAAAGTTAGGATGGGATATTAAAAATTTCCCTAATGCCTATGACTATTATGCCAATTTGATCACATTGCCGCTTCATACTTTGCTCACAGATGAAGATGTTGATTATGTGATCCGCAATTTCAAGGAAGTGGTCAGTGACTATATCTGAGGAAGGATATCAGAGGGATGAAACTTCGGAATTGGGATAATCTGCCGGAATTCATGAAATGTGAAGAAATAAGAGAATACTATGACATCCTGGCAAAGAGAAAAAGAACACTAGGCGTAAAAAGAATATTTGATATTGTTGTTGCGGCTATTATGCTTTTTATTCTTGCAATTCCTATGCTGATTATTGCGGTTATGATCAGGCTGGATTCTTCTGGTCCTGTATTTTATAGACAGGAGCGGGTAACGGCTTACGGCAGAAAATTTAGGATTCATAAGTTCCGGACAATGGTGAAAAATGCCGACAAAATAGGATCAGCGGTTACAGTCGGCAAGGATGACAGAATTACGAAGGTAGGAAGTATACTTCGTAATCTTCGTATTGATGAGCTTCCGCAGTTGATTGATATTTTGATAGGCGATATGAGCTTTGTTGGAACCAGACCAGAAGCTGTAAAGTATGTGAAACGGTATTCCAAGGAAATGTATGCAACATTGCTTCTGCCGGCTGGAATTACATCAGAAGCAAGTATTCGGTATAAAGATGAAGCAGCACTCCTTGCTGGTGTAGATAATGTAGACAAGGTTTATCTCGAAGAGGTACTTCCAGAAAAGATGAAATACAACCTGCAAAGTATAAGAAGATTTAGCTTTCTTAGAGAGATTGCAACAATGCTTAGAACGGTCTTTGCTGTGCTGGGTAAGGAAAAGAGTGATAAAAGGAGAGTATAGGGATATGATTCCTGCAATGAATGTAACTAGGCAATATGCCTCAATTCAAGATGAGCTAGACAAGACTGTACTAGATGTTCTGCATGGTGGACAGTATATACTTGGTAAGACGGTGGAGGACTTTGAGAAAGCATTTGCATCTTATTGCGGCGTAAAATATGCAGTAGGCGTTGGAAACGGATCTGATGCACTTGTTCTGGCTTTGAAGGCATGTGGTGTTAAACCTGGTAATGAGGTTATTACCACGGCAATGAGTTTCAGTGCAACAGCAGAGGCAATAACGTCTGTAGGTGGAGTTCCCGTATTTGTAGACTGCACGAAAGATACCTTTCTGATTAATCCGGCGGATATAGAGAAAAAAATAACTGGGCAGACCAAAGCTATTATTCCGGTTCACCTTTATGGACAGTGCGCTGAGATGGATGCAATTAATAAGCTTGCAAGAGCGTATGGCTTAAAGATCATTGAGGATTGTGCACAGGCGGTCGGAGCTGCCTACAAAGGAAAAAAGGCTGGCAGTCTCGGTGATGCAGGATGTTTTTCTTTTTTCCCTACGAAAAATCTGGGATGTGCAGGTGATGGCGGGATTATTGTGACTGATGACGAAAGCATTTACCGCCAGTGCCGGGCTTACCGAGCCCATGGCAGCGGCCTGGACGGACTTTATGCTTATGGAATCCAAAATGGTGTGGAGGTGACTGAGAAGAGCATAGACTTTAAAGGGAACCTTCCCAAGTATTTTAACTTTGTGGCCGGTTATAATTCCAGACTTGATGCTCTTCAGGCAGCGATTCTGTCTGTCAAGCTTCCATATCTCGATGGATGGAATGAACGTAGGAGAGAAATAGCAAGACAATATAATCAGAGGATTAGGAATCCTGTTGTCAAAAAACCTATTATCGTTGAAGGCAATACTCATATTTACTATGTTTACACGATCACCACAGAGAAGCGTGATGAATTGAGAGAATATCTTATGTTAAATGAAATCGTCAGTGGTATCTATTTCCCGGTTCCGTTCCACCTCCAGGTTGTTTATAAGAGTTTAGGCTATAAGAAAGGTGATATGCCTAATGCAGAGTTTGTGAGCAGCCATTCCATGGTTCTTCCGATGTTTCCGGAATTGGCGCAGGAGGAGATTGATAAAGTTATTGAGACTGTAAACAGGTGGGAACCATGATGAACATACATGAATCAGCAAACGTGAGCCCTGGGGCACGGATCGGAGAAGGGACATCTATTTGGCAAAATTGTGTTATACAGGATAATGTGGTGATCGGTGAGAACTGTAACATTGGATCTAATGTGTTCATAGAGAAAGACGTTAAGATTGGTAACGGTGTCAAAATCAAGAATAATATTGCAATTTACAGCGGTGTAGAAATTGATGACGATGTGTTCCTGGGGCCGGATTGTGTATTTACGAATGTGGTGAATCCCAGAGCCTTTATTAGCAGGAAGCATGAATTCAGGAAAACCGTTATCAATAGGGGTGCAACAATCGGTGCCAATGCAACGATTGTCTGCGGTCACAATATAGGAAAATACGCAATGGTCGGAGCCGGCGCAGTGGTAGCACATGATGTTGCGGATTATGCACTTGTTATTGGAAATCCGGATCGAATCATAGGGTATGTCTGTGAATGCGGATGCAGGTTAAATGAGAAATTGATTTGTCCTGAGTGTGACAAGCAGTATGAAACTGTTGATGGGAAGATAAAGCTAAGGAGATAAAGAATGAGGTACGCATTGATAGGCTGTGGGAGGATTTCTCCCAATCATATCGTGGCTGCAAAGAATAATCATTTAGAGATTGCAGCAGTATGTGATGTTGTTAGGAAGAATGCTGAGGATAAAATCCTTAAGTTTGATTTGGATCCTCATAAGGTGAAGGTTTATGAGGATTATCAGGAATTACTGGAGAAGGAAAAGCCGGAACTGGTTGCAATCGCTACGGAATCAGGAAAACATGCGGCGATTGCCTTAGATTGTATTGCCGCCGGCTCCCACGTGATTATTGAAAAACCGATAGCCCTTTCCATAAGCGACGCTGATCTGATAATAAAAGCCGGAAAAGAGAAAGGTGTGCTGGTTTGTGCCAATCATCAGAATCGATTTAATAAGAGTATACAAGAGATTCGGAAAGCCATTGAAAAGAACCGCTTCGGGAAACTGCTTTATGGTACAGCTCATATTCGATGGGCCAGAAATCGGGAATATTATGACCGGGCTGCTTGGCGCGGAACCTGGGAGCAAGATGGCGGTGCGTTAATGAACCAGTGTATTCATGATATTGATCTGCTTCGTTGGATGCTGGGAGATGAGATTGATACCGTATATGGCATGACAGACCGTTTGATCCATCCTTATATTGAAGCAGAGGATATAGGGCTGGCGTTGGTAAAGTTCAAAAACGGTAGTTATGGCGTAATTGAGGGCACTACAAATGTGTATCCGAAGAATCTTGAGGAGACTCTATATATCTTTGGGGAAAAGGGAACTGTTAAAGCCGGCGGTGAAGCAGTTAATATTATTGAAAATTGGAAATTTTCTGATTACTTTGGTGATGAGGAGGAAGTGAAAAAAGAATGTTCAGAGAATCCTCCGAATGTTTATGGGTTTGGTCATTCTAAGCTTTACAAAAATGTAGTTGCATCCATTGAGGGAAAAGAAGAATTAGTAGTTGATGGAGAAGCAGGTAAGAGGGCATTGGAGCTTGTACTCGCTATCTATAAATCGGCTGCAGAAGGAAAACCGGTAAAACTACCATTGGATCACTGCTCTGCAATGGATTTTAGTGGTAGGTTTAGCGAATAAGAAAGGCCGATAGATGAATATTGTATATATTGAACATTATGCCGGTTCACCGGAAATGGGAATGGAGTTCCGGCCATACTATCTTTCAAAAGAGTGGATAAAGATGGGGCATAAGGTAGAAATTATAGCTGCCGACTACTCTCATTTAAGGTTAAAAAATCCATTGATACATAAGGATTTTGAAAAAGAGATGATAGATGGTATTTCCTATCGTTGGATTCACACATCAAAATATGAGGGGAATGGAGTTAAACGTGCTGTTACAATGGCACAGTTTACAGGGAAGCTGTATAAAAACGCCAAAAGTATCGCATTAAAATTTAAACCGGATGTGATTATCACATCATCAACTTATCCACTGGACACGTATGTGGGACAACGGATAAAGAAATACAGACCATCGGCAAAGCTGATTCATGAAATTCATGATATGTGGCCAGCTGTGTTGACTGAAGTTAATAGCATGAGTAAATGGAATCCATTTGTTATTGCAATGCAGGTGGCTGAAAATTCATTTTGTAAAAATTCCGATTATGTAGTTTCTCTTCCGCCATGCTCTAGGGAGTATTTAATTCGTCATGGGATGAAAAGCGAAAAGTTTTTAGCTGTAGCAAATGGAGTCAATGTAGAAGACTGGGAAAACACGGAAACACTTGATGAAAATACATTAAGTGTTTTGAATAGGCTTAAAGAAGAGAACAAGTTCATAATCTGCTTTTTCGGTTCGATTACCAATTATTATGCTTTGCCGGAATTGATTAAAGCGGTTCAGAAATTAGATAATCCTAATATTGCTGTAGTGTTAATTGGGGAGGGAGTATATAAAGAATATCTTATGCGATTAGCATCAAAGAAGGAAGCAAGCAATATTCTTTTCTTAAATAAAATTCCTAAGAAACAGATTCCTGAGATGCTGAAGCATATTGATGCTTTGTATGTTGGGGGGACAGAAAACACAGTTTTTAAGTATGGAATATGCATGAATAAATTGTTTGATTCCATGATGTCCGGAAAGCCCGTTATATATGCAGTTGATGCGCCTAATAATTATATTGAAGAATACAGGTGCGGGATATCAGTAAGGGCAGGGGATGTGGACGATCTGGCGAGGGGTATTGATGATTTGTATAAAATGACGGATGAAGAAAAAAAGGTTCTTGGAGATAATGGACACCAGGCAGTTTTAAATAATTTTACATATACCAAATTGGCAAGAAAATTCACAAGTCTGTTTCCCAAAAATCATGCTGATAAATAAGTGGTATATGAGGTATTCGCAAACGAAAGGAAAGGGACTATGAAAATATGTTTTGTCGGGCCGGCAGACAGCCAGCATATCGTTAAGTGGTGTACGTGGTTCAATAACCGCGGCCACAAGACATATGTTATTTCCTTTACGTCTGGCGAGATTCCGGGAACACAGGTACATATGGTTGATATTGGAATAGATATAGATGGCAGCGATATTAGTAAGCTGAAATATCTGTTTACCGGCAGACAGATTAGGCAATATATTAAAGAAATAGAACCAGATGTTATTAATGTACACTATGCTACGAGCTACGGAGCAGCTATGGCATTGAGCGGTGTAGAGCCTTATGTTTTGTCTGTTTGGGGCTCTGATATCTATGATTTCCCTAGGAAGAGTCCGCTGCATAAGGTATTGCTGAAATACAGCTTAAAGAAAGCCCCATATCTATTTTCAACCAGCCGGGCAATGGCACAAGAGGCGGCAAAATATACGGACAAGAAATTTGAAATTACGCCATTCGGTGTGGATATGGATTTATTTAATCCAAATAAGAGGACAAGAACAACAGATCCTCTATTTTATAAAGAAGAATTAATTGTTGGGACAGTAAAAGGCCTTTCTGAAAAATATGGTATTCGGTATATTCTTGAGGCAGTTTCTGAGATCAAGAAAGAAGGTAAAATCCCCATTAAGCTCAGGATCGCTGGGAAAGGGCCACAGGAAGAGGAGTATCACAGGCTGGCTGATACATTAGGAATAAGCGATATAACTACTTGGCTTGGATTTATTAGCCAGGAGCAGGCCGCGGTAGAATGGGCCAATATGGATATAGCAATTATTCCATCTATGTTGGAGTCATTTGGCGTCTCTGCTGTGGAGGCACAGGCGTGTGAAACCGCGGTAATTATATCTGATGTCCCAGGACTTATGGAGGCTGCACAGCCGGGAAAAACAAGCCTTGTGGTGAAGAAGAATGAGTCAGGACAAATAAAAGATACCATATACAAATTATACTATGATACTAATTTAAGAAAGAAGATTGCAGAAGCAGGACGCGTATTCGTAAAGGATAGATATGAAATAAATCAATGTTTTAGGGTAATAGAAAATATATTTATGGATTTGGAATAAGACTATTTGAGAATTTAATGATGAGGCAAGTGTTTCCCGGATGAAAAAACAGATTATAGTCATTACAATTATTACTGGCTGTTCAAAGATTTTGTCTTTTGTAAGAGAACTTCTGATGTCATATTATTATGGGGCATCATCTTATACAGATATTTATATCATGGCTAGTACAGCGGCAAATATAATGGTAGGTTGGATGCTTGCATTTCAAATAATTCATACACCATTGTACCAGGAATTAAAACATGATCAATGCGAGGCGAAGGCGAATGGATTCACATTATTTATTATAGGCATTCAGATCATAATTGGTGCCATACTTATTTTGGCAGCATCATTTAAAGGCAGTTATTTTGTAAGTCTGTTGGCTAAAGGATTTGATGAAAGTACAATAATTATTACAACCATGTTTTTTGCATGGGCCTTGGTTGCAGTACTAATCAATGCTATATGTTCATTGATTCTTTCTGAGAGCACATGCAATGGGAAAGTGATTTTTCCTAATCTGACTAATTTGGTTGTGTCAATTATACAAATAATTATGATTGGTATATGTGGGATAACAGATAATTATCTTGGATTGAGATTTGTTCTCCCTGTATCTGCTGCGGCACAATTACTGCTATTCATAATGATGATGGCACAAAATAATAGGCGGTCCAATTTTATGTTCCCACATAAGGAATATATGATAAAGTTTTTAAGACTGCTCTTGCCGGTATTTGCTGTCTATATGATGAGTGATATTAACTCGTTTATTGATAAGATGTTCGGATCAATGCTTCCGGAAGGTAGTATTTCTGCGTTGCACTATGGGTATTTATTACAGCACACAGTATTTACAATGTTTATAACAGCACTTACAACAGTTATATATCCAAGAATGGCAGAATCTGCAGCATCAGGCAGATTTGAAGATTTGCAAAGAGATTTTCAAAAAGGGGCGGATATTGTCATCGTTGTATTTTCTTTTTTATCATTGTTTATTGCTGTTTATGCTCGTCCGATAGTTATTGTTCTATTTGCGCGGGGGGCATTTGACGAGACTGCAATTAACAGAACAACACAGTGTACACAATTATATCTTTTAGCATTGTTACCGCTGGCATTCAAAGAGTTTTCATCTAAGATATTTCAGGCAGTACAGGATATGAAGGTGAATATGTATATTGGAGGTATTGCAATTAGTATTAATCTGGTACTTGATTATTTATTATATGAGAATTTCAAGCATATAGGACTTGCCCTTGGCACATGTGTAGCGACTTACTGTACTGTTCCCACGGTTCTATTCTTTTTACATAAAAGTAATCAGGCGATAGCAATTAACAGAGATATTATTATGCGGTTCTCGAAGATAATTTTGATGAGTATGATTTCAATTGGAATTCCTGCACTAATCTCAGGATTATTTTATAAGGCAAAGGGAATCACCTGCATGATATTATACTTATTAATTATGTTTTTAATAGAAAGTATTATATACTATTTGATTTTGCGAAAATTAAAACTTATTGAGAGATTAGTATGAATAGAGTAATAAAGGTGAATAAAGTCAACAGCTTATATATAATTCTGTTTTTCGGTGTTTTTGCAGATATACTCAGGATACCTGGCACAGTAATAACTATATACAGGTTGCTTATGATGATAGGTGTTGTTGTAGCAATGAGTTTAAGTCCAGGGAAGATATGTAAGGGGCTGCTGCTGATTGTAACATTTTTACTGTTCAATATAATTCAGGGAAGGATTTTTACAGAATTTGTTGATATTATATACTTTATACCTGGATACATATTAAAGTATGAATATTTTTATCTATGTATAGGTATAACCATCATGATGGTATATGCAATATATATTAAGCAGAAGAGTGGATTTATTGTTGCTTTTAAAAGATTTATTTATATCATTTCTGTAGGAAATATATTGGTTTTTTTGCTGTATATTATTATGGGATTTGAATGGGCCGTGAAGTATTTTACAAATGTAAATGATTATGGAACATCACTGGCAGCTTTTTTTCCAATACTTTGCACAGATGCAGTTGAGAAGAAGAAAAAAAGATATTATGCTTTTGCGGTTCTTATCATTATTTTGGAATATATGAATGATTGTAAGCTCTGTTGTATCGGAATACTTGCTGAGATAATGGTGATAGCTTTGCTGTATGGAAATAGGTATGGTAAGGGCAGGAGGATGGTAAAGATTTTATCGCATTTATTTGTATTAACAATAATTATGATGGTAATATACGTGATCGCGTCTGATGCTGTATTTATGGGATCGCCGATTGGATTATTAATTTTAGAACCTGTGAAAAGAATCATTTCACTTGATTTTTATCCTACGAGTAATTCGTCAGGAATGTTTCGGGTAAATGTATTGATTATGGGTATAATTTGGGCTTTTAAGTCATACTTTATCGGGTTAGGTGCTGGTTCGTCCACGATGCTTGTTAAAAATTTTCTTGCACAATATTCTGTTTATGAGACTACAGCATTAGGTCTTTCGGTTCACAATAGTTGGCTGGAATTTCTTCTCGATTTTGGTTTTATCGCTTTGATTATCTATGTAGGTGTAATTCAATTTGGAATAAAGGGTGTTTTACAGTTATCTAAAAGGCGATACTATGTGCCTGCAGTGGTATGTGCTTTGACCATATGGATCTGGGGAATGCAATCATCTGGAAGCTATACAAATTTTGGCCTTTTTACAATTTTAACCTATTACTATATCAGGGTTAAAGAAGAGAACAAAAATTCAGGAGATGTTTTATAATGAAAACTATCAAAATTAAATACGTCGATATGTGGAAAAGTTTTCTTCCGGAACGAGAGATGTTTTATGAATTTTTATGTAATCATCCCGAAAAATATAAAGTCGAATTCAGCGATGATCCGGATTATATTTTATTTGGAGTTTTCGGAAATGAAAACTTAAAATACGACTGTATCCGAATTTTTGTTGGGCATGAATATAGGTTTCCTGATTTCAATATGTGTGATTATGCTGTTGGTAACTGTGATTTTGATTTTCCAGGTAGATATTATTATTATCCTATCATATATACACCATTCTATCGTGAGGCCTACAAAAAAATGGAAAATCGAAATGCGGATGGAATCAATATTAGGGAGAAGGAGTTTTGTGCTTTTACATATTCTAACAGATATGCCAATAGAATAAGGGAAGAATTTTTTCACGAATTGAACAATTATAAGAGAATTGACTCAGGTGGAAGATTCATGAACAACGTTGGTGGGCCTGTAAAAGACAAATTGGAATTTGAGAGTCAGTATAAGTTTTCAATAGCATTTGAGAATGAGACAGCCCCCGGATACATGACAGAAAAGATATCAGAAAGCTTTGCAGCAGGGTGTGTGCCAATATATTGGGGGGACCCTTTGATAAAAAGAGTGTTTAATGAGAAAGCTTTTATTAATATAAGCGATTTCGCAAGTATTGATGAAGCTATAGAATTAATTAAGAAAATTGATAATGATGATGAACTCTATTATAAAATGATTAAAGAGTCAACCATAAAGGATGAATTTAAACTTGAAAATATACTTATGGGATTTGATAAATTTGCATCATACATTTTTGACCAACCAATAGAAGAAGCGAGACGTCTTACCGTCCGTTGGTATCTTGAGAGAGCTCGTAGAAATAAGAAAATACTTGACTTGGCAGAAAGAAATAATGAATTATATACTTATCTAATGGCAACAAAGTACAGGTTATCTCAGAAAAAAGGAGAAAAAAGAACTGAAAATGGGTCTTAAGAAAAAACTTGAAATGCTAATTTATAGTGATTTTGATATAGACGCTGAAGCCTCAAAAATGTTCTTAATAAATGATAATAATTCTCTTAATGAAAATCGATATCAATTTTCTGTTATTATTCCTGTATATAATGCAGAAAATTATATCGAACGTGCAATATCAAGTGTTTTTCGGCAGATTGATGTTACAGTACAGCTGATTGTGATAGATGATGGAAGTATAGATCATAGTGGGCAAATATGTAAATCATTGTTAAACACTTCGGATTGTATTTATCTTTCCCATGAAAACAAAGGACAGTCCGCAGCAAGAAATGAAGGGCTCCAAATTGCAGAAGGAAAGTATATCTTTTTTCTTGATGCGGATGATTGCTTGATAGATAATTGTCTTAAAAAAATATATGCTCGGATGGAAGATAATCGTTTGGATGTACTTGCATTTAATGTTTTAGAAGAAAGAGAAAATGGAAAAGTCGGAGTTATGCCGTTTCCAATACAAATACATGATGGTGAAGTGATATCTGGTGAGGAATATTTGATGAAATACGGGTATCAGGTTACCGTACCTGTATGGAATTATGCCTTTAAAAGATCATTCCTTCGGGAGGGAGGATTTTTGTTTCGTGAAGGGTATTTCCATGAAGATTGTGAGTTTACAGCTCATTATTTTCCATATATCAGAAGGCTTTCATATATAAACGAAGCCTTTTATAAACATAATTTTACCAGTATCTCGACAATGAGAAGCAGGAACATTAAGAAGGCCATAGATTTAATAAATATTTCTATATGGATATATCGTAATGCTGAAATAATGAAGAATAGATTTGATCAGAAAATTGTTGATGGGATTACCCGGTACGCTGCATCCGAAGCCTTCAGTTCTATTGTAGCATGCGTGCATAATGACTTTGATTTAAAGGAATTTCTAAGTGATAGAGAACGGAGAGATACCATTGCCACATTGATAAGACCGGAAAAAAAGTACTACGGTATCTATCTTCTTCTTCAAATGAGGCAATACAAAGTTATTGAGGGGATGATTCATATTTTTTCACGAAAGAGAGAGTGATATTATGCTGGATATAACTATTGTCTTATATTCCACATTGACTGTACCGGCGATTTATGGAGGCGCAGTTGAAACATTATTAGAAAACTTCATTGAAGAGAACGAAAGAAGCCAAAGGTTCAAGATTACCCTGATTGCACATAAGGTTGAAAATGTCAAGGAAACAGCGGAATCTAGGCATTACCGTTATACAGAATTCAGATATATTTCATGGCCGACAATTATAATCAGAGCAAATAGCGTACTTATCAATAAGTCTCAAATGGAATTTATACCAGATATATGGGATAATCTGTTGATTCGGGAGATAAAAAGAGCTGGGAATAGAAAAGTGATTATTGAAGGTAGTTCCAGGTTTGTTTTAAAGCTGAAAAAGAGACTTCCGGAAAAAGAGATATATTATCATTTACATGCGGATATAAAACCGTTTCAAAACAAGGAAGAATTAAAGCTATACAATTCTATTAAAAAAATTAGTGTAAGCAATTATATAAAGGACTGTCAAACAAAAGCCGGAGTAGATGTATCAAATGTTTTTACTGTAGTAAACGGAATTGAAACAGATAGATTTGAGCTAGAAAGAATTAATTTTACACGAGAACAGATTTGTAGAAAGTTTGACCTTGATAAGAATAAGAGATATATTCTTTTCAAAGGAAGATTGGTTCGGGAGAAAGGAATTCTTGAATTGATTCGGGCTTTTAAAGGATTAGACGATGGGGATACAGTACTGTTGATTTGTGGTGCTAAGAATTTTGGTGAAAAGCGGAAAAGACTTAGTGACTATGAAAAGCAGATATTCGACGAGATAAAAGGTAGCAGTAATATTATTACTACTGGCCATGTGCGATATGAGGATATCCCACTGCTACATAAAATCGCGGAAATATGTGTTGTGCCGAGTATATGGCAGGAGCCATGCGGACTTGTTGTTATAGAGGCCTTGGTATCAGGCGTACCTCTTGTATGTTCCACTACTGGAGGCTCCACTCAACTTTGCGGGAATACCGGGGCAGTGATGATCGATGTGAATGATAAATATATAGATTCGTTGTGTGATGCAATGAAAGAGCTCCTTGATGATGACGCAAAAAGAGACAAAATCAGCAGTTCCGAAATAGCAAAGAGAGAATATTTTGAGGTGAAAAGATACTTTGATGATATGGCGGATATCATTATAAATCATTGAGGGGAGAAAAATAAGTAGTTTGCTGTTTGTAGTTATATTAGAAAATAAATTAATCGTGAGGAAAACATGGAGCAAAATATAAAACCAGAAAATATGTTTGGGGGGGGGGTATAGCAAGAGACTATTAGGTATAGATATTTTAAAAATTATTATGTGTTTTGGCGTTATTATATGCCATTTTTGGGATGCGGATATGGGCAAGAAGACACATATTATATTCAATACATTAAGATGCAATGCTGTTCATACATTTATTCTTTTGGCATTCTTTTTTACTGCACATACAATAGAAAGCAGGGATTGGAATCTTATAGGAATAAGAATCATGAGGCTGTTAAAACCATTTTATATATGGCCCATTATTATGTTTGTGCTTTATAATCTGTCCTCGCTTATATTAAATGGCAGATTGAAATTTGGTCTGAGAGATATTGGTGCACAGTACTTTATGGGACACACAGAGATATTAGTTGTAATGTATTTCAACTGGATAGTAATGGTTCTTACAATTATATACGCTCTTATATTTTATCTTCTGTCCAGGAAAACGGCATTTATATTTCTGATTATATCAGGTATATGGGCGTTATCGTTTGTTTATACGGGTAAGAATTACGCTATGTTTTCCAAATTGCCGCCTGAGATGAGTTACCCGCTTGGCAGATTAGCAGAGCTATATCCAACTGCGTGTGTAGGGATAGCTTTGTCACATATAAATTTTAACGGTGTTCGGGAAAAGATATCAAACATCGGCGTATGGACTCTGTTCTATTGTATTACCGGGTTCGAGATAATCTGGATGATGCTTATTTCTCCGACTCTAATGCAGTACTTTCCAGCAGGACAATTTAATTATGGATATCCTTATCACATTGCGCTGTCAATTTGGTTCTTTATTATAGGCTTCTATTTCAATGGATCAAGTCTTCCTGTGCTAATAAGAAAGATTATTTCGGAAATAGGACATTATACAGTAGGCGTTTATTGTGTCCATATGATTGTTGGGCTTGGTCTGCAATACCTGATAGATACAAATGGAATTTATGGAAGAAGGACTCTCAGATTCTGCACCGTTTGTTTTGCAGCTTGTCTAGTCATAGTATATGGTATCTCAAGGCTCCCTTGGAAGTGGTGTAAAGAAATAGTAAAGTGATTGCAAGAAGAAATTATATACATTACCGGAAAGGAATGACAAAGAAATTTCTGGAGGAAAAACATGAAAAAAGCACTAATTACAGGCGTAACAGGCCAAGATGGCTCCTATCTGTCTGAGTTTTTGATTGAAAAGGGATACGATGTCCATGGTATCATAAGAAGATCAAGCGTGGATTTCAGAGAGCGTATTGCTCACCTGGAAGGGCATGAACGGTTTCATCTTCACTATGGCGATCTGTCTGATTCCCTAAGTCTTATAAAAATAATAGCTGCCGTAAGACCGGATGAAATCTACAATCTGGCGGCCCAAAGCCATGTGCAGGTCAGCTTTGATGTTCCGGAATCTACGGCTGATGTGGATGCAATAGGCGTGTTGAGAATTCTGGAAGCCGTCCGTGTGTGCGGACTTGCTGAGACCTGCCGTATCTATCAGGCATCAACATCG
>Ga0137297_11293_pt1 | contig 14843 bp, 10 predicted proteins | sample RamsorincwithD2O_FD_97191 | JGI IMG/M metagenome (GOLD analysis project Ga0137297, IMG submission 97191) | Mouse cecal microbial communities from Vienna, Austria - Mucin amended with D2O | ecosystem: Host-associated > Mammals > Digestive system > Large intestine > Cecum | place: Austria: Vienna... | reverse complement strand
TGAAGCCATGACAGAACAGGAAAGAATAAGTATAGAAAGATATGGAGGCTATTATATAGGTAGATATGAGGCAGGTTGTGATATAGAAAGAAGTGAGAGTAACAAAGGAAACATAGAAAATGTAGCGAGAATAAAAGAAAATTTAAAAGTATATAATTGGATTACAAGAGATGAAGCTAAAACTATATCAGAGAGAATATATATTGGAAAATCAAAATTATGTAGTAGTTATGCATGGAATACAGCATTAAAATTTATAGATGGAGAAACAGGAACATATGCAGTAAATAGCGTAGGAGGTAATTATAAAGAAAATGGTGGATTAAAAAATACAGGATACCATGCATTAAAAAATATATATGATATGGGAGGAAATGTATATGAATGGACAACAGAAAGTTATACTGATCAAAGTACCCCTTATGTAGTTGGAGGAGGATGTTATTACAATCAAGCTTCAATTACTCCAGCTGGAAACCGATTATACTTTAGTAGTGATCATTTAAAAGATAATATTCGGAATTAGAATTACTTTATACATTTAAAAATGATATAAATTTAAAAATCAATTTTTATATAAAAAACATTAAAGTACTTGTATAAAATGTGAATTTGGTATATAATAAATTATCAATTTAATATATGTGTTATGAAAGGTGATAGACATGACAATTGGTAATGAAATTATACAAGAATTAAAGAACTCAGCAGATGAAAATAAAGAAAATGAAGCACATAAATTATTAGAAGAAGATAAAGTAAAAATAACAAAGGTAATATATGATAACAAAAACAATTTTTCAATAAAAGGTATAATACCAAGTAATTTAGAGGAATATCATACATATATATATGTAAAAGATGGCGAAATACAAGATTTAAATTGTACATGTCCAGAGTATGAATCAACATATGGAACATGTAAACATATATTAGCAACAGCTTTAGAATTTAATACAAATGCAGAGTATATAAGAATGACTGATGCAGAAACTAATAAAATACCTTTGAAAAACAAAGAAAAAAACAATGAAAAATATAGAATATATAGGCAAATGATAAATTCGTTTTACCAAGAAGAGCAACAAGAAAAAAACAATTCACTTTATTCAGAAAAAATAAGAATAGAAGTAAAGCTCATATATAAAGAAAATCTTAAAACTTTTAGACTAGAAGTAAAAATAGGAAATAGACAAATGTATAAAATAAAGGATATAACTGAATTTTATACAAGGATGATGAATAAAGAAATTTACAAATATGGCATGAAACTGGAATTTATGCATATAAGAGAAAACTTTGAAGAAAGCAGTATTCCATTACTTGATTTCATTTTAAAATATGCAGAGATATTAAAATATTCTAGGGAATCAGATTATAGATACTATGTAAATAGTATAGATAAAGCATATATAGTACTTACAAAGCCAGGAATAGATGAACTTTTTCAAATATTAAAAGGAAAAAGCGTAGAATTATCAGGAGAGTACTATGATGGTAATGTAGAGTTTATAGATAATGAACCAGATATTATGTTTTATTTAAGAGAAAGAGACAGTGTAAACTATAGTATATCAACAAACGTAAATATTTTCAATTATATAATAATAGATGGTAAAGACTATTCATATTTTTGGCAAGATAACAAAGTATATAAGCATACAAAAAAATATGAAAATTCAGTAATAAAATTATTAAATACATTTAAAGTAAACTTTACAAAAGAAATAATATTAAAAAAGGAAGAATTTGCAGACTTCTATTCTTTAGTTATGCCATTAATGAAAGAGAATATAAAAATTGATGATGTTGAACAAGAAGAACTTGATAAATATATGCCAAGAAAACTGAAGGTAAAAGTTTTTTTAGATTATAATCGCAAAAACTATATAATAGCAGACATTAAGTTCATATATGAAGATTTTGAATTTAATCCTTTTGTACAAATAGATAAAACAATACCAAGAAATGCAATAGAAGAATCAAAAGTATTAGATATATTTAGTAATTCTGGTTTTATGTATGATAATCATAATAATAAATTAGTATTAGTAAAAGACGAAGATATATTCAACTTCTTAGAAAAGGGAATAGAAGAGTATATACTAAAATTTGAAATATTAGCTACAGATAATTTCAAATCAAAGCAAATTATAAGACCAAAAATAAACTCAATAGGAGTAAAGGTAGAAAATAATTTGCTAAGTATAGATATATCTAATATTGATATTGAAAAAAGCGAAATAACAGAAATAATGAAAAAGTATAAGCTAAAAAAGAAATATCATAGATTAAAAAATGGTGAATTTGTAGATCTTGAGAACAATAATGTAATGGATATATTAGATAAAATATCAGATAGCACAAATATAGCATATGAAGAGCTAATAAGTGGAGAACTAAAATTACCTATTTATAGAAGTATGTATTTAGATAAAATACTTAAACAAAATGACAATATAATTGTAAAACAAACTGAGGAATATAGAAAATTAATTGATAATGTATATAGTAAACAAATATCAGATGAATTAAAACTACCAAATACAATAAATGCAGAATTAAGAGAATATCAAAAGGTAGGATTTGATTGGTTAAAAACTTTAGAAAAATATAAATTAGGTGGCATATTAGCTGATGATATGGGATTAGGAAAAACACTGCAAGTTTTAGCAGTTTTAGCATCATATATAGAAAATACTAATCAAGAAGAAAGAGAGCCAATATTAGTGGTTTGTCCAAGCTCTCTTACACTTAATTGGAAAGAAGAAATAAAAAGATTCACACCAAAATTGACTAGCATTGTAATTAGTGGAGATTTAAAAACTAGAGAAAACCTAATTTCTAATATACCAAAATTTGATATTACAATAACTTCTTATGACTTATTAAAAAGAGACATAGAGATATATAAACAAAAGGATTATAATTTTAGATATATAATAGCAGATGAGGCCCAGTATATTAAAAATAATAATACAAAAAATGCAAAAGTAATAAAAGAAGTAAAATCAGAAACTAGATTTGCATTAACAGGTACTCCAATTGAAAATTCATTATCAGAGCTTTGGTCAATATTTGACTTTATTATGCCTGGATATTTATTTTCGTATAATAAATTTAAAACGTTATACGAAACACCAATAAGTAAAGAAGGGGATAACCAGGCTACCCAAAAACTAAAATCTATGATAGAGCCATTTGTATTAAGAAGAATCAAAGAAAATGTACTTACTGAGTTGCCAGAAAAAACAATAACTGTATTAAATAATGAAATGGCAGAAGAACAATTAAAAATATATTTATCATATATGCAAAGTGCAAAAAAACAGGCAAAAGAAGAGATAGAGGCAAATGGTATATCTAATAGTCAAATAAAGATTTTAGCACTTTTAATGAGACTAAGGCAGATATGTTGCCATCCAGGGCTATTTTTAGAAAATTACGAAGGAGAAAGTAGTAAACTAAATCAATGTATAGAAATAGTTAAAGATGCTGTAAATGGAGGACATAAAATACTTATATTTTCAGGATATTCTTCAATGTTTGCATATTTAGAAAGAGAACTTAAAAATGAAAAAATCGAATACTTTAAATTAACAGGACAAACAAAAGTTGAAGATAGAATGGATTTAGTAAATGAATTTAATAATAACGACAATATAAAAGTATTTTTAATTTCATTAAAGGCAGGTGGAACTGGTTTAAATCTGATAGGTGCAGACATGGTAATACATTATGATCCATGGTGGAATATATCAGCAGAAAATCAAGCGACAGACAGAACATATAGAATAGGACAAAAAAAGAATGTACAAGTATATAAATTAATAACAAAAAATTCTATAGAAGAAAAAATATATAATTTACAAGAAAGAAAAGCAAAACTTGCAGAAGATATGTTATCTACAAATGAAACATTTATAAGTAAATTATCTAAAGAAGAAATAATGAACTTATTTGAATGATTTAGGAGATATAGATGAAAGATTATATAAACGTAATAGGTGGAGGACTTGCAGGAGCAGAAGCAGCTTACCAAATAGCTAAAAGAGGAATAAAAGTTAAACTATATGAAATGAAACCACAAAAATATTCTCCTGCACATACAAATTCAAATTTATCAGAAATAGTATGTAGTAATTCTTTTAAATCTGATCTAATAACAAATGCTTGTGGTCTTTTAAAACAAGAACTTAGAATATTAAATTCACTCTTAATAAAAGTAGCAGATAATACGAAAGTTCCAGCAGGACAAGCACTAGCAGTAGACAGAGAAGAATTTGCTAATAAAGTAACAAAAGAGTTAGAGAAAAATGAATTAATACAAATAATAAGAACAGAAATAAAAAGCAAGGTAGATAATAATATAATTAATGAAGAAGACATATATATAGAAGATTTAATAAAAGATGCGATAACAATAATAGCAACAGGACCATTAACATCAGACAGTTTAGCTACAGGAATAAAAGAATTAACAGGAGAAAATGAATTACATTTTTATGATGCAGCAGCACCAATAATAGAAAAAGATAGCATAAATTTTGATATTGCGTTTTATGGAAATAGATATGAGCAAGAAAAGAAAAAAGACGAAACAGAAAAAGAGTGGCTTGCAAGACAAAAAAGTAACGATAGTGATTATATAAACTTACCAATGAACAAAGAAGAATATGAAAAATTTGTATATGAACTTATAAATGCACAGGTAGTTACCTTGCATGAATTTGAAAAAAGAGAAATATTTGAAGGATGTATGCCAATAGAAGTAATGGCAAAAAGAGGGCTAGATACTTTAAGATTCGGACCATTAAAACCAGTAGGATTTGATGATATACGAACAATGAAAAGGCCATATGCTGTAGTACAATTAAGACAAGATAACTTGCAAGGAAACATATATAATATGGTAGGTTTTCAAACAAACTTGAAATTTGGAGAGCAAAAAAGAGTATTTTCAATGATCCCAGGACTAGAAAATGTAGAATTTGTAAAATATGGTGTTATGCATAGAAATACGTTTATAAATTCAAGTAAATTGTTAGATAATACATATAATTTTAAGAAAAATGAAAATATATTATTTGCAGGACAAATAACAGGAGTAGAAGGATATGTTGAATCAATATCTTCAGGGCTGGTAGCTGGATTAAATGCAGTAGAGAAGTATTTAGAAACAAATAAAAAAATAGTATTTGACAAAAGTACGATGATTGGAGCATTAGCAAATTATATTTCTAGCAATAATGACAATTTTGAACCAATGAATGCTAATTTTGGAATATTACCCGAATTAGATGGACAAAAGATCAGAGATAAAAAGAAAAGATATGAAATGTTAAGTAAAAGATCAATAGATATACTATCAAAATAGAATAAGGAAATAATAACAAGGGCGATGAAAGTTACCCTTTATTAAAATTATAATAAAATGAATGATATAAAACTCAAACAATGTTTTATGTAAACAGTTGACAATAATTGGACAATATGATAAAATAAAAGAAGTGAACATAAGAAATTTAGGAGGTTTGTTATGGAAAATGAGAAAGTAAATATTTCACAAGAATTGTTAGACAATTTACCAGTGGATAATTTAATAGATTTAAAAATAGAAGTAGATGATATGACTTCAAAAGTAGATGAATTAATAGAAAAATGCAAATCTACTTTAAATTCGTAGATAAAGGGGGAAACAATGGATTTAAATAGAGTAAACACTGAATATAAATTCTTAAGAAATAACTTATATTTTATAAATGGAAATATCAATCAAATTGAAGTGGAAATAAATAAATGCCTTGATAAAATATTAAGTAATGAGGTAATTATTAATCAAGCCAACGCTAATAACTCAAAATTAAATGATTGGGCCAAAAATGGTGCAGAAAAAAAATTACAATTAGCAAAACAACAATTAAGACAATACGAACAATTATTAGAAACAAGAAAAATAGAGTTGGAATATATTCAAGGACAAATTGATAGTAAATTAGATGAATTAAAAAAAGATCCAGAAATGAAAAAACATATTGATGATGTTTTAACTTTAAAATATGAAAGAAAAATACTATCATTAAATAACCAAAAAGAAGATGAAATAAAAAATAGTAAAGAAGCTAAAAAAATAGAAGATCTTGAAGGACAAAAGGTAACGATTAGCAAAATACAACAATTAATAGAAGAACATCCATCAGTAGCTAATAATATAAAAGGAATTATTGCTGGAGCAATAGGGTTAAATAATAAGGAAAATAATACAATAGACATTACAAATGCTGACATGGTAAAAAAATATGACGAATACAAAAATAAATTAGAACAATATGAACAAAATTTAAAAGATGCACAGGAAGGTAAAAAAACAAGTTATGTATTTACACCAAGTGAAGCGGAAGAAGCTAGAAAATTTGTTGAATTATTTGAAAATAGCAAAAAAGATTCACAAATTGATTATCAAAGTAAAATAGAAAAAAATGAAATATTATTAGAAATAGCAACAGGTAAAAGTAAAATAGAAATTACAGCACAAGAAATAATTGATCAATTAAATAAAATTAGGTTAAAACCAAATGTTGAAATTGATACAAATATGATATTAAGTGAATATATGAGTTTTTTAGATATGAGAATAGAAAAGGTAAATACTGAATTAAATGACAAAATAGACGCAATAAATAAAAACATAAAAAGAAATGAAATAGCATTAGAAAATGTGTCAAGAGGAGTAGTAAAAGGTAATCAACCTGCACAAAAACAACAAAACAATAGAAAAACAAATTCAAATCATGAAAAATCACGATTTAAATTTAATACTAAAGGATATAATAAACAAGAATATGACAAAGAGAAAAAAGATAGAGGTATAGGATTCTTTAACTTTATAAAAAAATATAAGTTAAGACAAGAATTAATGAATAGACCAGAATTACCAGAGTCAGGAATAAAAGAAATAGAATCAACTCATAGAAAGACATTAAGTAACGAAAAAAATCCTTATAAAGATGGATTAAAATATGAAGTTGTACAAGAATACATAAAACAAGAACAGGAGAAAGTTGAAAATATAGAGTTAGATGGAAAAGATCCAGATGATTCAGAAAGATAAGTAAAAAATACCAAAAAACATTGACTTTCATATTAAAAAATGATAAAATAATACTGTTATTTTAAGTAGCCGTAAGAGCTTACAAAATAACAGTATTTTATTTTAGGAGGTGAAATTTAAGTGCCAACAATTAATCAATTAGTTAGAAAAGGAAGAAAAACTTCAAAAGCTAAATCAAAATCACCAGCTTTGCAACATGGATTTAATTCTATGAAAAATAGACAAACATCATCAAGATCTCCACAAAAGAGAGGTGTATGTACTGTTGTAAAGACTGTAACACCTAAAAAGCCAAACTCAGCTTTAAGAAAGGTTGCCAGAGTTAGACTTTCTAATGGATATGAAGTAACTTCTTATATTCCAGGTATAGGACACAATCTACAAGAACACAGTGTTGTTTTAATTAGGGGTGGAAGAGTAAAAGACCTTCCAGGTGTTAGATATCACATTATAAGAGGAACATTAGATACTGCAGGTGTTAAAGACAGAATGCAAGCTAGATCTAAATATGGAGCAAAAAAACCTAAAAAGTAATATTTAGTTTTAGTAATTTAGTGCAATATAATTGATAATTTATGGACTTAAATTATAAATAAATTGCACTTAACGGAAAAGTTAATTACTTTTCAGAGTACCTTGATGTAAGGTTTACATCAAATATATAAGGAGGGAAGAATAGTGCCAAGAAAAGGATATATAGCAAAAAGAGATGTATTACCAGATCCAATATATAATAGCAAAGTTGTTACAAAGTTAATAAACAATGTAATGTTGGATGGTAAAAAGACAGTTGCACAAAAAATCGTTTATGATGCATTTGATATAGTAAAAGAAAAATCTGAAAAAAGTGCATTAGAAGTATTCCAAGATGCTTTAAACAATGTAATGCCAGTTCTAGAAGTTAAAGCTAGAAGAGTTGGTGGTGCAACATATCAAGTTCCACTAGAAATCAGACCAGAGAGAAGACAAACATTAGGTCTAAGATGGCTTGTAAAATATGCAAGAGCTAGACATGAAAAAACAATGGCTGAAAAACTAGCAGCTGAAATATTAGATGCTGTAGCAGGTAATGGTGGAGCATTCAAAAAGAAAGAAGATATGCACAAAATGGCTGAAGCTAATAAAGCTTTTGCACATTATAAATTTTAATATGAACTAAAAATAAAGAGAAAGGGGAAAAATAATATGGCCGGAGACGGAAGAGAATTTCCTTTAGAAAAAACAAGAAATATAGGAATTATGGCTCACATAGATGCAGGAAAAACAACTACAACAGAGAGAATACTTTTTTATACAGGTAGAACTCATAAAATAGGTGAGGTTCATGATGGAGCTGCTACTATGGACTGGATGGCTCAAGAGCAAGAAAGAGGTATTACAATTACATCAGCTGCAACAACATGCCAATGGTTAGGTAACAGAATAAACATAATAGATACACCAGGACACGTTGACTTTACAGTTGAAGTTGAAAGATCTTTAAGAGTTCTTGATGGATCAGTTTTAGTATTAGCTGCAAAAGGTGGTGTTCAACCACAATCAGAAACTGTTTGGAGACAAGCAGATAAATATCAAGTTCCAAGAATGGCATATGTAAACAAAATGGATATAACTGGAGCAGACTTCTATGGTTGTGTTGAACAAATGAAAGAAAGATTAGGATGTCATCCAGTACCAATACAATTACCAATAGGAAGTGAAGACAATTTCTTAGGTATAGTAGACTTAATCAAAATGAGAGCATTTGTTCATAAAGACGACTTAGGAAAAGAAATAGAAGAACAAGATATTCCAGAAGATATGAAAGCAGACGCAGAAAAATATAGATCAGAAATGTTAGAAGCTGCTGCAGAACAAGATGATGAAATAATGATGAAGTATTTAGAAGGTGAAGAGCTAACTGAAGACGAAATCAAAAAGGGACTAAGAAAAGGAACAATAGCAAATACATTAGTTCCAGTAACATGTGGTTCATCATACAAAAATAAGGGTGTTCAAGAATTATTAAATGCAATAGTTGATTATTTACCATCACCATTAGATATACCACCTATAAAAGGTGTTGATGAAGATGGAAATGAAACAGAAAGAAAGACAGATGATAAAGAACCATTCTCAGCATTAGCATTTAAAATTATGACAGATCCATTTGTTGGAAAATTATGTTTCTTTAGAGTATATTCAGGAGTAGTAAACACAGGAACTACTATATTAAATGCTACTAAAGATAAAAAGGATAGAATAGGAAGAATACTATTAATGCATGCTAATCACAGACAAGATATTGAAAAAGTATATGCTGGAGATATTGCGGCAGCAGTAGGATTAAAAGATGTATCAACTGGTGATACATTATGTGATGTAGATCATCCTGTTATATTAGAATCAATGGAATTCCCAGAACCAGTTATAGATATAGCTATTGAGCCAAAAGATAAGGCAAATAGTGAAAAAATGGGTGTAGCTTTAGCAAAACTTGCTGAAGAAGATCCAACATTTAAGACATGGACTGATCAAGAAACAGGTCAAACTATAATAGCAGGTATGGGAGAACTACATCTAGATATTATAGTAGATAGATTAAAAAGAGAATTCAAAGTTGAATGTACAGTAGGTAAACCACAAGTTTCATATAAAGAAACAATAAGAAATAAAGTAAAAGTACAAGGTAAATTTGTACGTCAATCTGGTGGACATGGACAATATGGTGATGTATGGTTTGAAATGGAACCATTAGAACCAGGTTCAGGAGTTCAATTTGAAAGCAAAATTGTTGGTGGTGTTGTTCCAAAAGAATACATCAAACCAGTAGAAGAAGGATTAAGAGAGGCATGTACAAGTGGTATACTTGCAGGATATCCAGTTATAGACTTCAAAGCATCACTTGTTGATGGATCATACCATGAAGTTGACTCTTCAGAAATGGCCTTCAAAGTAGCAGCATCAATAGCTTTCAAAGAAGGTTGTAAACAAGCAAAATCAGTTTTACTAGAGCCTATAATGAGAGTTGAAATAACAGTTCCAGAAGAATATATGGGAGATGTTATTGGAGACATAAATTCTAGACGTGGTAGAATGGAAGGAATGGAAGCAAGAAGCGGTAACCAAATTATAAGAGGATTTATTCCACTTTCAGAAATGTTTGGATATGCAACAGACTTACGTTCTAAAACTCAAGGTAGAGGAACATATGCAATGGAACCTTCACATTATGAAGAAGTACCAAAATCTATCTTAGATCAAATAGTTTCTTCAAGAGCAAAGAAACAAGACTAAAACACTTGCATTTTTCTATAAAATAGTATAGAATAATTATGCAAAATAAAAATAGTTATTAATGTTTTAAAATTAATAAATAAAAAATTAAGGAGGATTAAAAAATGGCTAAGGAAAAATTCGTTAGATCAAAGCCACACGTTAACATAGGAACAATACGGACACGTTGATCATGGAAAAACAACAACAACAGCAGCTATAACAAAATGGTTAAGTTTAAAAGGACAGGCACAATTTGAAGAATATAGTGCAATTGATAGTGCACCAGAAGAAAAAGCAAGAGGAATCACAATTAATACAGCACATGTTGAGTATGAAACAGATAACAGACACTATGCTCACGTTGACTGCCCAGGACACGCAGACTACGTAAAGAACATGATTACAGGTGCTGCACAAATGGATGGAGCAATATTAGTTGTTTCAGCAGCAGATGGTGTTATGCCTCAAACAAGAGAGCATATATTACTTGCTAGACAAGTTGGAGTTAAATTCATAGTAGTTTACTTAAATAAATGCGACATGGTAGACGATCCAGAACTATTAGAATTAGTTGAAATGGAAGTTAGAGACTTATTATCAAGTTATGATTTCCCAGGAGATGATATTCCAGTAATAAAAGGATCATCATTAAAAGTATTAGAGAGCTCATCAAAAGACCCAGAAGCACCAGAATATCAATGCATCAAAGAATTAATGGAAGCTGTTGATAGCTATATACCAACACCTGAAAGACCAGTTGATCAATCATTCTTAATGCCAATTGAGGATGTTATGACAATTTCAGGAAGAGGAACAGTTGTTACAGGTAGAGTAGAAAGAGGAGCATTAAACTTATCTGATGAAATTGAAATAGTAGGTTTATCAAAAGAATCTAAGAAAACAGTTGTTACAGGTATAGAAATGTTTAGAAAAACTCTAGACCAAGCGGAAGCAGGAGACAACGTAGGTGTTCTATTAAGAGGTATACAAAGAGAAGAAATTGAAAGAGGTCAAGTACTAGCAAAACCAGGAACAATAAATCCTCATACAAAATTCAAAGCTCAAGTATACGTTCTAACAAAAGAAGAAGGTGGACGTCATACACCATTCTTCAATGGATATAGACCACAATTCTATTTCAGAACAACAGACGTTACAGGATTAGTTGATTTACCAGCAGGAACAGAAATGGTAATGCCAGGAGATAACGTAGATATGACAATCGAATTAATTACACCAATTGCTATCGAAAAAGGATTAAGATTTGCTATTCGTGAAGGTGGAAAAACAGTAGGATCTGGTGTTGTATCAGAAATAATTGAGTAATATCAAATAAATTAAAATAGGGGGCATATTGTCTCCCTATTTTTTGTTCGATGATATATAGGTAAATGTTGTAGGGGAGCCCTTTGGGCTCCCGATAATAAAAATAATGTATAATAAAGAAAAACTAATATTCTATTGACTTTTATACAGTTTAATTATATACTTATATTCAATAAAAGAGAGGAATAATCTTATATGAGAAATGTAATAAAAACTGCAATTTTAATATTAATATTTTGTATAATAATTACAGCAGTAAGCTTAGCAAAAACAGGAACAATACAAAATTCGGATTATTTAAATTTAAGAGAAAATCCAACAACAAGCTCAAATTTATTAGTTAGGATGCCAGGGAATGCAAAATTTGAAATACTTGAAGATTTAGACGAATGGTATAAAGTAAAATACGAAAACTATACAGGATATGTAAATAAACAATATGTAAAAGTAAATGATGAAGTTATAGTTAATACTAACATCCCACCTAAAACAAATGCTAAAGGAATTATTAACAAAAATAGTAATGTATATACTCTTCCATTATTAAATTCTATAAAATTAGGAGAAATATCAGCAAATACAGAATTAACAGTTGTATCTATAGCTGGAAATTGGGCATATATTCAAAGCAATGATATATCTGGATGGATATTTAAAGATAATGTAAATGGAACAGAGGATGGTAATAATGATCAAGATGTTACTGCACAAACTGAACCAAATAATGAACCACAAAGTAATAACAATACTACTATACAAACTGCACAGAGTAATAATAATCAAAATAATACTAATTATCCAATGACAATGTATGTAAATGTAGATGCAGTATATATAAGACAAAGTACATCAACAGACTCAGAAAAGGTTACAAGTATAGGACTAAATACACCAGTAACAGTTAAAGGAACTGATGGAGAATGGTACAAAGTACAAACTGATGATGGATCAGGATATATGTTGAAACAATATTTATCTAGTAATAAAAAGGAATAATTAAATGGGGGCACAAGAAAGGTATTTATGAATAGACCTATTTGTGTGCTAGCAATTATAAGCATAATAATTATAATTGGACTACACTTAAAAGGTGTAGTCTTTTTAGATTTTGATAAAATATATTCATACATAAATAACAATATAGAGTATCAAGGAATTATAATTGAGGAAAATAAGGAAAATGAATATAAATGTACATATATAGTAAAGCTTCAAAGTAAAGATAAACTTATTAATGGAAGAAAATTTATGCTATATACAAATAAAGATAAAAAACTAAAGTATGGAGACAAAATAATTTTCAAAGGGGAATATAAAAAACCGAATGCAAGTAGAAATTATGGAGGTTTTGATTATTCATTATATCTTAAAACTAAAAAAATATATGGTAGCTTTAAAGCCAATAACATTAAGATAGTATCAGAAAATAATATTAATATATTTCAAAAAAGTATATATGAAATTAGAGAATATATAAGACAAACTTTAAAAGATAATATGGATAATGAAAAAGCTAATTTATGCATAGGATTAATAACTGGAGAAAAAGAAGGAATATCAGATAATATAAAAGAAAGCTTTAAAAACTCAAGCTTAACGCATATGCTTGCTATATCAGGTACACATTTTTCATATTTAATATTATTTATAACATATATAAATAAATATATAAAAAGAAAAAGGTTAGGACAAACACTTTTGATTATATGTATTATTATATTTATGAATATCGCAAATAATACGCCATCTGTAGTACGAGCAGGAATATCTTGCATATTAATTATATTATCAAGTATGTTAAAGAGAAGATCAGATTTATGGAATAATATAGGAATTAGTATATTAATACAAATGTTTAATAATCCATATGTAATATTTGACATAGGGTTTGAACTCTCATATGGAGGAGTTATAGGAATAGCATTATTCTATGAATTAATATTTAATCAATTAGAACAAACTATTAAAATAAATAATAAAATCGTGAATCATATTATTCAATCAATAAGTTTGTCTTTATCAGCCAATATAATTATAATTCCAATAATAATTTTTAATTTTAATACTATATCCTTTTCATTCATAATTTCAAATCTATTAGCAGGCCCTATGTTGGGAATAATTATAATTTCATCATATTCATTAATAATTTTATCATTAATATTTAAATCATTATTAAATCCACTGTTTTACATATTAGAATTATTAATTAATATTTTAGTAAAAATGGCAGATTTATGCTCAAAATTACCATTTTCAAAAATATATGTAGTTACACCTAATATTTTGCTATTATTGCTATTTTATATATTTCTAATTGTTTTAAAGGAAAGTCCTAAAAAAAGAATAGCAATTTGTTTAATAATAGTAATTATATTAAATTTTATAATACCAATACAAAGCTCCAAAAAGAGTAATCTTGTAATAAATTTTATAGATGTAGGACAAGGCGATAGTACTTTAATAAGGTTAAATAATAAAAGTATATTAATTGATGGAGGAGGAAGTACATATTTAGATGACTTTGATGTAGGAGAAAAAACCTTATTTCCATATTTATTAGATAGAGGAATAATAAAATTAGATTATATATTAGTATCCCATTTTGACCGTGACCACTGCCAAGGACTAAACTTTGTAATGGAAAACATGAAGGTAGAAAATGTTATAATTTCTAAATTAGGGCAAGAATCTAAAGAATTTGATGACTTTATACAATTAGCTAAAAAGAAAAATATAAATATAATTTATGTAAGAAAAGGAGATATTATAAAAATTGGAGAAGGTATTATAGAAATATTGTATCCAGATAATAATGAAATACAAGAAAATAGTAAGAATAATAATGCAATTGTATTCAAAATAAAATGGAAACAAATATCTATTTTATTTACAGGAGATATAGAAAAAATAGCAGAAACAAAAATATTAAGCATGTATTCAGATAATCTAGAAGAACTAAATTCAACAATTCTAAAGGTTGCACATCATGGATCTAAAACATCGACCATGCAAAAATTTATAGAAGTGGTAAATCCAAAAGTAGCCTTAATAGGAGTTGGAAAAGATAATAAATTTGGGCATCCTAATAATGATGTTATTAAAAGGCTAGAAGATTTAAGTTGTAAAATATATAGAACTGACAAAA
>Ga0137297_11286_pt1 | contig 14922 bp, 8 predicted proteins | sample RamsorincwithD2O_FD_97191 | JGI IMG/M metagenome (GOLD analysis project Ga0137297, IMG submission 97191) | Mouse cecal microbial communities from Vienna, Austria - Mucin amended with D2O | ecosystem: Host-associated > Mammals > Digestive system > Large intestine > Cecum | place: Austria: Vienna... | reverse complement strand
CCAATATCAAGCTGGAAGGTTGCCTCTTCTCTTCCGCTGTTTTGGGCGGCTCACTCAGGCGGAGCGTGAATGTATTACCTACGGGGAATTTCCGGAAGCCGCTCAAAGAAAGATCCAGGAAACGGAAATCGACCGGATGGGTTGCTTTCTCGGCGGGCTGGTCCGTCTTCTTTGTATTCAGGTCTTCACGCAAATTGGTATCCGCCATGGTTTGCAGCTGTTCGGGGCTTAACAGCTTTGCTATGTCATTTTCTTCCAGACTCTGCAATTTCTGCAAATAGGCAGAAATTGCCAATGCACTTTTACGAGCCTCAGACATCTGTCCGTCGTTTTCGTTAGATTGAAGGAGAGCGACATGGACATTTACTAATATTTTCCGCCAACTAAGCATCTAAAACTGTCCTCAAAAGTTTTTCCGTCAATACGATGAAGTTGCTATCGGCCAGTACAGAGACCACATCGGTGTCTTCCGCGCCCCACGATTCGATTCCTTCATAGCATCTGCCACTCACCCTTTCCACTTCCTGCATGCCATAACGGATCATACCTTCGTTCCACGTCTGGGGGTCTTGCTCACGGATTTGCAACAAGTTGACCATCAGGTAAAAGGTATAAGCTTTATTCATCAAGGCTGTAGCGCTCTCGTCATTCTGTATGTCAGGAAGTATTTTCCGGATACAACTCAGAGGAGAACCTTCCTGGGTATCTTTGTTTTCAGCATTCCAGCTAATATAATCGTCAATCAACATCTCTCTCTCCTTCGTCAAATCGTAAAAAGGACAGTCCGAAAAACCTTTGTAAAAAGAATCGTACATTCTCCCAGAGTCACATTCGCCTTCTTTAAAAAAGAGAGGTAATTGTTCTTTCGCCCATTTACGGATACGATCGTTGTAGTCATCATATTGCCCAGACAGGTGGTACCATTGCTGCCAGATAATAAGAGAAGAAGACATTGCCCACCGGCTGACAAACGAAGCCGCCCGGCAATAGGCATCCAGCAGGGATTGCGCGTTCCGGTCCAAATGCGTGGTTTGCCCGATAGACTGGGTATAGCTGTTTGTGCATAACGAGTACACAACAGATGTTTCATCGTCGCTTGCATTGTTATCCGCTTCTTCCTTTTTTAAAAGTTCAAAACGGAGAGCAAATTCGAGCAAATCTTCCGGTTCTTTCTCTTCATCATACACAAAGAGAGTTCTAAATCCTTTCTCTTCATCGAATGAAGCGGAAGTAAAATGAATACCGCAAATATTCGTGAACGACGGGATATGAAGCGGATTGACTAACAAAAGATGAAAAATATATTGCAATGTGCATTCGTCGATTTTCGAAATTTTCTTAATATTGCCGATTTTCCGGACAATATAGCAAATTAATCCCGAAAGCTGATCCCGCAACCTGTCTTCATTCTCGCCCGAACGGAACATCCTGACAAAAGGATTACTTTGCTGACTCCGGTCCAACACGTAATTCGGCACGATGCTTCCTTCATCAATACGTTTATCCAAAGCTTGATGTAGCGCTTTCCGGCGATCTGCATCCTGCACATAAAATGGCATAAACTTATTATGCAAGGCAGTGAAACTCTCTCCATAACGCAAACGGTCGAGAGACATATATACATTCCGGCTTGGCTTTTCTATTAAACGGCGCTGATTACTGAAATTGCATGACATCAGCTCCGAAATAGTCCGGCATTTTACAAAATCGAAACTGTTCTGCCTATTAAAATCTTCTGTGAATAGATCAGGCATTAGCGAATAATGGCTGATCTTAGGCTGTATCAAATTTGCAGGTTTTTCCTTACTATGAATCAAAGCTATCAACTCCGGGCAAATCCGGGCAGCAAGGTCCGGCCCGAACAAGTAAGCAAGATCCTGCACCTCCATTCTCCAAGGACTTTCCGGCATATTGACGCCGTTTTCCTTTAATATGTCGGTAAGATTCGGAATTACTTTTTCCAAATAGAGAAATGAGAAAAGATAATTAGCGGTAATCACTAATGTGCGTCGACAATGATAAACATATTCATCTCTCTCAGCGGGCTGTAACGCGGCATCCTGTCCAAAAACAACAGATGTATAAAGACTGGTCCAAATACGCCCTATCCCCGTTGCGCCCTGGAACAACAGATCAGGCTGTTTTTCAAGACGTTCGAGATAATCCAACGGAATTATGTAAGGGGCAAAACAAACAAAACATAGCCGGCCTTCCTTTGCATAAATTCTTATTTTCCAGAATTCCGGATGCATAATATCATTACTCTTATTGATAAGAGGATCCAATACGACACTATAATTGGCAGATGTCGAAGACCATCCGCTAATTCCGCCATCATCCTCATTTATATTCCTGTGGCTTACTTTATATGAATAAGACTTATCGCACTTTTCTACAAAACCTTGAGCTATCTTACGGGCTAAATTCATATTTTGCTCCAACGAGAGTCCCGTATCAACATACACAAGGGGAAATTCGATATCGTAAGGCTTTCCCAATGTCTGGAACTTCATAATAATATTATCGATGTAAAAGGGAATTTCATCCTCCTTGATTTCACACGCTCCTTGTTTAAACTTAGGATTCCGGAAAGAAGAAGAAACAACCGCAGGAAGGCATTCCAAATCTGCTTCGCTTTTATCTCCAACCAGATGAAAACCTGTCAACAACAATGAATGAATGCGCTCGAAGGTTGTACCGTTATAAATTGCTTCGTCCACCAAAATTACTTTATGGTACTTTTCTGCAAAATTATGTTGAAACAAAAAAGGGAGTGCATGCTCCGACACAATAAACAAACGCTGTGAAGAGGAACCGCCTCCCCACATCATTTCACAATATTCATACAATCGAGGGCTTTTTCTTGCGATAGCGACAATCAATGTGTTTTCATCATTGTTATTCAATGAGTTGAACCACTCTTGCAAACGTATATCAAGTCCCTCATGAGTTCTTATCTCTGGCATATGCAACGCATCTAATATGAATTGTTTGCAAAATTACTCATTTACAAAAGATATCAACGCATATTTCATATAAAATAAATCTGCAATAACATGGGAAATAAAATTAAATATTCTTAATTCGGTATTCCATATTGCGACGGCGTAGTTCCGTATTGCTCGGTAAAACGTTTACGGAATGTGGCTGTATCATTAAATCCTACCATTTCAGCGACTTCCTGTACGGAATATTGCTGGCTGGCAAGCAGTTCGGCGGCTTTTTTCAGTCGGATGTTACGTGTCAGTTCGAGGATGCTCAGATCGGAATATTGTTTGATCTTCCGGTACAAGGTCGGCAGACTCATATTCAATGAGTCTGCGAGCACTTTTGCTTCAAAAGTGGAGTCGTCGAGGTGTTTTTCAATATTTTTGATGACAGCATCCATGAACGGGTTGGAGGGCAGCGTGTTTTCTTCATTGCTCGAGGCAGTAGAAGAATTCGAGAAGTAGCGTTTCATATCGTCTCTCTTCTTCATCAGGCTGTTGATCTTGCTTCTGAGGATTTCCACATCGAAAGGTTTCGTGATATAATCGTCTGCCCCCGCTTCGATCCCGGTAATCACATCTTCGCTTTCCACTTTGGCCGTCAGCATCACGACCGGTGTTTGTGCCATTTTGGGATCGCTCTTAATTTCGCGGCAGGTTTCATATCCGTCTTTCACCGGCATCATGACGTCGCAAAGGATCAGGTCCGGCTCTTCTTTCAAAGCGACGTTTACCCCGTCCTGGCCGTTGCGGGCTTCCAATATCTCGTATTCCTTATTAAATACATGTTTCAGGAACCAGCGGATCTGGTCGCTGTCGTCGATTACGAGGAGCTTCTTTCCGGTTTCCTTCTTTTGCGGGATCACCTGGATCAGTTCGGCGATCTCTTCTTTCTGGCGGGCATTCAGTTTGACCAAGTCGGCTTCGGGTTCCACAAACTCGACACGGCGGTCCAGCAGATGTTGTTTGCCCAGCGGGATCATGATCGTGTAGGATGTTCCGTTTTTATCAGATTCACTGCGGTAAATACCACCTATCGCGTCTGCCATATCGATGATCTGCTTCAGGCCCCGGCGTGCACTTTCGTCTTCGTCCAAGCCTTCATCGGTCACGACCACTGCACTGTAGGCTTTGCCGTTTTCGCTCACGACGGATATGTCGAGCGACACTTTACCATAAGCAAACGTGTTTTTGAAGGCATTCGACAACAACATACGCAAAGCGAACTCCATCTTACGTCGGTCCATCCAAACCCAAAGGACGGGTGTCTGCGTGTTGATACGGAAATCGACATTGTTCATGGCCACCCAATCGACAAAGATATCACAGATCTGGCGGGAAATCTCGACCATATCGTAACGGGCTATACGCAAATAGTTGGCGACGTCGTTCGAACGGCGCGTGCCGATCAACTGGTCTGCCAAGTCCTGCATGGCAAGTGTGTTACGATAGGCGGAAAGCAGCTGGGTGGACATATCCTTCTCCGGATCGTCGTTCTGCACCACTAAGGCAAGCGAACCCAACACTAAGGAAAGCGGGGTACGCATTTCGTGGATCGTCTCGATAAAGAAATTGTCGTGGATGCTCTCGGCGTCTTTCAGGCGGTTTTCCGCTTCGGCAAGTTTGTCGGCAGCTTCGCGCTGGATCGTATCGTTTTCCTTAATCTTGGTTACAATGAGTTGCTCCAGCTCTTTCTTATTATTATTTAATGTAGAAATCACCAATTGAAGTTCGTTGTTCTTCCGGACCAAATCGTTGTTTGTTTTTGCCAAATCGTCATTTTGGGTACGCAAAGCCTGGGTCCTTTCTTCCAATTGCCCTATTTCGCCTTCCAATGACTTGTTCCGGGAATCAATTTCTTCATTCCGGGCTTTCATCTCTTTATTCAGATTTTCAAGTGCGGCGTTTTCTTTAATGATCTGGTCGGAACGGTCATTCATATTGGAATGCAGTTTTCTCACATAAAGAAACAAGGGGACAAAGAATAGTAGTAAAGCAATGACTACAATCAGTGTCTCACTTCCGAATAGTTGTTCGTTTTCATTGGCAGCTAAAATTAATGAAGTACTGACAAAAAGACCAGCCAATACTCCACTCACCCTCCTGAACAGAGATTTCTTCTTCATATTTATATGCATTTATTAAAAATCCTTCTATATCTTGCAAGCTCATCGTCTGCATTACACTACAAAGATGGTAAAAATATTTGTCTTACGATACATTTAACACTAATTATTTTTCAAAAATATCATGATAATCATCATATTTTGCACTTCCTCAATCATTCTATGCCTGGAATAGGGTCCATATTTCATAATAACCAGTATTATAGCCTTCCTTTTTTGCAAGCCGCGATACGAACACCTATGCTTTGATATGTTTAACATCTTTTACGCACCGATTATTGCAGAACAGCAAAAGCTATTTTATCTTTGTACAAGAATAAAGGACAGAGATTTCGACAAGTGCTTATCAATCCTAAATGAGGTATTATAGAATACAGCTTGTTTCATCGAAAACAAGCGTTATCATCAATAATATATAGTACTAAGGACTTTCCAAACTAAGCCTATAGAAATGATTTGTCCGAAAACAGAACTATTTCATTTGATTTATTTTACCCTCAATTTTTTATATGCATAGGCGTACATCCGGATTGTTCCGCGTGTGCGCCACTTTTTTTTGTCAACGACGATTCGCGCGTACATTATATAATATATACACACATATCGCCACATCGATCCGGAACAGCCAACACCCTTCACAGAAAGAAGACACTTTCGCCACTTATGTTTGACACTTTCACCACTCATGTTTGACATTTTTACCACTCGTATTTGATACTTTTGCCACCATTATTGCCCACCTTGATTTTATTCAGACACTAATTATATCGTTTTTCCCATTTATCCTTTCCATAAAATCCGTGTAATCCATGTAATCCGTGCTTAAATGACATTTTTACAACCACAAAACGACACTATTAGCCACCTATTTGATATTATCTCCGATTATTTTGATCGGTTTAACATATTTTACATGTAAAACTATTGCGAGTATCGAAAAGCCATGATATATTTGCAATATCAAAAAGGAACAAAGGTTTCGATGAGGGTCTTAACCGGAAAAAAGTTTCTTTGAGAGTATAGGGTATTAATTAGCATATAAAAATTAGGGTCATGAAAAAGGGTAAAATTTTCACAAATTGTTTGTTTTCTATCTGGACTTTGTCAGTAGTTCTTTCGTTCGCAAGCTGCTCAGCCGATAGCGATTCCAATTCAATCATAGACGAAAGAGTTCCTCTGGAAACGGAAGTTCCTTTCTCTGTAATCCTAAAAGCATATTCTGAAAACGCAGACATCACTGCTAAAGGCGATGTAAAAAGCACTACGCTGTATGTCTTCGACGAAAATAATGATTTCTACAAACAAATCACGGTGGACAGAGATTACCTTTTGCAGGTAAAGCCTGTTGAAATAAGCTGTCCGGGATCTGAAAAGATCACTGTTGTGGCTTGGGCAGGCCTTTCAAGTGAAAACGAAGAAATCAGCAATATGAATCAGGCAAACATCATCTCCGATCTGCAAGTAAGCCTGAAACAAAACAATGGCGTTGCAAATAATCTCCCGGGCGACCTGTTTTACGGACAAATCGTTCTGCACCGCTCTTCCACTAAAGCCATTGCACAGGAATTAAAAATCGAACGCAAAGTTTCCGCCATGTCGATCTTGGCAAAAGGAGCTTTAAAGGTTTTCGATTCCAAAGAAGGCAATTATTATTATAAAATCAAAAGAACTAAAAGTTCATTCAACTGCAATGGAGAATTGACAGGCAGTAATATCGAATATATTATTCCGGCTTCTTTGCAAGACAATGGAAACCTGACTACAGGCACATTCTCTATTTTACCGGCAGATAATATGACTATTGAGCTTTATAGAGACGACGTTTTGGTACTTTCTTCCGAAAATGTCAAAAATTCAGAAAACGTGGCTGCAAACGAAGGAGAACAAACGAATATCGTTTTTGACCTTTCACGCAACAATATCAATATTAACGTTTCAGACTGGGGTACTGTTATTCAGTATGTTACAGTCGGATAATTCGACCCTCAATTTTTTATATGCAATAGGCGCACATTCGGATTGTTCCAAGTGTGCGCCGTTTTTTTGTAAATATGCGATTCTCCGTGATAGGAATACCCATCTATTTGATACTATCACAATCCACAAAATATATTAAGATCAACAATGCAGATACACGATCAAGGCTTACGATACGAATACACACCTTAATAAAACAAATACCTATCATCATAAAAACAAACACATCCAGCACAAGCCGTTTGAGACTTTTAGCAACGACATTCAATACATTTACCCCTCACTGACCCGCTCAGGATGCTATTCTATTTTCTTTCAGGCATGTATCACACAGTTTTTCCTCATTTATCCTTAGCATAAAAACTGTGTAATCCGTACCTAAGTGATATTTTCACAACCACATAATGAGACTATTGACCACCTATTTGATATTTTCTCCGATTATTTTGATCGGTTTAACATATTTTACACGTAAAACTATTGCGAGTGTCGAAAAGCCATGATATATTTGCAATATCAAAAAGAAACAAAGGTTTCGATGAGGGTCTTAACCGAAAAAAAGTTTCTTTGAGAGTATAGGGTATTAATTAGCATATAAAAATTAGGGTCATGAAAAAGGGTAAAATTTTCACAAATTGTTTGTTTTCTATCTGGACTTTGTCAGTAGTTCTTTCGTTCGCAAGCTGCTCAGCCGATAGCGATTCCAATTCAATCATAGACGAAAGAGTTCCTCTGGAAACGGAAGTTCCTTTCTCTGTAATCCTAAAAGCATATTCTGAAAACGCAGACATCACTGCTAAAGGCGATGTAAAAAGCACTACGCTGTATGTCTTCGACGAAAATAATGATTTCTACAAACAAATCACGGTGGACAGAGATTACCTTTTGCAGGTAAAGCCGGTTGAAATAAGCTGTCCGGGATCTGAAAAGATCACTGTTGTGGCTTGGGCAGGCCTTTCAAGTGAAAACGAAGAAATCAGCAATATGAATCAGGCAAACATCATCTCCGATCTGCAAGTAAGCCTGAAACAAAACAATGGCGTTGCAAATAATCTCCCGGGCGACCTGTTTTACGGACAAATCGTTCTGCACCGCTCTTCCACTAAAGCCATTGCACAGGAATTAAAAATCGAACGCAAAGTTTCCGCCATGTCGATCTTGGCAAAAGGAGCTTTAAAGGTTTTCGATTCCAAAGAAGGCAATTATTATTATAAAATCAAAAGAACTAAAAGTTCATTCAACTGCAATGGAGAATTGACAGGCAGTGATATCGAATATATTATTCCGGCTTCTTTGCAAGACAATGGAAACCTGACTACAGGCACATTCTCTATTTTACCGGCAGATAATATGACTATTGAGCTTTATAGAGACGACGTTTTGGTACTTTCTTCCGAAAATGTCAAAAATTCAGAAAACGTGGCTGCAAACGAAGGAGAACAAACGAATATCGTTTTTGACCTTTCACGCAACAATATCAATATTAACGTTTCAGACTGGGGTACTGTTATTCAGTATGTTACAGTCGGATAATTCGACCCTCAATTTTTTATATGCAATAGGCACACATTCGGATTGTTCCGAGTGTGCGCCGTTTTTTTATAAATATGCGATTCTCCGTGATAGGAATACCCTTTAGCATGATAGGAATACAATCGTTAATAAGTATTATTGTTGACTATCAACACCTTACAAGCACAAAGAATGACACGAATACAACACCCTATGACAATTTCACCATGCATAAAAACGCAATTGATGATGTAACTTTGTAGCAAGAAATAACACAATACAATTTGTGAAATTTTACCCTATACTCTGTTTGCACGAATCCCTTAATTCTGCAAGCAAACCTAATTAATATAACCGTGAGGTTACATAATTATTATAAAAGTCCAGACTTTCTGTTTCTTTTATAGAAAACAGATGATCTGGACTTTTTCCATCTCCCCCTCACCCACTGGAATCACATTCACTACTTGGCAAATATGCGCCATTTACTGTCAATAAGATTTTTTTTGAATGTTTTTGCTGACATGCATATTTCTGTTTTTAGGGTTTTCAGTTTAATGGATGCTTGTTTTTGCACCTTTCCCTTCAAATCATCTAAATGATTTTTCAAATGTTCTGAATGTTTTTGAAAAACCATTGGGATGTTTCAGGCAAACTATCCGGATGAATCCGGAAAATCATTTAGATGATTTTGCAGGACGAACTAAAAAAAAGAAAAAGACATTGCAAAAAAGCTTTCCAAAAGTACTCAAAAGCTATTTTAACACCTCACAAGTCCGGCAGGAGACATCTTTTTCTATCGACGCTTTGACAAAAATCTCCCCTTTCAACCGACACTTTTATTCACACATCCACACTATTCCGACAACAGAAAATTACTTTCCGGTGATTTTGCAAACAAAATGACAATCACAAAGTCCATATCCTTGTCTTATTTGTAGCCATCCAGGCATATGGGCCTATCCAAGCGAATCTAAGGATAGCAAATTTGGCATTTTGACAAATTGTTTATTTGGATAATCCCCTCCTCAGGTTTTCAGAATGAACTAAGATAAGATTTTTTCATTCCCTCAGAATTTCGGTATGCGCCCGAATTCGCTCTTTCTAAAAAAACAAACATAAAAAAAGGCACTCCTTTAAAGAGTACCTTAATCGGTAGCGAGACCCGGGATTGAACCGGGGACCTCATGATTATGAATCATGCGCTCTAACCAGCTGAGCTATCTCGCCATCATGTTGTCATCATTTCTTTGATTGACGCTGCAAAAGTAGAGCTTATTTTTATATTGTGCAACACTTTCATGAAAAAAATTTCAATTATTTCGAATGTCCCATATTAAGATCTTAATACATAGATTCTTTTTTTATAGACAGATTTGGCAAATACCAATTCTTTTACTACCTTGCTGCGCAATAAACACAATGAAAGATGAAAAAAGAGAAATTTCATATCGAATACATTTTCGATAAAGTTTCAAGACGAAGCTTATGGAATCACCTCACTACTCCTCCAGGGCTGTCTGCCTGGTTCGCCGATGATGTTATTATTAATGGTAACATATATGTTTTTAAATGGAACAAAGCCGAACAGGAAGCAGAAGTACTGTCTATGAAACCGGAAATAAGTATCCGTTACCGTTGGACGGATGAAGAGGATGAAAATGCCTATTTCGAATTCCAGATCCACAGCCATGAATTAACAGGATCGACTTCTTTGCAAATAACGGATTTTGCCGAACAGGATGAAAAAAGGGATTCTATCGATTTATGGGACACCCAAGTAGAAGAACTGAAGCGTACACTCGGTATTTAGGTTGTTTTAGTGATTTCTGTTAGCTACAGAATCGTTTTTTCACTACTTTTGCGCCGTCAACCGGATAAGCAATGTTGAAAATAAAACGATTATATACATTTATGCTGCAGACTTTCCTGCCGTTGTTCTTGATGACCTTCGGCATCTGTCTGTTTATTGTGCTCATGCAGTTCCTGTGGAGGTACATTGACGACATGGTCGGGAAAGGTCTGGGGATTCCTGTTTTGGCGGAAATGTTTATGTATGCCGCCCTTTTTCTTGTGCCGATGGCACTTCCGCTGGCTATTTTGCTTGCCTCGCTTATGACTTTCGGGAATCTCGGCGAACGATTGGAATTGTTGGCTATGAAATCGGCGGGCGTCTCGCTTGTCCACATCATGCGCCCGCTAATCATCACGATCAGTATTATAAGCATAGGGGCTTTCTTTTTCCAGAACTATGCCATGCCTGTCGTACAGGTCAAACTTTACACGTTACTTTGGTCCATGCGCCAGAAATCACCGGAACTGGATATTCCGGAAGGAGTTTTCTATAGCGAGATCACCGGATTTAATGTATATGTAAAGCATAAGGATAATAAGACGGGGCTCCTCCGCGACATGATGATCTATGATTATTCAGAAGGATTCAACAAAGTAAGCGTGATGGTAGCGGATTCGGGACGCCTGAAAACTTCGGCAGACAAAATGTTCTTAGTCCTTTCCTTATTTAACGGGGAATCGTTCAGAAGCTTAGACAAACAATCGAGTACCACAGGGACTAAAAGTTCCGTTCCCTACCAGAGGGAGACATTTAAAAGCCGGGATATCCTGATCGAATTTGATGCGAATTTCTCACGGACGGACGAATCGTTCATGCAAAACCAGTTTATGGGAAAAAACATGCATGATTTGCAAATCTTCGTGGACTCCGTTTCCGTGCGTTTGGACAGCATACAAAGCGTAAATGCCAAGAACGTCTACGAAACTTCATACAAAAAGACGCTTAAGAAACCGCAAGACGTAAAGCGAAGCGGTTCAAAGGACGATCCTGACAGTGAAAAAGGAGAAACAAAGGCAACAGCCGTGAGCAAGACGGATGAACCGGTAATCGTCATGAACTTCGACAGCCTTTACCAGGCAGAAAATCCCGGAAAGAAAGCGACTATCCTGACACGCGCGAAATCGAGCATCGAGAATACAAAAGCCGATTATTTCTTTAAAGCAGCTACTATCGGAGACGAAGCCTACAGGGTGCGCCGCCATTTGACGGAGTGGCATAAAAAGTTCACCCTGTCTTTCGCCTGCATGGTCTTTTTCTTTATCGGTGCACCATTAGGCGCCATTATCCGTAAAGGTGGCTTGGGAATGCCGGTCGTTATTTCGGTCATACTATTTATTTTCTATTATATCATAGACAACATCGGCTTCAAGATGGCCCGCGACGGCGTATGGGAAGCATGGCAAGGAATGTGGTTGAGTTCCGCTGTTTTGGCTCCGCTGGGTATCTTCCTGACTTATAAAGCAGTTAACGATTCTGTTATCCTGAATGCCGACACCTATCTGAATGCATTGAAGAATCTGTTCGGGAAACGCTCAGGCAGAAAAGTGGAACTGAAAGAGGTGATCATGTTTAACCCGGATTACGGGCAGATCATCCCCCGCCTGAAACAACTGGTAGAAGAAAGCAATGCATATCTGGCCGGACATAAACGATGGACAAACTATTTCCGTTTCTGGAAACAGGGTGGCCGTGACCATACGGCCGAACAATTGGCGGTAGAAATGGACGGTATCATCGAAGAGTTATCGAATTCAGACCAGAATTTAGTTCTGAACAAGTTGATGGACTATCCGGTCATTAGCGGTTACAACCAGATAAATGCGAGAATAAACGGAAAATCAGGATTGGCAATCGGTCTCTTTTTCCCGATCGGGCTGCCGGTATATCTGCTTGCCACGTACCAGCGCAAACTTCTGCGGCATGATATTAAGATGGTACAAAAGACAAGCAATGAACTGATTGATATAATTGAAAAATTACCCGTATCTTTGTGAAATAAGAAATATAAGTAAAAAAAATATATGAGCGAAATCAAATTAAACACCATTGAAGAAGCTATTGAAGACTTCCGCGAAGGAAAATTCTTAATCGTAGTCGATGATGAAGATCGCGAAAACGAAGGTGATTTTATTATTGCAGCCGAAAAGATAACTCCCGAAAAAGTAAACTTCATGTTGAAAAACGGCCGTGGCGTATTGTGCGCCCCGATTACGGAAGAGCGTTGCCAGGAATTGGAATTGGATATGCAGGTAGCAAACAACACTTCTTTGTTGGGAACTCCTTTTACAATAACGGTAGACAAATTAGGAGGCGGCTGCACGACAGGCGTTTCGATGTTCGACCGTGCAGAAACCATTCTGGCGCTGGCCGATCCGAAAACAAAGCCGTCCGACCTGGGCCGTCCGGGACATATCAACCCGCTTCGTGCCCGTTCGCGTGGTGTGTTGCGCCGTGCCGGACATACCGAAGCAGCTGTAGATCTGGCACGCCTTGCCGGTTTATACCCTGCCGGCGCATTGATCGAAATTATCAATGAAGACGGGACAATGGCCCGCCTGCCCCAACTGATCGAGGTTGCCAAGAAATTCGATATCAAAATCATCTGTATCAAAGACTTGATTTCATATCGCCTGAAAACAGAATCGATCGTAGAAAACGGTGTCGAAGTAGACCTGCCGACCGAGTATGGGCACTTCCGCCTGATCCCTTTCCGACAGAAGAGCAACGGACTGGAACATATCGCCCTGATAAAAGGCAAGTTCGAGCCGGACGAACCGATCTTGGTACGCGTACATTCTTCTTGTGCGACCGGCGACATCTTCGGTTCCATGCGCTGCGAATGTGGCGAACAGTTGCACAAAGCGATGCAACGCATTGAAAAAGAAGGGAAGGGCGTAATCGTTTACTTGAACCAGGAAGGACGCGGCATCGGGCTGATGGAAAAGATGAAAGCCTATAAACTTCAGGAAGACGGTTTGGACACTGTCGATGCAAACCTGCATCTCGGACATCAGGCTGACGAACGCGACTACGGTGTCGGTGCCCAGATCCTGCGCCACCTGGGAGTCACCAAGATGCGCCTAATGACTAACAATCCCGTTAAGCGTGTCGGATTGGAAGCATACGGGCTGACAGTCGTAGAAAATGTTCCCATCGAAGTGGCCCCGAATCCCTACAACGAATTCTATATGAAGACGAAAAAGGAACGTATGGGACACGTCTTACACAATATCAAATAATTCATAATTACATAATAACACTATCATGACACAAGTATCAGCACGTTTAGCAAGTTTGTCGCCATCCGCAACATTGGCGATGTCCCAGAAGAGCGGTGAATTGAAAGCTCAGGGAGTTGATGTTATCAACTTAAGCGTCGGAGAGCCCGACTTCAATACTCCCGAGCATATTAAGGAAGCTGCCAAAAAAGCTATCGACGAAAACTATTCTCGTTATTCTCCCGTTGCTGGTTATCCGGCCCTGCGTAACGCCATCGTTGCCAAGCTGAAAAACGAAAACGGATTGGAATACACAGCCAACCAGATTTCCTGTGCAAATGGTGCCAAGCAATCCGTTTGTAATACAATCATGGTATTGGTAAATCCGGGCGACGAAGTGATTATCCCGGCTCCGTTCTGGGTTAGCTATCCGGAAATGGTAAAGTTAGCCGAAGGTAAACCTGTTATAGTTGCAGCTGGCATCGAACAGGATTTCAAAATCACTCCGGCACAGTTAGAAGCAGCTATCACTCCGAAAACAAAAGCTTTGATTCTCTGCTCTCCGTCCAACCCGACCGGTTCGGTTTACAGCGCTGAAGAATTGGCTGGTCTGGCTGAAGTCCTGAAAAAACATCCGGAAATCATCATAATTGCAGACGAGATCTACGAACATATCAACTATATCGGCAAACATAACAGCATCGCACAGGTGGACGGGATGAAAGACCGTACCGTCATTGTCAACGGTGTATCCAAAGCATATGCCATGACCGGATGGCGTATCGGTTTCATTGCCGGACCGGAATGGATCGTTAAGGCAGTGAACAAATTACAAGGACAATATACTTCAGGCCCGTGCTCTGTATCCCAGAAAGCGGCAGAAGCAGCTTACACGGGCTCACAAGCACCGGTAGAAGAAATGCGCCAGGCATTCGAACGCCGCCGCAACCTGATCGTCAAGTTGGCGAAGGAGGTTCCGGGATTCGAAGTAAATCAACCGGAAGGAGCTTTCTACCTGTTCCCTAAATGCAGCTATTACTATGGTAAGACCGACGGCACACGCACGATCGGGAATGCTGACGACCTGGCCATGTACCTGTTGGAAGTCGCCCATGTAGCTTGTGTCGGCGGTACATCGTTCGGTGCTCCCGAATGCATCCGCATGAGTTACGCTACCAGCGATGAAAACATCGTGGAAGCGATCAAACGTATCAAAGAGGCTTTGGCTGCTTTAAAATAAGAAGATC
>Ga0137297_11281_pt1 | contig 14968 bp, 13 predicted proteins | sample RamsorincwithD2O_FD_97191 | JGI IMG/M metagenome (GOLD analysis project Ga0137297, IMG submission 97191) | Mouse cecal microbial communities from Vienna, Austria - Mucin amended with D2O | ecosystem: Host-associated > Mammals > Digestive system > Large intestine > Cecum | place: Austria: Vienna... | reverse complement strand
ACAGATATAGGAATGACAGGTCCAAAAAAATCAGTAATAGGAATGGATACAGAAGCATCTATAAAAAGATTTTTAACATCACTACCAGAAAGATATAAAACAGCAGAAGGTGAAGCAAAATTAAATGGATGTATATTTGAAATAAATGAAGAAGATTGTCGACTAAAAACGATAAAAAGAATTTATATAGAATAATTGTCGAAAAAGCTAAAAACAAGGCGTACGATTCTTCCAGTTTTTGCCATAAATCTATAGACAAGTGAATATCAATTAGTATATAAAAGTATATGTCAATGATACAAAATTAAAAAAATAGGAGGCAAAAAAATGGAAGTTTTAAAAATTTCATCAAAATCAAATCCAAATTCAGTTGCAGGAGCAATTGCTGGATTAGTAAAGGAAACGACAAAAGCAGAAATGCAAGCAATAGGAGCAGGAGCGTTAAATCAAGCAATTAAAGCGGTGGCTATAGCAAGAGGTTTTGTAGCGCCATCAGGAGTTGACTTAATCTGCATACCAGCTTTTGCAGAAGTTCAAGTTGAAGGAGAAGACAGAACTGGAATAAAGCTGATAATTGAATCAAGAAAATAAAAATAGATGGGCTATCATAAGATAGTCCTTTTTATATACAAAAAAGAATCCTTAAAATTAAAGTAAACTGAAGTCTACCATATATTTCTATAAAAATATAAAATAAATATAATAATAGTATTGTCAAATTTTGTCGAATTAAATAAAATATTATTATCCTTAAATTATTTATAAAATAAATAAGAATTTATTTATTTTGTAAATGGTTAAAACTTAAAATATTTAGAAATAAGAGGAGAGTAGACGAAAGAAAAGATAAAATAGAAACTCTTTATTATTAAAAATCATAAACGTAGCAACATATAAATCTGGTTTCAATCAGGAGGAAAAAGAGCATGAAAAAGATGACAAGAACTATAGGAAAAACAATGATTTTAATAATGGCAGTTACAATAATGACAACATCTAGTAAAGCAAATGATTCAGAAAGATATATTAATATACTGGATGAACCTATGCCATTTGGAGTTAAGAAATTTAAAGATGAAAGTACATATGAGTATGATGAGTATAAAGATAATGTACTAGAATGTCAAAATCAAAATTCAAGTTATGTAAATACCATAAAAGGGCAAGAAGTACAAAATCTATTATCTAAGCAAAGCAGTAATGATAAGGTAACTATTGATTATACAAACTCAAGTGAAGGTTATATAATGGTTCAATACACAAGTGAAACGCAAAACAGAATAAAAGTAACAATTGAAGGAGAAAATGGAATACGGTATATATACAACTTAGTTCAGAAAGAATGGACTATAATACCAATTTCAGAAGGAAGTGGGCTATATACAGTAACCATATATGAAAATTTTTTTGGGGAACAATTTAGTCCAATTTTTAAAGAAGAAATTGATATAATGTTATCAAATGAAATAATACCATTTCTAACTTCAAATGTATATATTAATTTTGCAAATGCGCCAAAGACTATTCAAAAAGCAAATGAGCTAACAAGATATGCCCTAAACGATGTTGAAAAAATATCGGAAATATATAACTATGTTATTAATAACATGACATACGATGAAGAAAAAGCAGAAAGTGTCAAGCCTGGCTATATAACAAATTTAGATGAAATTCTAGAGTCTAAAAAAGGAATATGCCTAGATTATGCTGTATTAATAGCAGGCATGCTTAGAAGTCAAAATATACCATGCAAAGTAGTGGTTGGATATGCAGGTGACATATATCATGCATGGATAAGCGTGTATGTTGAAGAAAAAATGACAGCTATTTGCGGTAATCGATCATATGATTCAGAACACTGGATGCGTATGGATCCAACATGGGCATCTGGAAATTTGAATAGTGCAAATGCATTATTATATATTAACAACCCAAGCAATTATCACGAAAAATACTGTTACTAAGGAGCAAAAAACTTTATTTTATCTGAACATGCATTTATATTTAGTTTTACCAAAGATGCATGAAATTTAATTAAATGCCAAGCATAAAGAGGGATTCGTATAAAGTCGAATTCCTTTTTTTATTAAAATTAATTTCAATCTTGATTCAAAATAAAAAATAGTATATATTATCAAAGAAGGAGATAATATGAAAAAAAGTAATGCCTTTAAATATATATTTATAATAGTTACTTTAATATTAGCAACTATAACATTTCTTATATATGATAAAGATAAAAAAACAACAGAAAGTAAATCAGCAACTCAAGAAATAGAAGAAACAGGTAGTGTAGTAAGGGAACTAAGATTAGCTATTTCAGGACTAGATACAATAAATCCAATAATAAGTAGAAACAAATATATACAAGAAATAAGTAAAATAATATTTGATCCACTAGTAACTATAGATGAAAATTATGCAAAATCATATGCACTAGCAAGCGAGATTTCAAAAACAGATGACATTACATATATTATTAAATTAAAAGAAGATATAAAATGGTCAGATGGAACAGAATTTAAAGCAGATGACGTTAAGTATACTATAGAATTGTTAAAAAATTATAATTCAGTGTATTCAAACAATGTACAAAATATAAATACAGTTGAAATTATTGACGATTACACAATTAAACTTGTTCTAATACAACCATTACAATTCTTTGAATACAATCTAACTTTCCCAATTATGTCATCAGAATATTATAAAGATATAGATTTTTTTAACTCAGATAAAACGAATATGCCCTTAGGAACAGGAAAATTTAAAATAGTATCATATGATGAAAAAGTAATAACACTAGAAAAAAACGAAGAATACTGGAACACAGAAGAAAACAGTGTAGTAGAAAAGATAAATATTAATATATACCAAACTACAGGTGAAATCTATAATGATTTTAAAAATGGAAATATTGATTGTATTAATACTTCACAAACTAGTGTTAACCAATATATAGGAACAATAGGATTTGCATCAATAGAATTTGACAGTAGAGAATATGATTATATAGCATTTAACACTCAAAACGAGTATCTGGCAAGTGGTAATGTAAGAAAAGCATTATCATACTATATTGACAAAAACAATATAATAGCAAGCAGTTATGGAGGAACTTATAGAGTATCAGATTTTCCATTAGACTATGGAAACTATAGTTACTCAAATGGTGTTATAGATAATGGATATAACTCAGAAGCAGCAAGCAATTTACTAGCAGCAGATGGATGGAGTTATAGAAATAATTCTTGGCAAAAAACAGTAGGAAGAAAATATGCACGATTATCATTTAGTCTAACAATAAACAGTGCAGATGAAAGAAATTCAGCCATTGCTGAAAATCTAAGACAACAGTGGGCAAATGCAGGAATTATTGTAACAATAAAAAAAGTATCTGCGGAAAATTATTATAATATGATAAATGCTAGAAGCGGATACGATGCAATATTAATGAATATGTCAACATCATACTCACCAAACTTAAATACATATATAAGCACAGGAAATATGTCAAATTATAATAATGATGAAATAAATCAACTATTATCAGAAGCAAGTACACTAGAAGACATAAATCAAGTAAAAGAAAAAATAAAAAGAATAGAAGAAATATATAATGATGAAAAACCATTTATGAGTATAGCAAGAAAGAAAAATTTATTAGTATATAATACAAATTTAACAGGAAATCTAAAACCAAATGCATATAATATATACAATCACATTGATAAATGGTATAGAAAAAATTATTAAAAAAGTATTGACAAAAAAAATCTATTAGATATAATAAAACAAACAAACGTTTAACAAACAAAAATTTGTAAGGAGAAAAATAATGAAAGAAAATGATGAAAAGAGAAAAGCATTAGATGCTGCAATGGGACAAATAGAAAAACAATTTGGAAAAGGTTCAGTAATGAAACTTGGTGAATATAAAGCAATGGAAGTTGAAGCAATTCCTACAGGTTCATTAACATTAGATGTAGCTTTAGGAATTGGCGGAATACCTAAAGGAAGAATAATAGAAATATATGGACCAGAGTCATCAGGAAAAACAACACTTGCTTTACATGCAATAGCAGAAGCACAAAAGGCTGGAGGAACAGCAGCATTTATAGATGCAGAACATGCACTAGATCCAGTATATTCTAGAAAACTAGGAGTAGACATAGACAACTTAATAGTATCTCAACCAGACACTGGTGAACAAGCTTTAGAAATTACAGAAGCTTTAGTTAGAAGTGGAGCAATAGATATAATAGTAGTTGACTCAGTTGCAGCATTAGTACCAAAAGCAGAAATAGATGGAGATATGGGAGATACACATGTCGCTCTACAAGCAAGATTAATGTCACAAGCTTTAAGAAAATTAGCAGGTGTATTAAATAAATCAAAAACAGCAATTATATTTATAAATCAATTAAGAGAAAAAGTAGGAATTATGTTTGGAAATCCAGAAACAACACCAGGAGGAAGAGCCTTAAAATTTTATGCGTCAGTTAGATTAGATATTAGAAAAGCTGAAAATATAAAAGTAGATGGTGCAGTTATAGGCAGTAGAACAAGAGTAAAAGTAGTAAAAAATAAAGTTGCACCACCATTTAGAGAAGCAGAATTTGACATACTATATGGAGAAGGAATTTCAAAAGAAGGTAGTGTATTAGATTTAGCAGTTAATTTAGACATAATAGAAAAAAGCGGAGCATGGTTCAGTTACAAAGGTGCTAAAGTTGGACAAGGACGTGAAAATGTTAAAAAATATCTAAAAGAAAATCCAGAAATATTAGAAGAAATAGAAACAAAGATTAGAGACAACTATAGTACAGCATTTGAACAAGCTTTAGATGAAAAAGCACCAGAAAAAGAAGACAATGAAGACGATATAGAAGAATAAAATATAAGAAGGTGTCAAACTAGACACCTTGTTTTTATTTAAAGATTGCTAACAGCAAAATATATTAAAATGAAATTAATATATTATTTAAAATAGAAGGTGAATAAATGAACTTTAGTAATAATTTAGAAGAATTAGAAAAAAAGGATAAACTACAAGGAAAAATAATGAAATTCATTATGTATAAAAAAAGAACAGAAAAAGAAGTAGTAGAAAAATTCAAAAATGAAGACAAAGACTTATTAGAAGAAACTATTGAAAAACTAAAAGAATTAGGATATATTAATGATAGAGAGTATATAGAGAGATTTGCAAATGAAGCTATGTCTCTTAAAAATTTATCAATATTTGAGTTAAAATATAAGCTATATTCCAAAGGAATAAGTGACTCACTAATAGATGAATACATAGAAAGCAATTTGGAAATGCTAGACGAATATGAGTTGCTTTCAGCTCAGAATATATATGATAAAAAGAAAAACATGCAAGATTCACAAGAAATAATTTTATATCTAAGAAAAAAAAGATATAGTCCAGATACAATTAAAAAATTAAGTAGGGAGTAAAATGGGAATACTAACATTAGAAACAAATAAATATGCACTTAAATTAGAAAATTTTGAAGGACCATTAGATTTATTATGTCATTTAATAGATAAAAGTAAAATGGATATATATGACGTAAAATTATCTGATATAACAGATCAATATATTGAATATATAAACGAAATGGAAAAACAAAATCTAGAAGTTACAAGTGAATTTTTAGTAATAGCAACTACACTAGTGTATTTAAAATCAAAAGAATTACTTCCAAAAGAAACAGAAGATGAATCCGAATTAACCGAAGAAGAGTTATTAAATAGAATTATAGAATACAAAAAATATAAAGAAATATCAAAAAAATTTAAAATAATGTTTGAAGAAAATGCAAATAGATTTTATAAAAAAGCAGAAAATATAGAATTACCAAAACAAAAAATAGAAAGAGAATATTCAAGTAAGTTATTATTTAAAAACTATCAAAAGCTAATTGAAAGGCTTAAAGAAAAAACAGACCAAAATGAAAGAAATTTAGAAAAAATAGCACTTATTGAAAAGTATACAGTTACAAGTAAAGTAAGAGAAATATTTAAAGAACTTTCTAAAAAACCTAATTTTGTATTTAATAAATTATTTTCTAGTAAAACGAGACCTAAAGTAGAAATTGTAACAGCTTTTACAGGAGTACTTGAACTAACTAGGAAAAATAAAGTTATAACACATCAAGAAGAATTATTTGGAGATATTGTAGTAGAGAAAAATAGAAAACAAACACCAGAGTAATAAAAAAGATAAGAATGGAAAAAATAGTATTATGAAAATATTTATCATAATACTATTTTTTATTATATTCTTTTTATTAACAATAACACTTCAATTAGATATAAGAAAAATAGCAATATATAATAAAAAAATAAAATTTAATATATATATAAAGATTTACTTATTAAAAAAAATTTTAATATATAAAAGGAAAATCAGAAAAAATGATGTACTAAAATTAATCCAATTATCTAAAAAAAGAAAAATAATAAAAGAAGAAAAGAGAATTTTTAAAGAGTTATCTTTAGAAGTAAAAAATATTAATATTCAAGTAGGATATAGTCTTAAAAATCAAATTTATATGGCATATATATATGGAATATTACAAGCCATTACAAATATAGGAGTCAATTTTGCAAAACCAAATAAAAGAGAAATAATAATTAAAAATCAAAGCAAAGACTACACATATTTATGTATAAGTACAAAAATAAATATAAATATAATTAAAACAATATTAAGAAGTATAAAAAACTTACCAAAAAGAAATAAAACACTCTCGTCAAATGCAAGGTAAAAACCTAAATATTGCAATATTATGTAAATCGTGATACAATTATAGTGTATGCAAATAACCAAAATATTAAGCTAACTGTAGCTTGATAAAAGTAGAAAGGGAAGAGGTAAATGGCATGAATTACACGAACAGCGAGCGGAACAACAAAAAAACAAGTAAAGGAGGTGTAATTTTAATAGCTACTGTAATCTTAGGTGTAATATTGGTTGGCTTTATCAGGCAAAATTATCTGAAAAGTCATTTCGCAAGAAACACCATGATTCAGGGAGTCGACTGCTCCTACTTTGATATCCCGAAGGCAACAGAGGCTATTGCAGAAGTCTTAGACAACGAAAAAATTACCCTGATCTGTGGAGAAACAACCTACGAGTTCCAGGGGAAAGATTTCGGTCTGAGAATGTCAGACAGCAAAGAACTGGAAGAAATCTTGGCAAGTCAGCAGGGATTTGAAAGCGGGCAGGAGTACACAATTAAGACTTCACTCATAGTGGAGGACGAAAAAGTGGAAAAATGCTTGTCAGGTATCAAGGAACTGCAAAAAGAAAATATGGTAAAGCCACAAAATGCGTATATCGTCCAAGAAGATGACGGAATGTTACGGATTGAAAGCGAAGTAATGGGAAATGAGGTTGAATTCGAAGAAGCAGTTGCAATGTGCAAAGAAAACTTAATCTTCGGAGAAACAACCATTGATTTTAATCTTATCGCTAATGTTCCGGAGGTATCGTCTAAAGACGAAAAATTAAACGCAAATGTAACAGCGATAAACCATATTTTGGACACAGTAATCAATTTAGAACTCACAGATGGAAGTATTGTAATTCTTGACAAAACAATAATGAAATCGTGGGTTTGCGTTGATGAAAGTGGGGAGTACTATGTCGATGGCGAAAAGATAACTGCATTTGTCGAAGAATTGAATGAAAGAGTTAAAGAGACTGGAAGCACACTGATGTTTACACCAAGTGACCATTCTCCTATAGCTCTGCCAGTGGAAGACAAGCGAATTTTATCAATCGACATCGAAAAAGAAACACAGCAGATTCTGGGAGAACTTGAAAAGTCTGGAACATACACGAGAATGCCTAACTATGAGCAAGAGATTGATATGGCAGAATTCGAAAGTTATGTTGAAATCGATATTTCCAGACAGAAAGTATGGTTCTATTACAAGGGCGAATGCATTTTAGATGGAGTGCCCTGTGTAACCGGAAACGCAGGAAACCACGACACACCACCAGGCGTATTCTATCTGAAAAGCAAAAGCAGAAATGCAGTATTACGTGGGTGGAACGACAACGGAACACCATATGCGTCACCAGTTAAAGTATGGATGCCTTTTAATGGAGGTATAGGAATGCATGATGCATCATGGAAAACAGAATTCGGAGGAGAAATTTACAAAACCAACGGTTCTCATGGATGCGTAAACATGCGACTGGAAGACGCCGAAAAGGTATACGAATATATCGACAAAACAATGCCAATAATCGTATACAAAAGCGAAAACGGATGAACGCTAAGTAATTTCCAGAATGAAAAACGATAATACCTCACACTACCGTAAAAGGAAGTGTGAGGTATTATTTATTATTTTAAAAAATAAAAAAAGTTTAAAATCTTTTATAGACTTTTAAATTTGCATATGATATATTTAAAAATAATTGTACCAAAAGAAAAACAAAAATACTTATTAAGTATTAAGGAGATTCAAAAGATGAAATTTGTTTTAGAACAAACACAAGATAACTATGAACAAATGGGCGAAAAAGCAACAACGCTAGTAAAAATGCAACAAGTAGTAGATGATATTCCTAGATGGTTTGTAGTATCACATAAAGGATTTAATTTAGAAACAAAAGACATAGAAGAAGAAGCCAAAAATGAGATAGAAGAAGAATTGAAAGATTTTCCTGCTAGTAGTGTTTTTGCAATTAGACCATCTGCAATAAACAAAGACCATTTTGAAAATCAATATCAATCAATATTAGCAGTAAAAAAAGAGAATGTAATAGAAAAAATAAAAGAAATATATTTATCAGCAATATCAGAAGAAGCAAATAAATATAGAGAAGAAAATAATATATATATAACTACAATACCATCAGTAATAGTTCAAAAAATGGTAAATAGTGAAAGAGCTGGATATGCTTTTGGAGCTAATCCAGAAACATCAAATGTTAAAGAAATTATAATAAAAGCAGTATATGGTTTAGGAAACCAATTAAAAACAGAAAAAGAAAAATTAGATACATATACAATAAGTAATGATAATATAGAAAAAAATATTGAAAGAAAATATGTATATAACCAAATAGAAAATGGAGAAGTTGTTACAAAAAAATTAGACAAAAAAATAACTAAAAGGCAGATAACGTCTAAAGAAGAAATTTTACAAATAAAAGATATGGTAGAAAAAGCAGGAGAGCTATTTGGAAGATTTCAAAAGGTTGAATGGGCAGTTGAAGGCGAAAAAATATATTTAATAAATTCAGAGCCTATAACGACACTAGTAAGCCCACAAAGTAAAGAAGTAAAACCAAAACTAAAAGAAAATAATGAGATCGTAAAAAAATATGAAGGAATAACAACACCACTTACATTTTCATTTATAAAAACAGTTTATGAAAACATGTATGTAAAAATATGTGAAATTTTTAATGTAGAAAAAGAAAAAATTGAGATAAATTCGCAAATGTTTAAAAACATATTAGCATTAATAGATGGAAGAGTATATTACAATATAAATGGCTGGTATGAAATGTTAGAAATGTTCCCAGAGCTGGGAAAAACAAAAATATATATGGAACCAATAATGGGAGTAAATGAGTTTGCACCAATGAATTTACTACCAGTAGTTCAAGAATCAAACTTCAAAGAAAAAATTGAAGTGATGAAAAATAAATATGATGTATTTAGAAAAACAAATAAAGTAAAAAAGATAACAGATAAATTCAATTCTAGAGTTAATGATATAATAAAAAGAAAAAATATCAAAAACATGAATCTAGAAGAACTACATGATTACTACTATGAAATAGAAAGAAAGATATTAGCTAGATGGGATGCACCATTAATAAATGAATTTTTAGCCACAATATTTCAAAAAAGATTAAAAGAAATATGTATAAAATATTTCCAAGATGAAGCAACATCAATTCAAAATGATTTACTTTGTATTGAAAATGGAATAATATGCACAGATATGGCACAAAGAATAAAAGAAATGGCGGAATTAGCTAGATATGACAGAAGTTTATTGCGTTTATTAGAAAAAGATGACATATTGTACATTAAGAAAAATCTTATACAATATTCAAACTTTTATGATGCAATAAATGAATACTTAGAACTATATTCAGATAGATCAATACATGAATTAAAACTAGAAACTCAAAGTTTAAAAGAGAATCCACTAAATCTTTATCATGCAATCGCAGCTTTAGCGCGTAGAATGAGAGATGAGAAAGTAGAATATATTGATTATGAATCAATCAATATAAAAGCAGAAGAAAAAATAAAACCAATTAAGTTTTTAGGAAAAGCTAAATTGGAGTATAATCTAAAATATGCTAGATACACAGTTGAAAATAGAGAGCTTTTACGTTATGAAAGAACTAGAGTTTTTGGTAAAATAAGAGAACTATTCTTAAGAATAGGGTTAATTCTTACTTCAATGGATGTACTAGAGGAAAAAAGAGATGTTTTATATTTAGAAGTAGAAGAAGTATTAGACTATATTGCAGGAAAATCAACGATTAACAACTTAAAAGAATTAGTACGATTACGTAAAGAACAATATGAAAAATATTCAAAAGAACAACCTATAGAAAAAACAATAAATACAACAAATGCAGAAGTAAAAGAATTAAACGGAATTGGAGCATCAACAGGAATAGCAAGAGGAAGAATAAAAGTAGTAAGCAATATAGAAAATGCAGAAATAAGACCTGGAGAAATTTTAGTTGCAGAATATAGTGATCCAGGATGGATTATGGTTTTCCCAAAAGTAGAAGGAATAATACTTGAAAAAGAAAAAATAACTTCAGAAGCTGCAATAGTTGCAAAAGAATTAGGAATACCAATAATAGTTGGAGTAAAAGATTTACTTCAAAAAGTAAAAGATGGAGAAAGAGTAGAATTTGACGCAAAAACAGGAAAAATAAAGAAAATATAAAAGCTGGAATAAAAAAGTTCCAGCTTTTTTATTAATCTTCGTTTTCATCATCTGCAAATTCATCATCATCTTCTTCAATAGTGTCTTCTACTTTTTTGCGCAATTTATCTATTGCACAATTCTTATCTTTCATAGTTTTGATAAGCTCACCTGATTTATTTAAAACATCAGGAACATAATCAATAAGTTTATCAACACAAGAGTCATGATCAATAGGAAGCAACTTTACAGAATCATTAGAAACAACCAAAAAAGCTACTGGTTCTATATTAACACCAGCGCCACTACCACCACCAAAAGGTAAACTATATTGTACTTGCTCTTCATCATTTCTTTTTGAATATTCATTTATAGTTTCACCTTTAAATTCACTACCTCCAGCAGCAAAACCAAAACTAACTTTAGAAATAGGAATAATCAAAGTATCAATACCAGTAGAAATTGGTTCACCAACAATTGTATCAACATCAATCATATCTTTAATACTACTCATAGCAGTATTCATTAAACCTTCAATAGGGTGATTCATAACAAACCTCCTTAAAAATTATATATATCATTAGTTTGAACAAAAACAATAAAAAAATACATAAATGTTCTAAAATAATCAGTCAGTTAAGTTGTTAAAAAATTTTTTTAATGTTAAAATAATTTCATTATTTCATTAAAAATGGAGGAAAATATACATGATAGAAATATGCGAAAAAATAATAAATATATTTGAGTTTCAAGCGATTATAAGATTATTATTAGGAGTAATATTAACAGGAATCATAGGCTATGAAAGAGAAGCTTGGAGAAAACCAGCAGGAATGAGAACACATATATTAGTAGGAGAAAGTGCAGTACTCATCATGCTTTGTGGATTATTCTTGTCAGAAAAGACAGGAGGAGCTGATCCAACTAGAATACCAGCACAATTATTATCAGGAATAGGATTCATTGGAGCAGGAACAATTTTAAGAGATGGATTTCATGTAAAAGGACTAACAACAGCAGCAAGCTTATTAGCAGTAACGGGAATAGGTTTATTAGTAGGAGCAGGAGCATATATAATAGCTATAATAGCGACATTATTCGTATATATAATTCTTTCATATACATATGTTGTATCTGATTCTGCCGAAAAATATAGTGAATTTAGTTTTAAAATTTATACAGATGAAATACATAAAAATTTAAAAGAAATCGAAGAAAACTTTATACAAGAAGAAATTTTATTAAAAAGCATAAAAACAGAAAAAGATTTTATAGTGGTTAAAGGAAAAATTTCAGATTCAATTAATAGAAATAAACTAATAACAAATATAATGCAAATAGAGGATATTAAAGAAATTATAGAAGAATAGAGGATGTTATGGAAGAAGAAATATTAGAAAAAGCTAATTATTGTTTAAAATGCAAAACAAAGCCATGTTCAAAAGCATGTCCAATGCATACAAATATACCAGAATTTATAACAGAAATAAGCAAAGGAGAATACGAAAAAGCTTACAAGATTTTAAGAGAAAATAACATGTTTACACATATTTGTAGTACAGTATGCCCACAAGAAGAACAATGCGAAGGTTCATGTGTAAGAGGAATAAAACAATCACCAACACAAATAGGAAAATTAGAGAAATTTGTAAATGAATGGGCTGAAAAGAACAATATAAAATATATTTCAGAAATTAAAAAACAAAAAAATAAAAGGATTGCAGTAATAGGATCAGGACCAGCTGGATTACAAGCTGCATATGACTTAAGAAAAGAAGGATTTGAAGTAACAATATTCGAAAAAGAAAAAAAATTAGGCGGAATATTAAATTACGGAATTCCAGATTTTAGATTAGAAAAAGAATATGTAAATAACATTATCGAAGAATTAAAACAACTAGGTGTAAAATTTGAAACAGAAAAAGAACTAGGAAAAAATATTCATATAAAAGAATTATTAAAAAAATATGATAGTATATTTTTAGGAATTGGGGCAGAAATGCCAAGCCAATATAACCTAGGAGAATTTGATAAAATATATGATTCAGATTATTTCTTAAAAGCATATAACAGCAATAATTTCATAAAAGATTTAGGAAATGTTGTAGTAATAGGAGGAGGAAATGTTGCTATGGATTCAGCAAGAGCAGCAGTAAAAATGGGAGCAACAACATCAAATGTACTTTATAGAAGAGATGAAGAACATATGCCAGCTAGAAAAATAGAACTACAAGAAGCAGTAGAAGATGGAGTAAATCCAGAATTTAAAACTAGGGTAATAAAAGCAGAAGGAACAAATAGAAAAATAGAAAAAGTAAAGTGCATAAAAACAGAAGTAATAGATGGAAAAGCAATAGATATGCCTAATACAGAATTTGATTTTAAAGCAGACAGTGTAGTATTTGCAATAGGACTAAAACCTAATAAAGAAATTCTAGAAAAAGAAGGATTACAATATAATGATAATGGATTGATTTCTATAGATGAAAACGGAAAAACTAATATAGATAATGTATATGCAGGTGGAGATTTAGCAGAAAGCAAATCAACTGTATGTAGAGCATTAGGAAGTGCAAGAAAAGCTGCAAAATCAATAATTGAAAATTTAGAAAAAGGAGAACAACATGTTTAAAGAATACATTATTTCTCATAGAGATGAAATGATAAAAGACTTGGAAAAAATGATAAAAATACCAAGTAAATTAGAAGGATATGATGACAAAGAATATCCATTTGGAAAAAATATTGATGATGCATTAAATGAATTTTTAAAAATTGCAGAAAATTTAGGATTTAGAACAAAAAATATAGATAAATATTGTGGATACGTTGAATTTGGAGAAGGTGAAGAACTGGTTGGAATAATAGGACACCTAGATGTTGTACCAGAAGGAGAAGGTTGGACATATCCACCATTTGAACTAACAATAAGAGATGATATCTTGTATGGCAGGGGAACTATAGATGATAAAGGACCAGTAATTGCAAGCCTATATGCAATGAAAGCGGTAATGGAAAAAACAGCTATTCATAAAAGGGTAAGATTAATAGTAGGCTTAAACGAGGAAAACGACTGGAAGTGTATAAATTATTATAAAGAACATGAAGAAATGCCAATAATAGGATTTAGTCCAGATGCGGATTTTCCATGTATATATTCAGAAAAAGCATTATTAACAGTATATACAGAACAACAATATATAGAAAATGAAAAAATCAGAATAAAAGAAATTGATTGCCAAAATAATAGAATAAATGTAGTCCCAAAATACTGCTCAGTAAAATTAGAAGTAAATAGCCAAATAGCAGATGAATTAAAAAAATTATTATTACAAAAAGTATCAGATGAAATAGCATTTACAAAAAATGAAAACAATTTCTATATAGAAGTAAGAGGAATTCAAGCACATGCTGCACACCCTGAACTAGGAAAAAATGCAATATCTAAAATGATAATGCTACTAAATGAAATATTTAATAGATTTGAGGTTGAAGAAAAAACAATAAAAACATTAGCTGCCAAAATTCAAACAGAAACAAATGGAGAAAGTTTAGGAATAAGACATATAAATGAAGAACTAGGAGATTTAACTTTAAATCTAGCAAAATTAGAACTTAAAAATGAAAAAATAAAATCTGGTATGAATTTAAGAATACCAGGAGATATAGAAATAAAAGAGCTAAAACAAAAAATTACAGAAAATTTAAAAGAACTAAATGTTAGATTTGCAGGAGAAAAACCAGCTTTATATATACCAAAGGAAAATGAATTAGTAAAAACACTTTGCAAAATATATAATGAATATACTGGAGAAAACAAAGAACCTATAGCTATAGGAGGAGCAACATATGCAAGAGCATTTGAAAATTGCGTATCTTTTGGAGCAATGAAAAAAGATGAACCAGATATGTGTCATCAAGTAGATGAATATATTAGTATGAAAAATTTACTAGATGCATGCAATATATATGCATTAGCCATATATGAGCTTGCAAAATAAAAGATTATAACTTGTCAGTGGGGGAGTTCTTT
>Ga0137297_11280_pt1 | contig 14973 bp, 16 predicted proteins | sample RamsorincwithD2O_FD_97191 | JGI IMG/M metagenome (GOLD analysis project Ga0137297, IMG submission 97191) | Mouse cecal microbial communities from Vienna, Austria - Mucin amended with D2O | ecosystem: Host-associated > Mammals > Digestive system > Large intestine > Cecum | place: Austria: Vienna... | reverse complement strand
TGGAATGGGCGGCGAAGATTTACCGGAGGCTGAAGGCCCAGGGGCAGCTGGAGGATCTGGAGAGAAGGATCGGGATTGAGGAGGAGGAAATCCTGGGATTTGAGGAGGCGGCGGAGAAAATGCTGCTGCTCTATGACGAAGTCCTGGATATCAATCCCCAGGATGACAGTTTCCTTTCTAAGAAGGAGTGGGATTTCAGCCAGGAGGCGAAGGGAAACGGGCCGATCATGCAGTGGAATCATTTGTACCGGCTGTATCGGTATCAGGTGTGCAAGCAGGCGGACACGGTGCTGGCCCATATGATTTTTGAGGATGCCCAGAAGGTGAGTACCATGAAGAATTCCTTTGACTATTATGAGAAGCGGACGACTCATGACTCTTCTCTTTCCCGGTGTATTTTCGGAATCATGGCATCTAAGCTGGGAGAGAAGAAAAAGGCCTATGAGTATTTTGATTTTTCCTCGAAGCTGGACATTCTGAATTCTCAGCATAATACCAAGGATGGGATTCACACGGCCAATATGGGCGGAACCTATATGGGGATTGTCTATGGATTCCTGGGATTCAGGGTGAAGGAAACGGGATTTTACTTTATGCCCTCTCTTCCTGAGCAGTGGGAGAGGTGCCGGCTTCGGCTTCAGCTTTTGGGCAGCCGGTTGGAGATCACGGTGACAGGGACGGAGTGCATGTTCCGGCTGATTGAGGGAACGCCGGTGAGGCTTTTCGTCTACGGAAGAGAGTATGAGGTGGAAAAGGAACTGACAGTTCCTTTGGAGGAGTGGTAATGAGATATCAGTGCGGAATTTTTGATCTGGACGGGGTATTGGTGGATACGGCAAAATACCATTATCTGGGCTGGAAACGGCTGGCGGACCGGCTGGGATTTCCCTTTACCTTGCAGCAGAATGAGGCGCTTAAGGGAATCTCCCGTATGGCTGCCCTGGAACTGCTGCTGGAAATGGGAGGTTTGAACAAGAATTTTTCTCAGCAGGAAAAGGAGCAGATGGCAGCAGAAAAGAACAAGTATTATCTGGAATACATCGATCAGCTGGGGGAGGAGGAATTGCTTCCCGGGGTGATGGAGGCCTTTGAGAGGATGAGGAGGAATGAGATTAAGATTGCTTTAGGCTCCGCCAGCAAAAATGCCCGGCTGATCTTAAAACGGCTACATATTGAGGAATATTTTGACATGGTGATAGATGGGACATTGGTGAAAAAGGCAAAGCCAGACCCGGAGGTATTTACGCTGTCAGCAGACAAGCTGGGGATTTTCTATGAACGCTGTGTGGTTTTTGAGGATTCGCTGGCCGGCCTTATGGCAGCCAAGGCGGTGGGGATGACGGCAGTGGGAATCGGGGAGAAGGAGAATCTGCCCATCGCGGATTATCTGTGTAAGAATGTAGGAGAATTCGTGTGGGAGCAGTGAGACGGAATGTGGCCGGCAAGGGGCGCCTGTGGCGTGCTTTGTCGGTTTTTCTTTATTTTACCGGCTTTTTTTGCCTGTATCCGGATATACTTATAGTGAACGACAAAAATTTTTTATTTTTGGCGTTCAGTGCGCCGATTTTGCGTTGCGTGAAGCGCAACACTTACCTTTGCAAAATCGTGCGCATCCCCCGGAGGGATTATAGTAAATGACAAATTATTTTGTCGTTTACTATAGTATAATCAATAATCAGGAAACAGGGAGGAATTGTGTATGTGTACGGCTGCTGTTTATAAAACCAAGGATTTTTATTTCGGAAGGACACTGGATTATGACTATTCCTACGGGGAGGAGGTTACGGTGATGCCCCGCAATTATCCGATTCTTTTCCGTGGGACCGGCTATTGGGACAGGCACTATGCGGTCGTTGGCATGACTCATATTGCTCAGGATTATCCGCTTTTTTATGATGGCGTGAACGAGAAGGGCCTTGCCATGGCAGGTCTCAACTTTGTAGGAAACGCCAGCTATCGGGCCCCGGTCCCGGGAATGGATAATATCGCGGTTTTTGAACTGATTCCGTGGATACTTGGAAGCTGTGCCAGCGTGAAGGAGTGCAAAAAAAGGCTGGAAAGGGTAAATCTTACGGATGTTCCCTTTGACGCAAGCCTGCCGGCGGCGCAGCTGCACTGGCTGATTGCGGATAAAGAGGAGACAATCACTCTGGAGGCAATGGCGGACGGGGTTCATATCTATGACAATCCGGTCGGGGTGCTGTCTAACAATCCCCCGTTTCCCGATCAGATGTTCCAGCTGAACAATTATATGCACTTGTCGGTGAAGCCGCCGCAGAATCTTTTTGCGAAGGGCCTGTCCCTGGATGTCTACAGCCGGGGAATGGGGGCCTTGGGACTTCCGGGGGACCTTTCCTCCCAGTCCCGGTTCGTCCGGGCGGCGTTTGTGCGGATGAATTCGGTATCCGGTGATTCGGAGGAGGAGAGTGTGGGACAGTTTTTTCATATCCTGGGTTCCGTGGAGCAGACGAATGGCTGCTGTGAACTGGGAGACGGCCAGTGTGAGAAGACGATTTATACTTCCTGCTGCAATACGCAGCAGGGGATTTATTATTATACCACGTACGGGAACCGGCAGATTACCGGTGTGGATATGCACCGGGAGAATCTGGAGGGGAGCAGGCTGTGCCATTACCCGCTGATTGGCCGGGAACAGATCCGGATGCAGAACTAAATGGCGGAGGCTGCCGTAACTGCATAAACAATGTTATTTTTGCATAAAAATACTTTCCTATATGAGTCTGAAAACAAATAAATGCTGGCGGGAATTTATCGGCAAGATAAAATAAACAAAAAAAGCCGACAAATTGTATCGACAATTTTTGACATAATTTGCGAAAATATCCGGGATCAAACCATAACCACAACAGAAAAGTTGTTACACGAACAGCAAAATAATTGTGAAAAGGATTGACAATGGGATTTCCTTCATGTATAATAACACGAAACATCTGAACACAAGGAGGATTATCCTATGAAAGAGAAAAAGAGTGGTGGGGCACTACTGGGAGCGGCATTTCTGATGGCGACATCAGCGATCGGACCTGGCTTTCTGACTCAGACGGCTCAGTTTACAGGTACACATAAAGGCAGTTTTGGATTTGTAATTCTGGTATCGATTATCCTGGCGGCGATCGCTCAGATGAATATCTGGCGGGTCTTGTGTGTGTCCGGCCTGCGCGGACAGGACGTGGCCAATAAGGTGCTTCCGGGATTGGGATATTTTGTAGCGTTCATGGTGGCGCTGGGAGGCCTGGCATTCAACATCGGCAATGTGGGCGGCGGCGCGCTGGGTTTTAACACTCTGCTGGGAATTCCGACTCAGGCCGGATGCGCGTTGGCAGGCATTATCGCAATCGCTGTGTTCCTGGTAAAGAATGCCAAGTCTGCTATGGATACCCTGGCCAAGGTACTGGGCGGTATCATGATCGTGGTTATTTTCGGCATTATCATTGTGGTGAAGCCGCCTGTAGGAGACGCGCTGAAGAATACCTTCGTGCCGTCAGCAGGAGCTCCTAACCTGGTTCCGGCGATTATCACCTTGCTTGGCGGAACGGTGGGAGGCTATATCACCTTCTCCGGCGCCCATCGCCTGATCGACGGAGGGGTTACCGGTGAGGAGAATTTAAAGGAGATCAATAAGAGTTCCCTGATGGGTATGGGGATCGCCACCATTGTCCGTATTTTCCTGTTTTTGGCAGTGCTGGGTGTGGTCACAAGGCTGGCTGAAGGCGTGACGCTGGATGCTTCCAACCCGGCAGCGGATGCGTTCCGCCTGGGCGCGGGGGAATTGGGATATCGTTTTGCAGGCCTGGTGCTGCTGTGTGCAGCCATTACCTCCATCATCGGCGCCGCTTATACTTCGGTTTCCTTTTTAAAGACCTTCCATCCGGCCATTGACAAGAATGAGAACTGGGTGATCATCGGCTTTATCGCTGTTTCTACGGTGATTATGATTCTTCTGGGACAGCCGGCCAAGCTGCTGGTGCTGGCGGGCGCGCTCAACGGCCTGATTCTGCCGATCACTTTGGGAATCTGCCTGATTGCGGCGAAGAAGAAATCCATTATGGGCGAAAAGTATTCCCATCCCATGGTTCTTTTGATTCTGGGAGCCATTGTAGTGGTTATCTCCGCTTACCTGGGAATCACCACCTTTGTATCCAATATGGGTAAGCTGATCTGAAGAATCTAATAGACGAAAAGTTACAGAGCCTGTTATTTCCCGCAAAGGTGTAATCACGGATATGATTGCGCCTTTTTGGGTATCTGAAAGAACGGATGGCGGGTTTTTTGAGAAAGGAGTTGAATCAAAAGATATTATGCAGAATATCAGAATTTTGACAGCGGGGGATTCTTCTTTGCTGATCGAGTTTGGAAATGAGATCAGTCCGGAGATCAACCGCAGGATTGCGGCGATTGTGAAGCTGCTGCGGGAGCAGCATATTGAGGGCGTGGTGGACGTGATTCCCGCCTTCTGTTCTCTGCTGGTCAATTATGATCCCCGGGTGATCCGGTATGAAAAGATGAAGAAGCGGATGGAGAGCATGCTGCGGGTGGATATCAAGGTAGGGGAAGGAAAGCGGAAGATTTTTGAGATTCCTGTATTATATGGCGGAGAATATGGGCCGGATCTGGGGAATATTGCAGAGCACGCGGGGATGAGCGAGGAGGAAGTGGTGAAGATTCACAGTTCCCAGGACTATCTGATCTATATGCTGGGATTTTTGCCGGGCTTTTGTTATCTGGGCGGACTGGACGAACGGATTCACACCCCCAGGCTTGCCAATCCCCGGCTGAAGATTCGCGCCGGAAGCGTGGGGATCGGCGGTTCCCAGACCGGAATCTATCCTTTGGATTCTCCGGGAGGCTGGCAGCTGATGGGGATGACGCCGGTAAAGACCTATGACCCGGAGCGGGAGGTGCCGATCCTGGTGGAGGCGGGGAATTATATCCGCTTTGTGCCGGTGGATGAGGCGGAATACAGGCGGATTCAGGCGCAGGTGGAAGACGGAAGCTATCAGTGTGTGATTCACGAGGAGGTGTAGCATGGGAATTCGCATTTTAAAAGCCGGTATGATGACAACCGTGCAGGACCTGGGGCGCACCGGCTATCAGAGCCAGGGTTTTTCCGTGGCCGGGGTGATGGATGTGCGTTCGTTTAAGATTGCCAACCTTCTTTTAGACAATCCGGAAAATGAGGCTGTGCTGGAGTTTGCCCTGATCGGCCCTACGCTGGAGTTTACGGCAGGGACCTTGATCGCCATTACCGGCGGGGATTTCCAGCCTACGATCAACGGCGAGCCGGCGCCCATGTATACGGCCATCGATATTCATAAAGGCGACGTATTGAAGTTCGGCAGCGCCCGGACAGGCAGCCGGGGATATATTGCATTTTCCAGCTACCTGAAGGTTCCGGTGGTGATGGGCAGCCGCTGCACCAATATGAAGAGCTCCATCGGCGGGTTTAAGGGGAGAAAGCTGCAGGATGGGGATTATATCGGCTTCCGTATCAAACGGAGATACTTACCTTTCTTCCTTTCCCGGACTCTGGAACTGGATGAGTTTAATCAGGACCACGTGACTTTGCGGGTGGTGCTGGGGCCTCAGGATGAGAGATTCAGCAAACAGGGGATCGAGACGTTTTTGAACAGTGAATATACGGTGACCAGCGATTTTGACCGTATGGGATGCCGGCTGGAGGGGCCTTTTATCGCAAGAAAAGAGGCCTCGGACATGATTTCCGACGGGATTGCTTTTGGCTCGATTCAGGTGCCGTCTCACGGAAAGCCGATTATTCTTCTGTCAGACCGTCAGACCACGGGAGGGTATCCTAAGATTGCCACCGTGGCTTCCGTGGACATTCCCTGGCTGGTGCAGCGCAAAACCGATCATAAGGTGCGGTTTAAAGCGATCAGCGTGGAGGATGCCCAGAAGCTTTATCTCAAAGAACTGGAGGAACTGAATCAGATGAGAAAGAAGATTCATCAACCCTGCAAAGAGGTGCTGGAGTGCCGCCAGGTGTCCAGAAGGATTCGGAGACTGTTTCCGTAAGGGGAGGGTTTTGGGAAGATGACTGAGGGATTGGAAGAATGAATGCGTCCGTGACAGGGTTTCGTATCGGATAGGAATTATGACAGGAAAGGAAGCGAATACTATGGATTTGGAAAAAATTGCAGGTTTGGTAAAGATAATAGAAGATTCTTCTCTGAAGGAGTTCAGCTATAAAGAGGGCGAGATCAAGATTACCATGAGCAAACGGGACAATGCCCCGATTGTGGCGGCCGGGGTCCCTTCCATGTCGCCTGTGGGGATGGCTCCGGCGGCGTCGCCGGTGCAGGTGACGGCAGAGGAGGGGGAGGAGGAGTCTCTTTTCATCACCTCGCCGATCGTGGGTACTTTCTATTCGGCGGCGGCGCCGGATGTGCCGGCTTTTGTCCGGGTAGGCGACCGGGTGAAAGAGGGGCAGACGGTCTGTATCCTGGAGGCCATGAAGCTGATGAATGAGATCCAGTGTGAATATGATTGTGAGATCGAGGCGGTTTTGGTCAGCAACGAACAAAAGGTGGAGTATGGACAGCCCTTGTTCCGTGTAAAGAAAATCTAAATGCCAGGAGGTTGGAGTGATGATTAAAAAGGTTTTGATTGCCAACCGGGGCGAGATTGCGGTGCGGATTATACGCGCCTGCCGGAATATGGGGATTTTCAGCGTGGCGATTTATTCCAAGGAGGATGAGAACAGCCTTCACGCCCAGCTGGCAGACCAGCGGGTCTGTATCGGAGAGGGGCCGGCCAAGGACAGCTACCTGAATATGGACCGGATTATCAGCGCAGCCCTGAATGTGGATGCGGATGCCATTCATCCAGGTTTTGGGTTTCTGTCGGAGAACAGTTCCTTTGCGAGAAAATGCCGGGAAAATGAACTGATCTTTATCGGGCCGGACCCGGATGTGATTGACCGGATGGGAAATAAGTCCCAGGCCAGGCAGACCATGATGAATGCGGGAGTCCCGGTGGTTCCGGGAACCAAGGAGCCGGTCTACGATGTGGAGAAAGGAAAGATGCTGGCGGAGGAGATTGGCTATCCGATCATGATTAAGGCTTCTTCCGGCGGCGGCGGCAAGGGGATGCGGGTGGCTGCCAATGAGGAGGAATTTGAATTCCAGTTTAATATGGCCCAGCGGGAGTCGGCGAATGCCTTTGGGGATGATACCATGTATCTGGAACGTTTTATTGAAAATCCCCGCCATGTGGAGATCCAGATTATGGCGGATGCCCATGGAAATGTAGTGGCCCTGGGAGAGCGTGACTGCTCGGTCCAGCGAAATCATCAGAAGCTGATTGAAGAGTCTCCGTCTCCGGCCATCGACGAGGGCACTCGTCAGAAAATGAATGAATACGCGGTGCTGGCGGCAAAGACTGTGGGATACACCAATGCCGGGACCATCGAGTACATTGTAAGCCCCGGAGGGGAGTTTTATTTTATGGAGATGAATACCCGGATTCAGGTGGAGCATGGGGTCACGGAGATGGTGACGGGCACGGACCTGATTATCGAGCAGATCCGGGTGGCTATGGGGGAGGCCTTAAGCTTTTCCCAGGAGGACATCCGCCTGCGGGGCCATGCCATCGAATGCCGGATCAATGCGGAGGTGCCGGGGCACAATTTTATGCCAAGTCCCGGGGTGGTTCAGAACATCCATCTCCCGGCAGGAAACGGGGTGCGGGTGGATACGGCCTTGTATGCCGGCTATCGGATTCCGGCGGAGTATGATTCCATGATCGCCAAGGTGATTGTCCATGCCGCGGACCGTCCGGCGGCAATCCGCAAGATGCTGGGTGCCTTAGATGAGATGGTGATCACCGGGGTGGATACCAATCTTGATTTCCAGTTCCAGATTATGAGGAGCAAAATTTTCCGGGAGGGAAAGGCGGATACTGGCTTTATTGAAAAGTTCATGAATTTAAAACAGCCGGTTCCCGATGTGCCGGAGATATAAAAGGTGAACATTTGAAAAAGAAATGAGGAAATAATATGTACCGCGTAGATCTAAACAGCGATTTGGGAGAAAGCTTTGGAAGATATACCCTGGGTATGGACGAGAGGGTGATTCCTCTGATTACCTCCGCCAATGTGGCCTGCGGCTATCATGCCTCGGACCCGGTGGTGATGGCGGAGACCGTTTCCATGGCAAAGGAGGCCAAAATCCGGGTGGGCGCCCACCCGGGGTTTCCGGATTTGATGGGATTTGGCCGCAGAAATATGGCCGTGACGCCTGCAGAGGCAAAGGCCTATGTATTGTATCAATTGGGCGCCTTAGATGGGTTTTGCCGTTCTGCAGGAATCCGGATGCAGCATGTAAAGCCTCACGGCGCCTTGTATAATATGGCAGCCAAGGACTATGAGCTGTCAAAAGGGATCTGCCAGGCCATAGAGGAATTCGACAAAGACCTGATTGTCCTGGCTCTAAGCGGAGGCCAGCTGGCCCGGGCGGCGCAGGATATGGGACTTCGCACGGCCCTGGAGGTATTTGCAGACCGGGCGTACGAGGAGGACGGGACCCTGGTGGGCCGGGGGAAGCCGGGAGCCATGATTACCGACGAGGAAGAGGCAATTTCCCGGGTAATCCGTATGGTCAAGGAGCAGGCCGTCACTGCCGTCACCGGCAAAGACATCCCCATCCGTGCTGATTCCGTCTGCGTTCACGGAGACGGGGAGAAAGCCCTGGCCTTCGTGGAGAAAATCCGGCAGGCCCTCGGCAGGGAAGGAATTGCGCTGTGCCCGCTGGAGGAGCTGTGCTGATCTTTTTCCTGTCTAAGGCCATTGCGATACCGTCAAGGCGATGGTTTCCTTATATTTTCTGACTTTGGAAGGAAGTGCTTCGGGAACAGGATTGTCCGGGATTGTTTAAAACAGCAATCCCGGACAATCCTGTTTGTGGGTCTGCCCTTCCGAGAAGTATCTGATCAGGAATGTCCTTTTCGGAAGATAAAAATTACGATCTCTGCATTTTCTGCTTGAATCTTCCCGACCCATGAATTATAATAGAAAAATTGACATAAAGCCGGAAAAGCTGTATCTAAATTTCTGGAAAAAGGAGAGAAAGGAACGGAAAGTGAAGGTTGGAATATTAGGTGCCGGAATGATGGTAAATATGTTGATGGAGACCATAGACCAGCTGAATTTCTCCTATACGGCAGTATTGGGAAGAAGGGAATCGGAGGAAAAGGCCAGAAAACTTTGCCGAGATCATGGGTTGGATGCTTGTTTTTTTGATTATGAGGAGTTGCTGGAAAGCGATGTGGATACGATCTATGTGGCTCTGCCCAATCATCTTCACAGCGGGTTTGCGAAAAAAGCGCTGTTTTACGGTAAACATGTGATCGTCGAAAAGCCGGCCACAGCCAACGCCGCGCAGCTGAAAGAACTTATGGAGATTGCCAAAGAGCAGAAGAGGATGCTTTTTGAGGCGATGAACATTCATTATCTCCCGGCATATCTGTCTTTGAAGGAGGCTTTGCTTCAGGTGGGACGGCCTAAAATTGTGAGTTTGAATTACAGCCAGTATTCTTCCCGTTATGATTCCTTCCGGGATGGACAGATCCTGGCAGCGTTTGATCCCATGAAGGCCGGAGGGGCTGTGATGGATTTGAATGTTTACAATGTTCACGCTGTCGTGGGGCTTTTCGGAAGGCCGAAAAGGGTATCCTATATGGCAAATGTAGAGAGAGGGATCGACACCAGCGGGGTTTTGGTTCTGGATTACGGGGATTTTAAGGTGTCTTCCATTGGGGCCAAAGACTGCAAGGCTCCTGTCCGCTGTACGATTCAGGGGGAAGAGGGATGCTTTGTGATATCTGGCCCTATGAATCAGATGGAAGGTTATGAACGCATTCTGAATGATGGCAGGACCGTGGGATATCAGGTGGATAAGCCAAAGAACCGGCTGTATTATGAATTTATGGAGTTTCAAAGAATGATTGAGGAAAAGGACTGGGAAAAAGAAGCGGCGTTGCTGGAAACAAGTCTGATCGTAGCGGAGATTTTGGAGGAAGCGAGAAGGCAGAATGGGATTTTTATGGATTTCAGGTGAAAAGATGAGTAAAAAAATTGATTTAACCAATATGAAGGTAGTTCTTCTGGCAGCAGGCCTCTGCTGCTTTTTGTGGGGAAGCGCTGCGCCGGCCATTAAGATCGGATACCGGCTGTTTCAGATCGATTCGGCAGATACGGCTTCGATTTTGATGTTTGCAGGAATTCGTTTTCTGCTGGCGGGATTTCTGGTGATTGCATACCACAGTGCGGTAAGCGGCCGCTGGATTATGCCGCCGAAAGGTTCGGGAGTGGCGGTTGGCAGCCTGGCTCTGACCCAGACCGTTTTGCAATATCTGTTTTATTATGTGGGACTGTCCCACGCCAGCGGTGTGCACAGCGCGATTATCACCGGCACCAATGTGTTTTTCTCCATGCTGTGCGCCAGCCTGATTTTCAGGTATGAAAAGCTGGATGCAAATAAGATCGCGGGGTGCGTTCTTGGATTTCTGGGAATTGCGATTGTGAATCTGGCAGGGGCAGGCTCGGAAAAGATGTTTTCGATCTCCTTTTTCGGGGAGGGGTTTGTGCTGATGGCCCAGATTTTCTATGCCGTTTCCGGCTCCCTGATAAAGAAATATGCGAAAGAGTTTGATGTGGTTACGCTGTCCGGGTACCAGTTTATGGCCGGAGGCACGGCGTTGCTGATCATCGGCAAGGTCTGCGGCGGCACGCTGTTGGGGGCAGTAGGGCCTTCTGCCTTTGCACTTCTTTTGTATATGGGGATTTTATCGGCGGTTGCCTATACTTTGTGGGGAGTGTTGCTGAAATATAATCCGGTGAGCCGTGTGACGGTTTTTGGATTTATGAATCCTATGTTCGGCGTGATTTTATCGGCCATTTTCCTGGGGGAGACCGGGCAGGCGCTGACCTGGAATACCCTGGCGGCGTTGATTTTGGTATGCCTGGGAATCTATGTGGTGAACAGAGAGAAGAAGCACTGATGAAGGAGACCATGAAAGAAATCCCGCAATATAGAACGTATATTGTAGAAAATGCGTTTTATGCTGCGGGATTTCTTTATTTTTTGCTTTTAATAATTGGATACGCCTGGCCCTTTGCTGGCGAGGGAATTTCCGGAAGATACGACCCGGCTCCCGGAGGAGTCAGAACTCTGCGAGGAACTTTGGCCTGAGGCCTGAGCGCCGGCGTTGTCAGAGTCGTAATAATTGTTTACGGACCCGGTGGAGGTGCATATTCCGTCAGGTCCGAAGGTATAGTTGGCCCCATCGATATTTTTGGAGATGCCGGCCACCATCCGTCCGTCTCCGGCCGGGTCCAGATAATAGAAGGCGCCGTTCTTTTTCAGCCATCCGGTCAGCTTTTTGCCGTCGCTTTTGAAGAAGTACCAATAGCCGTCAATCTCAATGGCTGAGTTGAGCACGCATTTGCCGGAATCCGGCCGCAGGTAATACCAGTCTCCGTCAATTTGACGCCAGCCGGTGGTAAGCATGCCGTTCTCCTGCATGTAGTAATATTCCCCGTCCAGCTTCAGCCATCCGGTCACCATGGAACCATCGGAAAGAAAATAATAGTAGTTGCCATCCACAACGGCCAGGCCGGTAGTCAGGCTTCCATCCGGCTGATAATAGTAGGTTTTGCCGTTGGACTGGCTCCATCCGGCGGCCAGCGTCGGGAATACCGGCATAATGGCAAGGCTTCCGGCCAACCCCAAAAGCGCTATATTTTTTGCCGTTTTTTTCAATTTCATCGGGTTATCCTCCTTGTAACGAAAAATGCTTATACCTATTATAAAGGTTGGAACGGTTCCAGGGTCAAGGCCTTTTTTACGAGCCGGCAATCCATTAGAATTTATATACTCAATAATCCATATTGATTTGCTATGATATATGCATATCAGAAAACCACAAAACGGAGTAATCATAGCGATGCCATTCCAAAAAATGATCTGTGAATTTGGCAAAAAATCTAAAAAAAGAACCGTATAACCATAATAAGCAGATAACGTCCCGATAAAAAACACAAAAGAACGTACTGTTGCAAAGAAAGCCTTTGTTTCCATTCATTATCATTTCATGCAAGGGGCGCAGATAGCAGATTACTTCATGATCACAAATTACATTCTTTGAAAATCCCGTAAGTTCCCGTTTCCCTGCCACGTCCTCTGTCAGACCAAGCAAAATTTTCTTGCTGATATTAAAGCCGCGGTAGTCCAGTGCACTATCGTCAGACTGTACGCAGGCATGGTTATCGCCCGGATTAAATAAAACAACATTCCCCTGCCCAATCGTGTAGCCTATGTTTCTGCAGGACAGGCAGCGTTCCCCGTTCTCTACAAAACCAATCACAGAATGCTCATGGAAATGGTTGGGAAACGGCTGAACAATCCCCTCCTTGCCAAAAACTATTGGAAGCCAAAAGCCTTTAAAATTCTTGTAAGATATCTTCATTTTTTGACGATGGTATCTGCTGGCAAATGCACATCTCTCGGAGAGCAGCGGAGGCAAAAATCAATCCCCCTCCCGGATCCAGGCGAGGATTGGCTGAGATTATTGCAGCATTATATTGTATGCTGAAAGCAAGCGTATGTATTGCATACGGGGCGCTTTTCCGACTTGGGGGCGGTGATGGCGGCCCGGCCGCGGGTAAAGGAGTTTTAAATAAAATATATAGATGGCTTTTTGCAGGGTTTCCTATATAATAAAAGCATGGACTTGAAGGTAAAGTTTGAAAGATTCAGAATCATGGAGGTGAAAAATGTTAATAGATTTTAATGCTAAGCCTGAACGGAAAATGCCAGAGATGAATGGCGACACTGGTGAAATGTCTGCAAAAATGTTTAGGAACGAAAAAGGGAAGATAATACCTTGCAAAATCCATGCAGGGGGTTCCATTGGGATGCATGGACATCCGGCAAGCGACGATATTAACTACATTGTATAGTAATATGAATATTTTAGAAAAGCCAAGTGTGAGAGCATTTGCAATCCGAAGGAGGGAGGTCTTAAAGATGCTGGCAGATTATCATGTGCATACGGCGTTTAGCGATGATTCGGTGTATCCGATGGAGGAGGTGGTGAGGGACGCGATAGAGATGGGCCTGGATGAGATCTGCTTTACGGACCATGTGGACTATGGGGTAAAGGTGGACTGGGACAGCAAGGAAGAGGTGGCGTATCGGGACGGGGAGCCTCTGGCCAATGTGGATTATCCGAAGTATGTGGAGCAGATTGAAAAGATGCAAAAGCTATATGGGGACAGGATCGGCATAAAGCTGGGTATGGAATTTGGAGTGCAGATGCATACGATTCCCCAGTTTGAGTCTCTGTTTTGCCGGTATCCTTTTGATTTTATTATTTTGTCGGTTCATCAGGTGGAGGACAAGGAGTTCTGGACCCAGGATTTTCAGAAAGGGCGTACGCAGAAGGAATACAATGAGCGTTATTATGAGGAAATGTTACACCTGGTGAAGCATTATAAGGATTACAGTGTGCTGGGGCATATGGATTTGATTGTGCGGTATGACAAAATGGGAAGCTATCCCTTTTCACAGGTGAAGCCTTATGTGGCGGATATTCTGAAAAGGGTGATTGCAGATGGAAAGGGCATAGAGGTCAATACCTCCTCTCACAGATATGGGCTGAGGGATGCGACGCCGTCAAGGGAGATTCTGGAGTTATACTATCAGCTGGGAGGCAGGATTATCACTCTGGGGAGCGACAGCCATAAGCCGGAGCATCTGGGGACTCATATGGATGAGGCGAGAGGGCTGCTGAAGGGGATAGGGTTTCGGGAGTTTTGTACTTATGAGAAGATGGAGCCGGTATTTCATTCGTTGTGAGGATGTGTGGAAGGAATGCAAAAATCTAAAAAGCACAGGAAATAGAAAGATGAGGGAAAAGTTATGACAAACAAGGAACGCAGGGATGCGCAGATGGCTTACATTTCAGATGAGAGTGTGATGGAAGAGCAGAAAATATGCAGAAGGAAGCTGCAGGTCCTGAATTTTATGGACCGTTCTGATTTTGCCGGGATTGAAAAAGTAGTGAAGGATTTGCTTGGAAAATCGGAGGGAGCGTTTATTAATCCGCCGTTTTACTGTGATTATGGGACTCATATTGAGGTGGGGAAGAATTTTTTTGCCAATTATAACTGTATGATCCTGGATGTGGCCAAGGTGAGGATTGGGGATTATTGCCAGATGGCGCCCAATGTGGCAATCTATACGGCAGGACATCCGATTCATCCGGTCAGCCGCAATTCGTTGTATGAGTATGGGAAGGAAGTGACGATCGGGGACAATGTGTGGATCGGTGGAAATACGGTGATCTGCCCGGGGGTTCATATTGGGGATAATGTGGTGATCGGCGCGGGGAGCGTGGTCACAAAGGATATTCCGGAGTGGTCGGTTGCGGTGGGGAACCCGTGCAGGGTGATCCGCAGGATTACGGATGCGGATAAGAGAAAGCTGTTTGGCAGTGAGGAGATTGATGAGGAAGCCTGGAATGATATTATCGGTAAAATGGAGTCCTAAGAGATGTGGCAGGACCGGAGGCCAGTCAGGCAAAGAGGGCCTGGAGGGTGCCTGTGCCGGGGTATTTATGACATTCACTGTTATTTCCGCCAGACGGCGCATTAGTCGGTGGTTGCCCGGCGTTTTAAAATGGGAGTGACGATCTGGTGGATGGGGGTGGCCAGAGGGGTGGGTTTCCTTTTTTTGCGTTCGTTCATCTGCATGACCAGCAGCTCTACCGCCTGCTGGGCGATCTTGTCGATCTGCTGTCCTACGGTGCTGATGGGGAGAATGGCGGAACTGGCGATGGGGGAGTCGTCAAATCCGACAATGCGGTATTCTTCCGGGAGGGCGCCGTATTTTCTTATGATGAGATTTAAGAAAATGTTTGCATGGGTGTCATTGGAAA
>Ga0137297_11276_pt1 | contig 14989 bp, 9 predicted proteins | sample RamsorincwithD2O_FD_97191 | JGI IMG/M metagenome (GOLD analysis project Ga0137297, IMG submission 97191) | Mouse cecal microbial communities from Vienna, Austria - Mucin amended with D2O | ecosystem: Host-associated > Mammals > Digestive system > Large intestine > Cecum | place: Austria: Vienna... | reverse complement strand
GGGATAGTAGAGGTGGCCGATGATGGCAAGGGGGGAGAGCATGGCGAGGCTGCCGGCCATGAGCAGCTGGGCGCCGTAGGGGAGGATGCCTTGGACGACGCACGAGAAGGTGTCGAGCAGGCTGGCCACGCGACGGGGCTCGAGGCCGAAGCGGCGGGAGATGTCGGCGGCGAGGTTGCCCACGGTGATGATGGCTATGGTGTTGTTGGCGGTGCATATGTTGGCCACGGAGACGAGGGCGGCGATGGTGAGGGCTGCGCCTCGGCGGCGGCTCACGCGGCGTGTCATGGCGCCGAGCAGGTAGTCGATGCCTCCGAGATGGCGTATCACCTGGAGCATGCCTCCGGCGAGGAGGGTGACGGTGATGAGGTCGCCCATCGAGCCGATGCCTGTGCCCATGGCGGCGAGCCAGCCTGTAAGGGCGGGGCTTCCGGAGGCCATGTCGATGATGAATACGGAGACGGTGCCGAGCACGAGCACCACGGCCACGTTCACGCCGGCGAGGGCGCCTGCCAGCACGATGAGGTAGGGCACGACTTTCACGAAGTCGATTTCGCCGGTGTCGACGGCGGGCATGGGGTGGCTCCACCCGTACCATATATAATATATGAGCACGGCCACGGCGGCGGGCATGACGATGCGGAAGTTGGCGCGGAATTTGTCGGCCATGCCGCAGCCCTGGGTGCGCGTGGCGGCTATGGTGGTGTCGGAGATGAACGAGAGGTTGTCGCCGAAGAAGGCTCCTCCTACCACTATGGCCACTGTCATGGCGGGGTCGGCTCCGGTGGACGCGGCTATGCCGGCGGCCATGGGCGCGAGGGCCACGATGGTGCCCACCGACGTGCCTATCGACAGGGATATGAAGCAGGCTCCCACAAAGAGGCCCGCGGGCACCATGCGCCCGGGCAGGAAGTGGAGCACGAGGCCCACGGTGGCGTCGATGCACCCTATGCTTTTGGCCGAGGCGGCGAAGGCTCCGGCCAGGATGAATATCCAGATCATGAGCAGGATGCCGGGGTCGGCGGCTCCGCGCGAGAACAGGTCGAGGCGCGCTCTGGCGTCCATGCCGGGGACGAGGGCCAGGGCGTAGACCGACGCGATGAGGAAGGCCACGGCCACGGGCATGGCGTAGAAGTCGGCCGCCGACACCGACACGCCCAGGTAGAGGGCCGTGAACACTATCAGGGGGCTGAGGGCGAGCCAGCCGCGCAGGGGCGATATGTGCTTGGGGACTGTTGTCATTCTATGTCGATTTTCATGCCTTCGTTGGCCACCACTGTGTTGGGGAATTCTTCGGAGGCTTCGCGCAGGTGGCCGCTTTCGTCGTGGTATTTTTTTGAGAAGTGGCCGAGGATGAGCTTGCGCGCGCCTGCCGCGGCGGCAATCTTTCCGGCCTGTCGGGCTGTGGAGTGCCCGCGCGGGGCGGCGAGGGCTTCGAATTCGTCGGTGTAGGTGGCTTCGTGGTAGATGGTGGTGACGCCTTCGACGGCGGCTGCCACGCGGGGGTCGAAGGCTGTGTCGGAGCAGTAGGCGTAGCTCAGCGAGGGGCCGGGGTCGGTGGTGAGGCGGGCGTTTTCTATCACGCGGCCGTCGGGCGTGACGAAGTCGGCGCCGGCTTTTATGGCCGCGCGCTCGCGCACGGGCACGTCGAAGAATTCGAGCATGTCGGCGCGCAGGGGCCTGGGGCGGGGCTTCTCGCGGAAGATGTAGCCCGCACAGCGCACGCGGTGGTAGAGGGGGAAGGCTTCGACGGTGAGGGCGTCGCTCTCGAACACTGTCCCTCCCTCGGGGGGCACGGGGTGATATACTATCTCTATGGTGGGCTCGTGCACGAGCATTTTCATCATGCGGCGCATCAGCTCGATGCCTTCGGCAAACATGTAGACGTGGACTTGCCCCGAGCATTCGTGCAGCGACAGGGTGGAGAGCAGCCCGGGCAGGCCCAGGAAATGGTCGCCGTGGAGGTGGGATATGAATATGTGGCGCAGGTGAGAGAATCGCAGGCGCATGCGGCGCATTTGCAGCTGGGCGCACTCGCCGCAGTCGACCATATAGAGGGTGTCGCGGAAGTCGACCACCTGGGCCGATGGCAGGTGGCGGTTGCTTGGCGTGGCCGAGCCGCAACCGAGTATGTTTACTGAAAATTTGCTCATGGGTGCAAAGGTACGGAATTTTTTGCAGAGGGGCAAGAAGGGAAAATCGAGCAATCGAGTAATCGAGCAATCGAGTATGTTGTAAAACATATAAAAAATTTGTCGGATATTAAGTATTTTTTTATAAATTGCAACCGATTTGTTAAGGATTCGCGCCTTGGCATTTCAATACCATGAATAATTATAAAAAACTTCTGATATCATGAAGATCTACAAAACTCAAGAAATCAAGAACATAGCCTTGCTTGGCAGCAAAGGCTCGGGCAAAACCACACTCGCCGAAGCCATGCTTTTCGAGTGTGGAGTTATAAAACGCCGCGGCTCCGTAGAAGCCAAGAACACTGTTTCCGATTATTTCCCCGTTGAAAAAGAATACGGCTCGTCGGTATTCTCCACCATATTCTACGCCGAATTCCTCGGCAAGAAACTCAATGTGATCGACTGCCCCGGCGCCGACGACTTCGTGGGCAACGCCATCACCGCCCTCAACGTCACCGACACCGGCGTGATTCTCATCGACGCCCAGTATGGCGTGGAAGTGGGCACACAAAACATTTTCCGCACCACCGCGCAGCTCGGCAAGCCCGTGATTTTCGCCCTCAACCAGCTCGACGGCGACAAGGCCGACTACGACAACGTGATTGAGCAGATGCGCGAAATCTTCGGCCCGAAGGTGGTGCAAATCCAATATCCGCTGGCATGTGGAGCAGGCTTCAACGCCATGATCGACGTGCTGCTTATGAAAAAATACTCGTGGGGCCCCGACGGCGGCGTGCCCGTTATCGAGGAAATTCCCGCCGAAGAAATGGACCGCGCCATGGAGCTGCACAAAGCCCTGGTGGAGGCCGCTGCCGAAAACGACGAGACGCTCATGGAAAAATTCTTCGTCGAGGAGCACCTCACCGAGGACGAGATGCGCGAAGGCATCCGCAAGGGCCTTGTCGACCGCTCGATATTCCCCGTGTTCTGCGTGTCGGCCCTCAAAGACATGGGCGTGCGCCGCATGATGGAATTCCTGGGCAACGTAGTGCCCTTCGTCGAAGACATGCCCGCCCCTGTCGACACCGCCGGCAACGAAGTGAAGCCTCTGGCCGACGGCCCCCTCTCCATCTACATGTTCAAGACCACCGTGGAGCCGCACATCGGCGAAGTGTCCTACTTCAAAGTAATGTCGGGCACCCTTAAAGCCGGCGCCGACCTCGACAACGTGACCCGCGGCTCCAAAGAACGCCTCGCCCAGATCTACTGCGTGTGCGGCCAGATAAAGACACCCGTCGACAGCCTCGAAGCCGGCGACATCGGCGCCGCCGTCAAGCTCAAAGACGTGCGCACCGGCAACACCCTCGACGAGAAAGGCTGCGACATCGAGTTCGACTTCATAAAATATCCCGCTCCCAAATATCAGCGCGCCGTGCGCCCCGTCACCGAAAGCGACGCCGAGAAGCTCAACGTAATACTCACACGCATGCACGAGGAAGACCCCACATGGGTCGTGGAGCAATCCAAAGAACTGAAACAGACCATACTCTCGGGCCAGGGCGAGTTCCACCTCCGCACCCTCAAATGGCGCGTCGAGAACAACGACAAGCTCCCCATCGTGTTCGACGAGCCCAAGATACCCTACCGCGAGACCATAACCCGCGCCGCACGCGCCGACTACCGCCACAAGAAACAGTCGGGCGGCGCCGGACAATTCGGCGAGGTGCATCTCATCGTAGAGCCCTACACCGAAGGCATGCCCGCTCCCGACACCTACCGCTTCGGCAACCAGGAATTCAAGATGTCGGTGCGCGACACCCAGGAGATACCCCTGGCATGGGGCGGCAAGCTCGTGGTGTGCAACTGCATCGTGGGCGGCGCCATCGACGCCCGCTTCATCCCCGCCATCGTCAAGGGCCTGATGGACCGCATGGAGCAAGGCCCCCTCACCGGCTCCTATGCCCGCGACGTGCGCGTGTGCATCTACGACGGCAAGATGCACCCCGTCGACTCCAACGAAATCTCATTCCGCCTGGCCGGCCGCAACGCCTTCTCCGAGGCCTTCCGCAACGCCAATCCCAAGGTGCTCGAGCCCGTCTACGACGTGGAAGTGTTCGTGCCCGCCGACGTGATGGGCGATGTGATGAGCGACCTGCAAGGCCGCCGCGCCATAATCATGGGCATGTCGTCGGAAAACGGCTTCGAGAAAATCTCGGCCAAGGTGCCTTTGAAAGAAATGTCGTCGTACTCCACGGCGCTCAGCTCCATCACCGGCGGCCGCTCATCGTTCACGATGAAATTCGCCTCCTACGAGCTCGTGCCCTCCGACGTGCAGGACCGTCTGCTCAAAGACTACGCCGAAAAGAACACAGAAGATTAGCCCCCCTGCCCCCCTTAGGGGGGGAGCTTCGATTTACTTCGACTTATCTCGATTTATTTCGAGATAAGTCGATTTATTTCGATTTAAATCGATTTAAGCCGATTTAAATCGATTTATGCCGATTTATGTCGCCATAAATCGACTTTTTTTGTTACTTTTGTGTCTCACTTCATAACCCCGCCCAGAAAATGAACCTTCCTTTCCTTTGCCTGCTGCTATCGGCAATATCCGTTTTTTCCACCCAGGCGCGCGAGCGCGACCTTATCCTCGAGACACAGTCGGAGGAGTGCCGGGCGTGGGTCGACTCGGTCTACAACGCCCTGTCGGAGCGCGACCGCGTGGCCCAGCTGCTATGCCCCAAGGTGAATCCCGCCGGCGGCGAGGCCTCGCGTGCCACCATCAAAAAATATGTGGGCACATGCCACGTGGGCGGCCTCCTCTTTTCCGAAGGCTCGGCCAAGGAATATGCCGAGATGACAAACTACGCCCAGAGCCTGGCGCGAGTGCCCGTGCTCATGACCTTCGACGGCGAATGGGGCCTGGCGATGCGCATCAAGACCGCCCCGCGCTTCCCCCACAACATGGCTCTCGGAGCGATACAAGATGAAAAACTGCTCTACGACTACGGCCGCGAGATGGCGCGCGAATGCCGCCTGATGGGCGTGCACGTCAACTTCGCCCCCGACGCCGACGTGAACTCCAACCCCGCCAACCCCGTGATAGGCTTCCGCTCCTTCGGCGAAGACCCCGCCCGCGTGGGCGCCCTCGCCTCTGCCTACGCCCGCGGCCTCGAAGACGGCGGAGTGCAGGCCGTGGCCAAGCATTTCCCCGGGCACGGCGACACCGACGTCGACTCCCACAAGGGCCTCCCCACCGTGGCACACTCGGCGGCGCGGTTCGACTCCATCGACCTCGTGCCCTTCCGCCAATTCATCAAAGACGGCGGCTCCGGCATAATGGTGGGCCACCTCGACGTGCCTGTGTTCGACCCCTCGGGCACGCCCGCGTCGCTCTCGCACAAAATCACCACGGGGCTGCTCAAAAATAAAATGCGCTTCCGCGGCCTTGTCTACACCGACGCCTTGGAGATGAAAGGAGCGCGTGTCGAAGGCAAGAACACCTGCGTGGCCGCCATCGAGGCCGGAGCCGAGATGCTCCTGTCGGGCCGCAACCCCGCCGCCGACATCGACGCCATCCTCGCCGCCGTGAAAGCCGGCAAAATCAAGCCCTCCGCCATCGAAGCCGCATGCCGCAAGGTGCTGGCTTACAAATACGTGCTTATCGGCCCCAAGGCCGCGCGAATCGACCTCAACCGCCTGTCGGCCCGCATAGCCTCGCCCGAGGCCGAGGCCGTAATCTCGCGCCTGGCCGACGCATCGGCCACCGCCCTGCGCAACAACGGCAATATCCTCCCCCTCGGCGACATAGCCACGCGCAAGATAGCCGTGGTAAACATCGGCTCGGGCACGGCCACCGCCGAATTCACCGCCATGTGCCGCAAATACGCCGCCGTCGACATCTTCGACGCCTCGGCAGGCATCCCCTCGCGGATAAAGGACTACGACGTGGTAATAGCCGCCGTCTTCACCGACTCGCAAGCCTCGCGCCAGGCCCTTGCCCGCCTCGACGGATGCCGCGCCCTGGTTGACGTGTTCTTCATCAACCCCTACAAGATGGCCAAATTCCGCGCCTCGCTCCCCCGGGCCGCCGCCATCGTCACCGTCTACGACGACCTCGCCGCCACAGGCCGCGCGGCCGCCAAGGCCATCTTCGGCGGCATCAAGGTAGACGGTCGCCTGCCCGTGGCCCTGCGCGGCATAGCCCCGATGGGAGCCGGCGTCGACCTGCCCAAGACGCGCCTGGGCTACTCCACCCCGGCCGCCCAAGGCATGCGCCCCACGCTCACCGACAGCATCGACGCCATAGTGGGCCGCGCCATGGCAGCCGGAGCCTTCCCCGGCGCCCAGGTGCTCGTGGCTCGCGGAGGCGACATTGTGGTCGACCGCAACTACGGCCACACCACCAAGAGCGGCCCCAAGGTCGACGGCTCCACCGTCTACGACCTCGCCTCCGTGTCCAAGGCCATCGGCACCCTCCCCGGCGTGATGAAAGCCTACGACCTGGGCCTGTTCTCCCTCGACGCCCCGGCCTCGAAAATCATACCCGGACTGCGCGTCGAAGGCAAAGCCGACATAACCCCGCGCCAGCTCCTCCACCACGAGACGGGGATGCCCCCCTCGCTCGACATGTACGACCTGCTTTTCGACCCCGACTCCTACACCGGCAAACTCACCACGCGCCGCCGCGACAAAGCCCATACCATAAAAATCCAAAACCGCCTCTGGGGCAACACCGCCGCCCGCCTGCGCTCCGACCTGGTGTCGACAGCAAAAAAACCGGGCTTCGACATCGAGGCCGCCGCCCACCGCTACGTAGGCGCCGCCACCCTCGACACCATAATGGGCCGTATCTACAACGCCCCCCTGCGCTCCACGCGCAATTATCTATACTCCTGCCTCAACTTCTGCCTGCTCATGGATATGGAGCAACGCCTCACCGGCCAAAGCCACGACCGCTGGGTAGCCGACTCGATATGGACGCCCGCCGAAGCCACCGGCCTGTGCTACCGCCCCCTGGCCCGCCACGCTCCCTCGAAGATAGCCCCCACCGAGCGCGACACCTACCTGCGCCGGCAGACCGTCCACGGCCACGTCCACGACGAGCTCGCCGCCTTCTCCGGAGGCGTGCAAGGCAACGCCGGCGTGTTCGGCTCGGCCACCGACATAGCGCGCATATGCCAGATGTGGCTCAACGGCGGCGAATATGCCGGCCGGCGCATCCTCTCGCCCGAGACAACGCGCCTGTTCACCACCGAGAAATCGCCCACATGCCGCCGCGGCCTGGGCTTCGACAAGCCCGACGCCGACCCCGACAACTCGCCCACCTGCGACGAGGCCGACCTCTCGGCCTACGGCCACCTCGGCTTCACCGGCACCGTATTTTGGGTCGACCCCGCCAACGACCTCATCTTCGTCTTCCTCACCAACCGCGTAAACCCCACGCGCGACAACGCCGCCTTCTCGCGCGCCAACGTCCGCCCCGAGCTTTTCCGCCAGGTCTACCTCTCGCTCCAATGACCCGCCGCTTGCTAATATTGCTTGCCGCCGCCCTGCTGTGGCTCACCGCCCGCTGCGAGCTGCCGTCGGACACAATCCGCCTGGGCCAAACCCGGTGGCAGCGCACAGCCGTGACCTTAGGCGTGCGCATGGCGCTGAACTCGGGCATCACCGCGTCGTTGAAGCACTATGTCGACAAGACACGCCCCGACGGCTCCGACCGCCGCTCCTTCCCCTCGCGCCACTCGCTGTGGGCCTTCTCAATCGGAGGCACCGTCACCTGCCGCCTTGCCGCCCGCTCGCCCTGGTGGGGCGTGGCGTCGCAAGCCGCCGCCTCGGCCGTGGGCTTCCAGCGCGTAATCGACCGCCGCCACTACCCCGAGGACGTGCTCGCCGGAGCGGCCATCGGCATAGCCGACAACGCCGTGGCCAACATCGTGGCCTCGCTCATCTTCGGCCCCGCCAACCCCTTCCCCGGCTGGCGCGCCACCTCCAACACACTCAGCCGCTCGCTGTCGGCGTCCACCGGCATCGACCTGCCCCTGCGCCACGACTGGGGCTCGGTTCACATCGGCCCCTCGCTCCTGTCGGAAGTCACATTCACCCTGCCCATGTCGGCCCGGTGGGGTTTCACAGCCTCGGCCGCCCTGCGCTCGGCTCCGGTGAGCCTGCGGGGGAAAGAAGCCCCGGCTGTCGGCGTGGCAAGCGGCATCTCGGCGCAAATCGGCGCAGTGGCCTCCACCTCGTTCGGAGGCTCGCCCCTGGCCTTGGCAGGATTTGCCGCGGCAGGCTATCTCCACCGCTTGGGCGTCGACGGCGCGGACATACGCCGCTCGTCGTACATAGCCACCGCCGGCGCCGACCTCTCGCTCACGCTCACTCCCGCCTTTGCCCTGGGCCTGCGCCCGGCCATGACGCTGTCGGCCTCCCCCGTCAAAGGCTACTCCCCGCTTGCATCCACATCAATATCGATATATTCAAGAGCAAACTTTTAATAAGTAGATGTTAAAAATTAACAGACAATATATTCGAGATGATTTTTGAGGCGATTTCTTCCGAGGAGGAAGGAGCGTAGCGAGCTACGTGACTGACGATGAGGAAGAAAGCGGCCAAAAAGCATCCGAAGATATGGCTGTTGAAATGAAACAACATCTGCTTGTAAATATAAATTAATTTTTAACATCTACTTAAAATTTAACATCATGTCAAATACAAAAATCCCCGGCCTTAGCTTCTCGCTCAAACGCGCCGTAGGCATCACAGCCGCAAAACGCAAAATATCCAAGGCCACCGGCATCCCCACCACACGCGCCGGCGTAGAGCGCAAAATAGGCGGCGCCATCACCTCTCTCATCTTCGGCAAGAAAAAATAACATCCTCCGGCAAACATTTTGGCACAGTATTTGCTTATACTACATGTAGGGACGCACGGCTCGTGCGTCCGCGCCTCATCATTGATTCGCCCCCCTTTTATCGGACGCACGGGCCGTGCGTCCCTACACCCTTGACAACATGATTTCAAAGCAGCTCAATACTTTCCAAAACGCCATACAGGCCCTGGTGGAGCAGCACCGCCCCGCCGAGGCCATCGACGCCCTGCGCCGAAAAATAGCCGAGGCCATGCCCACGCGCCGCGACAAGGCCACCTACGCCTCGATGCTCGCGCGCCTCGACACCCTCGACACCAACTACACCTACCTGCTCAACTTCCTGGCATCGGGAGTGGCCGACCCAGGCCGCGAAAACGTCTACCGCTCGATACTCGCCGGCATACTCGCCGTGACAGAACACCTGGTCGTGGCCGAACGCACCGCCGACGAGCACTCGGCCTATTGCAGCACACGCCGCACCCTGGCCATGCGCCCCGGCCCCTCGATAGCCGCCATGCTCGGCCAAATCGCCGACGAGCCCGACCGCGCCCGCGCCGAGCAGCTGCGCTCCGACCTGTTCATGCGCCTGTGGACTCAATTCCCCCTCCCCGCCTCCGACGCCGAAGCCCTGGCCGCTTGCTTCCGCGAGCAATCGGCCGACCACGCCACACGCTCGCTCGCCGTGTCGGCCACGATGCTCGGGCTGCTCGAGCAATTCGACGAACGCCGCCTCGCCGTGCTGGTCGACGCCTACACCGCCGACGCCGACCTGCGCATAAAGGCCGCCGCCATTATATCGATACTCATTGCCCTGTGGCGATTTGGCAGCCACCCCATATCGGCCAAGATGAAAGCGCGCATCGACGCGGCCGCCGACACCCCAGGCTGGCACTCCCACCTCAAAGCGGCCTACCTCGAGCTGATACGCGCCCGCGACACCGAGCGCATCAACCGCAAGATGCGCGACGAGATACTCCCCCGCATGATGAACCTGCGCCCCGACATCCTCGAGAAAATAAACGACGGCTCCATCGACCCCGCCGACATCGAAGGCTTGCAGGAAAACCCCCAGTGGCAAGACCTGCTCGACAAATCGGGCATCTCCGACCGCCTCAAAGAACTCACCGAGATACAGCTCGAAGGAGGCGACGTGATGATGAGCACATTCGCCGGACTCAAGCAATTCCCATTCTTTGCCACCATAAGCAACTGGTTCCTGCCCTTCGACCCCGCCCACACTGCCGTGGCCGACGCCGCAGGCCAAGCCGGAGTCCTCGCCTCGCTGCTCAACTCGGCGCCCACCATGTGCGACAACGACAAATATTCCTCCATGCTCGCCATGGCCACCCTCCCACAGGCCCAGCGCGACATGATGGCCGCCAACTTCCGCGGCCAGGAGCAAAACATAGCAGAAGCCATGCGCACCATCGACGCCGAACTCGAGCCCGAGCAATTCCGCCGGTTCCTCAACATCCACACCCAGAACCTCAACCGCTTCTTCAAGCTCTCTCCCCACCACGCCGACTTCGCCGACCCCTTCGCCTCCACCATCAACCTTCTGAACGTGCCCGCGCTCTCGGCCGACTTCGACGACGCCGAACTGGTGGCCGTGGTGGCCGAATTCTACTTCAAGCTCGGATACTACGACGACGCCTTCGACATGTTCTCGCGCCTCGACACCATAGCCGCCCCCGACGCCGCCCGATACCAGAAAATGGGCTACTGCATGGAAAAAACCTCCCGCCCCGGCCGTGCCGCCGACCTCTACCGCCGCGCCGAGATATTCGACCCAGAGTCGCTGTGGACCCTGCGCCGTCTGGCCGCCGTGTTGCGCGCCGCCGGCCAAGCCGACGAAGCCCTCGAAGCCTACCGCCGCCTGGCCCAAAAGCAGCCCGACGACACCCGCACGGCCCTCCTCCTTGGCTACTGCCTGATGGAAAAAGGCCTCTACGAAGAAGCCATAGCCCAATTCTACAAAGTCGACTTCCTCGACGACAAGACCCACAAGGCATGGCGCCCCTTGGCATGGACGCTCTTCCTGGCCCGCGACTTCGACCGCGCCGACCAATACTACCGCAAAATCCTCTCCGACGCCCCCCGTTCCAACGACTACCTCAACATGGGCCACGTAGCCCTGGCCCGGGCCGACATCCGCGAGGCCGTCAACTTTTACCGCCTCGCCGTCGACACCTCCGACGCCCGCTCCCTCGACCTGCGCTCGGCCTTCGACGCCGACGCCCGCGCCCTCGACGCCGCCGGAGTCGACCCCCTCCTCCCCCCGCTCGTGGCCGACGCCGTGACCCGCTGCCGATAATAATTCCGCATATAATTTTTCACATAATTTTTCACGTTAATTATCGTTAATTAATCATTAATTCCAAAATTAACGCTTAATTTATGGCCATTAACGTAAAAAAAAATCCCATGATAATGAAAAAACAATTCATCGCATTTTTGGCAATCGCCGCAGCGGCCATAGCCGCCACGGCGCAAAATCTGCCGCGGCTCCACAGCGAGCCCGTCGAGCGCGCCATAGCCGCGTTTATGGACTCCGCGGCCACCTACGGCCTCGACATCCACTCCGTGATGGTGCTGCAAGGCGGCAACGTAAAAGGCGAGACATGGCGTGCGCCCGGCGCCCCCGACGTGCCCCACATCATGAACTCCGTGAGCAAGCCATTCACAGCCACAGCCGTAGGATTCGCCGCCACAGAAGGCCTGCTCAGCCTCGACGACAAAGTAGTGTCCTTCTTCCCCGAAATCCTCCCCGACACCGTAAGCCCCAACCTCGCCGCCATGACCGTGCGCGACCTGCTCACCATGTCGTGCGGCCAGACACGCGAAAACTTCGACATCCGCCGCCAGGACGCCGACTGGGCCCGCCTCTTCCTGGCCGAGCCCGTGCCCGAACAGCCCGGCACCTACTTCATGTACAACTCCCTGGGCACCTACATGCTCTCGGCCATCGTGACAAAAGTGACAGGCCAGAAAGTAGTCGACTACCTGCGCCCGCGCCTGTTCGACCCCCTCGGCATCGGCCCCGTGCGCTGGGACGAAAGCCCCACGGGCGTCAACTGCGGCGGCTGGGGAGCCTACCTGCTCACCGAAGACATGGCAAAATTCGGCCAGACATTCCTCGACGGAGGCAAATACCGCGGACGCCAAGTTATACCCGCCGAGTGGGTGGCAGAGGCATCGAGCCTGCAAGTCGACTCCCGTCCCGGCGGCATCTCCGACGAATCCTACGCCCGGCGCAACCCCGCCACCGACGACTGGCTACAAGGCTACGGCTACCAGATGTGGCGCTGCCGCCACAACGCCTTCCGCGCCGACGGAGCCGCCGGCCAATACATCCTCATCCTCCCCGACCTCGACGCCGTGATAGTAGTCACCGCCGACCTCGAAGACATGCGCCGCGAAATCAACCTCATCTGGCAAACAATCTTGCCGGCCCTCGAAAACTAATAAAATACTCGAATACTCGAATACTCGAATACTTCCCAACTCCCAAACTTCCCAACTCCCATGGTAATCCAACGCATACAATCCCTCTTTCTGCTTGTGGCCGCCGTGCTGCTCACAGTGTTCATCTTCGCCGTGCCCGTGGCTTCGGTGCCCGACGCCCTCGACGCCAACTCCCTCTCGGCAGTCTACGTAACCGACGTAACCGAGCTCCTCGTCATCAACGCCATAGTGGCCGCCCTGCTGCTGGTGTGCATCTTCCTGTTCAAAAACCTCAAAATGCAGATAAAAGCCACCCTGCTCACCATCCTGCTCCTTGTAGTGTCGATGGCCACAGGCGCCTTCATCCTCTCGTCGAAAATGCCCGAAGGCACCGAAGTGGCATGGGCAGGCTCAGCCATCATCACCGTGCTCGCCCTCATCTTCGCCCTGGCCGCATGGAGCCGCATGCGCCGCGACCAACGCACCCTCCGCTCGCTCGACCGGCTGCGCTGACCCCTCCCCCCGGCTTAACCCCTCACAATAACCGAATTCAATGAAAGTACTGGAATACAACAATGTGGAGCTGATGCGGCAGGAACTCACCGTGCTCACCTCCGTCACCTTCTCACTCGAAGAAGGCTCCCTGGCCTACCTCATCGGCAGGGTAGGCTCCGGAAAAAGCACCCTGCTCAAATCCATCTACGCCGAAGTGCCCGTGGCTTCGGGCCACGCGCAAGTGCTCGACTACGACCTCACAGCCATACGCCGCCGCGACATCCCCTTCCTGCGGCGCAACATCGGATACGTGTTCCAGGACTTTCAGCTGCTCACCGACCGCACCGTCTACGCCAACCTCGACTTCGTGCTCGAAGCCACCGGCTGGACCGACCGCGCCCTCCGCGAGCAGCGCATCGAAGAAGTGCTCCGCCAAGTGGGCATGACCCACAAATCCTACAAAATGCCCCACGAGCTCTCCGGCGGCGAGCAGCAGCGCGTGGTCATAGCCCGCGCCCTGCTCAACAACCCCCGCCTAATCATAGCCGACGAGCCCACCGGCAACCTCGACCCCGACACCGGCGACCAGATCATAGGCCAGCTCCACGAAATAGCCCGCAAAGGCACAGCCGTGATTATCGCCACCCACAACCTCGCCCTCCTCGACCGCTTCCCCGGGCGCGTCCTCAGATGCGCCGACAAATCCATCATTATCGAAGAATAATGCTACGCACATCAATACTTACCGGCGCGCTCGCACTGTGCGCACTCATATCAGCCGCAAAAGACACCCTCGGCATCAAAGGCGAAGAAGCCGCCTCGATAGGACTCTACGTCGTAGAGCTCAACACCGGCCGCGTCCTCTCCGAAAACGACTCCCGCAAAGCCCTCGTGCCCGCCTCGGTGATGAAATCGGTCACCGCCGCCACAGCCCTCGAGCTCCTTGGCCCCGACTTCCGCTTCGCCACCCAAGTCACCCTCCGCGGCACACGCGACACAGCCAACCCCGCCCTCTTTCGCGGCGACATCGTGATAGAATCCTCGGCCGACCCCACCATCAACTCCGAGCTGTTCGACGGCGCGAAAACATTCCAGGCCGAGATAGCCGACGCCCTCGCCGCCAAGGGCCTGCGCCGCATCACCGGCCAAATCATCATCAGCCAGACCCTCAAAGACCCCGGATGCCCCCTCGAATGGCAGCTCGACGACACCGCATGGGCCTACGGGGCAGGACTGTTCGGATTCAACTTCAACGACAACACCTTCCGCCTGTGGCCCGCCACCGGAAAGACATCGCCAAAAATCCCCTATATCCGTTACAGCGTCCACCGCTCCGACGGCACCAACCTCGTGCGCGGCATCGGCTCCGACTCCCTGGCCGTCTACGGCCTCAACCCCGCCAACGCTAAATGGAGCGTGCGCTCCACCATCCCCGACCCCGCCCGCGCCTTCGTCTCCCTGCTCAAAGCCGCGCTCGCCGACCGCTCCATCCGCGTCGAAGGCGGCAAACCCTCGCCCGACGCCCCGGCCACGCCCCTGCTCACACACCGCTCCGAGCCCCTTGCGGCCATCGTCAAAGAAATGATGCACGAAAGCCACAACCTCTACGCCGAAGCCCTGCTGCGAGCCATAGCCCCCGCCGACACACGCGAGGCAGCCATAAAACGCGAAAAACGCCTCTGGGCCGACCGCGGACTCTCCACCTCGCTCACCACCATCCTCGACGGCTCCGGCCTGGCCCGGGGCAACCGCCTGTCGCCCGCCTTCCTCGCCGACATATTCGCCCGCATGGCCAAGAGCGCAAACGCCCAAGCCTACGTAGCCTCATTCCCCCGCGCCGGCGAGTCGGGCACCGTGGCCTCCCTGCTCAAAAAATCACGCCTCAAAGGCTCGCTCGCCCTCAAAAGCGGCTCCATGAACGGCGTGCAATGCTTCGCCGGCTACCGCCTCGACGCCAACTCGCGCCCCACCCACGCCGTAGTGATCCTCGTCAACGGATTCTACTGCTCCCGCACCCAACTGCGCACAGCCATCGAAAACTACCTCGAACGC
>Ga0137297_11273_pt1 | contig 15006 bp, 15 predicted proteins | sample RamsorincwithD2O_FD_97191 | JGI IMG/M metagenome (GOLD analysis project Ga0137297, IMG submission 97191) | Mouse cecal microbial communities from Vienna, Austria - Mucin amended with D2O | ecosystem: Host-associated > Mammals > Digestive system > Large intestine > Cecum | place: Austria: Vienna... | reverse complement strand
CACCATACAAGATATGTAACCGACTGATTCTTTTTGTAAACTCTACTGAACTTTTTTTCATAAAACGCTCGGCATCCGGATTCCGCAGACAAGAAAAACCGGAGAGAACTTAAAGAAGCCTGCTCTCTCCGAGTTTTGGATTATCACTATTAAGATAGCGCCGAATGTTGATAACTGAATACCTATTTGTTTCCAACATTTGCTTTCTCCCATTTTGCCATAAATTCCACCAGTTTTGCTTCGTCTGTTATCCCTCTCGCAGCCACAGGTATATGAACAGGACGGTTCTTGGCAGATTCTTCAATCGCATTGACAAACATCTCCACCTGTTCCTTGCCGGAAATGACAAAATTTTTCGTGATACTTGAAGTTGCCATGATAACACATCCTTTGTTAGTATGGTTCTTCCGCTACAATTCATACTTTACTATCTTTATTTTATATCGGCTAATGCAACAAAATATTTATGAATTTTTTATAATCTCTTTTTCCACTTGCCAACTCCCAAATTCAGAGGTAATATCTGACACCACGGTAGGAGGGATTGGATGGGAAAAGATTCTGCATTGTACCAGTTCATGGACACCTGCATGAACGGTGTCATGAACGGCATTGTGAACCGTGACGGAGAATATCAGGCGATCATCCGGAAATCAGACGAATACTCCGACAAGCTGGATAAGATGGAGCTGTCGAAGGAAGCCTGGCTGCTGATAGACAGCTACGTCAGCGAGCAGAACGCACTCGACTCCCGGTATGGGATGCTCGCCTACTTACTCGGCTATTCTGACTGCAAAGAGTGCTTTTGGAAAAATGCCTTTTTGCAGAACCGCAGCACACATTCTAAGAAAGTAAAATCAAATGCCTAACCACGAAAAAAGAGCTTGAAACAAAGGCTCTTTTTTCGTTTCCTCACTCGTAGTAAAACCGTAGTAACCCACTTTTTTCAAAGGTTTGACACCCTTTCCAGTTCCTTTTCCGCATCCTCAAATCCTAGATGGATATAGGTATTCAGCGTCACCCTGATATCCGAATGACCCATGATATACTGCGTCCGGCGAAAGAACCGGGGATGATGTTCAAACTGGGACTTATCAAGAATTAGGCTCTCCGTTTCAATCATTTCGAAATGTTCCTCCGGCTACTGATTTCTCGTTCTGCTTAATCACCTGGTGACAGGGCGCTTTTCATTCTTGCAGCTCGATTCCACAATATACCTCTTCATTAAATCTCGTAAAAGCGGTTTCTTTTATATATAGTTTTTCTAAGTCACAGTCATTTATTTTCTCAAATATTGTATAAAATCCTCTTTTGAAAAATCCGACAGTTCCCCATACGCATCCGGCAAAAGCCTGACTCAATTTACCACTGACTTTATTATATAACTTCGGTTAATAAACGGAAGAGATTTCCTGAAAAATAATTTTATCCGGTTTTCGCTTGTGTTTGGCGGCATTGGGTTTCTTATAGGCCTTTGTGACGCTGAATCAACGGAACAGGTGCTGTTTTGTCTTCACTATGGTACCCTGCCTTTCTATAAGAGTTCAATATGCTTTCTTAGAACCTGCTGGCAGCATCATTTTACAGCAGTTTTCTTTTAGGGCAGTCTCTCTTGCAGCATCCAGTCATTGCGTTGCCAGCCCTCTCTTTCAGAGTTTTTCGTTATCATATTTTCGATAACATCATATAGTTGTTTTCCGTGTCAGAAAAACGCATTTTTGCCGCCAATCCCCAACAAAATACGGCTCTCCCGCAATGCACGCGTAGAATCATAATCATATTCCACCGTATGTATATTCACATTGGGATACAGTTCATGCAGCTTCTTCATAATACCCCGCTCACACACATGGCTGACAAGGCAGCCAAAAGGATGTACGATTAAAATATTCTCATACCCCTTTTCCGCCAGGTCTGCCACTTCTGCAGCTACCAGCCAGCCATCTCCTGTGCGGCATCCCTTGTTAATCACCGGCTCCGCCAGTTCTCTCATTTTTTCAAAATCCCCATCTGGAACAAACCGATTCCCTTCTGAAATACTCCGATTGATATCATGCTGAATGCGGAGCAGATAACGGATAACTGCATCATATCCCTTTTGCATCATCCGCCCTCCGCCGCAAAATTTCTGCTCTTCCCGTTCACTATCCACCAAATAAATGGCATAATTAACGAATCCACCCATGCGGTACGCGCAATCCTGTTTTTGCAAAAACCGCTCTAAATGCTCATTCCCGATGGGGGAAAACTTTATATAAATCTCCCCGGCAATCCCCACCCGCCGCATCTTTTTCTCCTCCACCGGAATCCCGGCAAAATCATGGACAATCTGCCGGTACTGCTCCCTTCTTTTCTTTAGGGAGATATTTTTTCCAACCCTTATATCTTCACACAATTTTTCGTTCCAGCGTTTCCAACACGCCTGTGTATCCCCCATCCTACATTCATATGGCCTCACTTGCTGATAAAGCGTCATAAGCAAATCGCCGAAACAGACTGCCGCGATAGTTCGAAACAGCAGCTTAGGGGTTATAGTAAATCCTGCATGTTTCTCTTTCCCAAAAGCATTGAGGGAGATTACCGGAATCTGACCATATCCGGCTTTTTTCAGACTTTGTATGATAGTATTATAGTAATTGCCGGCACGGCATGCACCGCCGGCCTGGGGCTCCATAAAGGCAATCCGATCCGGTTGAAATCTGCCGGACTGGATCGCTGCCAGCATCTGACCGAGAATCAGTACGGCAGGCAGGCAATAGTCGCCGCTAATATACGGCAGCGAATATGCCGGCAGATTATTTTCTTCTGGAAGTATCTCTAAATGATATCCGCAGGAGGCAAAGGCTGCCTGCAAAAGACTATTATGATAATGTAACATATTGGGCAGAAGTATCGTATGTGAATCTTTCATCGCCTTTGTAAATTCCGATAAAGCCGCTCTCTTCACAGAATACCCCCCTCCCTAATTCTCCATTAAATTCATTTAATCTATTTTCATTGCAAAAAACGGCGCAAGGTGCTCATAAGCAGCTCTATATCAAGGGGTTTTGCAATATGGGCATTCATGCCGCTTTTCAATGCCGTTTCCTTGTCCTCTTCCATAGCATTGGCTGTCATGGCGATGATAGGCAGATTTTTCACATCTTTGCGCTCCATGGCCCGGATTGCTTTTGTGGCCTCATATCCGTTCATAACGGGCATCTGCACATCCATCAGCACCGCATCATAATAACCTTCCGTAGCGGCCTCTATCATAGCCACCGCATCGGTTCCATCCGGTGCACATTCAATCATGAATCCGGCTTCTTCCAGAATAACCTGCGCAATTTCCCGGTTCAGTTCGTTATCCTCCACCAAAAGAAGCCTCTTGCCGCTGTAATCAATCTGCGTCCATACCGCCTCTTCCTCCGATTGATTACGCCCACCGATATTATTGGCCGCCAACAGTGCCGACTTTAAATCCGACATAAAAAGCGGCTTAGCGCAAAACGCAGTAATCCCCGCCGATTTCGCCTCTTCCTCAATATCCGCCCAGTCATAGGCGGTAAGGATGATGATAGGCGTATCCTGCCCTACCACCTTACGGATTTTTCTCGCTGTTTCGATCCCGCTGGTTTCCGGCATCTGCCAGTCAATAATATATGTATGATAGGGATCCCCGTCCTCATAAGCGGATTTGGCACGGTATGCCGCTTCCCTCCCCGATGTCGTCCATTCAGAGCGCATACCAATGCTTTTTAGCATCTTGCTCACGCTGTCGCAAACATTGAAATCATCATCCACCACCAAAGAACGAAGCCCTTCCAGTTCCTTAATCTGTTCCACATTTTTTTCTATATCCTGAAGCTGTAGAGGGAGCCTCACTGTAAAGGTGCTTCCTTTTCCAACTTCACTCTCTACTGTAATTTCTCCTCCCATCATATCCACAATGTTCTTTGTAATGGGCATGCCAAGCCCGGCTCCCTGTATGCCGCTTCTTGTGGCAGTTGACTCGCGCTCAAAAGGCTCAAATATATGTTTTACAAATTCCTGGGACATTCCAATCCCATTGTCTTTAACGGTAAAAACATAATCGCCCCACCCATGCTTAAAGTTAGTGTTCTGTGTAATGCAAAAAGATACGGTTCCTCCCGCCGGCGTATATTTCACTGCATTCCCCATCAAATTGATAAAAATCTGATTCAGCTTCAGCGGGTCTGCGATCACATCCTCATTGACCACTTCAAAGGTATCGATAAACATATCCATCTGCTTTGCTTTTACTTGGGGCTGTATAATATTTACCAGGTTGTGCATCAATTCAGGGATATTGCACTCCTGATTATGAATCTGCAGCTTTCCGCTCTCAATACGGCTCATATCCAGAATGTCATTGATCAGGCCCAGCAAATGATTACTGGAGGAAAGAATTTTCTGCAGACAATCCTTCACCTGATCCTTTCTCTCCATATGGCTGGCTGCAATGGTTGCAAAACCGATAATAGCATTCATCGGTGTACGTATATCGTGGCTCATATTGGAAAGGAAAGTAGTCTTGGCCTGATTGGCATGCTGTGCCTGCATCAAGGCATCCTGAAGGGCCTGGGTCTGCTCACGCTGCTTCCTCACCTGTTCCGTAATGTCCTTAGACACTACCATAGCAATAATATCATCGGTGTCCTCATCACGGGTCATTATGAAAGACTGGCGGACACATATAGATTCCATTCCATCCATTCCGCCCCAGTAATCCACATCCACTTCCATCTCATCCTGCTCATATCTGGCTTTCAGCGAATCCACATTTACCGCATTGCAGTAATCCTCCAGCGACTCCGGCAAAATAAACTGTTTCCATCTCTCAAAACATTCGGAGGCTTTACACGGAACGGACAGCCCTGCCCGCTCCAGCAGCGAAATTTTCTTCCCGTCATCCGTGCGGATAATATCCTGCATAATCTGATCCTTTGTCAGGTTGCACTCAAAAGCACTAAAGGAATTGGACATAATAGCAATCCGGTACTGCCGTTCCTTTCTGTTAAGTACGGCGCGTTCCCGCTGCTCATTCATTTCTTTCATTTTCAGTTCCGTAACATTCTGGCGGACAAACAAAACCCTGACAGGCTTCCCATCCCTTCGTTCCAGGCACATAGCTATCAGATGTTCCCATTCTTCTTTTCCATGGCGTGAAACATGGCATTCATGAACTACAGAGTCCTCAGCACCAAGGTTCCCCTTAAGCGTGTCAATCAGGCAAAAATGATAAAATTCCTCTTTTTCCTTATTCCCTATAATATCCATAGCATGAAGCTTCATCAATTCGCTGTAAACCCCTTCCAGCGGAATGCTGGTGTTTATTGGCCCAATTCCTGCCGCATAGAAATAACGGTCCTTCTCTAAGTCCACCATAAGATAGCGTGAAGAAAAAAGGATATTCATACCCCTGAGTACATCGCTAATTATTTTATTTTCCTTCTCCAGCCTCTTTCTCTGTCTGGCGGCACGGATTACCAAAAAGGCGATATAAACTGCAAATAGAGCCAACAGGCAGATTTCCAACGTCACTCCCGCCATATTAGCTCTATTTACCATTGACTGCGTTATATTTTTGGGAAAAGCCTGTATAAGGACATAGTCGTACCCTTGCAGATGCATCACGCAAATATTATCCGTTTTGTATCCCTCGTTGCACAAAAGTGCCATATCGCTGCCATCCATGACTGCTGTTTTTGCTATTTCGGCTGTATTATTGTCAATGATTCCCGATTCCGTCAGAGAATCGAACAGATTATCCCCGAAAGTTCCATCTCCCGAATGGGCAATTACCATACCTTCCCGTGTGCAAAGAAAAACATCGGCAGGCTCGCCAAAATAACTGGCGGAAAGCATATCTTTCAGGTAGTCCTCCGCATAATACATCCCCAAAAACATCCCGGCAATATCTTCATTTTCATATATAGGGGCATAAAAGACCATCATAGGCTTGCCTGTGAGCCTGGACTCCGCCACTGTTTCAAGCCCGCTCTCCCCCTGCATTCCCCGAAGAAAAAAGTTACGGTCCGAACTGTCATTGGTTTTCCCATCCGCGCCAAGGTTAATGCCGTCTGCATTGATAAAGCTAACAGCATCAAAAGTCGTATTCTCCTCCAGTTCCTTTAACATTTGGGCACTGATTCCCAAATCCTTACCATCCGTGCTTGACAAAAAAGCATCGTTTTGGATACGCTGCAGTGCGTTATCAAATTCGCTCTCGATACGTTCCACCGTCTGCGTTGCGGCATCCTCCGCATAGACCCTGTTCTGTTCCTGAATACGTGCCCTGTTTTTTTCCGTATAAATAAAGAATAAGACCAATATGCCCATAAAAAAAAGAAGTGTATAAATAACCGGCTGCCATGTTTTCTTCTGCTGTCTCATCTAACCCGGCACAATGCATTCCTTCCTGCACAGGCAAGAAGAACCTTAATGTGCCCCCCCTTTCTGGTCATATATTCTAATCGAGGAAATACCTTTCCATATAGTAAAAATATTATACAATACCTCCCCATTAATAACAAGTGCCGAGTCCTGTCATTTCGCAAAAATAGCAACATCCAGCCCATCGTTGTCCTGTGCCGCTCTTGCCAGGACCTTTTCCACCTTCCAATAATACCCTTTGGCTTCACTGGCATGCATAATCACAAGTCTCACATCTGTAAGTTCGCACAAACACTCATAAAGCGCATCCAAATTTTGCCCGTAATATTCAGGGAAATCCAACTTTTCTTTGAGATAAGCATGGGCCTCTTTCCTATCGCCCATGCACCGTGCATCCAGTGTCATTTCCATAACTCACTCCTCCCCATATAGAAGTTCGAAAGTCTCATAATGGTCTTCTGTATAATAAATCAGCCCATCATTAGAATACACAATTCGTTTTGCCCCACGGTATCCGCCGTCACTGTCGATATCACACTCATGGTATTCCCTGCCTTCCTTCTCCGGCAGATTCCCTTCATAATTTCCAAAATAATCGCCGCCGATACTTTTGCCCGGTGCGACTACCCCCAAGTTCCCTTCGCTGCTCACCCAGCCTAGTGCTTTTGCCTCTTTCTTTGTAATGAAATTGTCCGGCAGATGCCCATAAATGGCTATGTATTCGGCTACTTCCTCTTTGGAAGTGTACGCGCCATCCTCCAAAACCTGTGCTTTATCCGAAGCATCCTCTTGTGCCGTTCCAACCTGTAATTTTTCACTTTCCTGGATTCCTTCTGTGTTCTGAACCCCTTTTGTTCCCTGTTCCTCTTCTGTTTCTTGAATTGCTTCTGTTCCCAGGGCATCTTCCGTTTCCGGGATTACTTCTGTCTCCTGGGCGCTTTCCGTTTCTGGGGTGCTCTCTGTTTCTTGAATTATCCCTGTCTCCTGATCGCGCTCTGTCTCCTGATCGCGCTCTGTCTCCTGGGCGTTTTCTGCCTCTTGGCTTTCCACCCCTTGGGCCTCCCGAGGCTGAGGTATCGATTCCTTACCGCATCCTGCAAACAAACCCGCTGCCAGTAAAAATACCCCTAACCAATATCTCCAATTTGTTTTCATATCCTGTATGCTCCTTTTTTAATATATTATTTACACTGCTATGGCATAGCTGCCATCACCCTGCACTCTTTCCTATAACATGCAATCCCATATTTCAGTACCGTCTTCATCCCATCCTCATAAAGCCGTTTGGCATACCCCAAACGTTCTATCTGTTCCAGCGCCTTCCGGCATACCCCATCTTTGTCCTCCTCATGGGCGTATTTCACTTCTATCACAATCCCTATTTTTTCATCTTCTATTTCTATCTGTATATCGCTGTATCCGTTTCCCGCTTCCTTATCGGAGCTTACATACCAGCCCTCTTTGCAGCCCAGGATGCCCAGCAGGATTCCATGGTAAAAGTTTTCCTTCGTTTCCCTCTTTACGAATGTATCCCGGACACTGATTGTTTTTTGCAGGTAGGCGGTAAACAGCCTTTCCACTTCCCCCCCCCCCTGCCTTCCCCTTTGCGTCAGATAGCCTGTGGCAAACAAGGTACTCCACAGATTTTCGGCAGAATCATATAAACTATTATAAGTCAGTTCCTGACGGATTTCTTTCTCCACGGCCTCCCCCGCTATCAGTTTTTCAATCTCCCGTTTGGTCAGCCCTTTGTCCACTCGGAGGCATCCTGTCATCACAGCAAAATAAAGGCTCTCATTCTTCTTAAGCGCCTGTTCGAAAACATTCCGAACCAAGGAAACCATCTGCTCATAATACCCTTTTTCGTTGGCCTTAGCCAGCGGCACATCGTATTCGTCAATCAAAAGGAGCACCTTTTTTCCATAATGCTTCTGCAACAACCGGGAAAGGGTTTTCAGGCTCCCCATCAAAACAGAATCCGGCATGCGGAAGCTTTCCTGGTTGGTCTCATCCACCATAATCAGCTGTTCATACTGCTTTTTCTCCCTGTCCGTCAGCCTGCTGCTTTCCAGCAAAAACTGGAACCGCATAGCTTCCGCCCCTACTATGGAGCACAGCATGGGACGGGTAAATAAGTTTACTTTTCCCCAATTGTCTAACAGTTCCATAATAAGCCCTGTTTTATCTATATAGCAAAAGCCCTCAGCCCTGATTTCTTCAAAACTCTCTATTCCAATAGGAAGTTTCTTTTGCCTGTTTTTGTCCATTGATTTCCCATCTGCCCCTTTCAGTTCTCCTCTTTTCATTCCATGATAATATTTTTCGGTACACAACGCAACGAAATGGCTCTTGTTTCTCCAAAGCAACCAAACCTGACATTTCATTTCCGGAAATATCCGATTAAGTTGGTGGAATTATTCCTATAAGCAGCGTATAATCAGCATATTGCCATGTTAAAAATTTTTGCCGGCGGTTTGATTATATATGAAATTATATCCAAAACCCCTGTGCTTCGTTGGTGTATTCTTGGCTTGAAAAAGGAGAAATCAAATGTTTAAAGATAACCTGACACCCAGGGGCTGGCATTAATGAAATCAGGGCACTTTTTGAATATCATGAATATGCTGCCTAAGGCAAAACCATAATTTTTAGTTTTATTCTGCAATTTCCCAATACCCGCCTTTGGGAGAGCCGTGCCGCACAAGTATTCCCTGCTCTCTCAACAATTTTATATTCTTCTCAATACCTCTGGAAGAGAGCAAAAGTTCTTTCGCCATTGCACTGGCTGATATTCTATTATTTTTTTGAACTATCTCCAAAATCTGTCTTTGTGTTTCATTTAATCCTACGCTTTGTTTCTCCGAACTTTTTTGGGCTGTTCTCCGAACTTTTTTTGGCTTTCTCTTAATTTTTCTTGATTTTCTCCGAACTTTCTCCGAACTTTTTCCGAATTTTCCCCATATTTTACACTTTCTTCCATCAACATATTAGGGTATTTTATAGGTTTTTCTGAAAGCATATTGCGATATAGATTTATTCTAAACATATCATCAAAAACCTGTACTTTAGGCATTGGAAGTTCATATTCTTCTGCTGCTTCCAGAATTCTTCTGATACCTGTTCCCCAAGATTCCACCAGGCCCATCTGATTAAAAACATTAGCAATCGCCCTATTTCTAAGCTTTGAATGCCCATTCATGACCTCTTCATAAGTAAGCCCATTATAAAGCCCACCCGGAGATGTTACTTCCAAACGGTCATCATACACCGCCACTTGGACACAAGATAAATCGGCCCTGTAAATTCACGTTTATCCAGAAAAACTGTTCTTTCTTTCCCTTTAAACAAGGCACACTGCGTTTTAGAAAACATGAAATAATCGGATGTCAACAGAACAAACGCATTGGATGCGAGCAGGCACTCATCCCCTTCCTTCAAAAGCCTCCAATTAAAAAGCTGGGAACTTGTTACCTCCCGTTCAGGCAGCCCCTGACATTCAAACGGTATTCCCTCGTTCGCTTCCCCTATAGTCAGTATAGCATATACTGTACATAATTTAACTAAATATTTTTCGTTGTCCGATTATATCTTGTCCATTCTTTATTCCATCGCCATGTCATCCGGTTCGCCCTTATCTTCCAGCAGTTCAATTACTTCTGCCTCAGTCATATATGCTGCATCAGCGATTTTGTCATCTGCATCACGGATAATTTTAATATTCACGGTTCCTGCCGGATTCATATTCAACGTATACAATGATTTGTTGGCGCGGATATCAAGAAAAATATTAACCAACTGCCCCTGGTAGTAATAATTTTTACCGTCTATCGTAACACCTACAGACTGGTATTCTTCCTTCCGAGCCTTATCCCATTCCCTTTCCCGCTTTTCTTCCAGTTCATCAAACTCACCGCCCCGCTCCAGCCTATCAAACAGCACGGACTGGAAATTCCACTTCCCATCCTCCAGCGCCTGGTCTAACCAGGACTCCAATTTCGTTTCATCCATACAATCTGCCAATATAGAGAAAAATCCAATTTCCCCATCGTCATACGCCCTTTGGGCAAAGTCGGCAAACAAAAAAGAATTTGTGCCAAGCCCACTCACGGCAACAGAAAAGAAAGCAAAGTCTTCATTTGCATAAAGCTTTTCCAGCCATATTTTTTGCTCACTTTCATCCAGCCGAGAGAAAGCAATTCCAAACAGCGGTAAACTGTCCGCTGAATAGTATTGCTCCATCTGCAAAAAAGCCTCATTGCTGTCTGCCTTTGTTCCGTCTTGCACAGGATTTTCTTCTTGTGTGAAAGTTCCTCCTCGCATAGGGATTCCATCCGTTCCCATCAAGCCTGATGTTAATAAAGATTCGTTCAATACCTCACCGGATGGGGCGGCGGCAGCATAAACACCGATAAAAGACGCCCCGGAAACAACGCCCAGTGTCAACAGAACTGTCAAAAACCGGATTGCCTTTGATTTTCTCTTGAAATCCATAATTGCACCTAACCTTTCCTTCAATAGCTGCTTATTTTCGCTTAAGCCGGCAACTCCGAGATTTTCCTTATATCCCCTAATTGCCGCCATAGCCCCAAGCAAGGTTTCTCCATAGCCCCTCGCATTATCATACCCTATTTTTGCAAGAACAGCTTCATCACAGGAAAATTCGCATGCTTTTGCAATTTCCCGGCCCATAAGATAAACAAACGGATTAAACCAATGCAGGCAGACCGTAATCTGTACCAGCCATTTATAAAACATATCCCCCCGCTTGTAATGGGTCAGTTCATGCAAGACGATATGCCGAAAATCCTTCTCCGAAATATCCACGCCCGGCAACACTATGCATGGATGGAAAAACCCAATCAACATCGGAGACGAAACCAGCGGATTCACACAAAGTTCTACCGGCTTTTTAACCCCTGCCTGTTCTGCAACAATGGACAGTTGGTCCAAAATCCTCATATCAGCAACCGGGGCCAATCCAGCCTTAATGTACCGTATAAAGCTCTGGTAGATTGTTACTTTTCGTATCACCATACCCAGCGTGGCCGCCAGCCAGATAATCCAGATATGATTTATCAGCAGTGATGCGATATCTTGAAGCGGGCTGGCCGCTGCTAAATCTTCTGTCGGGCTGGCCGCTGCTAAATCTTCTGTCGGACCAGCCGGTGCTAAACCTTCTGCCGGACGAACTGATATCAAGCCTTCTGCTGAACAAGCCGCATTTTCATTATCTGCTTCCGCCCCAACAGCAAAATGAAAAATGTCTTCCAGGGTAGAAATATCTCCTGAGGTATAAAAGGGGGTTGGCCGTTCATATAAAGAAACGGCCTGGGATATCCCATCATCCATATCCTGATACATTTTCCCCATCAGGCTTGTTTCCGTTCCAAAGGGGAGCACCAGACGCAGAATAACGATAAGCCAAATGTAATACTGCCATTGCCGGCTGATTTTATTTTTTAAAAGCCTTCCTCCCAAAAGCAGTGCCAAAATAAGCAAGGCGCCGGAAAAAGACATCGACAAAAAAACTTTCAAAATCTCGTTCATTTTTCCCGCCCTCTCTCCAGTATTTTTTTCAGTTCCGCATATTCCCCATCCGTCAGCAAATCCCCGGAAATCAAATTGGACACCAGACCCTTTACATTCCCTTCATAAATTTTATCCAGAAAACTCTTCGTTTGCGCTGTCTGGTACTCCGTTTCGGAAATAAGCGTTGTATATTCGTTTCGCCGTCCAATTTTTTTGGCATTCAAAAAGCCTTTGTTCATCAGCCGTGACAAAAGGACAATCAATGTATTTTTCTGGCATGGCTTCCCCCTGGCCGCCAAGCAGTCCATGATATAGGGGAACAGCGTCACCTCATCCGGGTTTCCCCATACGATTTTCATAATTTCAAGCTCTGCATCGGATAATTGTTGAAGCATGTTCTTTTCCTCCTCGATGTATAACATTGTGTTGACTTTATTAATATAACACGGTGTCATACTTCTGTCAAGATTAAAAGCAGGAGAATAAAAGATTTTACACAAGAACTTATATTTCCTCTTGATACTTGCAGCACACAATCCGTATAATATGATTGTAAAGAATTTTCCACATTCAGTGAGGTACGAATATGAGATTCCGGGAAGTTGAGAAAATAATTTTAGCGGATGGGTGGCAATACAAAAACGCAAAAGGCTCACATTGCCAATATATACATCCATTAAAGCCTGATACAGCACACCATAAAGGAGGGCCTTTCTATGAAATTAACTTATCCTGCTTGTTTCTATCCTTATGGCTACAGATGCCGCCTCCGGCTGGGTTCTTGATGAACTGGAAGACGGGAAACCCGCCCCAGAAGCAAGTCCATTGGAAAGCATTGCTCCAGAATCCGGCGGTTTTGTAAATCTGCTTGTTTTGGATATGGATTCCTTGACTACCCTCTATCCCTTTCCGCAGCACCACCGACAAATATATCCGTCGCAGGACACACTCCAATGCGCATCAGACTGTATTCACCAAAGAAAGCGGCAGATACCAGTGGCTTGTGCTGGAGCAGAAAAGCCAGTGCGAAGTAGAGGTAAGGCAGACCGACAGTCATGGCACAATCACAGCGAGGGATAATTACGAACTGACAAGGAATCTCCCTAAGTGCGTGGGCGTGGAGCGTTTACGTGAGGGCGCAAATTTTCAGATACCTTTTAACGCTGATGAAATCAACTTAAATTCAATAAATTAACGGCTAAGGTGATTAATCATGATAGACAAACGCACATCAATCGGAGTTACTATACTGACAATAATAATGACCTTTATGGAAATGACCGCATTACCTGCGGCTTTATTCTATAATATACAAATAAGGGATATAGAACCAATTTATTTTTCTTTGATGATAAATTTTATATTTGCTTTTGCTTTATGTTATGTATGCAGGAAAACCATTATAAAAGAGTGGAATTTTGGATTGCAATTTCAAAATATACTGATTGGTTTGAAAAGATATGGTATTCCATCCCTTGTTGCTACACTTATAGTGGCAGTTGCTTTCTGTATAGGACTTTCACCGTTTAATAATAAACCAACAATATATAGAGTTATTGTAGAGGGTGTTGTGTATTATATAGGCGTTGCAATAATGGAAGAAATTTATCTGAGAGGATTGTTACAGAATATCATTGAAAAATGGTTTGGCAAACGAGATAATGCTACATTATATGCAGTTATTATTTCATCTGCACTATTTGGTTTTGGGCATATTTTTGGTGCACTTGGGCAACCAATTTTAACAATTATTTGCAAAGCTGTTTGGGCTGCTGCATTAGGAGTTTACTTTGGGGCAGTTTATGTCAAAACCCGAAATTTATGGATACCAATTATTTTACATTTTGTAGTGGATTTGTGCGGTATACCATTTTGTTTTTCTAAAAGTAATAAATATCCAACAATAGGATTAGTTTTCTGTTTAATAATGTATTTGCTATTAGGAATATACGGCATTTATATTATCCACAAAGATAAAGATAACTTCTGCCCTATTTACAAGCATTAAAATGATAAAATTATTTGTTGTTTACCTTTAGGTAGCGATTATCTTAACAGACAATCCGCTGCCTTTTTTATTTTCAGCAACCACCAACACAGCACAGAAAGAATGAGGTATCAGAAATGATTGAGAGCAAGAATGACACAAGCAAAAACTTAGAAAAGGCATTGCAGGCATTGAAACAGGCGCAACAGCGTGTAGCCAACGAAAAGAAAAAGCAGAATGAGAAGAAACGCAAAGCCGAGAAACCACTCTCCCACCCAATGCGCCCAAAGAGTATGCAGACCGAGCCACCTTATGGAACGCTGTTGAACTGTCAGAGAAAGGGCAGAAATCACAGCTTGCGAGAATGTTGAAAGCGTCACTCCCCAACGAATGGAGTTACGAACTTGCGGAGGAAGTCGTGAGGGATTATGTGCAGAGGAATTTTGTTGATAAAGGAATGTGCGCTGATTGGGCAATCCATGACAGCGAAAACGACAAAGGACAGCGCAATCTCCATATCCATGTTTTACTCACAATGCGCCCTCTCACTGAAAACGAGGTATGGGGAGCAAAGACCAAAAAAGTTTATGAACTTGATGAAAACGGCGAGCGTGTTCCCCTCATTGACAAAAAGACAGGTCAGCAGAAAGCACCTAAGAAAAATATCCGACCGAACCGCCTTACAGTCAGCCGACAATGCGGAGAAGTTCATCACGAAAAGGAAGATAGACAGCTTTGAGAGCCTTGCGAACTTCACAGCGGATAAGGAACAGAGATACCAAGAGTTGGAAACGGTACATCTTTCAAAGGGGCAGAAACTAAACCGGTTAAAGGAACTGTCAAAAATGTATGCCCTCTTTGCGCCAATCCAAGCCACCTATAAGGAGAGCCAGTCACTCAAAGGATTTGCGAAAATGAAATTTGATAAAGAGCATAAAGACAGCTTATCGAAGTACCCCGAATTAAAGGAACGTATGCAGAGCCTTTTACAGAATGGCGAGAAGATAATGCCGAAACAGTGGAAAGCCGAGATACAGTCTTTGCAGTCTGAATATGACAGTATCGGCAAGGAGCAGAGCAAGACCGCCACAGAA